>Ga0179593_1682720_pt1 | contig 25293 bp, 25 predicted proteins | sample CZODoug2_1_08_16_FD_185931 | JGI IMG/M metagenome (GOLD analysis project Ga0179593, IMG submission 185931) | Vadose zone soil fungal communities from Angelo Coast Range Reserve, California, USA - CZODoug2_1_08_16fungal (PacBio error correction) | ecosystem: Environmental > Terrestrial > Soil >...
TAAGAAACAAAGAAGCGAGGGGCTCTAACTTCTGGAAGCGCACTTTGCCTCCTCCGCTGAACCAGTCTCAGGGATCCAAAGAGGGGGCTTTCTTCCCCGGAATTCCAGTCCACATTGATTCGCTGTCCTTCTGGGTCATTTAGCTGTGGAAGTACTCCGATACAACGACTTTTTCTCCAATCTTCTCGAAAAATACTGACTATCGTTACCTTGATACTCACAAGACAACGGGAGACTTCACCTAAATTATCTATAAACTGTTTGGAGAAAAGAGAGTCGTCTTTCGTTTGTATTCGAAAAAGGGCCCCGCGCTTTTCTTCGAATTGACGAGATCTAGGGGGGGTGAAAGACTGCCCCTTAGCCCCTTCCAGGGGTCGGTACGTCGGTTTTTCTGAACCGCAAGGGATCAGGGGGGAGGGGTTGGGGAACAAAAGGAAAAGGCACATTTACCGTCATTGAACTGCATCAAAAAAAAAATTGGGGGCACCTATGTTGTCGGCTAAGGACCGACAACAGTCCTGAACCTGACTTCAGAGACAGCCCTGAAGGCTATACCAACAAGAAAAACGGAGTTCGGTGGGGGATTGAGCCGGCAGCGCTCATTGGCCGACGTATCCGGGAAGCCTGCGTGTCTCGGTAAGAGTTGATCTCAAAGTACTCTCGAAGCGTCAAAAAAAAAAGTTTGCTGAAAACTCAGAGGATTCGGCGCAGCTTCGAAGACAAGGTTTTCGGGTAAAAAGGGCAATATCGTGGATTGGGGGCTAGTTGCTTCACGACAACGACGCTGTGGATGACGAATCTTGGAGGGACCACGTAAAAGGCCTAATTCGACTCAATAAAAGGGACATGAGAAAAAAGGGAGATTCCTACAAAGGTGCGCAAGGGGAGTTGACGAAAAACCTTCTACTGCCATTCACTCCACTCCGGGCATCGAGGACGGGGATTTCGACATAGGGAACATCGGTTCAAAACGTTCAAGGTCAACGAGAACATGGGGCAAAGGGCTTTGATTAGCACCTGAAAAAAAGGGGAAAAAAAGAAACGGCACAAGAATCGGGTATCGTTGATCTTCTCTTGGTTAAGGGGGCCATGAGGAAAGAACGAAAAAAAGGGTTATCCTCCTATCTATAAGTCTCAGCTGAGGAGGTAGGGGGGGAGGCGCCGAATGATTTGGCTCGTGGATTCGTGTATGGAAGAAGAGAGAGGATGTACATCTTTAAGAGTTCCTTTCTTTTGAATGGAACGAAATCTCAATCTACGGGAACCCACTGGTCTATTCATCGGAGACGGACCTGAAAGCCCCTCACAACGAAGAAAAAGGAGAAAATGCACTCTTATCATGCAGAAATCCAATATTTCAGTTCTAAGAGGGATCGTTCTCTTAAGTGCATTCGTCAGGGCAAGTTGATGATCGGATGGAAGCGGGGACAATGAGCCCCTTCTTTCTCAGAGCTTGGGAGACTCAAAAAAAGCACTTTCAATACTGGCGGTCCCACTTTCGAGCTAAAAGGATGCCAGAAACAAGAAGTTTTAATTCAGGACCTCGAAAAGAAAAAAGGCAAAGTCAATGGGGAAAAGGGAATGGAAAACCGAATGGGGGCAAGGCCGTACCTCGAGCTGGGGGATCAGAACAGAGGCAGAGAAAGAAAAATGACTGGGTCCTAAGATCGAGAGTGAAGCGGCGACACCATCTCACATACACAGGCTACAAACAAAAGAATGGGAAGCCCACGGCGCTACATTTTCAAATGGGAAATGGGGAATCGTACCAAGGAACTGCAAGGGGCGAAGGGGGCGCGGAGGCATCAATAGAATTGCATTATTTTGAAGTATGATCGTCAGGAGTAAAATTACAGGGCTTGACAATCCAAAGATATGCAATCCGGAGAAGCAACATCTCAGGGGGACCGACCAGGGAATTGGGAGGCGGGTCGTTTGAGAAGCAAGGACGAAGCACTCTCGGGTAATTCCCAGAAAAAAAAAATCAGGATAAAATCGCGCAGCGTCCGTGTTTCAGGGTCGAAAAGGGGAAAAACAAAAGTGGCTGTTCCCACACCCAGGTAGGGCCGGCTTCTAGCAAACGGATAGGGAAAGAGAGAGAAGCTAAGATGAAGTTTGTACCGCCATATGTGAGGAGAGGGGTAGGGGGGAAAACGGCGACGCAAAATAAAACTACTGGTCTTCCGGATTTAGGGGAGATACCCTCTCGAATTTCGTGATAAGAGGGGGCCTGGGACCAAATCTCCAAATTTGAGGGGGGGGGGGGGGAATTAGTTTTCTGGTGCTTAGAAAAGGTGGAGAAAGTATCGTTGTAGTAGGAAATCCCCAAACCACACCAAAGAGAGGGAAACGCACCTTCCTAGCAAAAAGCCAATACTTGTCGATATTTTCGGTTCCGATAACAAGGGGACTTAGGAACTTTTGTTCCATTTCACTGTCTGTAGGAAAAAAAGGAAAGAGAAAGGAACATTTCGCGAGTGAGGCCAAAGCTGAGAGGTTTTTGTGTAAGCCTGGGATGGGTGAGGTGCGTGGTCTTCAATCTTTCTTCTACCTGTGTGAAAGTAGTCGGGATTCTATAGGAACAGCTTCTTTCTACAGAGTGAAAGTGGGGGGGATCCCGTCGGTTATGCAAGGATGTAATTACCTGCCCTGCCGCCTCTTATAAAAAGAAGGGTCCACGACTGTTCCTGGAAGCTAGAAAAGGGGCATGCTTTAAAAGGGTCGGATTCCAAATAAAAGAAAGTTAAAAGAGGACTCATTGGGGGGCCGCCGAAGGGGGGGAAAAATCTTTGCCGGAAGGGGAGTAACGACCAGCCGAGAAACAGCACCATCTCGGGGGTGGCTATATGGAAAGGCGAATCACTTTCAGTCCTTGGAGAAGCGGGCTAATGTGTGGTACATGTGACGACCGGGAGCACTCTTTTACTTAGTACCTGGAAATGGGGGGGGAATCCTTTCAAGTCCACCATACCGTAGAAATCTCCCCGCCTCGACAGGTGCCAAAACGCAAGGGGGAACTAAATCATTCTGCGCACAAATACCGCCTACGCGAAAATTCAATGAAGGGGAAGTTTTTTTAAAAAGATGCGTGACGCTTCACAGGAGGAAAGAAGAAAGTCTGTTGCGCGATTGTCTTTTTTTATCCAATTGTGGGTACGAGGAGCCAAAAGGATTGCGGAAAGTTTGACCTTTTGGGAAACCATTCAGGGTCTAAATCTCAGACGTCGAAAAAAAAGAAAGCTTAGGCCGTGAGATGCCCTCCTAAGAATGGAACGTCGCAAAAGCAGAAAAGGTGGGGAAGCAAGCGGCTTGTGGTGTCTACTGGGAAAAGGAAGGGGTCTCGGATGGGATATAAAAAAAAAAACTGGGAGGACGGAGAAAGAAGTCGTGTCGGGGGGGAAGTCTAGAAACGCATCCAATCCACTAATATTGAGGGTGGGGGAAAGAAAAAGAAAGGTGGGGTCTTCTAAGAAAAGGAAAGCCGAGATCGGTAGGCTCAAAAAAATTTGGGGGGACTAGTGTAGATACCGTAGAAATCGTAGAAAAATATAATGCCCTGCTGTTCCGCGGAAGGGCAGCAGAAAGTAAGCAATGTGTTCAACTGGAAGTCGCCTTGTTTCTGGTTTGGCGGCAAGGTGTGTGGAACGTTAATGTTCCGGCGCCGTCGGGCACAGCAAAAGGCCATATGTCCAGGGGCGGTGAGGAGACCGGGGGGGGGGAAGGCAGCGTAAATCGTTACCGTTGGGGGATAAACAAAATATTTTTTCAAACTGGGGGATCCACCACCATGAACAAGTTCAGGAAGAGGAACGGGATTCTTCAAATATAGATGATGTAAGTCGAAGCGGTCGAAGAACCGTCGTCGGGAGGATTCGACTAAAATCTGGCGGGTGCCCAAGAGAAAGGATTGGGGGCCAAACCCAGGGGGCTAACCGTAGTGTGGGGGGGCCCGTCCCGTTGGTAGAGAGGGGGGAAAAAATTGAGGGTGACAAGAGATTCTCACCCTAGGTTGGGGGGGTGTATCCAGGACAGAACTGCACAACAAAGGAATGAATCATACTGGGGCTGGGACGTCGGTGAGGTACCGGTCGAAAAGGAAAGGTTACGGGGGGGACGCGGTAAATCTTCGAGGCGAAGCCTTTCAACGGGAACAGAAAACGTCGTGGGGCGTAATCTTATAGAACTCTCACAAAGTGGGGAGATTATGGGGGGGGGGGGGGGAGACAAGAAAACAGTTGTTGCCATTTAATTGGGGAATAGGTAAACGAGAAGTACCCCATATCTGGTTACGGCGCAGTAAAGATCGGGGAAGGAAGCACCTATGAGCGACACCAACAACAAAATGGGGGATTAAAGAAAGGGGGCGGGGGGCACCTCTCAAACGAGACTTTCATAAAAATTAAATCCTTCTAACGAGCGTTGAGGGGGGGGCTCGAGGATCCCTTTCCGACAAAAAAATGTTTTCGGTGCGAACACAAAATAAGTCCTCCTCGAAAACTGGAAGATTTGAGGGAGAACGACTGCTTTCTGGATGTTTTCTAAGTAAATTCTGAAAAAGAAGTATACTAGACACTTTGCATTTTTCAAAACATCAAGAATGGAAACAGGAAAAAACACAGGTCGAAGTCCGTCTTTGGGAAGGGCAGTGTCATGGCTAAGACTACAGAACCGCGTTTTAAGTCGGATCCCCATAACTTCTTAAAAAAGGGGTCTCTAACGTAGGCAAATTCAACGAAGTTAGCTATAAATCCTTTTGACTTTAAACTCAAGAGGGCTTCTGGAGGAGGGGAAGGACAGAAGTCTCTACTTTCAAGACCTTTTCTTCTCTATTAAAATCTGATAGATTTGGACCGTAACCGTGAAAACTAGTCCGGGCCAGTGTCTGTGGCGCGTTGAGTGAGAAAATCAACAAAGGGAATATTTTGGGTCAAACAACAATCTTTAACGGCACTTCCTTACGTCATTGAAAACGTCTCATCCTAGGGATTCCGGGCGTGACCGCAGCATCTTACAACTACTTGCCTGAAAGTCCAGGTTCCACACCTGCTCTAGACACAAAAAAAGAAAAAAGTTACTTCGTGGGGTACAAGTTTTATTCCTTAGGCTTTGGGTTCCTACTTGCCTGAAAAGGTCCATAAACGGGGACAAGTGATCTCTACTGGGGGCTCTAAAAGGGGGAAAAAACCAAATGGGGGGAGAACTCCGAAATAAACCAATACGGCGGGGCAACAGTCTAATTTCAAGTCGAACAAAAAAAATATTGATGTGGGGATGCTGGCTCGATTCGATAACGGACTGGTCCGCCTGAGGGAGTAAGGATCCCTATCATCAACCAATACGAAGGGGGAAGGGGGGATAAAAAAAAAAGAGAAATTCTACAAAAAGGGTGAAGCAATGGGTGCTTTTTTAAACTACGGGGAAAAGGGGGTGCAGTCGCTCCACGTCAAGGGGGGAGAATCGCGGGAAAATAAGAGGTGCGCAATGACGTTACCAGACTGGTCGACCGAGGGGAAAAACACCTGCGGTGCGATCTCCCCCACAGAATGGAAAAAAGAAGAACAAAATCTATCGGAAGCCGGTGAGCTTGAAGGAGAAAGAAGAGCACAGGAGATCAACAGGAAGAGGAAGTGCTCAGCTTGCTTCTATTTTCTCACTAAGGGGATTTGCCAAGGAGGGATCAAAGCTTAAAAGTGAGAAAAGGGGAGAGCTGTCACGTCCTGGTTAACCTTAGTACATCATCAGGCATCCAGTAATATAACAGAAGAAAGTACGTTCTCAGAGGACTCTACAAGGAAAAAGCCTACATACAGGAAAGGGAATAGAAGGAATGGACAAAGATTCCGTTTTCTTTTGCGCCAAGGAATGGCGGGAGGAGAAGCTAAAGGGGAAGTTCGTTCCCTGGGGCAGTGGGCGGTCGTCCAAGAGATTGGGGTAGGGTTGGCTTGGTAATGACCCATTCAATCCTGAAAAGGGGAAAACAAACCAAAAAAAAAAAAAAAAAAAAAAAAGAGGAGAAAAGGATTTCGAGCTAAGGCAAAGAAACACAAGATGGGACAATTCCGTCACGGAGCTACGCCGCAGGACCGCCTGTCACTTCGCAGCTCGGGAGGGTACCCAGGGGAAAACGCGTATACAGCCTGCCTCACGAAAAACAGATGCATACGTAAAAAGACTGGGCTGTGGGGTAAGGAAAACTGCGAAAATCGAGAAAAAGTACTAAACTCACCTAACAAGGCTAAAATCTCATCAGCTCACACTTCGTCGAACGACGTTTAATGGGGGGGAGTCACCAGGGGATCCGAGTCCGAGGAAAGGTTTTACGAAACAGCTCTTAAAGGTAGGGGGAAACAGGAAAGTATTTGGTGGATTCTTTCAGAGGCATATCGGACAAGCTTTGAAAAAGTTTTAATGAAGAACTAGAAGATTATGCTCAGCAAATCCATAAGAAGGTAGAAATCTCCCCCGGTAAGGCGGCCGGGTGAGAGCCCTGGCTCCGCAAAAAAGGTATCACAAAGAAAGCGGAGGAACTCAATCTACAACTGGAGCGGACGACAAGCGAAAAGTCAAAATAAGGAAAAGGGAGAGACCGTGGGCAGACCGCCACGACCCGCAAACCTATCTTTCAGGGACAACCAAAAACGGAAAAAAGAAAACAGAAAAAAAAGGAAAGGGAGGGGAAAAAGAAGATAGTCGCTGGGGGGTAAAGTGGGCTGTTGGAAAGGGGTTTGGAGAGGGGAGAAAAACTAGACCGTCGTCAATATGGGTCTCCGCACGGATGAAGGAACGCGGCGAGGAGATCGGAAGACAAGAGAAAATTTTCCCGGCTGCTCTTGTATTACCGAGTTTGGGTTCTTGGAAGGACATATTGGGGGAAGAAAGAAAAAATCATTTTCAGCTTGGTCAAGAACGAATAACATTACAGGCTTGCCGTCTATACTTTTCTTCCCGAATAGCAAGGACAATTGGGGTTAGAATTCCCGTGGAAGAGACCCAGAAAAACACTCCCACTGTACGTCTCGCACTTGGGAGATTAAGAATGAGGAAGAAATTTTGGGGTGGGTGTATCCGTGGGAAGTTAGTAGTCCGTTTAAAAATGAAAGGGAAACCGCGGCGAGGTCCTTATTCGCCTCTTGGGGCGACCGCTAGAATGGGCAAAAGAAAAAAGCGGAAAATAGATGCGAGGCAAAGCTAAGTACCTTCGGGGGAAAAAAAAAAACGGCAAGGTCTGATACGAATTTGCAACATCTTTGTCTGGGCATCAAAGGGGAAGAAAAGCCAGGGACCAGAAGGAAATTGAAAAGTAGAGGAAATGACCCATCGCGCTGGTCGAAATATTTTAGGGGATGAATCACCGGAAAGAAATTGACATATCTCGTTGCAGATAACTAAAACGAATAAGAGGAGCAACGCACCATGAGAAAAAAAGTGCAAGGGGCATGGCGATCCTCACTTTGCGACTTTTTTAGGCTTTGGGGCAGAAGTGAATCAGGCCGCAACGGGGCACTGGCGCCGGGGGGGAGGGGGAAATGGATTTTGATGTCATTCAATTTTGGTCCACCAGACCATGGCCAAGGGAAACGTGACGAGCTTGTGCCATCCCGAAGGAGAAAAATCTACTGAAAAATAGCCTCTGCAAAGGGGCGGCGATGAATTGTTTGTCTGTCTGTCAGTGCTGTGGAAACACGCAGAGGGAAGGGGAACGTAAGGGGGGGGTTGCCGATGTGTTGATTTGGATCCAGGGGGGAGGGGGTTGAAAAACAGCACAATTTCGACCACGCAGTAACCGGGTTGAACGAAAATCTATGTTTACGCATTGTCGACTCAAAAGAAAAAATGCCGCAGGCTTTGTCTACATTAATTGCAAACGTAAGGAAACGGGCCAAACACAATTGGAAAGCAAATTTTTGGCAGCTAAAGGGGGTTGGATCCGTCTTCCGAGTTGAGTGCAACTCCGAGGGGGAAAGTTTCAAACTACGATTCATCCAGGCGGGGAAGGGCTAAAGGCCCTCATCCCACCAAAGAGGGTACTTGGTTTGAAAAAGTACCAGCCCTTAAGGTTGGCTGGGGGGGGATGAAAAACCGAGAGGGGCTGTATATGCTATGGGGTCCCTTCCATAAAAAAGTTTGGGGTTGGAAGAATGGTGAGAAGATGAAAGGGAGGTATCATAGGGGACGCTGAGATGCAAACCATAAGTCTTAATTGGTCCGGAAATTATCTCGCAAGAAGGGGGGGACTCAAGAAACGTCAAGGGTGGGGGACGTGTTGGTATATCTCACGTGGCTGAAGATTCGAGATGTCCGACCATCCGTCGGGGTAGAAGGAAAAGAAATCGCAACAAGTTCCAGGGGTGTAGGATGCGGATGTTGGGGTCACCCGTAATGGCCTGTTACCGTTGGGAAGGAACTAATTGGATCCCCGGTAAAAATAAAAATACGCCTCAGGTTGTAATACAGACTGGGTACTTGTAATTCTAAACATAGGGGGAGAGGGAAATTGAACGAAACGGTTTGGACGGGCCCTTGTAAAGAGAGTTATAAAAAAAAAACGTGTTCCAGCTCTTAGGGTTTCAAAGGGCAAAACCCAGGATTGAAAGTACCGGTGTTGAAAAGGGGCCGGTTCCCCTGGGAGTGGGGAAGAAGTGGGACGGAAGTCTTCTCACCGTCTTTTTCGGTCTGGATTCACCCGTCCGCGGACCAGAAACTGTATCCCATTCTTGGGGGATTTCAGTCTGGAGGTTCGCCTCCCGAAAACTGGGGGATTTAAAGTTCAAACTGTTTTCTTTTGGGAATCAGGGAAAAACCTTCTCTTCGCACTACAGCTCAACCAGCCATCCGTCGTGTCGTAATCGGACGCAGAGGGGGGGGCGGAAGAGAAAATATTTAGGTTTGTTCGGGGGAAACAGTGGGGTCCTTAGCCGGACTCGCGAGCAAAGACGAAGGGCTGACTCTTGAGGGGTCGCTGCATCGAAGAGAACAGTTGGCGAATCCCCAGATAAAAAAAAACAACGGGGTAGTGAAGATGGAGAATGGGAGCTGATAAACTTCGCACAAAGGGGGAGCTTGAATAGGACTCTAACTATCTTTTTGGAAAACTATCGGCGCTAGCAAGGAAGCAAATGGTCCAAACTGTTTCGCGAAAAATAAAGGATCTCGAAACTGGATTCTTATTCGCTTGGGGTATAAACGCGGGGGATGGTATATTTTGATCGGAAGGCGGGCTGCCTCGAATTCGACATGGAAATACCAATTGGCTCATCTGGGGGGGAAATAACCTTTACTTTACCGATTAACGGACTTTCACCCCCCAATCATCTTCTATCCGGCCTTGAACTTGAGGTTTTCCTAGGAACTCGCCACGTATGGGGGGGGGTGGGGTCGATACTCTTTCCCCCAAATGGGTCTTTAACCAGGTTCTCGAAGACTCCCCCAGGCAAAAAACCCTGTCAAATTCACCGAATTGGAAAATACTTTGACTAAACGACGCTTTAACCCTTCTATCTTGAAAGAAAGAAACCGAGAACGAAAAAGTAGACTGTCGTCGAGGAGATCGATAGACTTCCCCAAAGAGTGACCCAGGGCGAAATCTGATGGGGTCTTAGGGAAAGAAAATCATCTTCTTAAAATATATGGGGTTGCAAGGGGGACATGAGGACGGCATTAAACGAAGGACTAAAAGCCATGTCCACGTTTTATAGCCGCCGATCTCAACCGACGGGGGAGACTTAACGGCGGATGAAAAAAGTGAGCAGGACAAAAACAGAAAAGGGAACTTGGGGAAACTTTTACATTGCAAAGAAATTTTAGAATGAAAGGAAAGGGGGCTTCAAGCCGGCCTGGGTCATGGGGAGAGAAAAAGAAGGGTCTAAATGGTAATCGAAAACTCATTCAAACCAAGTTGCTTGGAGAAAGAAAAGAAAAGGGAGCGGGGTCAATCTTCGAACACCCCTTTCAGGGGATTTCGGGGACATAGAAGTGCTGCGTGGATCTACTTCGAAAAGACTTCTGCTGATCCATTAGGTCCAGAACGAAGAAAGAAAACTCAATACGGAAGGGTCTCCCACCCCAGGGAAAAGGAGCTACTACAAAGGACTGCAGGGGAGTTGTGAAAGGAAAAAGTGTCCTTTAGGGGGCATGCATGCATCCACGCCCGGCCGGAATAGGGGATGTATATTTTCTACCATTCCTGGACATCAGGGGGAAAGTCAAACAAGCACCCGGGGGCAGTGGGCATTCTGGAGATAAAAAGAAAAAATGGGGATCAAAGACCCTCGGAAATAAACCGAGATCGGGGGAGATGGGGCGTACGCATCACTTCCTACTGAAAAAAGGGCCTCGGGGTCGGGGGGCTCTGGAAACGAGTTAGAAAATATATGGCAAGAGTTGTAAGTCGGGATGCAAAGCTGGAAGATCTGAGGAGAAGGAAATCTGGAATGGGTTGACACCTTAAGGTCAAAATCTGCATGTACATCGTGCGGGATCGTTCGCAGTGAAAATGACTCCCTCAATAAGAACAAGCATGGGTTCGCTAGAAATAATAAAGACCAAGAACTCATTTGGGAAAACTGGGGGGGCTGTCAGTGAGAGTTTCCGTCATCTGCCGAGAGGGGAGTCCGAGAGATTGGTCACTCGTTTCATCCCAATACCTCGGGCTCTAAGAAGAGGGGGAAGTAGGGTCATCCGAGAGGAAAATCCGGGTCACCGGCAGTATCTAATATGAAAAAGAACAAGGGTGCAAAAGGAGTCAAAAAGTCGATAAACAAAAGCAAACCTCAGTACTTCGCAGAGGGGCGAAAAAAAGAGAAGGACTGATGGGCAACTTCACCTGTAAGAATTCCTCCTCTCGCCATAGGGGACAAGTCTGGTCGAAGATACGTGGAGTGCAGAAATAAAGGGAGATCTATGGGGTCCCTACAAAAAAACCGACTCTCAGTGGGAAGATCCACTGTCTAAGCCAAGTTAAATTGGTAGGCCAGGGGTGAACAAAAAAAAAAGTGAAAGTTGACGAAGTCCGTAATATTGCCCTGAAAAGATCAGGAAAAGCAAGTAGTGGGAAGTCAGAGGCAGGGGAAAAAGAACTGACCATCTTGTTTTCCTACTCCAACGATAACTAACTGATAGAAGTCAACGGAAAAATAACGCGCCTGCCGAAAAATTTACATTCGGTCGCGTTGGGTGGGAGGAAAGATCAGAAAGCCGCGATATCTCAGCGACGGAAGTACGACATCTCTTCGAGGGACTCATAAACAACACGAAACCCTCAAACTTATCCCGTTGTCAACCATAAAAAAAAGGGGAAAACCCCGTAGGATCAACAAAAAAACGGAGGAGGAAAATGGGAGGGGGGTCGGAGGAATTTTGTCTAAAATAATTTTGCGATCTTTTCTGGGGGGCTCCGGGGAGAGAAATAAGAAACTATATGGGCAGTAACGGCTCCGGTGGGTAAGGGGCACGAAGCTCTGATTGGGGTGGGTGCCGAAAAGCTCGAAAATGCCCTTCCGGAGATTGAGCCAAGGGTGGAGGGTTTCGTAGTCTTTTAGGAGTAAAAAAAAGAGTGCAGTGATGGAAAACAAGAAAAGGAGGAAAAAATACTTGCCGGAAAAGATCTTTTTGAGGGGGAAGAGGCGCCGAGTCCTGCATACCCTTGTAGTTGGGAGGACGGAGGATCACAACCAGCTAATAACCAATGAGCGCAGGGAGGAGGAAGGCAGAGGTTTTTGGGTGGGTGTAAGGTAGTGATGGAGAAGTGAGCAAGATCTATCTTCCACCCCGTCTTTGGGTCGGTAGAGGGAAAAAAAGGCTAGAGAATGTAGGTCAGACGCGTGAAGTGCATCCACTCTTTACGAAAGGACGTCAGAGGAGGCTAAACGGCGGGGGAGAGCGCTGGGGGAGAGAAGGAAGAAGGGGCCAACATCTTGGTTGGGAGGTCAATAACCCAGGAATTGAAAGTGTCCGGTTCCCAATCCGCGCCGGAGAAAGAGGGGGGGGGAAGGATAACGAGGGGACATGCCAAGAGTGGAAGATTTTGCACTAAGCAACTATCCAGAGTAGTCCCCATCAAATTTAGAGTTGAGGACAGGGGTAGGGAAAAAAGAAATCCTCCCGTGCTGGGGCTTTTTATCCTTTTTGCGGGGGGGAGAAACATCAGGGAGACTAAATTCTCAACTGGCAGGAGATTACCTGGAGTAGGGAATCCTTCAAAGAATTTTTAAAAGACAAAAAACCGGTGTTCCATAGTTATCTCCGAAACATCTCGACCTGATGCCAAAAGGGGCAAAGAGCAAAGAGGATGCTAAAAAGCTAAGCCCTGCGCAAGTACTGATGGAGTGTGGGGTTTTCAGACAGAGCTTGACGCGTACACTCGCCCTAGAAAACCGCTAAGGGTGCAGGGCTGGTTGAAAGGTTGTTGAAGGACTCGCACCGCAATTGGCGGAAAAAAACATGTTCGTCATTGTCACGAAATCTCCGACGCGGGAAACCCCGAAAGGCGGGTAGATACTGACCGCCGGAAGGAAAGGAAAGTCAAAAATGCTCAAATTTTGAGGAGCACTGGTTTTGTTAGCCCGGAGGGAAAGTCTTGTGATAAGGGAAAGGAGGGAGAGACCCGTTGCAATCAGGGGGAAAAAACTGGGTGGGAAAAAAAGCTTCTCCGCCGCCCCAGCCAAGAGATTTCTGTGTGGGGCAACCGGGGAAAGGAAAACGGGGGAGGCAGAATCTTGCCCAACAGATATATTGCGTTAGGTTGGAAAAGGGTTTTTGAAAATTTCGAGAGGAAAGGGACTAGGATCAGGGAAGGGATCTAGGGGCGGGAAGAAATTGCAGGAAGGATGCAAGGGGTCACTGAGCTCTGCCATCGGCCCCAAAGGGAAGGGGGAATAACTTCCGAGGGTGGGGGTATGTAAGAAAAGTGCTTTGGAATCTTTGGGGGGGGGAGGGGAGCACGCCATCCGCTTTTGAATCTGGCGTTCGAAAGAAAGAAGCCATGTGCCAATAGGTGGGATTATGGGCCGGGTTTGAAAAGGGAGGTCCCGGAATGTGCCGTTACAATTTGTGGGGGAAAATGGTTTGCGGCAGGAAGCACATGGCAGGGACGCACACAAGGGTTACAAAAGGGGGCCCCCCAAACGACTCAAAAGGGAAGTCTTCAAAAGAGGAGAAAGGGGGATTTAAGAAAACAGGAACGAAAGGCGACTGCCAAAAGGGGGTCTTAAAAGAAGCGAAGGCCGGTTTTCCCGAGATCCGTTGGGGGGGACAGAATTTCGGAAGAAATGAATTCATGGGGATTTCCCTTTTTGGGGGAAGATGTGTTGGATAAAGGGTAGGTTACGATCGTCGACGTCGTTGGGGGGGAAGCCGGCAAACTCAGAACCCCAGCCGGAATGAATCAGAAACCTTCTTTTGGGCGGTGATCTGTGAGGGGGGGGGAGGGGGGGGATGAGGAGGAAGGGGTGCTGGGGGACCTGCGGGCCCGGCAAAAAAGGGCCCTATAAAAATACCCCGCCAGAAGGGGAATGGGCCTGAAGAGCAGGAAAGCCAGGGGTTTAGGAATATTTATTTTTGTGTTGGGGAAAAACCTAACAGGGGGGGGGGGCAGGGAGGCCGACTCGCGGGAACTTCGAGCTAGGGAAGGGAGGGATTAGTCTTAGTAGAAATGATACCGGTGTGGGGATAATAAAACAGTCTCGAAAACAACAACAAAGAATATAAAGGGTAACGGAGTCGGAAGAATCCCACACGGGGATGGGAATAGCCTCTAACTAGGTTTCAGCGGCATTAGATATATTCGGGCCAAGCCTTAAGAAACTGTTTGGGCCGGTGCAAAAATGAGGAAAAAGATACAAACGTGGGGCGGATTCCTCTTTCGCGAGGAGACGGGCGGGAGGGGATTGGAAAGAAGGAACAGCTTGCGAGAAGTTACTCCTCAACGGAAAGGAACCCTGTGGAGAGGTTCAAAAAGACGTGACGCTTCACAAAAGCAAAAACGGCCAAAGCGGGTTAAATGAGGAGGGTGGGAAAAGCGGTTGCACTTCTACTACAAGACGGGTTCGACGAAAACCTAAAAAAAGGTTAGAGACCAGCACAGGAAACTTCACCTTCACAGGCGTTACGAGAAAAAAAGGGGGGGGGCCGGAAAGGGAGAAACAGCAATCTCTTTGCTGAGAATCGACCTAGAGGGGAAGGGACCTGGGGGGAAGGAGAATGAGAGATACGATTTGAAGACTGACAGGACCCTATTCCTTCCCTGCGTACAAGGGGAAGGGGAGAAGCAAAAGGGAAATAAAGGGGAGGAAAAATTTTGGGTATCACAACAATGTGAGAAAACGACGTGAGGGAACGGACATCCTCAAGAAAGGGCACCTATGGCATTGGAGAGACCGAAACAAAGACGGGGGGAAAGCATTTACGGATCACAACGATTCGCCAGTGAGCTGGAGGGGAAAAACGAGGGAAATGGTGGGAGCCGGATGACGTCTAAGAAGGAAAAGAAGAAAACCTGCAGGGCTAGATCGAGGAATTATATCAGACTGTCAAGAACGTGGAAAAAAAATGTTTGCTGGCGACAAACCCCATCTACCAACTACATTCAGAAAGGAAAATCGCGGCGTGGTCAATCCGAAACAACAACGGGGCTTGAAAAAATCTTTGGATTGGGAGACGGGATTTCTCTACTGGCGACAAACGGGGGAAAGGGGAGGGGGGGCTGACATCCATGATTTGAAGGGACCTGAGAAGAACCGATCCTCAGCACTAAACGGACGCAAAAAAGAGGGCTAGACAAAAATTTGCGTAATTGGACGTTTGGTACAGGGGCCGAACGGCGGGGCGCATGGGGAAGAGACCACGGGCCAGGGAGGAAGCACCGGTGTCTTCGAGTTTCGGATATTTCGACAAGTAATTTAACATCAAAGTTGTAAAAGAAAAACTCTTGGGGGCCAATTGTCTGGCTTTTTCGATTCACGGAAACTGAAAACAGGGGGGAGAAAAAAAAAAGAAAGAAAAAAGACGAAATCGTAAAGAAGAAGGGTGCGACGTTGGAAGTGCACGCATCTTAAAAACAAAGATCCTCAGATCGAGTGAGCCGTCTGAGGCTTAGATTTTGCAGGAGAAACGAGGGGGGGGTCGTGGAGGGTGCAAGGGAAAAAGGGGGGGGAGGAGTCTTCTTAGGAACGTTTCCAGAGGTCTGTAAAACAAAGGGGACATGAAATGAGAGAACGTCAAAGATGGCGTTTCATCTTTCAAGGGGAGCCTTGAAGACCCGCGGGAAGAAACAAGGAAAACTCAGGTTTAAAGTAGCTGGCATTCTCTAAAAAGAAAAAAACATGGGCAATCGCTGGACGTTCGCTTCGAAGCCAGGATCGAAAAAGGGATGGGGAAGGGGAGAAGGGAGAAATGAGCAAGTCTTGCTCTCAAGGGGGAAACCGAAAAGAAATGAAGGGGGGGGGGGGGGGGGGGGGGGGGGGTCCCCTTCAGTCGGACAAGAGGGGGGGGCAAAGCGGAGCCACATCGAACCGCTCAGCCAGTAAATAAAAGGGGTCTATGCGAGTACCCTCTTTGAAGGCATCTTCAAGTAGAAAAACCGGATGCGCATATCAAGAAGAAAAAGGAAGGAGGGGTGGAAATCCGTCTTGGGGTTAAAAGAAAACTACCTCCCCTCCCCCGTAGAACCAAAAAGAGGAGAAAAGCGCTCTCAAGTCTCCGAAGGCATTGAGCTCGGGGGACCGCTTGAAATTTTGGACGAACACGGTCAGCCCCTATTTCCGAAAGAAAAAATTCAGTATGGGTGACGGTCTAAGCACTGGGGGGGATGGGGGCAGAGACTGATTGTGCTTTCCTACTCCAAAGGGAGCATAAGGGGGGGAAGGGGGGGGGCAACAGAAAAGACGGGGAAAAAAAGGTGGAAAATTGATTGCGCGTTGGGGGGAAAAAAACTCGATAATCCTCTCGGTCGTGACGAAGAGAAAAAAAAGGGACGGAGAGAAAGATGAGTCGCGCCTGAGGAGGCAGGGGACAGGCACGATCCCAAAACTATCTTTCGTCCAACCAGCCAATCTTCGCCAAATCTCAACAACAGGAGGGGGGGAAAAAAAAGGAAGAAGGGTCGAGAGGGGGGGGGTGTGGGGAACGCCAGATAATTTTGGGAGGAGGGGAGGGTCAACCGTCTACTCACGGAGGAATCTAATCCCAGGAAGGGGGAGTTAGTGAAATATAATCAAAAGTTAAGAGACGGGAAACGGCTGAATCAAGTGGACCGATGGGAAGGGGTTTGTTAAAGATGTCGTGCTTTCGTTCCGGGAATGCATATCGTTTGATGTAGGAAGACCATGTGGGGGTGTCAGGGGACTATCCATCATAATCAAGGGGAGCGATCGGGGGGAAAACCGGACGTTCCACAGCTGGTTGCAGGGTTAGAGCTTTTTCATGCTTATCGAAACCCTGTCTCTCCACCAGTGTAGTCGGAGCCTTTTCGAGAAAATCTTATCGTATTTGGGGGTGGTCAGGTATGTGGATTATATTCAAACCACCTAATTTTCTGAAAGGGGGAGCGGGATAGGAAAAGGAAGGTCTTGGTTAAAGCAGACTAGGGGTAGGACCGGCTGCTTGGGGGACCCGAACATGGGAAAAGGACCCATATAAAAAAAGTAACACTGCGGTTTCCAGCTCGGGAAAAAGAATGAAAAATTTGCCAAATAGGGTCTGTTCATCCGGCTCCGAGGTAGCGCAAGACTTCCGGAAAATAAGCATGGATTAGAAAGAAATGTGATAATTGTATCCTCTTAAATGCCATAAGGGGGGATAGCAGGAAATGAAGTGGAGAAATCAACAAAAGATCAGCGAGGAGCAACAAAGGAGGGTTGGGAAGGATCAAAAAATACTCCCTTTGGCGGGAGTTTAGGAGTTTGCGGGGGAGGCTCATTCCATCGGAAATAAGAAAAAGTTAAGGGAAGGAGTCTATGGGCCTTCAAGTTCCACCAAACAGGTCCACAAAACGGCTGGGGACGTATAGAAATCGGAAAGTAGTCTCGCTTTGCCAATCAAAGATGCACGGGAAAAATCTAAAAAGGGTAGACGCCGACCGAAAAAAAAACTTCATTCGGGCGGGGGGGTGTAAGTTGGCGGGATGCGTGACGCACTTCAAAACGGAAAAAGGAAGGAAACTACGATGAGAGGGCGATTGGGGGGAGGGGGGGAAATCCAGGGGGGGGAAGGGGCTGGGGATGGGAGCAGGGGCTGAAAACGTTTCCGGGTGAACCGTGTGAACGTGTCTTGTCCGAAAGGCTCCGACGGAAGAAGAAACCTGAGGGGAGAAGGCTGGGGGGAATGGAAGGTTAACCTCCTTCGACTTCGTCAAACGCCAAGGTTGAGATTAGGTTGTGTAGCCTGCTGGGCAGTCATGGAGGGCCTCAAAAAGGTCAGGGGGGGAATCCTTTTCATTGTCAAATCATATTTCAGAAGATAGGGAGCCAAGCCAAGATATTGCGGGGGTGGTTTGCCAAGCCCCCGGAAAGGGGGGGAGGGGAAAGCTTGCAGAAGATTGTCAAAGGAAGAGAGATGGGAGTTTCAAAAAATTTGTTTCGAAAAAGGGTCGCGTGCAAAAAATCGCCGGAGATGCCCCTTCCGGAGCAGTCTTGCAGTCTGCACTGGACGGCCTCCATTCAATGTCAACTAAACGTCCCGGAGGTTTTTGTAAAGGAAAGGGAAGGGGGGGGATCGGGGAGGGCCTTGTGGAGGCGCGAATCACGCCAAGTTCCTAGGGGAGTGGAGGGGAAGATTGTCAAAGCAAGGAAATGTGCGTCGGTTTGTATACAAATATTTTGGGGTGAGACCCACGACATGATTTTACAGACACGGGGAAGCGGGTAGGGCAATCCGGGGGAGAGGAGAGTAAAGGGGTCGACTTGCACACCAATAGCGGTCGTAGTGGACGCAAAAGGGGGGCCGTTCCGGGAAACCCCTGATGGAAGGAGCGGGGGGGGAAGGGCAAGGGGGGGGGGGTTTTGGTTACTTTTTGCCCCTAGAAACTCGAAAGAGGGGGACTGTATTCCAAAGGCACAACCCCTTCCCCAGAGGAATGAATGACAGGGACGGAAGAGGGGGGAAAGGTTCATGTTGTTGGGGAAGTCTATTTAGCGGGAAAGCCTGAAGAAGACTCCAGCGTTCCCGGGGGAAAATAGCACCAGCCGTCCCGGGGGGAGATCGTGGGAAAAGGGGTACTCCGCACTAGGTAAGGTTTTGGCGCCACCGAACAGTTTGTGGGGGGACCTGAGGGGGCCGTGAGCGAAACAATGGGAGCGTCCAGATCTTTGAGTAAAAGGACTTCTATTCACTAGACCTGGAGGGAAAAGGCTAAGACACGAAATCTCTAACAACAACAAACAGTGATAGAGAAAGGGAAATCGTGGGGATGCTTCCATCTACACACTGTGATCTGGTCTGAGAAGAGAAGACTAAGGGGGCGGGGGTCAGACGATCGACGTGAAAGAAGAAATACCTACATTCACCAAACTTTTTTCGGGGGGAATAAAGATCCTCTACACCACGGCTTATGATGAGAACGGAAAATAAAAACAGAGAGGGGGCTTGAGTTTTGGGGCTGGGCCAGGATGTGGGCTAGCTAATTATTCCCTCTCCTGGAAAAATAACCATGTATAATAGTGTGGTGTAAGTAACATCGGGGGTGGGGCGGGGTTCGTCACCGAAGTCACCGGGAAAAGGTAGGGAAGACATTCCGGCATGGGGATGTGGGTTGGGCATCGGCTGACGAAAAAAGCGTACGGGGGAGAAGATGTACGGAAAGAGGTGAAATGGGTTCTCAAACAACAACTGGACTGCAACCTCAAACTACTAGCTAGGGAGGAAGAAGCTCTGGACACTAGATTTAAAAACCTTTCTCTACGACAAGCTAAAGTCGACGGTGCGTCGCGATTACATCTATCTCGAGGGGTGTACAAGGAAAGCCGAGGTGAAGGGGGGTAGGGAAAAGTGCAAAAAAGGGTATGCGTGCCAGGACAAAACGTAGGGGGGAAAAGGGGGGGTATCAAACAGTAAGGGGAAATTGGACGTCAGTGAAACACATTCATCCTCAAAAACCCTGGAACGGGGACGGGGGGGCTGTTCAAAGAAAAAAGCCTTAGATACAAACAGGAAATGGGGATTGGCCGACCTTGGGGGGAAAACGAGAAACCTACAAAACAATAACTGGGAAACAGTTCGTGGAAAGTGGCGGGGGCGGGAGAGAAAATTGGCCGACCAAGCCGCATCCGGGTCATTAGAGGTTAAAAGTGTTATCTCTTCGCATCCCCTCAACCAATGGAAGGAAAAATCGCTCTAAAAGTAGGGTATTTTCAATCTTCGCCCACGTTGAAGGAGGGGAGGGGGGGGGGGACAAGGGAGGGGGTCGGGAAAGGAAGGGTCTTTTCTCTTACAAAAAACGACGGCTGGGCGACATCAACGATGGGGGACTTCAAGGAGTCGAGAAAGCCAGACGTAATCAACTACCACAAATGCAATCTTAGATACAAAAGGGAAAAGTTCGGGGGGGGGAACGAAGGGTTGGCCTTCGACCATTTAAGGCCAAAGGGTCGTCCTACTCGTTGTCTTGCGGGGGAGGGGAAAGGGACAATGGGAACATCGATTTTCGTCAAAAACGGTCAACTATTTCAGGAGGATTAACACCGGGGAAAAAAAAAAAAAAAACAAAAAAAAACAAAACAAAATCATGGGGAAAAATAAGCGTCACAAAAAGAGTCAAGCTTCATCGGCTCTGGTGAAGGGGGAAGAAAAAAGCTTCCCGATTCAGAGAAGATCGAGGTGAATTTCGAGAGGAGGATCTAGGTGGTGAAATTGATGGGAGGGAGTTAGGTAGTTATGGGGCAGCAAGGGCGAGATGCTGGATATAAGAAAAGGTTTAAAGAAAAATTGATCATTAAGCTATGGGGTTTGGGGGGGGGGGGGGGGGTAAGGGGGAGGGGAAATAAAGAGGGGGAGAATGAGCCCTTTCCCCGCAAAATAAATAAGCCCCAGATTCTCAGGTTTCTTTGTATCTCGGCCTGGAAAAAGGGAGGTCTTCGGGACCTTCAAAGATCTTACCTGTGGAGACATCATGCAAATAGAAGACAAGGGAAGGATTGGGAATCCTCCGAATTGGGATACTTCGGTCACTTCTTTATGCTACTGGTGCAAAGGGGAGAGAGGAGAGGGCATGCCACCTCATTGTGACTTGCATATTGTATTCGCTAAGGACGGAGGCGAAAGGGCCGTCCGCTCGGGCAGACTACGAAAAGACCCGGGGGGGCGGGGTTTTTGCTAAGATCCGATCGAGAAGAGAATCAACCAAAGGAACAAAAGAACTCAGTGCTCGGGGCTAAAAGTAGAACCTGGTCCAGGGGATCGAGGATGTAAAGGAAACCAGCAGGAAAAAAAAAGGTTTGGAAAAAGCCGGGAGAATCGGGCCCGAAAGATCTCCTTCCAGGAGGGTGTAAATCAACGGCTGCACCATAGAAAAAAGATGGGGGGAGTTAGACCACGATTGATAAGGGCTAATTCAAACAGAAAACTAAAAAGGGGAAAAAGCCTTGAAACCGGGGGGGACCGCGTGGGAATATCCCGAGCCGATTAAAGAAATAGCGGAGGTATCGTGAAAGACATAGAAAGGGTGAGTGACTACAATAGGTCCGAAGAGGCGGAAGGGGGAAACAATCAAAAACGAAAAAGTATGATGAGGGAAACAAATCCCTCTTCGCCCCTTAAATCTCTCTCAAACAAGGTAAAAGGGGGAGGAAGATACTGGGGTTGAACGCCAGATAAGGTTTCATTTGATCGTGGCGGTCGAAAACGGGGGAGAAAAGGAGAGGGATGCGAGCGTTTAGTGTCAGTCCGTTGTATTCATTAAAAGAGAACGGGGGGGATTAGGGGCGAAAACGCGCGAAGCCAAATTTTCCTTAACGGCGCGGGAAATTAGGGGGGAGTCTTCAAAGGAGGGCCATATAAGGGGAGAAAGCCCCATTGGTGTCAGTCTGGGAATCGTGGAAGGACCAAAGATGGGAGGACGATCGGGAGGGGGGCAAGAGAGACCAAAACTTCAGTCCAAAAACTTTTGTGAAAAACTTTTAGGGGACCGGGCGCTCCCAATTGACCGGTCGCTCGGGGAAAGGGTGGGGGGAGGCGCGAAAGTTTGGGAAGGGGGAGTTGGGAGAAAAATGGTCGCGAAGTGATGCAAGACGCCCATCTTCGAAACATCTTGGGGGAGTCTGCCTCTGGCGGGACCTTCTGCTGTCTACTCTTTATGCATCAAGCTGATAGCCAAAAAAGAATGGAATACCGGGTGCCTGACGAGGTAGAACGAAGGGTTGAGCATCCTTAGCTCGAAAGGGGGACCGCATTATTAAGGCGGATTCCCAGGGCGGGGGTATGGGGGGGTCAAGGGGGAAGCCCGTCCAATGCAAAGAAGAAGATCCCGTGCCGGAAGGGATAGAAGCGAGGAGAGCACATGAGAAGTGGGCTGTAAATATGCAGCTACTGACTCGGGGAGGGTTAGTGGGGAAGGGAAGGGAAGAACGATAAGGTCGCCACGTCTTGACAGGAGGAAAAGGAGATTTGGGAAGGAAAGTTTGACCAAACCGGGCAGAGTAAGAGTACCGACCAAGAAGCTTGCAAGAAAGAAAATGGAACTCGCAATTTCTTGGAAAAAAATAATCAAACAGTCCCAAAAAACAATGCGGATTAAGTTTGGGTGCGTCGGCAGGGAGTTACTCACGGAAACCGCTCACCGTGATCTACGAGGTTTGGGGGGAAGGGGGACTTGATTGGAGTTTCCCCCAGTGAATCGCAACGCAGAAGGTCCGGAAATTCGTTGACCGGGAAGTCGATCCGGCATTGTCGAAGTCTCAAGAGCAGACCAAACGCGGAGACGGCTGTGGGGGGGAGGAAAGGAAGTCCAAAGAATGAAGTCAAAACGCCCAGTTCTCAAATTGTTTAGAGAAACTTGAATGCTTCCATAGGGGGAGAAAAAGGGGGGGAAGGGTTAGGGGGATGAGTTTCAGGGGTAAAAAGCAAGATCGCCTGAGGGTTCTAATTCGATCCGAACATACCAGCCAATCTTTCGGGTGGCCTCCCTTGGTGTCTTCGAAGCTTAAACCTCAATATATTTAATAGAGAGGAACAGCAAAGGGGGGGGGGGAAAAAACTATTTCCTTTACCGTCGGGACTGAAAGAGAGGACCAACCGGGGGGGGGCTGGGGAGATAAGAGAAAGGGAAAAAACGAAAAACAGTTCGTAAACTCCGTTTTTCTGTTTGGGGGATAGGAAGGGGCGGTTTGCGAAGAATGTCCGCAAAGCCTTCTGTGGGGTCAGAAGGTCACTAGGACAGAATGTTTAATTGTCTTTGAGGTGCATTGGGGGAAAGAACGGAAACCTAACCGTTGTGAGACAAAATCGTTGCCTCCAGACTTGCAAAAGAAAAAGAACGGAGAAGGTGGGGACCTACACTTGAAAATACTCGTACGGGGGCATCTTCAAAGAAAAGTTAGGAGGACGACAAAAAAAGGGGGAACGTGGAAATCGTGGAAAACAGGAAAGCGCAGACGGGGGGGGCAGCATGTCCTGGTCCAACCACCACGGAGAAAACGTTGCGCACTTTGGGGTTTGTAGAGACATGTTTCGCGGAGATATCGAGGAAGGGGGAAAAAGGTCTCGAAGGCCCTGCCCCCAAAGGGAGTTCATACCGGCTTTGTGCGTTTTACGAAGGGGAGGAGGGGGATGAAATGCGAAAAGGGGGTTGCTTTTGACGGCGTGAAAGCAATCGAGGCGAGGGGGAATACAGAAAGGAAGAAAAGGAAGGATGTGTAGGAGAGGTAAAAGCTACTCGCAGTGGTTGAGGGGAAGGGGGGATTTTGGGGGAAAACCGAGGGGGGGCATGGAAGGCCGACTCGAGAGCTCGATGAGAAAACGTCAGGTTTAATCGGCAATGAGCAATGCTCCCCGTGGGGAAGGATTCGAAGGCAGACTCTCAAAAGGTAGGAGAAAGAAGATCGGGGGCTTCTCAATCCAAGGACTACGGGGTGAAAGAGGGAGAAGACAACGAAACGAGGGGGACTGGCATCGAGGTTGGACTAAGTCGATACGGCCGAAGGGCCGGGAAAGCCTCGAAAGGGCTGCGGCGTCATTTCCTACTATGAAAGAAAGACTGAACGGGCTGGATAGTTAACAGAAGAGGAGGAGGGAAAAAGAAAGGACAGAACCATAGCAATCTTTTCATCGTTACTCTTACCAAAAAAAAAAAGAAAAAAAAGAAACATGGGTAACCGTCACCTACTTCACAGGAATCCTTTCTTAGATTCGGGGGAGGGGAAGGGGGGGGGATATAAAGGCAGGCGCTAAACATGTGGGTACGACCATATGGGAGACAAAATGGGTAGCCACAACAACGCGCAAAAACCTGCACCATTAGAGGAGAAGTTTCGGGAGAAGCGATGGGAACTGGGGTCGTCTTAGAAGAAAATCGTGAAGGGGAAGATAAAGGGGGAGGCTAGCAAGCTATCTCGAGTGGGGTAATTAAAAAGGGGGGGGAAATAAAAAGTCAAGGAGTGTACAGGGATTCATGTTTTGTGCAAAGGAAGGGATTAAAAGGGGGATGGGGGAAGACAGAAAAAACTTTTGTATAAAAACACTTTACGGAAAAAGGAGACGGCATCCGACAAGGAATAATCCACTTTCAAAGTCCTTGCGGAGATCCGAAACAGGGAATACGAGGCCGGGACGTAAACGTCGCACTCTTAGCAGGAAACAAAAAAAAAAAAGGTTAATGCTTGGAGCCGGGCCGGGGCTCTGCTCGGGGTAACGGAATACAGGCAAAGGAAAGACGAACTAAGGGAAATATTAGGACCAAGGTAAATCTCGAACGTACAAAAAAGTTTCTGGGGACACCATACGGAAGACAAAAATCTCTCGCGGCACAATCAGGAAAAAAAAACGGGGAAGGGGGATTTGCAAACACACGCAGGATTGGCTGGGCTAGACGGACGTACTTAAAAAAAAGGACGGCCGGGTGGGGAAAGACCTGATTTTCACTTCCACAAGTTAAGAATGAGTAGCAAAACAAAAGAAACCCAAAAATCAGCTACCAAAACGCAATCCTCTCCACAAGTAAAGTGGGCTTTGCACGTGCCGAGACTTCTTGAAACGCATCTCAGCAAGTCGAAAAGGGGGAAGTCGAGGTCTGGAATGTCACAAGACAAGGTACGTCACAACGATTTTCTCAAAGTTTATGCTGTGCGACAAGCACCAAAAAATTGTAATGAAGGGAATCTTGAAACTCGGGAAAAGAGGATCAGGGATAATTCGCGTGGAGTTCGTCACAAAAGAATAAAAAGAAAAAAATGGCGACGGCGGCGGGCTGGTGTGTATCATAATGAGGTGCGCGAGTTTCTTGAAGAGAATTAGAAGGGAGAAATACTGGGCCAAATCTTTCGGGGAAAACCTGGAAGACTTCAAGGAGGAGTGGGAAGCTTAGAAAGAGACCGCAAAGCCTAACAAGAAAGCAAATTTATGAGTCAGCATGCATCTAAATAACAATTTGGGGGAAAGAAGGGCGAGGTTCTCAGTCGCAGCTCACATGAAACTAAGAGAGGAGGATCGAGGAAACATAGGGTTCTCCTCAAGTCGGGCTTGATCGCCAGACTGAGGAAAAAAGGGGAGGGGAAGGACTAAGATTCCAATGAAACAGATTTTGATCGAAAAACGCGAGCAGTAATCAGGAATCTTGGGGAGATTCCGAAGAAACAGATGTATTCCCTGGGAAAAGCAGAAGTAAACTCTCGAAAGGGAAAGGACTAAACAACTGAAGGGGGTTCGGAAAGGATACAGCTGCAGGAGAGGGGCGGAAACCGTCTACAACAAAAAGAAAAAGACAGAGTTGGACCTTCGCCACGGCTACATACAATGGGGAGATCCAAAGGTCCCTTCCCGCCTAAAAGAGAACAAATGTGGGGGCTAGGTCCGGAGGATCTGCAGGAAAAATATCTAAGGTTGGGGGGGGAGGGAGAGGCCCAGGGCCGTCGGACAAGACGGATTTTTTCTTTCCTACTAACGTATTGCACATAGAATCAACAGAAAATGTAAAATAAAAGAGAATCCGGTGGAATTTGATTCACTTTTGAACCTGAAAATAAGGGAAGGAACTCTCCGCTCTTGTACTGCCCCTCATAACAACTGACGCAGGACGAAAGATCTGAGAGAGAACTTCTCTTTGTGACACATCCACATCAAAGAAAGAGGCGTTCCAAAAAAAAAGGAGAAAGG
>Ga0179593_1435218_pt1 | contig 25292 bp, 27 predicted proteins | sample CZODoug2_1_08_16_FD_185931 | JGI IMG/M metagenome (GOLD analysis project Ga0179593, IMG submission 185931) | Vadose zone soil fungal communities from Angelo Coast Range Reserve, California, USA - CZODoug2_1_08_16fungal (PacBio error correction) | ecosystem: Environmental > Terrestrial > Soil >...
CAAGAAAAAGGACCCACGCTTTTCGGGTCCAGGGGGGGGGGGCAGGGGACACATGTCCTTTGGGCCGTCAGGATGAAGGTGGGAAATGAAGGGAAGGAAGTTGGGCAAAACCAATGTAGAGACGGCACGTTACACTTCTGGACGGAGAAAACGAAGGCAAAACGTGACCGGCTCGGAGGAGAACAATCTGGTTAGAGATTGGCGTGAAGCTCTCCTGCATGAAAAACGTGAGGGCTTCAAAAAAAGAGACATCAGAGATAACCGACTAGAGACATAACGTTAGGTGGGAACGAAAACTAGATCATTCCAGTTCAAAGGGTCCAAAAGAGTTCACGAGGCCGGAACTAGAAGCCAAAAAATACGATGAGTGTGGGGGGATAGAAAAAACACTCGAAAAGGGAGGAAATCAGACCCTACTCAGTAGCACGGGCGAAATAGAGTTGCTGGGGAGAAACAGTCATAAAAGAAGAAAGGTTGGTTTAAAGGAAATCGATCCATAAAAAGGACGCATCATAAAAAAAAGGCGAATACCGCTTTTTCCTCACTAGGCTAAAGAATCTTGGTGCATATTATTGAAGACGAACACATAATAAGCGGAAAAAGGGGATTGGATAAAAGGAAAAAGAGGGAGGTCAGGTAACAAACCGAGGCGGAAGATCACAACTTGGCCGTTCTCCACCGAAAGTACCGATTGGTTCACCAGGGCGGAGGAACAGACAAACAAGAATAGGTACAAGTCCCAATCAAAAGGGGCGGATGAGGCGGCCGTCTTATATTCAGGTCAAGGGGGAGGAATGGCGCGAACTGGATGGGAGGATACTCTTTTACAATGACTGGAAAAAAGAAAAGATACGCAAAACTAGTGAGCAGAGCGGCGTGGGAAGGACGCACCCCATCTGGGACTAGTGCGAGGGCAAGCCGACTACAGAAAGTTCGAAAAAAAACACAAAGCACCAAAATAAAGAATCCGAGTAAATCGGGGGGGGGGGATAGTAAATTGCTTGAGGGGGGAAAACTTAGATAGACGCCTTGAGACGTGGGAAGGACAAGGTTATATCGTAGGATTGCTTCGGTAGACACTCAGTGGGAGGGGGTTTTATAGGGGAGTGAGGTGTTTTTTCGCAGGCTAGGATGAATAAGCACGCGCATGAACGATCCAGAGGAGGAAAGGTGGAGACACTCCTCTGGAAGTCTCAAGGGGTGTAGAGTGTCAAACATGCGCCCGAAACAGGAAATCAAAAAAGGCGTTGAAGGATGGCGCCGCGGCTGAGAGTTACCAAGGGGGTGAGCTTCGATGCAAAATAAAAAAACGACCTTAAGCTGAGTGCCGGGCTATTCGGAAGACCGCCACCGCGCAGTCAGTGCCCTCCACCAAGAGACTACGGTTTTCTAAAAAACAATTACGGGGAAAGAGGGGGGGGGGCATTGGGAGCAGCGTGTACGGTCACACACGAATAAGTATCGATGGGAATGCTACAGATCGATGGAATCAATAGAAGAAAGACTGGGAAAAAGAAGGGACAAATATAGGGTCCCCTCGGGAAGCAGGGGAAAGGGAACAGTAAACAGTCTTGCAAAGATCAGGGCAGGATGAGAAGGGATACTAACATTGGTAATACAAGCAAAGATCTTAAAAAAAGGATCAGGACATCGACAGGTACCTTGAGATGAGGACTTACTGAGCCCTATCTCAAGACGATTGATTATCCAATAAAAGCAAGATGAACACCCAGAAAGCAGAAGAATATTTTCTTAAGAATGGCGCAGGTGTGCAGGCTCACTAAAAAGATGAAGACAATCAGACAGAAAGAAAGTAAGAGACAAAGAAAAAGAATGGAGTCGCCAGAAAGTCTGGGAGAAAAAAAAATGTCATTTTAGCAACGTAAGGGAAGGAGGGATAGAAACAATGAGGGAGAGATGAACGAGAGTCGCAAAGCCGCGAGGAAGTATTAAAGAAAAGAGTTTTGTCCAGTGATCAAAAACTTATTCGTTATCACTAAGGCTATCCTGGAATGAAAAAGTAGTCTTGGAGAAATCCAGCAGTATGGTTTAAATGAAAAAAAATGATGAGGAACAAAACGCACCCCTAAAAATGGTTGTAAAATTCATCAAAATGGGACGGGGGAAGATTTCAAAAACAGAACTCAGACTGCGTACTTCATCTCGCAAGGGAGCCACCCTTCCCAACGGAAAGAATTCAAAAGGATACCACCACAAAGCGCCGACTAGGCAAAGACATGAGGAGGAACTTGCTCGGTAATAAGGTGACGCGGTGAAAGCAAGCGGCGGAAAGGAGTGCTGGCTGCGAGAGGTGCATTTCCTGGAACGGATAAAGAACTGAAAACGGCATACCATCGAGGGGTTTGACTGGGGGGAAGCCTCTGAAGGTCAGAGAGAAAAAAAAGTTCAATGCGATTAGGAACTCGCCGCTACCACAGGGGGAGAGTCAAAATTTTTTGGAGCGTCCAGCCAAGATCAAAGCAGCGCTTGATCACTTCATGAAGGAATAGTCAATATTTGACTTCGGAGGGATGCTTCTTAAGGAGGCCAAAGATTTTTCAAAAGAAGTAAACAACGAAGAAACAACAACGAGAGGGGAAGAGATATATGAATGAAGAGTAAAATGTAGCAGAGGGAATCTTCAGGGGGGAACAGTATGATTCTATGAGGGACAAAAAAAAAGGAAAGAACTGGCATCCAAAGGAAGAGTGTTCAACCAGTTGCAGCGTTCAGAGGAGGGAGTGGGTGGGGGGCAGTCGGAGACTTAGTGAAAATGGAGAAGAAGTAACGATAGTCCCAAGAGAAATCGAGAGTGGGAAACGGGGGGAGGTACCATTTGCCAGGAAAGAGTGAAGAGAATAAAGGGGAAAAAGCCGGAGAGAATGAGACTAGTTGCATTGCCGAATCGATCAGCGTGGAGGCAGCAGGGGGGGGCGATGTTCGGGCATTGGGTACACAGGGAGGTAAAAGGGGGGGGGAGTACCCAAGGCAATAGAGTGGGAAAAAGAACAAATCGTAAGAAAATGGGAAGGGACAAATTCCCGCCGAATCCTATCATTCAGCAACGGAGAAGGTGCGTGGGGGGGGGAAGAAGCGGAAAAATTCAAGTGAAAATTAGGATGGGACTCAAGAGCGAAGTTGAAAAAACGGAGAGGAAAAAGGATAAGTGGTCTGAATAAGGGGGAATCCTCTTCAAACAGAGGGGTCTTTCTACAAGTGCCAAGCAAATGGGATAAGACGCGTACTCAGGAGACTCTCGAGAAGAGAGGGCCGGGAGAACACAGATTACACAGGGCCAGGATTCATGTGAGGGAAGTACGTTCGCTCGCGCTGGAATTCTGGCTTTTCAATGCAGGAGACCCCGCAGAGAAGACAAAAGAGAAGGATTGATAGAAGCAAGAGGGGAATCGAGGGGATCACGGAAGAGCCACATCTCGGGTGGATAACTTCATGCAAGCCGAGGGAAAGTGGCGCTTCGATCATGACAGAATGAATCGGGGGGAAATTGTAAACTGGTCTCGACGACTATCGCGGGGGGGGACTCGCTCGGATTAAGAGTGGGAACTACATATGGAAGGAGATAGGATAAGAGTGGGGGTGAGAGTGGGAATTCGATTTCCTGCGGGGCCAATAAAACAGAATCTCAGGGCGGAGCCATCAGAGGGCAAGAGACGCGCAGGGAAGCGGAAAAGATATATAGAAGGCGCCCAAAGGAAAAAGCTTGTCCGAAAAGAAGTTTGGTGATCCATTTCACCGGGGTGGGCGGAAAGAGGGGGGACATCGATAAAGATGACAAGAAGATAGGCAATGACAGGATGTAGAGGGGGGGGCGTTCTATGCAATGCACCAACAGTTAGCACCGTCTAAAAGGAAGAAAGAGAGCTCGGGAGCAAGAGGGTAGTGCGGGCCTGACCGGGAGGACCAGGAGACGCCAGAGGAATGGGGGAAGAAAACTTCTACGAGCTGCCTATAACGACGGGCGACGAGTCAGACCGAGAGGAGAAACACAATCGCAGAACAAGATACAGCCCACAAAAATACCCGAAGGGGTCCGAAGACGACACTTCTTCTGTAAACGCTGGGAAGAAAGTATCAGGGAAAGGACGAAAAGGGCAAAGTTGGCACACATACAATCTTGAATCTCGAAAACAGGCGGCAGGCGGGGTCCTTGGTGTGTAAGGTGAGGCGGAAGGTATGGTCCTCTCCCGGAGGAACTGTCCTGGCCATGGGGGCGTATTCCCGAGAAACGCGGCCGTAGTGCAAGGTGGACTTATCCATGAACCTGAAAGAAGTGGCTCACGGAAAAAAGAGATTGCAATCCTAAACCGTTACGGAAGAACTATCTGACAACATTAGAGAGGGGGGGAAATGCTCATCCGGGTTGGGGGCAAAAAGAGAGGGAGGTCGAAAACTCAAAAGGTTGGCAATAAGCAAAGAAGGGGGCAGAGACGATTACTCCCAATAGGGTTGAAACGGGGGAGGCTCACTTATGATGGAAGATCACGCTTGTGAATTACAAAAGAAAGGAAAAGTTGAAAATGCTTAACTTATCGATAGAAGGCAAGGGCAAGAGTGTCTGAAGTCAAGGCGGAGGGGGAAGGAGGTATGACAATATGATGGGGGAGGGAATCATTACCATTGTTGAGAGTGCCTGTAAAAAGTGACGCGCACGGGAGCCATCACCGGAAGAATAATATTTACCGAGTGAGGATAGCGGAAAAAAGGACATTTCAAGAGTGGGGAAGGGCACGCAATCGGGGATGGAGGGCTGGAGAAGATGGACTGGAAAAGAGAGTTGGTAAGCCGAAATGGAAATAATGAGGATTCTTCCGTTTCGGGAAAAACGAACAGGGGGAGGAGTCGGAGCAATCGGCTGGACAGAAGTAATGCATGAGAGGGCTGGAGAAGCAACCAATGGCTCCAGTGGGATAAGAAGACCGGAGGGAGGGGTTATAGTGAGAACCAGGCAAAAAGGGCGCAGTCGTCCAGATTGGGGGTAGGGAGAGGGGGAAATATGGAAGCCCCGCAGACTACCTCAGACAGGTGGAGAAAGGCAAAAAAAGGGGGGGCTGGAAGGAATGTGGGGCGTATGGAAGATCAGAGCAAACAGTAGGGGGGCAACAAAAGGACGTCAGAAATTCAATTTCGGGTTGGATAGGGGAAACCATCCTGCGGAAAGGAAGCAAATTCCACGTGGGGAGGCAAAAAAAGACACAAATGTGGGTCCGCTATTACAAGGGACACGATGAAAAGAGAACCAGAATAAAAGCTCGGGGGAAAATCTGTTGAGGCACTCACGTGCGCTGAAGAAGAATGACGACTCAATCCTGAATAGCACGTGTCGTCTTCAAAACAGTCAGTCCCGCCCGAAAGCTGACATACGTATGTGGGGGGGCCCCCTCTAAGCCGGGAAAATTCAAGGGTCCTAGTGGGGAACAAAAAGGAAAAAAGGCGAGGAAAGAAGGACAATCCCTACAACTGGGGGGGAAAAGGAATAACGCAAAGAAAAAGTTCTTCACTGAGCCTGTAGTAAAGAAACTCACGCGGTATTATCCGGTGCATTGGGACACAAGTAACAAGGAAGTTGGCGGAAAGGACACAACATGGAACGGAATCGCGCAAGAGAGTCGTAGACTCCCGGGAAATCCTCTTCAGGACAAGAAAGCGACCCTGGGTGTTATGGGCTAGAATAATACTACGGCACAAAAGAAAGGGGGGAGTGTGGGACTGAATATAAAAAAAAACCACAAACACGGAAGGAGAGTTCGAAAAACCGATAACAAGAAATGACCACGGGCGGAGCAGAATCGAACCCAGAAGTGGGGGCACGCCGCGGAGGAAAAAAATAAAAAAATATCTAGAAAAGCAAAGCTGTTTAAAAAACAAGAAAAAGAAGGGATAAACTGCCTGAAATGAGGGCTGGTTGGAATAGGGACCGGGAAAAACTGGAGGAAAGCGATTAAGTGTCGGCAATCTGCTTGCGTCTTCTGGGGGGAAAATGGAAGCACCCACTGGGGGTGAAAAAGCTGAAGCTGTCGAGCACCAAGTAGTGGGGGAAAGGATTATCTGCAAGAAGGGGGACATGGGGGAAATCATAACGAAAAGACGTACAAAACATAAAGGGCGAAGCAAATCTACGGGGGGGAGCACAGGGGCACGCAGGTAAATTCGGGAGGAGAAATCCTGGGAGCCGCAACGATTAGCAATTAAAAAAGGAATGCCGAATGGGACAGCGATCGGGTAATGAGCTACCCTCAGGGGGGGCTGGGGGGGAGATAGGTAAACTGTGATTGGGGTTGGGGAAAAAAAAGGGGGCTAATATCGCACTCAGATAACAGCCGACAGAAAAGCGAGCGCATGGCCCAAACACTCCTATGCAAGGAAAAGACTGGGGTGGTATAACACGAAAAAAATGGAAACAGCTGAACGGCCAGGGGGCCAGATTGAGACTGTTGGGGGAGGAGAAGGAGGATAGGGGGCAGTCTTGGTGTCCACAGATGAAAGAGAAGAAAAAAAAGAGCCAAAAGGAACGGATCGAGGACCTGAATCCGCGGCAAAAGCAATGGGGGAAAATGAGAGCCCCGGAATTCTTTAAGCCAACAACGGGAGGGGCAGTGCTCAGTAGGGAGCAAAGAGGTTGAAAATCAGATGGAAAGACAAGCGCACAAAGGAGGATGGTCGAGGCACCAATGGCCTGGAACTGGCCTCGATCGGAACACAAGTGGTGATAACAAGTCTGGGCAAGAACGCCGGTGGGACAACAAAACCGTCATTGGCACGAGCATCAACGCCAGAAAACAAAATTCGTGTAGCAGACGAATCCTAAAGAGTAAGGGCGAACACATAGAAACTATTAATAGAGGAGAGGAGGGAACACAATTAACTAGACACCAATAGCCATATTCATTGGAGGAAGGAGTGGAAAACCGGATACGACAGAACCAGGTTAAAAAAAGTCCCAAGCGGGAAGTATCCATCAAACGAACGGGGAGGGAAGAGACCCGAAGTGAAAGATGTTGCAGCATGAAGCCGCGCGGGAAGGTTTGTTGAATTGGACTGAGATACCCAAAGAAAAAAGAACTGCGGACAGACATCAGTATAAGACCTACTTGTAAATTCACCGCAACCCGAAAGAAGGGGGAAAGTGGTAAGATCAGGGGGAGACGTGCCGAAAGGAATAGAGGACAATCGAAAGAGAGACGATAGAGAAGAGGGGCTGCCAATTGAAAAACCTCACTTTAGGCGTGTAATTAAAAGCATGCAAAAGATACTGGGGGTAGGGAGAAGTAAGCCAGGGAGGCTGTCCTCATCCAAAGGAGGACGGAATTCTGCGGCAAAGCAATACTTGGGGAAGGGGGGGGGGAAGGTGACCTGCTCTTCCACACGAAAACGGACGGAGCGGCTTGCAGGAATCTCGGGGAGATTGGCTGCCAAAGAAAGGGATGGAGCGAGAAGAGACAATGTCCCCCACCTTCCCTGAGAGCTGTACGAGGAAAACACGAATAGTAAAAAGAAGTGGAAATGGCATACACGGGTCTAAACTTGAAGATGAATTTACCAAAAGAATCTCTAGGTATGACGGGGGTTGTTGGTGAAGGGAGGGCGAAATACAGCGATTTGGGTAAGAATTGAGCAGAACTAAAAAAAAATAAAAAAACCAGGAGGGAAAAGGTCTATTCAATCGGGGGATGGGGGGGATATACCTGGTCAAAAAGTACAGGACAAAACAGCTGCCGAATGACTGAACAAAACGAGGCGCAAATCAAGTGCAACAGAAGCGAGCAAACGGGGAACTCATTGGGGTGGGCGCTCAAAAGCACCAGAAGCCGCGGGTTCTTTAAGGAAAGAAAGGATCGGGAAGGGTCTATCGCGTGCATTATCGGCGTAAATTGGACCAATTCGGAAGCTCAACGACGCCCTCGTCAAAACAAAAGATAAGGAGAAGATATGAAACGATGGCTGGCGAACTACTGGGATAAAACAATCGAAACTCGCGGGACGACGGGGACCGGGCAGAAAGTGGGAGTAACGCGAATACGGTAAGGATGGGGCGGGTAGATGGGGGACAGCGATGTTGGAAAGAACATCGCTTGGAGTCAAGAGTGTGAACGGCATCGAAGGAAAGGCATGAGGGGCCTGAGTTGGTGCAAACTCAAAAAATGCGAGATAGCTGCGGGGCCTGGAAAGTCGGAGTAATCAAAGGAAAAAAAAGGCGCCGATCTGGTAAGGGAAGAACAGTCCTGAAACATGAGAAGGGGTTGCCTTTGGGACATGCCGCGAAATAGTACGGCAGTAAACAGCGCACTGGGGCTATCTGGAGGGGGTGGGGTGGGGGTCACTTAGGTATCATGACCCATGAAAAGGGTTAAGGGGACCAGGGGGGGGGGGAGAGTCTTCGCATCTGTGAAGGTTGAATCCAGACTACTGGAATGAAAGGAATCACGGATAAGGGAGTGTTGGAGAAGGCAGTTTAATTTACAAAAACAGGGGAACATGGTTAAGGGGTCAGAGCAACGAGAAGTGGAGGAGGGTAGGGGACTATACAGGTGGATAGAACGGGATGACTAAATACAGGAGTAAAAAAAGAAAACGATAGTAGGGGGCCAATTGTAAAAAAAATCTACTGAGAGGGGATAAAGGACGAGAAATCAATAGTCAATTCTATCAACGGGAAAGGCCCTCATTAACAGTTAAAAAATGAGGCTTGAATAAAGGAACGGTACTGCGGGAACGCGCTTAAGTGGTCTGGAACTGGGCCGGCAAAGCGTCCGCCCGGGTGACTATTCAAAGCAACGTCGATGACCGATTGACAAGGGGTCAACAGAGGGCCGGGGCGGGGATAATCTTGACAATCGCCGGGGCGTGCAGGGGGTCTGAGGGGCAGCGTCTAATGGAGGATTGGACGTCTCGGAGAATGCCAAAAATACATCTGGAAATTGGGAACATAGTCAGGAGACTCGGCAAGGGAGGAAGATTCGCTATCGGTATTAATGGAAGAGGAGATTGAGAGCGGGCAGCACGGTGGTATAGGGAAAGGGGAAATCGGCAGGAACCAAGGGGTCAAGGAAAGGGTCCTACGTTCATAAGGGAAAAGGGCCACTGAGGCAAACTCATGGCAGGACGGGCCATGAGTATGAGAGACGTGAAAAAACGATTTGAACAAAATAAGCCACACAACTCTAATAAGGGTGGGATCAATGAAGACGGCTCAAACGGTAAAAGGGCAAAGAGGGGGGGGAACATAGCGGGAGGGCGGATTAAGTATAAAGGGCAGTTAAAAAGGTCGGGTGGAGGAATGGCATCCTAAGAATGAAAACAAGAAAAAGGAGAAAGAAATACTCGGAATAAGTGAAAAGCAAGCAATCTGAAGTCGACACAATCGGTAACGGGAAGGAAATGAGGACGCCACTGTCGATCGAAGACGATATACGAGGGAATGCTGTGCGCTACTGACAGCCATATGGAACAAAAGAAATCATTGGGAAAGAATAGCAACGCCAACTTCTTAGAATGTCGACATAAGAAAGACGGGTCGGAGGTCCGGAGATGAACACAGGGGGCAAGGGTAGAGGAGATGGAAAAAGAAGGTCAAAAGAGGAACAATTTCATACAATCAAAATGTACTTCCTGTACTGGGGGTGGGAGGGGCAAGGAGGGGGAAACTTAATGGTAAGTTGAAAGGCTTGGAAAGAGCGCGCCAATAGTTTTCTTGGCAGAACAAACGAAAAAAACGAGATGCAAACTAGTGGACTTAGAAGCCGAGCAAAAGAAGAAGAGCAAAACAGCAGAAAAAAAAGATCAAGGACGGGAGCTTAAGACAACGGGGACCGGCAAAAAAGCGTCCGGCCGACAAAGGGAGACTGCAGTATCCAGTGAAGGGTGAGTAAAAAATAGTCGTGGAGAGAATGAATCTGGTGAGGAACATCGGGTAGTAAGGAGAAGATTGCTCCAAGAAGAGGGTTAAAGCTGCGAATAGGTTTACTGGAAGTTAAGAATCCGCGACTGGGGGAACAGGCGAGCAATCAACTTGTGAAGTACTTATCATATAGCAGGGGCAGTCGAAAGTCTTAGGCTGTCAGCGGGTGTAAGACGATTAGGGGTGCTCCGATAGGTTAAAGATGTGCCTGGAAAAAATCATGCAGGAATGAAGTGCAAAGTAAAATATAAAAAAAGGAGGGAAGCGGAGCTGAATAGGTCCATTAGCGGGGGCTACATGTCCCAACAAAGTCAATTTGGGAATGGCTGGCGAAGGAGGACAACGTGAAATCAGGGGGAAGGAACGGAAACATTGGCAAAGGCACGTCTAATTTGGGGGGAAACAAACACCAAACGGGAGAAGAGGAAGCGGGACGGACGAGAGTCTACTGGGGAAGTACCGTAATGAATGGAAGGATTCGGCATCGAAGGCCAGAAGAGTAGACACCAGGGGCAATCAAAGAGCCGGGCCGTTCGGTATAGGGAATAAGATCAAGTAACGGGAAAGGGTCGAACTAAAAGTGTGGGGAAGAAAGGAAAAACTGGCATCCACAAGCCTGCAAAGCAACAGTGTGAAAAGTGGGGGAGGGAAGGGAATGTGCGTATGGGTAATGCTCTAAAAAAACAAACTAAAGGTGATGAAAAGAGGAACATCCACAGTCCAGGGGAACTTTCGGAGGTGTTGGAGGGAACACACGGTCCATTAGGCAGGGACAAGGGACTTAAAGTTCGCGAACAACACTAAAGGGAGGGCACCCAAAAGGGCAAGATACTTGGAAAAATAGGATGACAACTTCTGCAGAGCGCGCGCGAAGGAGGAAGCGGCAAAAAGCTCGGGTGAAAGATTCAGGGCGACGCGAGCACCCGGAAGATAACCTTCGGACGGCGGACAATAAGACACATCAACTGCGAAAGAGGGGCGAGGAACGGAGGTGGGTCAACACAAAAACGAAAAGGCCAAGGTCCTGACGGTGAAGAAAAATGAGGAGGAACCGGACAGACTCGGCCAGCCGAACTCGCTGAGACAGAGGGAAAGGTAAACAAGTGATTAAGAATGTAACTCTTAAAGATAATGCGGAAGTGTCTTGCTGGGGTCTAAAGAAGACAGAACCGGTTTCACAAACACAGACAGAGGACACATGGGGAAAGAATCGCGAAAAAGGAAGGAATAAACCTGGCGGAAACAAAGTCGAAAGACAAACGCTATGAAAGAAAATTTTTTTTGGGCACTAAGAGAAGGGGCGTGAAAGGTGGCACGGTGGTTGGGACAGTCCAACAAGACGGCATCGGGGGGAAATGTGAGAAGGACCTAGGCTCGAATTGAAAAAAAAAGGGGGGAAAAGTAATCGATATAAAAAGGGGGGACCATGGAAGGAACAAACACAGCAAGCTAAAAAGAGGAGGTACATAAAAAAAAGGAAAGAACAGGTAAACAAGATAGGGAAGTCTACGTTTCAAGGTGGAGTGCGGCGAAGGAGGAGGGGAACCAGGGAGGTATGAGGTTTGATGGTGCCAGACGGAAGGGCAAAAAGAAAAGTCTTAATCCGCGGGAGGGGGGGACTGAAGGAAAAAGCCGTAGTTATGGGACTACAGGGCATATGAAAGGCCTGACAGAGTAAAGGCCCAGACCCACGCAATGTCAAGGGAAAATTGATAATCATGGGTTTGAAGGGGTGACAGCAGGAACTTGCAACTGACGGGCACGGGCGACATTGGAACAGATGCCTGGTAGGAGATGTCAATCGGAACGTGTGGACCGGAGTGCCGGAGAAGGGCGCGAGGGATATTCGACCACAATGAAGACATCGGGGAGTGAGTCCTGATAGCAAAATGGTGGGACCTGGATGTAGGAGAAGCTCTGGGCAAGGGGATAGAGATCAATGGCTAACGTGAGATCCATCCAGATTCTAGACCGGGGGGGTAACAGAAAAAAAAGGAATGCAAAAAGAACCGCTGATAAAAATTACGACTCTTGAGGAAAGAGGAATGAGAGGTTTCTCGCGATAGTGGTGGAGACTGATAGAAGAAAAAGATATGCCCGAGTGTTCTCAGTTAAGAAAAGACGGGAAGCCCGAAGGGCGGGGAAGTCGTGGCAACCATACCACGGGATGTATTAAAGATCAGTACGGAAAAGTGGGGTGGCGTGAGCAAGAGTTTTTATGAGCAAAGACGGTCGTACCCAAGGAGGGAAAGTGATAATGCGGAGTTGGGGGACGTCAATGGGGGAGAACAGGCGTGAGCAAGGGCGCACGATGGACCGATTCATGGACCCGTCAGTGCGTACCAATCTATAAGGACCGACTGTGTAGACAAGAGCGTTGAAACGAGATACATAAGAGAAGAGTAACAAAACCAACTCTGGGCATCCCGTAGTCAGGAACCGGACATAATATGAGTAGAGCAATCGCCAATGTATGTGAAGGGCAGGAGAAACGTAAAAGCGCCTACGACATCCGACCCCTTAGATTATCCCATAACAGAAGAAAAGGTTAGGATGGAAGAATACTACCTGACATACCAGAGGGAGGAGTACAAAGAAGAAGGGAGTATAGTGGGTTTTTAGTGATACATAAAATGCCAGGAGAAAAATAAGAATGGAACCAAAACACTTACTCCAAAGGGAAACCCGAGAGAAATGGATACATCCACGTCTGGTTGACAAAGAGGTAATGCATTGGGGGTGTTCAAATCTGTGGCCGGGACTAGGGGGGACTAGCACAAAGCTGAAGGGGTACGGGAAGATGGAAAGTGTAGGGACAGGAGCGGCAGCTGGCGGGCTTAATTAAAAACTGGAACACGTTCGTTAATACGTCATAGCGGAGTTTAGGGTAATCAGGTCAAAAGGTGCGTACACAGAAGCGAAATAGGAGTGAGTGTGACGACACAAATGGAGGAAAAATGTAAGAGGTTGTGACGAGCAAACAAAGGGGCCACACCAAAAAACCCAGGACAGGGCCGTGGCCTCATGATCGGCGGGCACGAAGTGGCATGAAGACGTCTCGTGACAACAACTGAAGGAAAGATCGACGTCAGAGGGGGTCGGAGGAAAGTCAGGGGAACGTTGGAGGTGCCTCGGCGGGAACAAACGACGCCAAAAACAGAAACTGGAAAGGGGAAACGTGAGAGAACTATGAAGAGGACATTGACGATACGCGAGAGGGGAGACCTTCTATGGAAAAAGACAACTTGCCGGGGGGGAGGTCATATTTTCACTTGAGCGGGGAAAACGTGAGAAGGTAAATGGGGGGAAGGCGAGGGATGTGTAAGAGTGATGCGTCCTCATCGTCATCTCGCAAACCCAGGCACAACCGAAGCCTTGGGAGGCGAAACAAGAGGGGGAAAAGAGGGACGCTCCGACTGGACGGAAAACGAGGTGGAAAGGTGGTAAATCTCCGATGGAAAAAACAGGCAGGGGGGGGGCGCCAAGTCTCTCCTTAAGGAGCAGAGGAAGTCGCAGTTGCAATACAGAATTCGTGGGAAGCTTTGAGAGAGTCATATGACTGCCAGAGAGGGCATGACGCACAGGGGGGCAGTCAATAGAAAAGAACAACCAACGGAGGGGCAGGAGAGAGAGATTGTGACGGGAACAGCACTGCTACTAAGGGTGTAGCAAACTGGAAACGACGAGGTCATAGAAAGTAGAGGGGGGGAGGATATATATGTTTCGGGCAGCAGCTGGACCGTGGGGGGGACTTGCGAAATAATTGATAAGAGAGTTAAACCGGTTGGCGGTCGGGGCGAGAAAGTACGTGGGGGTTACCACCCTCTAGCTAGATCTTGGAGGACGAAGCGCAAGGAAGGGGCGAAAAAGACGCGATGAAGGGACGCTGTGGGCAATTTACGTGTAACGAATAGCATTCAAGAATAAAGAAGCAGTCGCAGAAGTCAAACGCAGACCCTCGGAATAGTGAAGGGGGCGGAAAAGGCCGGGGCGTGAAAGAGGTGGGGGGGCACGCAAGAAAGAATTGAAAGCCGATGTAGGGGGAATGGTGGGGCAGTCGGTACGCATTAAAGGAGGGGGTGACACGACGACACTGAATTCCAAGCTTGTGAAAGTAACATTCCTAACTAATAGCGAAAATAAAGGGGCGGGGACCACGGCTAGCAAGGTGGGGGATAAAGTAAAGAGGGCCATATGTCGGAACCGGAAAGGATGTAATGCTCAATCCCCAGGTTCAAAAAAGGGAGGAACTAGGGTGTACTCGTGCGTTAGAAAACGAGATCCGTAGAAGGGGGAAGAAGATGGGTGCGTTCAATTCCAGGTGAATGGGGGCGGCGAAATCATACTCAAACAGGAGGTCAGGCTTTACACCACAGAAAAACACGCGGTGGAAAAGGTCTCAGCAAGGGTCTGGGGCGTTGCAAAAAAAACTGAGGGTGTACGATCGGCCTCAGGGGGTAAGGGGATGGTCCGGTCAATGATCCAGGGTGATGAGAAGCAAAAAGGAAGGGATCACGGTGCAAGACAAGTCTAGAGGGGGTATCACAGATTTGTACAAGTCGGTGGGCCGCAAGAGAGGACACCTGCGAGAGTGATCAGGCTTGTTAGGAAGAAAGGGCAAGGATGGTGATAATTATTAGGGCGCACCAGGTATGTCCGTCCCGAAACGGGAGTACAGAACACGGAGTGAAAGGCCATTGGCCAGGGCAGAGGGAGGGAGGGGTAACATGAATGGTGGGGCTTAGGTTGAGGTGGAGGTTTACTCTCAAGTTAGACGGCAAACGGAAAAGGAAATGATGGTCAGTGTGGTAGGGGGAGGGCTGGATAGGAGGCAGTAAAAAGAGGTTAACCAGCTCAGTTGGGTACAGAAAGGATCTTAAGGGGACGGCAAGTGAAGACCATCGGCTCCTTCAGTCCATAGAGGAAGATCGAGGGTCACAGTAATGTGAGAAGCCGTGCTGGCATAGTGGCACAATGTGGACCTGGGGGATGGGGGAGAAAGAGGAAGATTGGGGCAGAAACGGGAGATGTGGTAGGCCAGGATGATAGAGGAAGGAAGGGATTATGAAGGTGAGCTATAGCACTGCCGAATGAAACAAGAGGGGACAAATTCATGCCGAGGACAAGAGCAATAGCGCTCGGTGTGATAAAGGTTGAACCGGGGAGGGTGGGAAACGTGGTTCTAAAAACGTATAAGACGCAAAGAGCTCAATGGAAGCTAGCAGGAACGTACGAGTCGAGTCGCAGACCGACAGAGCAGGACTACGAACCACAAATGAAGAAAAGGGGTGAAATTCCGCCAAAAGCCGGAGGCTGGTAAGACATGAAACATCAGGCAGGACCGGAAAAAAAAGCGGTCAAAAAACAGTGAAAGAAAATGCCCGTAAGGAAACCGAGAGAAAGATGGACGACAAAAATTAAACGCGCTTAATGTACTTTGTTGGGTAAACTTTGGATGAACTATTGTCCGGCAAGGGGCATAAAAGAGGAGGGGCAGTCAATATATGTAGGGACAAAACAGAAGGGGAGTGGTCTCTGGAATATAGTTCAAATGTTGGGATAAGAGATCTGTGCATCGGTCATCCCCGGTCTAGTTGTGTCATAGATCTGGCGGAGTTCCAAACATTCAGAAAGCTGAAGGGAATAAAAGATCTATCACGTGTATTCACCACTACTCCGGGGGGGACGAGGACAGAATAGAACGTAAAAAAGTCGGCGCCAGGGGGGGGTAATGACCTTGGCGCTGTCTCGGTGTATGGAAAAAGTAAAATACTGTAAGTGGAGGATAGCAATATGTTCCATAGAAGGTGTACAAAATTGAGGGGGGGAGAGATGTGCCAGGATCTTGGGGAATTCATGGCGAGAAAATTGTGTAGTGACTGAAACGGGGGTTGGGACGGGAGCGTTCAAAGTTGGAAGAGGCGAGTAAGAGCTACGGAACAATGGGGAGTAATCTTTAACTGAAGAGTGATGTCACAAAGGAGGAGAGGAGCTCCTCGGAAATCATTCTGTGAGGAAAAAAACCGTGACGCTATGAGGTCCTCTAGACAAGCACGAAAGAAAGAGTCAAGGGACTAATATGCTGAAAGGGTGCTCAAAGGGAAAGAACTGTCAGTATTGTTGACTTTACCACCAAGAGTGGGACGGAACATTGCAATAGTGGGAGTGCTGAGTGATCAGGAAGGGTAAATGTGCCGACGGAATTGAGGGCGATGTGAAAAGGAAAACCCATGTTCAGTGAGCATGACGGCTTCAGTCTTGGGAAGGGGGGGTAAGCCAACGGATAATGAATAATAGAGTCGAGAAGACTCAAGGCAATGAAGAGACAACGATTGGGCCAGGTCACACGGGAGACCGTGTCGGGAGGGGACGGTAGGGCCTATAGCAAACGTGGTGACCGCGCAGCACCCGACATTGTGGGATGGATGCATGCTGAAGAACGGAATGGCTCCAGCCAAAGACGACAAGGAGAAGTGGGGGAAAGTAACCAAAGAAGGCTGGAAGGGATGTATCGAAGTGAAACAGTCAAGAGACAACATAAAAAGAACGGAGATTAAAAAAACTAGTTCCGTAACAACCCTCGGTTGGTCCTTTCAAAGGGGAATCGGGGTCTGGACAGGGAAAAGGGGAATGCAGATCCGGGGGCTTCACAGCGCACGGAGGATGGGGGGGTGGAGGGGGCCTCTTCAGATACACGCAGTGTGGCACTATTGAAAAGATACCTGAGATAAAGCACAATCTCGGGAAGCAGAAAGCTGGGTTATGACTCGAGGAGGTGCTTGAAGCGGGGGAGAGTACGTCCACGGGTCATATGCCGAAGGGAGAAGGATGGGGCCCAACAGCCAGTCGTAATCCGAGAGGAATCGAGGCCGAAGGGTTATAGAAAAACGAAGAATCGATAAGGAGGGGACGGGACTTGGTCCTGACGGGGGTTCACGGGCTGCAGGGGAAGAGCGCAACATACGCTCAGGGATGAAGGAATTGGGTGAAAAACGTGAACACAAATGAAGGTTCTTAAAGACGGCTGACAGGGGAAACTAGATAAAGGAGCTAAGTCGGCTGGTAAGAGGGGGACGGTGCAACACAGAATGCAGAGGGGGGTGAAGTCCATCCAAAGTAAGGCTACAGTTGCTCGGGGCGTGAAAAAAAGCATACAAAAATAACAGCCTAATACAAGAGGATCCAAGAAAAGGAGGGGAGACAGAAATCTTGGTCGGCTGGGTGCGGATAGTAGGTAATAGATACACGGCCAGAATAAGGCCCTCAATCTGCGGAAAATACAAAGACCAACTCGGCGTGTCGTGGAAGAAAGGAGAGGCGAGATCGGGCCCTGTACGACAAGCTCTATGGAAGAAGGATAACCGAGAAGTTTGGGGGAAAGGGGGAGAGGGAAAGAGAGACGAATCAGAGCGGAACTTAAAGAAAAGTATAAACTTGCTAATAGTTGTGCATGGCAGGGGGGTAAAACGGGGGGAGAAGGAATCTCTTTGTAGTGGGACAGGGAGTCTTCTTCGCCTTGTTGGGAAGACAGGACAAGGGGGCTCGGCTTCTGACGGACTGGAACCAGCTGGCTGTCAGAAAAGGAGTAATGCAGGAATAAGGTCAAATCAGAGGGCCCTAGAGGGTAGAAGTCAGAGTTAGTCGTATCCATTTGGTAAGATGTCGGTGGAACGGCTGCCGGGACGAGTAGCGTTGCAGAAGAGAAGGGAGTGAGTGCTCCAGCGGGATGGAGAAGAGCGTCAGGATTCGTGAAGGATCAGACAGACTTAAGAGGAGCAGAGGTTAAAGTGATGATTTGTGAGGTGTGGACGCGTCGGTTCGGGCGAATAGCAAGCGCGCTGACGGAGAGCTAGCCGATGAAATGACAGGAGGAAGGGTTGGAAGCGGCAAAAGGATCAGCTAAAGATCGAAAAAAGTTGGTATCTCAGGGGGAAAAGGAGTGTGGGCCAGTACCCAAACAAGACGGCGGCGTGAAGAAAAAAGCAGAAATAGGGTTTAGACGTGGGGGTACTGTAGGAGTAGTGTTGGTGCACTCATGTGGGGCATCGGAATAGGGAAGAAGACGAAGAGAAAGGAAGGGAAACTAGGCTTCGAGGCCTGAATAGCACCAGAATGCCGGGGCACACGCCCTGGCCACGTGAGTGACGGGGGATCGGCTGCCCACAAGCGGTGTAGGGGGTCCAGGGGGTCCATAGGGGTGGGGCTGCTGTGGAGAAGTTGTACAGGGGATGAGAAGGGGTGCAGAGGTGGGACACGTGCAGATCGGGATGGGTCCTCGGAAAGAGATAAAAAAACTTTCCAGCTGGGGGCGAAGAACGAAGTGGAGACAGGTGTGGACGATAAGAAAGTGAAAAAGTAGGAAAAAGCCACGATAGGCAATAAGAGAGGGAACTCAGGGAGGGAGGGCGGAGCGAGTAACGGAACGAAGAAAAAAGCATCATGATATCGGGGGCCAGAAGTCAGGGAAAGGCAAAAGGATAACCAGAAAACACGACAGAGTAGCTCGACAGAAGGTCTAAATAAGTCAAATAAATCAGATGAAGAAGAGAATAGAAGTCGGTGGCGAAAAATGCGAGTGGAGGGGGTATGAGTCGGACCAGGGCTGGCAAGCTGAAACCAGACAACATTAAGAGCTTGAGGACAGGAAGAGAGGTCGGGGCGGAACAAACATCGCGTTGTGAAAAGAGGTTTCGGAGATAGTGTACGGCAAGGGGGGCTGCTAAGCAGGATTATAGCGAACCTGAGGTAGCAGAGATGTCGCGAGCGCGGGAGGCTTGGAATTGAAAAAGAAGGGAGGGTACCGGAGGAGGAGGGTAAAAGAAGGGCATCCAACTTATCCTAGCGAGTGGGAACCATCAGCCAATATGCTGCACGGGTAGAGACAAAGAAAAGTGGTTTTGTGACTCTTGAGGGCGCTGCGGTAAGTACCAACGGAGAAAGGAGAAGGGGGGCATGTGAGATGGCATGGCGTCGATGGGGTGCGGTCAGATAGGGAAAATCAGGGGGAGGGGTCGGACCGGGGGAGGCAAGAAGTGGGAAGGAGATAGGATGAAGACTAGAAAGCAACAGTGTCAGAAGGGGACAGAAAATGATGGCCATACAACGTGGAGACTAAGAGGAATGTTCCAACAAAAAATCTTTCAGGAGGTGTTGCCTTGGCGAGATTGAAGGGGAATCTGATGAAAGGAGCCGATTAAAGAAAATCTATGGATCAGGGGGGACTATGAAATTTCAAAAACTCAGGGCACAGCCGGATCGAGAAGTTCATCCCATAAAAACGGGGGGGGAGGGAGGAGAGAACGAACGGGTCTGCGGGAGCCTCCTCGGAAACAGGTTTAATAGAGAGTTCAAGGTGTGGTCTCTCACAACAGAGATCACTAGACTGCTTGATGCCTTCTCGCGGGATGAATCAAAATGGAAGACGATTGCCGTCGGTGAGAAATGACTTGGACACAGTCGGGCCAGGGGGAAGACAGGGTATAGTCAGTGAAATCAATCAAACAAAGGGGGAGGAAAAGGTCTGACTTCGCTTGAGGTCAAATGGGGGTAGCGGAATAAAGGCTAGGAGAGCGAAAAAGACCGTATCGAATGTCGAGAAGTTGAGCAGGAGGATCGGACAGCGTCGAAAGAGAATGACCGAAATAGTTAAAAAACGGGTAACGAACGTGGGTTCTGAGTGACGGAGAAAGGAGATTCACGGGAAAGGAATTGACAGAAAGAAAGGAAAGGAACATCGGTCCGAATAGACCGTCAAGGGCAAGGGAAGGAGCGGAGGTACATCAGGCGAAAGCTCGAAAAACGCCCCTTGATGACTGAGAATGGTAGGGGAATCAGGGAGTAATCGTTATCAACGTGGCGGACAGCAGCTCCTGGCAAGTTAGTGGCAACAAGGGACTGGCAGAGTGCAGTTCACAGCAAGGGAAAGTGGGGGACCGGGCGAGTGAAGATTGGGGGTTAAAGGGGAAATACCCTCTGAGAAGAGAAAGAGGGTGAAATCGAAGGAGCAGGGCGTGGTTGTGAGCCGGAAACAACGGGAAGGTTATGGGTGACGCTAAGGTGACACTGGGAGTCGAAAAGATATATAGACCGGAGGGTAAGATAGTAAAGAAGAAGTGTAGCCAAACTGATCATGGAGGTGTGTGAAAGGTGAACCATCAGAGAGGGGCCAGTGGGATCAGGAGAGATACTCGATTAGGAGAGACCGACAGTAGAGAAGGGGCAACTAAGAAGGAAAAAATGGGAGTGTATCGGGGGGGGGCGGTGGGTGGGGGGGGGGGGGGTAGGGGGGGTGGGGGGGGGGGGGGGGTGGGGGTCGGGTGGGGGGGGGGGGGAGGGGGGGGGGGGGGGGGGGGGCGTGGGGGGGTGTGTGGCGGGCAGGGAAGAAAAATGTGTCTTTAAGACGGGGGGTGGGCGCGCTGATGTATGAACGGGGGCAATGATCCGAAACCGTAAAAAACAGAAAGCCTAGCTTGAGTCAAAAGAGGATCAGGGGAGGGGTAAGGAGAGGAAAAAGGTGCGCCTCTTCGTGAGAAAGCTTAGGAGATGTCCGTCATGTGCGGGTAGGACGTACCTATGGAAGGAAGAAAGGATGTCATCCAGGACTCATGGAGGGGAGGGGAATGAGGGGTGCAATAGTCCGTTACGTTGCCAAGAAATAGGAGAACGGGTATTATTAGGATATCTTGGAGAGCGGGTCATGTTTTGTGTCTATCGAGTAGGGGTCTAATGGAGGAAATTAACAAGGGTAGAAGATCTGTGGTCAAATGCGTTCCACAGGTGCGAACTGCGAGTACCAGAGGTAAAGGAGCCTGAGTGCGAGAGATCAAATCTCTGGGCTAGTAAGGGGCGGGGGAAAACGAAAGAGAAACATGCCAGACTGTGGTGGGGCAGGATAATACGTAGGGTGGGGAGGGGCCAAACAGTGAAATCATAGAGGGAGCCTGGGAAGGGACGATCGGAGTCCAGATTCAAGGATTATAGGGGTCGTACTAAGAAATCAGATGAAAGAGACACGACGCAGCCGAGAACGGCACAAAGCTTCATCGCTGGCTTTTGTGTCGTGGCAATGGGGCCGGGAAGCAAAATGGGGCGGAGCGTGAGGCTGGGACCATAGGGTGTGCAGGAAAAAAGCACGAGTACAGCGAATGATCGGCAGACAAGTTGGGTGGGAGAGGCGACGATACTCAGATACGAGGGAAAAAACTCAAGTTGAAGATACCCTCGCAAAAATCCTGACTGTCTATCGAAGAAGGGCTCCGGAGCTGCTGGAGCCTCCTGGATGATGGGGCGCGTAGAATGTAGTAGAAGCGAGAAAAGCAGCGGACCAATTTGAACTCCAAAAACCTGTGAGAGAGGACTAGATTTAACCCTTGTCGGATGGTCCCGGTTTTAATGACGACTGGGGATGGTCCAGGAGGAACTGAGAAGCATGCGCTGGGATTGAGTGCCCGTGACCTAGTCTGAGTAGAGGGGGCCCGCTACAAAGATTCTATAAAAACCCACACTAGGGGAATAGGAGCACGACCTCGCAGGTTAGAAAAAGAAGAAAGGGATCCCTACTCACGTGAAGCGTCGTGTATCATCCCGCGACCGTGGAGCTATAATGAGGGACAGCGTGTTCGCTTCTATTTCCTGTGAAGGTGGAATAATGCTGGTACGTACCAGGACTCTATGTGTTGACGAGGGAAAGATAGGAGCGTCATGGAGACAAAGGACAGTTGAGGGGAATACGAAGTAGAGTGTCGATGGGAAAAGAAAAGATCAAGCCTGGGGGGTGAATTCAACAACGCTTGTGAACTCATATGTGTAAAAAAAAAATAGGAGGAGGGAAAGGAGGGGAGTCTGGGGTCTGCGGAGGAACTCCGTATTATTGGAGCTGAGTTGGGGCGGGCACGTTCCAAGGAAGAAGGGGGGCTTAGGGCACCAGCAAAGAAGACATAGACGAGTGAGGAGATGACTGAGGGAAGAAAGTTGCATAAGGGTTTCATAGTCGGGAAAAGACCAATATCCGGGGGGGTCTCTGGAATAAGCAGAGGGAGCAGGAGTACACTGCATTGGAGTAAACACCGCAAAGGGACGTTTCTAAGGACATGAGGCCGGTGGTGGGGTCGTGGACCACAGCTTTGGAGGGAGTGTTCAGGGAAAGAAACTGTAAGAAGTGAGGATGAATTACAGGAACGTGAAATCAAGCAGGAACAGAGGTAGGAAAGCCCGTAATGCAGTAGACAACCAGAATTTGCGGAATCACGATCCTTTAAGGGTCTCGGGGAAGGTACTCCGTTAAGACGTGGAAAGGGGAAAAAGGCGTCAACAGTGATGGAGTCAGAGAAGTGGAATCGAAGAACACAACGACTGAAGTCAAGAAAATGCAAAAAAAAGAAAGGGAGGTGGCGACGCGACACTGGGGAAATACGTCACTAAAAGAAGACACAACACGAGGAGGGGGGAAAATAGAATAGGATTAAAGAAAAATGACATGAAAGCTTCATGTGGCGTTGAAAAGTAATTGAATTATGAGGGAGACGAAGAAGTGGGGATCAGGCATCCGTACAAAGTTTGTGTGTCCAAGGCGAAGAAGGTGCGACGAACTTCTTTCAGAATAGGAAAGACGAACCCGGGGCGAAAGCAGAGGTATGCGAAGAAAGCTTGGAGGCGAAGTCTGCTGTGTACATCGTAAAGAAAAAGTGCAGAGCAGGGAGGCGGCCTTTAACAAGATCACTCCGAACTCTTAAAAGGAAAGGGAAGGTGGCCAGAAAAAAGATTCCGTTAAAGGTAAGGTCCTGAATGGTTCGTCACACTGTGAGTTCAAAGGAGGGGCGGTCGCGCCAGGGGGGAAAACACAAGGGGCGGTAATGGATGTTGGGTTGGTGTAAAGTAGAAAAAAAACTGCAAGGGAAACTGGTTCTTGGCGAGCCTGTAAGAGGAACAAAACTTAATTATGTCGTTGCTGGGTGAGGAAAAAAAAGCAGTAAGACAAGTCTCACTGGGGGGGATTTAAAAGGACGAAAGGCGGGGGAACATGTAAAGGGGCGAAATCGAAAGCAGGGGCGTAGAACTCACTCCATCCAGGGCAAGGAAGAAAAAAAATCGAGAAGAGTTAGAAAGGCGGCAAGGGGACATAACACTCAGAAGGGTCGTTGGGTGGAGAAAAAAAGCAGGGCGATGCGGGACTCACTACTCTGGGGGGATGAGCTCAAGTAGGGGAGCAAAAGGGGGCAACGACCAGATAGGGGGTGGTGGACCGAAGCTGGTAAAAGAGTAGTAAATGACACAAGAAAGGAGAGAAGGTCAGAAAACAGGGCCACAAGAGCGTTCTGGCTGCAAAAGGGGCGGGAGAAGAGGGTATTGTGATACAGTTTCGGGGGGGGTGTGCAGGGTAGTTCAGAATCGACAGGACCGAGGCGTGTCAAGACGGCAACCAAGTTTTGAAGTCAATCGGCAACACAGTGTCACAAAGTGGACAGTGCAGAAATAGAGGCTGGGGAGGACGGTAAAGAAAAGAGAAAAGAGGGTGGCCTAAGGACAAACCACAGTGGGTCAGAGATGACGCGTAAGAGAAAGAAAGGGGGGGGGGGGGGGGGGGGCACCGCAAAACAAAAAAAAAAAAAACAAAGCAGACAAATGAAGAGGTTTTGAATCGGGAGTCCAGGGGGGAAAAGGAAGTGTAAGTGGACGTAAGTAGCTCCTGGGGGCTGAATGCATGAAAAGGGTTGGAAAGCGGCCGACAGAGTCCGTCAGAAAAGAATATCCGGGGTACGAGAAAATTTCGGGAGGGAGAGGGGAGGAGAGTTTGTGTGGGAAGAATCGAGGAATGCGCCCGCGCTGCCTCGTGCAAAAGTCATGCTAATTACCGGCAGAACCTCTGTCGCTCAGAAAGTGGTGGGTAGACACGGACAGCAGTCTCACCTCTGAGACCACACGCTCATTGAGACTTTGAGAGAGGAGAGAGGGGTTGAAGATTGCATCACTTAGAAGAACGAAGATATGGAACTGTAATCAGTTAAAGGGACGAGAAGTCAAATCAGGTTGGACAAAAGGGGGGGGACCGACACACCCCGGACGGTCCTTGAGGGGGATCAGCCAACAATTCGGGGAGATTGTGCAGAGGGATTCCTCCAGCTTGAGCGGGAGAGTTGGATACGAAGGGGAGCAGAGAGATGAGGAGGGACTCAAAACTATGGGGCCACTTTCAAGATGGTGAAAAAAAAAGATGGACCCGCGGTAACAAGAAATAACGGGAGAAAAATATCGTTGAAGGCCGCCGAAAATCAAAAAGAAGTACTCGATAAAGGAGACTTAAAAGAAAGAGACTCAGGAAATAAACCCCTCACAATAAGGTACATGATGGAATGAAACAGAAGAGGGAGAAGAATCGCCAAGCCTTGGAGAAGCAAGGAGGCCATCACTAACATAGGGCGAGAATAAGAGAAACTCCGAGAAGATTTTGCGAGAAAAGGTCTCTTGGATTTTGAAGTGAGACCTCGGACCGGGCGGTACAGCCTGGTCAGCAGAAGGGAGAACCAGAGACGAAAAGAGAGTTTAGGCATCGCCAAGAACGCTTGGTGGATGTGTAATCATTTTGTTGCTTGAGGGGGAGTCATAAGGTGGAGATAGAGATCATGAGTCGTAAGACGAATGGGGCCAGGTCGCACGCATTGGCGAAACCGGGAAAAAAAAATGTGGGAAAGGTACAAAAAGGGGCGCACGTAGAGTGTGGGGAGGGAAGGAGGGGTATCCTGAACAAAGCTAAGAAAGTTAAGGGCCTCATCCCATGACTGCAGGAGGGTCCATAAAGGGATGGGGTGTTAGTCCTGCTCGGGAGAGATCCACCGCAAAGGGCAATACTGCCGTGGACGACAGTCCACTCGGATAGATGAGTATCGAAGCATACAGGTGAAAAAAGAGACTGAGTGGAGACCCTTTCCACCATTAGCAGGGAGGGGTAGGATGGCTAAAGACTGAGACCGCACCGCAGGGGAAAGGCGTTCGGCGTGTGCACCAAGAGGGAAAGGAATAGCCACCCTTGTCTGTCATCGTATTTCAAATACGGCAGGGGACGAAGCAAATCTCTATGAACGGCGTGTTACCTTGGAGTATCAGAGGGAGGAACAATGAAATTCAGGGAATACAGGACTTCTCCCACAAAATGGCAGGAGGGAAGATGGTGGCCTGACGTATCACGGCAAAGGGGCGCTTGCTCGAAAGATGCACTCGTCGGGTAATGCTGCACAAAACTGGGGGACCCAAGCACAAGGTGGAGAGAGGTCGATTGGTTGATAGCAATCCAGATAGAAAGTGGCGCTGGCACTAATGGAATAGTGCAGTGATAGGGAGTGGAAGAAAAGTCTCTATGCCGAGATCGTTGCAGGAAATGAAC
>Ga0179593_1404163_pt1 | contig 25286 bp, 30 predicted proteins | sample CZODoug2_1_08_16_FD_185931 | JGI IMG/M metagenome (GOLD analysis project Ga0179593, IMG submission 185931) | Vadose zone soil fungal communities from Angelo Coast Range Reserve, California, USA - CZODoug2_1_08_16fungal (PacBio error correction) | ecosystem: Environmental > Terrestrial > Soil >...
AGAACTAGCATCCCATGAAAAAAGAGGGGGGGGAGGGCATAAAAACAGGGAGCGGATTACTTTTGCCGAGAGAAAAATCTCAAGCCAGGTCAACGATCGACAAGCGGGCAACCAGCTAAAACCGGCAACGGCTCCGGCCAAGGCCCTGGGGTGTGCAAATACGCAGGAACGACGAAGGGAAGCAGGAGATAAGCTGGGCTCCTACATAACTTAAAACACCGCAGTACCAAACCGAGCACTACAGGAGGCGACATCAGCTTGTTAAAATCCCGACGGATAAGAAGGCAAAATGCTGTCGAAGAAAGCTTTAAAATGCCGCAAAAGGCTTTACTCTAAAGGCTAAAAAAAAACATCGAATAAACAACGGCGAGTCCCAGCAAGCGAGGCGAACTTCAGGTCAACTGGGAGAAGGGGGGGGTGGAAACTTCAGACAAAGAAAGAGTGGGAAAACAACGCCACCTAGCCGAGCTTCCAACCGATGCCCGAAAGCTTTCACGGAAGTTAAAATCAGCCTGGAAGGAGCGTGGTCACAGAAAGAGTTGCTCTGATGCTCAGGGGACGAGCAAAGGACGAAACTGCGCTTAGGGCGATTGAAACCACTAGGAGTTAAATAAACTCAAAAGAACGGAATTGCTAAAAGCGCTTGTTCCCCCCCAAAAAACAGCTCCGCAGGAAGGAGGCCTCAAGAACGAAAAAAAAAAAAAAATTGATAGTGAGGGAAAGGGGAGAAGGGATCCCTTCTCCTACAGGGCCATTACTAAAATCCACATAGAATTCCGGCTGCTCTAACCTGATTCAAAAACCGGGGTCAGTACAGAGATCAAGTAAGAAATGGGGGGTCTGTTAATATCGATTCTTTGGAACGCAGCTGAGTAAGCCGCGTGCGGAAAAATCGAGGTCAATACTGAAACAAAAAGGGAAAAAAAAACGCTCGGGGGGATTGGCCCGTGCGCTGGGGACCTCGGTTAACTTTTTCGCCTGCTGGAAAGTCCTGGAAAAAAGTCGAGTTCAAAGGAAAAACGAGCGCTGACAAAAAAAGTTTGAGAAACAGCTTGCCGCAGGCAGCGCATAGCAAAAAGGGCAAGCCTCAGAAATTGAATCGCCGAGAAAAACGAACGCCCCTTCGCTTGTTGAAAGGGGGAGAGCACCTCTTTCCGTGTACGCCCCGAGGGACAGGTAGGAGACTCACATTCGTATACTCGCAAACCAAAAAACCTCTGAAAGACACTGATTCGCGGGGAATCGGCAAAGGCGAAGGGACATACCATTCGGGTAAAAAAAGAAAATACTCTTTTTTACATAAAAACAAAAGGTTCCTTTGCCTGCTGACGCACGGTGAGGGGAGAGTTAGTGTGGGGGGGACCGTCTGAGGGGGGGTAAAAGGGGGATTCCTAATCTGGGCTGTCATCGACATGTCTCCTAATCGAACGTTTCTGAACCGGCTTGTCTCAGAGGAGTGGCATTTTTCAGCGGGAGGGAAGGGCGATGTAAGACGGTCGCTCAGGCGGGCGGGGAGCTCTAATGGGCAGGAAGGGAAAGGAGCCGCAAACATGAGAAGAACTCAATCAAAAAACACAATGATTAGTAAACTAGGATAGGTGTAAATTCTGTTCGCAGAGAAACCCGTATAAGGGGAGGGCACTACGTGATGCCTTCGATGTGAGAAGAAAGGGGCTAGGGATCGGTAGGGGGGAGAGTTGAAAAAATGTGAGAAAGGGGAGGGAGTGATAAAGAGTAGAGGTGAGAGGGTGTATCGGTCCGCCGCGCGGACCGGGGGGGGAGGGAACACCGCTTTCCATCTGCTTCCATATCTAGAAATACGTACAAGCTGAAAATAAAGAGAAGGAAGGGTTACCCTCCGAGAAAGCAACATGAAGAGGTAAGCTAAACGGGGGGGTGGAGGCGAGGGGGAGGGGGGGGAGGGGAGGGGAAGTGGGGGGGGGTGTTAAGGGGGAGGAAATAATGGGTGGGAATGTGGGGGGGGGAGTAGGTGGGGGGTGGGTGGAGGGGGAAGCGTGGTAGACGGAGGGACTGGTTACGGGGGGGGGGGGGCGGTTGGAGAAGGGAGGAGAAAGGGGGTTGGAGAAAGATGGGGAGGGGGGGGGGGGGAATCCTGAAGCGGAGGGGAAGGAGCTTGGGGGGAGTAGGAGGAGAAAGATCTGGGGGGTGGTGTGGAGGCGGTGAATGAGGGGAAGAAGGCCGGTGGGTGGGGGAGTAGGGCGGGGGGGGGGGGGGGGCGTAGAGTGGTAGGAACAAAGCTTGGGGGGGGGGGGAAGACGAGGGGAGTGGGGGGCAAAGGGGAAGAGAGACGGGGGGGGAGTGAGGAAGGCGAAGGCCATGGACGGATGGTGGGGCTGAGGGAGGGAGGAGAGCGCGGGGGGGGGGCCGGAGGGGGGGGGGGGGGCGGGGAGCCGCAGGGAAAGATGGGGGAGGGGGGGAAGGTAAGGGGAAGGAGGGGGAGCGGAGAGAAAGTATGGAGGAAATGGGGAGGGGGGGAGAGGAATGAGAGGGGGGCGTAAGGTGAGGGGGATGAGGGAAGAATGGATAGGGGGGGGGGGGGGAGGGGGAGGCGGGAGACGGAGGGGGGAGAGGAAGAGGCCGAGGGGAGCGAGGGAGTAAGTAAGGATAATCGGCGTTAGAGAGGGGGAGGCGGGGACGAAGGGAAGAGGGGGAGAGGGGGGGAGTGGTAAGTGGATCGTTGGGGGGGAGAGGGGTAAAGGCGTGGGCAGCTGGGGGGATGAGGGCACACAATCTCGTGGGAAGGGGCGGTGGCCCAGCGACGGTATAGAGGAGAAAGAAGAGGGTGGAGAGGGGTGTTGGGGTGGGGCCGACGGGGCGAGGGAACGAGAGAGGAGGGGGGTGAAGTGAGGGTGGGGAGGTGGGGGAGAGGCGGGAAGAGGGGATAGAGAGAAAGAGGGGGACGGGACGGGAGGAGACCGGGACCGAAGAGACGGGGTAGGGAACGGGGGGGCAGGAGACAAAAGGGGAGTGTAAGGGGTGAAGAGAGGGGAAAAGAAGGCAAGGGGGGGGGCGGTAGCGTAAGTGGGGAATGTGTGGGCGGGGGCTGTGGTAGGGAGCGGGGGACGAGGGGATGAGGGGGAGGGTACAAGTGTCGAGAAAAAAAGTGGGGTAGGGAATAAACGGGGAGGATGAAAGGGGGGGAAGCGGGGGGGGCGGCAGGAGAAGGGGGAGCTGGGGAGGCGGAGAGTGAGGGTCAATGAAAGACGACAAACGACAAGGGCTCTTTTGATTGTACGGTGGGGGGGGTGACGTTCGAGGAGAGGGGGAGGGGGGCGGGCGGGAATTGACGGGAGGAAGTGTTACAGAGGGGGGGTGGGTGTCTCAGGCGGAGAGTTGGAGAAGGGGGGGCGACGACAGAAACCTGGGGGAAGTCCAAATTCAGGGATGAGGAGAAGAGCAGAAGAATGGCAGGCTACTTAGCGGGGGTGGCCTGAGGGGGGGAGGGGGGGCGGGGTAGGGTCGGTGTAGGGGGGGGGGGAGGGATGGCTTGGGAGGAGGGAGGGTGGCAGGAGAGGGCGGACAGGAGGATTAGGGGGGAGAGAGAGGGGGTGGGGGGGGGAGGGGAAATGTAGGTGGTTAAAGACACGTGAGGTACGGGTGGGGTATGTAGCACAAAGAGGGAAGGTATGAGGGGTGGCGACGGAGTTAAGGAGATGGTTGGCTGGGAGAGGAAAGGGTGGGGGAATGGGGGGGATGGGGGGGTCGGGAGGGGGGGGGAGAAGGAGGATAAGGTTGCAATAGACGGGGGGGGGAAGGTTGACAAGTTAATTGATTAGGGGTCATGAGGACAAGGTGCGGGGGGAGAGGGACAGAAGAGCGGGAGGGGGAAGGAGGAGACGAAGGGGGGAGGGGGGAGCGGCAGAGGCAACAGGGGAGGGGGAGGATGGGGGGTGTGAGGAGGTTAGGGGGAGGAGGAGGGGGAGGAAGGGGGAAGAAAGGATAGAAGGGGGGGAAGGGGGGAGGGTGGGGGGGGGGGAGAGAGAGGGCGGGCACGGGGGAGGTGGGGGGGGGCAGAGGGGTTGAGCGATGGGAGGGGAGGTACGGGGCTCAGTACTAAAAGGACCCGGAGGGGAGGAGGTGGGGTGTGCGGAGGGGGAGAGGGGGGGGGGTGGAAGTACGAAACGGAGAGGTAATAGGTTGGAGGGGGTAACGGACTCGCGTGAGCAGAGGGGGGGTGAGGGAGGGCGAAGGAAAATAACCCAATTGGACAACTTCATTTCGTGCGGGCTGACAGTGTTTGTCTGAAACCAACGAAAGGGGAGGATAAATAGAGGAAGGGGACGATAGAGGGAATGAGGGGAGGGAGAATCTGCAAATTATGATCTTTTCTAAAAACAGGGACAAGGTGATATACAAAGCAGGGAACAAACCAGGACTCGAACGCAGGAAGGGAGAGTTAGGGAGGGGGGTGGGGGGGGGGCGAGGTCATGGCGGGGGGTAAATGAGGGGGAGGAGGGGGGATTGAGCGCGGGAAGTAAAGGGGGGGAGTGGGTGGGGAGCGAACGGGGGGTGGGGGGGGGGGGGGGCTAGAAATTGAGAAGGGAAACCCGGGATAGGGGGTCAAGAGGGAGCACACTAGAGATAGGATGGGGGGAGGAAGGCGGAGCGCGGAGGGGAGGGGAGGGGGGGAGGGACGGAGTCAGAGTAGGGAATGGAGAGGGTCATAAAGTAGAGGGGAGTACGAGGGAAAACAAGGAGGGGGGGGAGGGGGGAGTTTGGGGGGGGGGGAGGGGATTAGGGGGAGGAAAGGGATGAGAGAAAGGGGGGGGGGGGGGCGGGGTAAGGGGAGGTGTAGGGGGGGGGGAGGGAGGGGGAGGCGGGAATAGGGGAATGGGGGGGAGGGGGGAAAAAGGGGGGGGGGGAGAGGGGGGAGAAGGGCCAAGGGCGGGGGAAGGGGGAAAAAAGAAGGGGTGTGTTAAGGGGGGGGAAGGGGTATAAGGTTGGGGGATGGCGCGCGCGGAGCAGGAAGAAAAGCGGGAGGGAGGGGGTGAGAGTCCATGGGGGGCGCGTGGGGGAGGGATAAAAAAGAGAAAAGGGACAAGGGAGGGTGAAGGGGGGGGAGGGAAGAAGCGAGTCGGGGCGGGTGGGAAAGGGGAGGAAGGAGAAGGTGCGGGGTGAGGGGGAGTGGGGGACTGAATGGGGGGGAGAGACGGGAGATAGGGACACAGGACGAAAACGGAGGGGGGGAGGGGAGGGGGGAAGGAGAAGGGTGGAGAAGAACAGAAAAAGAGACGGGGCGGGGAAAGAAGGGGGGAGGGGGGTCTATGGCGACAGCTTGGGGTGGTGGTTAGGTGAAGGGGGAGGTCAAAGATTCGGGGTTTTTGAGGAAGAGAAAGAAGTTGTGCGAAAATAACGTAAAAATCTCTGAGGAAAGAAAAGAGGAGACTTACATACCTGAATAGGAAGTGGATCCGACAGGGGTGGGGGGGGGGGCGCCCGAAGCCAGGGGATAGAATACAGCCGTATTGAGAGGGAATGAAGCCGGTAGATGGCTTAAAAAGGGATAACGTAGGACTCAAAGAAACTAGCTTTCCAAGAGATCAATGTGCGCTGAGTAAGGGCGGCGAGTAAATGTGAAGGGAGAAGATGGACGTCAGAGAATTAGATGGAGGAAAGGGTCTTTAAAGTATCTTTCTTCGCTCATCGAACCAGAACCTGATTGTAGGCGATAGAGGAAGTGAGCTACAGAAATTGGGACACAGGGAGGGGAAAAATTCAAATCTCGGAAGAGATTTACAGGCAAGTCAAGCTTCGGGAGATGATTGTCAAAGTGGGGAGTGGCGGTTTTGTGTCAACGTGCTCGGCACGTTGAGTCCGAATCAGCAGCTATTAGCATTATTCTATAAGAGGGAGTTACGCAGTTGCGACAATCGCTGGTCGCTCTGATGCGTTTCAGGCGTTCTCGTAAAATGCAAGAAGGGGGGCTGGGAGGGTCATTTGTAGGACGGCGAGGGGTGACTATAGTTCTTATGAGAGTTCTTCTACTCACACGCCCTGTTGGGGGAGGGACGAGGGACGGCTCGGTTGGGGAAAGAGGGGTGGTAAAGTGAAAAGGGAGTTGTTAACGAAGAAAAGGAGGAAGAGTCCTGTGTTTTAAGGAAGACTATGAATCGGTCAAAGGATGTGGCCCGTGTGGAGCACGTTGGAAGGGTGAAGGAGGAATGATAGAGAAGGTGACACCCCTGGCCATTTTGAATAACGGGAGGACGGAGGCACTTCTCCTGGAGGCGAAAGGGGAAGAGCTTCAGAAACAAAACGTCGGAAAGGTTTTTGGGGAAGGAAACTGCTTTGGGCGAAGATATACCTCCAAAAGTGGTGTTTCCAAAACTTGGAAAAAAAAAAACGTTAGTATTAACTAGGAGGAGGAGGAAATCGAAGAAATTGACCCAAAGGTGACGCGGAGGGGGGGGGGGTATTGTTCCAAGGAAAAAGACAGGAAGGGACGCAGGAGGAAGAAGGGTGGAAGAGCTAGAAAGAATAAAAGGGCCCAGGGGGAGAAAAGGGCTCCGAGTTAAGCATCGAAAAGCAAGCAACGGGCTCGCAAGGCCCATAAATTGGGGGAAAAGAACGCTTCTTAGATAGAACTTTCACAAACTTCAAAAGAGCGAGAAAGAGGGGGTAGAGCTAAAGGAAAAGGAATGGAAAAAATTAAACTAAAAAGAACAATCTTCGAGGGGGTGGGCCCTAACAGACAGAATTCACAATGCATAGCAAATAGCCGTACTAAGGGACAATGAAGCAAGAGCTGATTTGATCTAACCCTAATGTCCAAGACCGTCTGGGGTAGGCAGGAAACGGGAATCAGGGGGGGGAGGGGGGGGGTAAAGGGGGAGGGAGGGCAAGAGGGACCGGCAGATAGTCCTCTAAATCTCGAGAACGAAGGCTTAAGTTGAAAGAGGGAGAATTACTTAAACCGGCCTGAGTCAAGTGGAAAAAAACTGCCGTAAGGACGAATAGACCTAATGCTAACGAAAAGGAGGGAAGGGACTTAAATAGGGGAGAATCGAAGGCAGGAAAGATTTCATCTGATGGACCTCACGGCCTCTCGAAAGGGGGAAAAGCCCGGGAGGGAGGTAGTGGAGAGGAGAAGGGGCCAGACATAATTAGTGATAAGGCCACGCGCCGAATTGAGCAGCTCTCTAAAGGAGAGGGAAAGATTTGAGAAAAAGCCCTCTCACGCAGTGAGAAATCGGCAATCTTCTGATGGGATCAGGGAGTGCCTATACGAGGGAGACAATAAAGAAGTACCTGATAAGAAAAGATAGAATGTCCACGGGAGGAGACTAAGGAACCTTGGCTTAGAGAAAAAAACGTCTAGAGGAGAAATGAATGCGGGTCTGGAAAAGATATTTTTAGAAAAGAAGAGGGTTGACGTTTCCTTATGTTAGTCCTCTTGGATGAGAAAAAAATAGATCATTTCATCCGAAAAACAAAAGATTTAAACGGAAGGGGGAGCGGCTATCTTTTTGGGAAAAAAGGAGAGGAAGATTTATTAAAAGTAGGTTTAGGCCTTTTTAGACTTCATGAGGTCAGTCTCCTAACCTTATGGAGAAGGAAGAAAGGCAGTTCTTGACTACTAAAAGAATTTCCCTTTGAAAAAAAATAGTTGCAGCCATTGCGACGCAGAGGAGATGTAAAAGTCCTCTACAAGAAGTAAGAAACAGCCCGTCCATTCAAAGGCGTCCGCCGACCCTTGCGCGTTCCGAAAAGGGAGGCGACACCGGTTGTCCACGGTGACTGACGCCGATTTCCAGGTGAGGCGGACTCACATTCGAGAAGCGAACATGGACCACTGCTAGAATAGAGCGAGATGTCGTTTGAATTAATAAACTTAGGGGCCCACCATCGAAGAGAAACTAGGGTTTAGTATCCAGGTCCGCCCGGGGGAATGGAGATTGGACTTGAAGTGGAGAGGGGGGGTTTTGTACAAGATTTGGAGTAAGACTCGTATCGTGGACAATGAGACACAGTAATTAAAGAAGGGAGGTGGGAGTAAGTATCTTGGGAGCGAGGGAAGGGGACAGAGGAAGGCGATTTTAGCTCTCTGGAAGCGATAGCTTAGGGAGGAGGGTAGCTGGAAATCATATAAAAGGGATAAACGGCAAGAGACTGGATAACATCAACGATGAAAAGAAGAAAAGAAATCTATCTCTCCCACAAAAAAAGGGAGGAGGGGGAGAAAAAAAAATAGTATGATTTATTAGTAATGGAAAGTCGCTTAGCAAGGTGGGAAGGGGGGAAATAGTGGACCTCGAAGCTCATAGGGGGGGAAAGAAGAATCTTCAATCGGAAACGAAAATCGATGACAGACAGAAGTACAAATGAAACTTTCAAAAAGAATAGAAAATAAAGGGGGAAATAAAAAGGAAGAGAGAAGTAACTATTAAAACACCTGAGGGACATCAAGCTTCTGCTTATCACAAAGAGAAGGGGTCCACCTTTTCAGCGGAAAAGAAGAGGAAAGTACACGGACAGAAGAACGGACTGAGTAAAAAACAAGAGGGGGTAATTTCGAGAACCTAAGGAAGGGAATTTCCCCTTCATCCGAGGAATATAAGGCGAAGCACGTGGTTTTACGTTCGACTCTCTGTGAGTACGAAAAAGAAAATGACATATTCTATGAAGGACGGAAGTTGGAGAAAATCAAATTTTACAAAACGAGAATTTCTCTTAATCGTAAGGGGAAGGAGAGAGGGGATTTAATGACTTATTGATTGCAAGCAGTGACAGACAGAAATTCGGCAACTGTCTGAAAAACGGAAAAAGTTACGGTCGGAGCCAGGGTAACGCTAGAATAGACGGGGATCAAGGGAAAGAGATCATCCGAAAAGGAGAAAAAGAAAAGTTTAAAAGAAATAAATAAGACAAGGGGGGGGAGAAGATATACCCGACGCCCCTGGACGGGTTGTGCAAATAAGAGGAGGGGGCTCGGAGGTTTTAAACGACGAAAATCCCCGGGCAGGAACGAATCATCCTTCGAAGAGGGGGGAGACATGGAAAGAGCGGGGAGTAAAGACAGGTGGCTCTAATAGGTTAATAGGAACAGAATTAGAGCGTTCTTTAAGTAAATCTCACGAGGGAGGACTCTTATCAATCTCCATCTTGAGAAAATAGAAATGGGTGAGACTCAGGACGGGAGGGGCTCGAAACGTGCGTTAAGCGCATAAAAAACGACGAAGCAATTAGCGCGTCTGTTGTGAACGGAATTCACCATAAGGAGAAAGAAAGCAGGTAGGATTCCTACAGCCTCGCAAGGGGAGACAAAAAAAAAGACAATCAACAGATTGAAAGCAGAGAAATAGAAAGGATCCAGGCCCGGAAGAAGCGTTGAGCAGGAGGCGAGTATGCAGGAGTGCGTGGTGGAAAAAGGGACTCAAGGCAGGAAGGGGCAGGAGTAACAAAAGCAGGGACTTTAGATTGGGGAGTCCCAGGCGACGAGTATCGCGGTCTCTTCTATTATAAGCGGCGGGGTTAAGAGGGGGGGGTTAAGTCCCTGCACGACGAAGGGGCGGGTGCTTGTCCCAGGACCAGGGGTTGCGATGGCAATGGGGAAAGTTACATGCTCTGGTCGGGATTTGGGAAAACTTACACGCTGAGGGGAGATAGGGCGGGAGACAGTGTGGTACTCATGGGTTTGTGAAGGAGGGGGAAGGTCGTGTAAAAGAAGAAAAGATCGGCTTTTTAGGAGAAAGGCGATATCTTCGTTGGCTCAAAGGAGGTTGCCTTGGAGGGAAACGTGGCCGGGTGACGGAGTGAATCGGACGAACGAAAGAGAAACAACAATGGAATGTAGTTCTGGAGACAGATTAAACTACGAGGAGCCAGGTGAACGGGATCGTCCGGAAAAAACAAAACAGAGAGGAAAGGGATCGCAGATGGAGAAAGACAGAGTAGCAAAGAAGGGGAGGAGGGAGAAAGAAGGGATTCCCGCAGAGAGAACAATAGAGAATTTTTGTTAAAGAATAGCCCGAAACATTTGCTCATCTGTGGGAAGAATTGGGAACTACTCAAGGGGGCCAAAGAATGGGGTCGACAACGTTTTCGAATACGATCACTTTGACAGAAGAGCAAGACAGGAAAAGTTGAATCAAGACCCATGAATGGGAAAAGAAAAAACTAGCCATTAAAAGACATAAGGGACTTTTCAACAATTTAAAATTCCATGTAAAAGGGGAAGTTAACAAAATGCCCGACCCTAGGGACGACAAGAGGCGGGGTTAAGTAAAATACACCCGATCATAACCTTAATTCACTATACGAAAATGAGATGGAAAAATGCGAAGAAGGGATCTATTAAGGAAAGAAAGAATGAAAAAAGAGAACTGACAGCGAGATGAGGAGAAAAGTTACGCTAAAAAGGCGAAGGGGCTGTAGGCAGCTTCATGGCAAGCACGGGACCGGCTTTTAAAAAAAACCTGACCTGAACTCTAAAAAGATAAACTAACTCCAGGGAACTGCAGGAGTGACGCCGGGGAGGAGGATCAGATTGGAAGAGAGAAGGCGAGTTGGACAGAAAGGCGTAGTCGGCTCTCGATTGGAGCCCGACGAAAGGAAGTTTTAATAAAGCGATTGCAAGGAGAGCAGCATTGCAGGGGAAGAAAAGGAAGAAGCTCGAGAACAAGGGGTAAATCGGCAAGCAAAGGAGAAGGTATACCTGCTTACTATCGCGGGTGAACCAATCGGGAAGCCCGTGATCAGCAAATAGAAGGTTCGCATATATTAAATTTCCAGGTAGGTAAGCTACGATCGTAGGGGGGGAAAGAATATGGTTAAGCAAGAGAAAGAGTGGACGGGGGCCGATGTGCGTGAAAAAAAATCGTTCTATAGGAAAAACAATAGAAAAAAAAAAAGGGGAGAGGGACAGTCTTTTTTAAAAAAAACCTCGGGAGGATATAGGGAAAACACAAAAAAGGGAAAAATAGGGGGAGAGCGAAAGCGGAATCAGTAATGCCACCCTTCGATTCAGTGTCGAGCGGGCCCGACTGAGACGAACGAACGGTTTTTCGACAGATGAAAAATTAGCACGAAAGGGGAATGATCCGGCAGAGAGAATCGAAGGAACCCAAAAAGGACGAGGTGGGGGGGGGAGATGGGGTGCGGAGGAGAAAAGAATTGCGGGGAGCACTAAGTCTAGTTAATAACAGTCAAGGAACTAACCAGGAAAGATCAGCCTTCGCGATGAGGGGGGGAAAAAGGTAGATAAATGAGGGAGCGGGGCCGATAACAACCTCTGGGGACGAGGGAAGTGAACGACCGCGACCGCACCGTGTAGTGCAGCTTGGAGGGACGAGGGAGAAAGGGGGGAGGGCTTGGTGGGAGAAGAAAGGAAGGAGGTTTGGGGGGAATCAGGTGGAAGGAGAAGAGGGTACCGGAAAGACAGGGGAGGGGGCTCAAGGGAGGGAGTGAGTGTGGATGGGTTGTGGGTCGGGGCAAGATGTTAATGGGCTCTTAAGAGAAATGGTAGTAAGCTGGAATCGATATAGGAGATAGATGGGGAACTTTCTAGTTAATTGAAAGACGTCGACGGGGAGCGAAATCAGATTGACTCTTACCTAAGAAAGACTATATAGAGAGAAAAAAAAAAAAAGGTATGATGAAAAGAGAGAGAGAGATTGGGTTGCGTCCCGCGTCGAGGGCCTGCGGGAGAAGGGGGGACCGACGAAGGCCTGCATGAAGAAAATGGCAAAGAAAATTCGCCAGGCCTGCAGAGGAAGATTACAAGAGGAAATAATACTGACGAGAAAGAATAACATGTGAAGCTTGAAACACAGACTACGAAAAGGACCCTTAAAAGCAGAAAAAGAGAGATGAAGAATTAGCGAACCGATGCCAAAAAAAGAAGGATGAGGAAAAGATACCTTTTCCCAAACAGGAGGAAAGGAAAGTCCTCAATAAAAACCGAGGAACTCAGAAATCTCACGAGGAGTGAACAAAGATTTTTGTGGGAGGAGATGACCCCTAAGGATGGAAGTAGCAATTTTCAAAATCATAGAAGCTCACAGGGGCGAGATCCAAAAAATTGGGGGACAAGGAGAGGGATGGGGTCAAAGAAATGGCCATAGATTATTACAGAAGTGGGAAGAAGAAAATTTTCGAAACAAAAAGAGAAGGAGGGCTAAATTCGGAGGACGGAGGGCGGGGAAGGGTAAGGAGGAGGCATCAGAATGAAGAAAAGGGCGGCAAGCGTTCACTAAACAAAGGAAGTTTAGGCGCGCAGCAAGGTCAATCTAGGAATAGAAAGGCGACTGGGGTGGGTGGGGGAAAGAAGATAAATCACACAGCGAAAAAGGTCTGAAGAAAGTTCCATAAAGAGAGACTCATTGAGAAAGAGAAACAGGAAGGGGAAAAGAGGAGGGTTTAAGATCTGGGGGAAGGACAGAGGGGTTTTCAACGCACGGTCAAAGAGGAAAGCTAGAGAAAAAGCGAAATCAACTTTTCTCAAGGGGAGAGAATAATTGGGGGCGAGAAAAGCAAGGGAAAGATCGACGGATAGAGATTGCGGTCGTTACGGGGAGGACCCAATGAATGGCCACAGAAGAAGGACGGAAGGATCCGAGAACAGCTTGCACGGGGATCAGGTGAGCGGCGCGGAGGGGGCGGGTGGCTTGAAAGAGGGCTGGAAGATAGACAAATTCGCTACTGGAGGAAGGGGAGGTAAAGTAAGGTTAGGGCCAAGCCGAGCACGAGAAGACGCGTCCTCAACGAGAAGCAAAATGTTTCACAGGCTCCAAGGGAAAAATATTCTCCATAAGGAAGAGGAGGGAGCATTATGTCATTGGGATAGTCAGGGGGGAGGTGGGTAAAAAAAGGCGCAGGACCTGAGGTCGAGTAAAAAATGAAACTGAAGGAGAGAAGATTTTAAGGAACAGTTCGAACGAAAGGGGGGTGTCGTACTTCGATGAAAGGGGATTCGTTAATGTCAGGTTGAGCCATACCGAAAGCGCTGGGGCGGGCAGTGTACCGTCTTAAAAAGATTATATCTATAACCAAGTGGGGGAAAGGGCCTGTTCGGGAGGTGACGGGAACAAGCGTATGCAAGGGCGCTCGGGGTTGGGAAAGCGGTGTTTACGTAATGAAATGGGAGGGGTAAAGCATAATTAATAGCGATTGGGTTTTAGGCTAGGGAAGGGAGCTTGTGATACATGCACATTGGGGAATGGGAAGGGACATTTAAAAATGGGCCGCTTGAATCTGGGGAGAGAGAAACGTTGATCCTTCCTTGCGAAGACTTTTTCGCTAGGGAAAAAAATATCCTAAACTGAAGTAGAAAAAAGGGGTTGCCGGTGCTCTTCAGGAACAACAACTCCACAGTTGGGGGGGGGGGAATGCTCGGCGATGGTCTAGATCAACAAAAAAAAGGAGAATATAAGGCCATAGACAAGGAGCATCCCAATCTGAGAGGGGGTAGGGGGTATAGACCGCAGGCAACAGGAGCGTAGAGTTGTCCGAGCCAGAAAAGGCCGTGTCTCAAAATTTCTGAGGAATAGGTTAAGCCATAAGAAAAGACCTGGCTAAGAAAGGAAATGACGGGGTAATCAAAGACGATTTCTCATCAGCGGCACATAAAGCCAGGGATGCCAAGCTACCATTCCAACATGGGGAAAAACCGCGGTAAACCTGGAGAAACCGCACCTATGACAGCCAATGCGTGTGACGCTAGAAACCTTCCCAATGGATATATCAAATAGCCGTCCTACCGGTGACAGGCCTCAGAAGGGGAGACGAGAACCTGTAAGCTAAGGGCAATAAATACGACCGCGATATCTGGAAAATGTTTGGGGGGGGCCAAAAAAAAACTTCACTCAGAACGAAGGGAGTTCATGTCATTCGGGGCTCTAAGCAGCAGGCCTGACAAGTGGGGAAAAAAAAACAAACCTACAGACCTGAGAACTCTACTCTGATCCCGAAGCAAGGTTCTTAAGAACGGTTCTCTAATGAAGCACAATAGGTTGGGAAAAGCGGAGGATAACGAGCGATTCGATGGAAGACCGAGGAAGGTCGGGCGAGAACAAGTGAAGGAACAAAGACCATGAAGGCGAGGGGGGCAAACTACTGAGTTGACTTGATAAGAAGATTGATCCCCCGACGACGAGCAGAAAAAGGTTATCGGAAGAGTGACGAAAAGAAGAGTCCATCAGGATAACATTCCGGAAGGCATCTCAATCACGGGGGGATCAAGGCTGCACCTTCTTCGAGAAAAAAAAAACTCGGCAGAGAAGAAATGGATATAGGAGGTCGAGAGGAATGCGGTACTCCAGCGTGGGACGTTTTCGCCGCGCGAAAAATCGTGAACAATCCAAAGAAGGTTGAACCGTCAGGGGAGGAGGGGGAAGCTTGTTTTTGAAAGGGCTGCTGAAAAGGGAAAACCTCGTTGACGCCTGGTTATCGCGGAAGGGGAGAAATCTGTCAGAAGGAAGAGCGTGCAACTGGCCCCACGACGAACTGAGGGGGGGTTTACCAGGGCACAAGAGAGGGGCGCCTGTGAAAAGTAATCCTCGAAGTATAAGAGAGCCGGACATTCCAAGGAAGAAATTCGGGAGGGGGGGGTTTCAAGAGAACAAGGAACGGGGGGAAGGGGATCTCAAGGGGGCCAGGGGATGGCTGAAAGCGACGCGAAGGAAAACCGAATGCGAGACCGAAGATCTTTTTAAAGGAGGGGGCAGGAAGGAGGGGCAAACAGATGCAACCTCTTGTGTGTAATCCCTGATCCTTTTCAAGGCGAAGAAATGTCTTGCAAGCTGCAGACAGGGGGGGTACCATTAAATTTGAATTACAGAAGAAGGTGTGCTGTGAGGTGGTCAGAGACCTCTTTACTAGTTTATGGAAAGGGGGGATTTATCGAGGGGCGTTTTTAGATTTCAATAGGGGAGAAGCACACTTATAGGGAGGAAGGCTTGGAGGAATAGGCGACTTTTCTCTTGAAGCTTGCATTTAGTACAGGGAAACTTCCGCTCTGCTCGAAGCAAGCATTAGAAGGGGAAAGAGAAATCATCTTATCAGACAACAAACAACACGGAAAATTTAGAGATAAGGGGACGGGGATAGGTCATAGGGTTTCAGGGAAAAGGCTTAGGGTGAGAGGAGTGTCATTTGGGGGGAAAAAAAGGGGTCCAATATCTTTGAAAAGAGGTCCAAAGACAAACGACGAAAATCCTGAAGAGAAAAAGGAAAAAATTCACGTTCAAAACACACCTCTAGAAAACGGGAAAGTACAGCACGGGTATAGGAATACCGCCGATGCCAGACCGGCCGGAGTTTCCCCAAAAGACTTTGAAAGGATGAATACGCGGGGGGAAAATCAGCATACCCACTTTCATTCCCGCAGGAAAGGGAGAAAGCTAAAAAAGGGGTGGGGGTATAGGCGTAGTGCCCCTGGGGAAGGGGCTCACTTTGCAAAAAGAGCTCTAGCAAGGGTTTTCATGGTTCGAGGATAGGGGTCTGAAGAAAAAATTCACAGGGGAAGGAATCTCAGCCGACAAGTGGATAAACCAAAACCGAATTAGCGGAGATGTCAAGGGACGATAGATTAGTAGAGTAGGATGGGCAAGAGGCTGTGCCTCAATGAAACGTGGGCTAACAATGACGTGTTCTTCTCGGCATAGAAATCGACGGGGAATAGCAGGAACAGGAGATCAGAAATTCTAAAAAATGCAAAATGAAAAATAGGCAAAGGGGGGAAACCGGAAACCGGAAGGGGGTTGATATGCGGGTTTGCAGATCCAGGATTGTTTTTTCAATCAAACAAAGAAAGGAAAGGCGGATGCTAAGAGGGGGGGGGAACGGGACCCACAAATAGAGGCAATTTAGCGCATGAAAAACCGGTGGGCACGAATAAGGAGAGAAAAATATTCTATCTTTCGGTAAGGGCGTCACATTCAATTTCACTCTGAAGGACGAAGATAAAAGCGCCAACTTTGCCAAGCAGAAAGGGTGCGCGGGGCGTCATTGTAATCGGCGGGGACAGCCTGAATCCATTTCGCAAGGGCCTGAAGTCTTTGTCAAACGTAATCGTCGGCAAATTAGAATCCAGACACTTTATCGCCAGCCGTCCTTATCATAAGAAGGGGGGCAAAGATTGGAGTGAATAAACTCTTACTCCCGGCAGGTTGTAAAGCCGGAAGCGAGGAAGTATGAGAGGGAGGTCAAGGGTGGCTGTTTCACACTTGCTCAGGCCGTCATGATTATTGAAAGGGAATGTGCTGATGTGTATTCAGGGTAAAAGAAAGTCGGTAGTAGTTCCAGATGAGATTGATCATTGAGGAAGGGGAAAAAAAGACGTACCGGGTGGAAGGGGGGGGAGGGGGAGGGAAGAGAGGATATGTGCTCGAATAGGCATTGGGAGGTTTTGATGAGAGTAGTTCGTTGAAGGAAATCCTTATTTTCGCAGAGGGAGGAAGGGTTTGGGGTAAAGAGGGTTTTAAAGATGGAGGTTATTGAAGTCCTAAAAGTCATGAAAGGGGGAAAATCTAGCAGAGAGGTCGTGCGGGGCCCTGGTGTTCTTTCTTTGGGCCGGATAAAGGATGGGAGAGAGCCTTTGAGCAAAGGGCCTTGAGCATTCGGACCGGCAAACTCGACTACGTGCCAAGGCTCACACACGAAAAAGAGCTCAAGTGGAGGCGCGGCGATGGAGGATCCTCGACTCAAAAACAGGATATAAAAGGAAGAAAAGAGGGCCTCGCCCTAGTCCAACGTGCGCTGCTTAAGGGAATCCACTTAGGATCGGGGTTTTGGCCGCGGCCACTCTCAAAGGCAACCAGGGGGCTGCAACGTGACTCGGAAAGCGGTCCCAAAGCCCGCAAAGGAGGACGGGAAGGGGGCCAATGGTAGAAGAAAAGCTTATCTACCCTTCAAAAAAGTTCAGCGCATGGAATCGTTGAGGCGGTGAACTACATTCAACATTCAGAAAAAACCGCGCTAAACCCGCCGGGGGAAACAGAGAGGGACAATAGAGTGTTACGGCCCCGCTTCACAGCAAGATCAATGTAGGGAAAATGCCAGAAAAGAAGAGTTCTTTACGCAACGTGCAGGAACGCAGCCTTAGAACTCGACCGCGAAGACTTGAACGGGGTCATCAAGAGAGGAAGAAGGCTTTCGTAAAAACTGCTAAATACGGACAGTTCCCTGGGAAAAAAAAAAGAAAAATTCCCCTTAGCCGAAAGAACTAAAGGACGTTCTAGGAATGGAAAAAGATGAGGGAATTCGCCGGAAGGTTTGCAAAGACCGATGCGCAAACGGCGTTCGAGGAAGACCTAGAGTTGAGGGATAGGTACTAAATACGGAAAAAGCCATTATCTCAGAGACAGGGGACCGCAGAGAGAGTAATCTGATCAAAGGGAAAATCAAAACGCCGACGCGCCAAAACATTGATACGACAAGCTGGCTGGGGGGGTATCCGATCCTAATCAATGAAGGGTAATACCGTACAGTTCCATCAGATCGGGAAGCGGTGGACTAATGAAACAGGTGGAGCATGCGAGGGGACTCGGGGTATCAATGGCTCGATGCGGGCGGGGGAAACTTATCTTGGGTTCTCCGAAAGCAGGGGGGGTGGCTTTTATGTTAGGCGCTTGACTTTAACAATCTCTGAAGGACAGAAAAAAAAGAAGTATTTGGGAACCGGGGAAGCGCGGATATCTAAAGAAAACGTGAGGAGGGGAAAGGGGGGATGAACGGGTCGCTTGGCTCTCTGAGTCAGGGGCTAAAAGTCGGGTCTACCCGGAGGGAGGGAGAAGAAAGAGTGGGGCCGGAAAAGAGTGGCATTTCGAGCATCGCACTGGGCCGACACAAAGGAGACGGCTCTAATCCAATTCACGAAGAGGCCGGCAATGAGACTTGAGAAAAGGCTGGGCTATCAACTTCTTGCACGGGAAGAGGCCTATGGGACAGGTGACTGGCGACTCACAGTCAGGAGAAGGACGAACCATGGTAAACCCACAGGGAGAGTCCAAACGGAAAGTAAGGAGGCTTCAAAGGGAGTCCAGGTGGGGAAGAGACGAAAAAAAACTTGTGGTGCGACGGAGAGGACCTTTGAAGGGAGGGGAAGGGGCCCGTGGCTTGCTAGTGGGAAGGGGCCGCTGCACGGGGGCTAGCTATACCGAAGGAAGGTGGGGGAGGATCAGTGGGTCATGCTCCGACAGTATCGGGGGCGGGGACCCTGATGAGTGTGGGGAAACTTGGAAGAGGGTTTTAGAGGTAGGGGGAGAGAAAGGATTTGCGTCGTGAAGCGAGACTGGAAGCAGCTGAGTAGTCAGAAACGAAGGAAGACTCGACCAAGATTCAGAACGCAAGACCGAAGAACGCAATCTGTCTCCAAGAACAACGAGATAATGATTATGCGGGAGGAGGGAAACGTGAGGAAAAGGCATGCGGGAGAGAGGAGCGCGTTTCATTGAACGCCATGCAGGCTCCAGAGGAAATCGCGCCAGACTCGCGGAAAGAAAAAGAAAGGAAGGACGGAGAGAAACTATGAAGGGGGGGTCCAACAGATAGAAGGGTGAAATCAAAAAAAGAATACATGAAACAGATAAAAGACGACATCCTGGGAGGGAAGGACAAAGCTCCGGTCCCTTAGCAGCGGCAGGAAGCAAGACCAACCCAACTGTAGACGAAGGGGGGAGGAAACAAAGGGGGTTTATCGGGCGCGCAAACTAAGTTCCTTACTGTGCTAAGCTCCTGGAGGAAAGCAGGGTGGGGGACAGTTGAGACGGAAGACGGACTGTGAGTCCTCCACAACTGCAACATCGATTAATAAAGTGACAGTAACGATGCGGGGAACCCAAGGGGGAAAAAATTGCGGCGGATCTTACTTTTCAGCGCTATTAGGGGGCAGGAGTATCTTTGCAAGCGGGCGGAAGGCAACACACGGGCGGCAAGCGTTTAACACCGGCAAAGGCGTATCGCCGCAAGAAGAGCAAGAGAATCTACGAGTTACCGGGGAAGAAGCAGTGCGAAAAAAAGGGGAAACCTGGACGTAACAATATTTCATAAGCACTTTCAACCAGAACCGCGACCCGCCGTTTGTCAAATATGAGGGGGTTCAGATAAAAACTCGAGTTGGAACAGCAAGGGGGAAAAAACAGGACAGGGGGACGTACATCTATCAGGGAAAAAGACCAGAGAAGGATCGCGAGGGAACTGGGCGAGAAGCAATTTTGAAAAGAAGACCATCCAAGTACTAGAGTGAGAAAGAGGCGGTTGACACGTAATGTTCAAAGCAAGAGGACGCGCCGGTCAATACTTTCGGGATAGCAATCTCTGGATCGGGGGGACGGAGAGAGCTTTCAAGAGGGAGCAACGCCTGGACCTAGCGAGCATTCAACAAAGGGGGACGATGGGAATAAGCTCGCATCTCAGAACAAGGCTATGATGTCCTCGCGCGGGAGAAGGGGGAGGAATCTAAGGGGTCAAAAGATGAGTGAACATCCGGCTATCGAAAAAGAATTTCCAGACGGAATGGGAGCAGGGAAAGGGTACAAAGGAGGAGGGTAGTTTTTGGGAAAAAAACGTCTCACCTCCCCGGAATGAAATCTCTGACCCGTCGGCGGAGAGAATGTAAAAGCGGAAAAGGGAGAGATAGCGCCCTGAAGCTGATAAGATCGTGTCAAGGTTGGAGGAAAGAAGAAGTCTTTGGCTGAAGTGTAGCCGTAGCGGGGACTATGGTTGGGACTGTTGCGGAGCGGTTCTGGGTTAGGTGAGGAACACCCGGATGGGGTCGCAGAGTGACTCGGTTTTGGGAAAAAAAAGCGGTGTTTACCTGAGGGAATGAGGGTAAGCCGAAACTTAATGGCGAGTGTGAATTTAAGTCGCGAAAAAGAATGTCTTTTCGACAAGTCCGGGGGCATGGCGCAAAGTGGACCGGCTGGCGCGGCGGAAGAGGGGGGAAACGGGAGCACTGGGGCTATGACGGTTCGGCACTTAACGGATCCTAAAAAATGTCCAGGAAAAGGAAACCAGAAACCCGAGCCTGCACAGGTGGGGATGCTCGGTAGGGGCGGGATCGATCAAAAAAAAAGGGGGATGGAGGGAAAGAGAGAAAAAGCCAGAAACGTGCGGGGGGTGTCTGGTTAAGGAAAACAAAAGAGAATTAGGACGTTTTCTCCAGGGAAACGAATCCAATGCCTGGGCTAAACGTTAGATCGTCAATTGCCCAGCCGCCCGGCAACGGCAGACGCCAAGGACATGAATTTAGCAAAGCAGAGGCCTCTCCGAAGTCAAAAAAGTCAATCTTCTAGGGAAAGAGGGGCGATTTACACGTAAATGACACATTCATGTAACACGCGTGCCTCCAAGACTGCGGAAGAACGGTGTATCACATCCAGAAACGATAAACAGTCCATAGTCAGCGGAACGCCTCCAAGCCGTCGGGAGGGTAAGAAACCTTGGCATGAATAATCTTATAGCTGAAGAAGAGAAGGACGTCGAACAAGGTGCGGGGGGAGGAAAAAAATAAAAAAAAAGAACATACATCTCAGGAGAAAAAAAAGGGAAGGCTCAAGGGGGGTGTGGGTGGGGGGGGTGGTGAAGGGGCACAAAGGGACGAGCAGTTGAAAAAGCCCCAAAGAAGAGACTCGCAAAATCTCCAAAAGCAGGGACAGTCCCAATCACGGGAAAGGAAAGGGTGAAAATCACGTTGTGGGGGACCAGGAGGAATTCAGCTTCTCGCTATAGGAAAGGACGGACGGGATTGGGGGAGGGAGAGGGGAGGGGGCAGAACGACGAGGTAAGGTTACACAAGCCTCAAAAGCAAATTTGGGGAGACGCGCGCGTCAATTATCTTAAGGGACGAGCCGCCTCTCTATATGGGGATCGGCAAGATTCTGATGATCCGCGTCACCAGCCGAGGAATTCCGAGCAGGAAAGAAATCACGCATCAAGTCCGTATGCTATTAACTGGCTTCGGAAACACCGAGGTTAAACAGCGATGAAAGGGCAGCGGTGTAGGTTGGGAAAGGAAGACTTCGGGCGCCGCGCATGAGGTGGCCGTTGGGGATGGGCAGGGGAAAGCTTTGGAAAACTCGCAGGCCACAGACATAGGAAAAAACCCTGGGGAGATGGGGGGTAAACAAGGGAGGCTATCATTTCGATCGGTTGTGGAACGCAGTTTTTGGGGGTAAAACTGATCTCCCATGCTCACCGTCGTTTGCGAATTCCTAGGGAACCCGGCGGAGGAGACTAAAGTCAGGGTAGGGTAAAAGAGTCGAAATTACGCGCAGTGCTCTTACAAGTCCTGCCTCCGCGGAGAAGAACCAGATCCCGTGACCAGACCGCCCTTCGGGTTTGTGGCGAAAATGAGGGGGGGAGACTGTCAACATATGACGCCCCATGGGCAGGGCGGAAGAAAAAGGGCAGCTAAACCCAAGGGAAACAAACTGCTAAAATAGAGTTAGAATAACATAGGACGGACCTCAATTCGGGAGAGGTCGACAACATCTTTGTTGTACTCTAGAAGTGGGAAGGCGCCGAAATTATTGGGCCGACGATGCATACGGTTACCAGGAAAGAGGTGGGAAGGAACTGCACAAGTCTTTGTGGAATCGGGGGAGGGATCCTCTTAATCGGTCGTGGATGGCATTTTACCTTTCGGACTCACCGAGGCGTGGGAACTTGTCAGGTTCAGGAGGAAGGGCAGGAGGATCATTGTCTGGAGAGAGAGGGAGATGTCTCTTACTGGAAGCGATGAAAATTTTCGTGTGACATAACGGAGGCGCAGCTCGCCGCAGACATGACGACGCTGACCGAAAGAACGGCATAACTCAACAAAAAACGGAAGAAGTAGAGATAGATTTCGTGAGTCGGCGCGGGGGAATTCTGGGCTGCCTGGAGGAAGGGGGAAATTTAAAGAAAATTGAAATGCTTCAGCGAAGCTCCTAGCAATCAAAGATTCAAGCGAAAAAGACGAACTGAAGCGGAGAATTGCACAAGAGGTGACCACGCCTCGAGCTCGGGAAATCAAAAGGGGAGCTAAAGTAGGAGGAATACAAAACTCTGCCATCAAAACGCCGAGGGATTGCCCAAAAAAGAGAATGGGAACCGCGTCAGAGGAAAGCAAAGCTGAAATAAACGGTCGAAAAAAACAGGAAACGCACGTAACACGAGTTATCTGAAGGGGGGGGGGGGAACCTTGACGGCAGTCGCCCGGGTGTATCGAATCTCCGGGAAGGCACTTTCAGGTAGCGGGGAAGAGGGGGAAATTTCACGACAGAAAGGAAAGAGGAGGTCACGTGAAAGGGAAATGCTCGGACGTTTTTGGACTCACTACACCAGAAGGGATCGGAGGAAGTGGGAAGGAGAGAAATCTGAAGAGGAGGAAGGACGTGCATGCAAGAATCTAGTAAAAAGGGCTGCAAGCTGTTAGAAAAAAAAAGAACGTGACTTAATCCGCGGGAAAAAGAGATTCGACGGTATAAGAACAGCAGTTGGGGCGAAAAAAAAGGGGGGACTACCCCGGAGTGGTCCAGAAAGAGAAATCCGCAACGTTTTTCAAGAGACCCCACGAACCCGACTGGGGAACAAATGAAGGGGGGCCTGGGTTCATGAATGAGGGAAAGGGGGTCAAGCGGAGGAACATAAAACTTCTCACGAGGGGAGCGTCAGTAGAATCGTCCTTTAAACGACAATCAATGATCGAGGGAAGTAAAGAATTGTTGGCGCGAGCCAAACAGCACGAGGAGGGAGCGGGATGACTGTTCTGCAGGCGTAAGGGCTCGATGGACATGCAATCGCCAGCTTGAGTCAGAAAGGGGGTAAGGACGATCTTCTGGAACGGAGGAAGAGCAGTTGCGAGACGAGCATCAAGGGCAAGGGAATAGGGGAGTTTCAAGTAATCGCGTGCACCATATCAGATCACCTCGGATGGCGGGTCTTCCTGAATCAAGCCGTGAGCTCAAAGAAAAATGGCAACTAGGTGATCAATCCCGTCCATAAGTCATAATTTCTGGATCTTCGATCAATAGGGCAGGAGGATAAGGGGAGTAAGGGTGGGACCGTTTTGTGTTATTGTAAAGCAAAAGGGGGCGGCATGACAGAGCTGACAGGAAAGAGCTTTGAGAGAATTTCTCGGGCAAGGTCACAGAGAGCAGAGGTATGATTCCTATGGATAAGGATGGGGCAAGGCGGGACCAGAAGACCGGCTGGCAGTCTTAAGGAATGGGTGTAAAGAGAGGCATTGGAGGGGGGCTGATCGTTGAGGCCGACCCAAGGAATGAGGGGGGAAGCATGTGCGGAAGCCGGGTTTGAAAGCAGTTGGGGAATGGGGGGACACATGAGTTTGACAAGCTAAGAAAATTAGCGGCGCTTGAATTGGAGTCCAGCGAGAGAAGCGTCGGGCTTCGCAATCAGAGGGTCCTTTGCCGACGGGAGGCTGTCGAACGAGGGGATCGACGAAAGGGGAAAACAAAGGGTATTTAGGCTGACGAGGAAAACGTCAGAAGGACTGCGAAAATGAGTGCGGTCTCTGACGGACCGCGACCCCCTCTGGGATAGAGGATATGGAATCCTAAAAAAAAAAAAACGTAGGAGGGTGGAAAGATAGAGAGCGGGGGGGCCCAAGTCGCCGAGCATCCAAAGTGCGCTGGGAGTTTGAGGGGGGGGGTTCAAAAGAGAACGAAACATGGGCGCAATGTGGTACGCAGGAGAACAGTCTCTCAATCCATTTATCAAAGTGAGCTCAGGGGTCGCGTTAAGACAGAGAAAACAGGAGGGAAGAAGGGAACCCAAGTAATAAAAAAAGGATGAGACGAGCCTTCACAACTTCAAATCCGACATATTTTCGGACTTAACGTTAAAATGTAAAAAATAGTTCCAAAAAAAAGAAGGCCTCCCTCGGCAATCAGACTGGGACTGCAAAGAACCGAAAGCGAAAGAACATTCCTCCTCGCAATACGGACCTTCCTAGCAAAGACGGCTTGCGGTACTCAAAAAAGGACATGGAAACTCATCCATCATCGAAGAGGAATTCCTAACTGGTCCCGAGACAAGACCAGTTTCAAGGGGAGATCTTTGAAAGGCAGAACGGGGACCACGGTGGAAAAACTAAAGGAACTACTGCTAAATTCACCAACCGGTAACTCAAATTGGCCTGGAATCAGACCTGATGAGACGGGAGGATTCAATGCGTTTTGGGCCACAAGGATGATCTCACGGAGGAGCGGACGAGGGAAGCAACCTGGGGTGCTCGGGGCTCGAGGCGCCGACGAGTCGGGACTCAAAAGTCAGCACGAAAGGGGACTCAGGAAATGCCGGGCTCCGACGCCGACGACTAAGAGAACCAGGAAAATGGCAAGCTTGCGATTGTTCCTGCGTCCTAGCAGCTGAAAGGAAGAAACCGAAAGCTTCAAGATCTAAAGGAAGATCTAGACTGGGGGACTGACGGGCTCCAAACCGCGTCTTAAAAACTCGGAAATTGAGAGATGCGGCTGGGGAAAGATCCTCGGAGGAAAGCGCGTGACGTGGAATCGAGGGAGGGAAAAATAAGTAATCCGGAAAAAACCAGGAGAGGTGAAATTCCGGGAACGGGGAGGAGGGGTTGAAAACCCGACGTAGGACGTTGTAACTGAAACTCGGAACTTTTTCGCCAAGGCGGAAGGCGCTGGACTACTCCCCCGTCAGGGGAGTCCGGGTTCCAGAGACTATGTACTAAAGGGACCGGGTGGCGGGGAGACCCGCTTTTGGGGACTCCAGGTGAGACGGCAGAGAGGCTGGTTCAAGCAATCCGCCGAATAGTCTAAGCCGCCAGGGAAGATTCAAGCCTAAAATTCGCAGTGGGGGGGTGAGAATTAGAGGTGAGCAAGTCACCGTTGTCCCTTGAGTCCATAAGGGGGGAGGTGCCAGGAGGGGGATCTCCCGCAGAAAAAATGTAAAAAAAAAAGTCTCTAGCACGGAAGAGTGAGACGAGTCGGTTGCAAAGCGACGGCAGTCAATTCGCACGCCGTACAAAGGGTTGGACGAAGGGGAGATGAAGCTGTCGGCCGCCCGTGGGTATTGTGATACTTTTAAGGACCCATGGAAGGAAGGGGGGGCAGAGTCGTGGGGGAAGGACGTCAGCCCTGATTTGCTGGTAAGGGTGGTCTGCAACTCGTTACCGGACTTGCTGGGTGAAAAGGGACTTTCTCGAGGCTGTGGAAACGCTTGAGAAAATTTTTTCTGGCACCGAAGGAAAGGAGTTTTGAATGCGGGGATAGGGATCCTGGGGGCGGAGGGATAGCTCTGGACTTTTCAAAGCAAAGAAAGATAACTCACAAGTCGAATGAATAAAAACAATCGGAGAG
>Ga0179593_1436110_pt1 | contig 25282 bp, 28 predicted proteins | sample CZODoug2_1_08_16_FD_185931 | JGI IMG/M metagenome (GOLD analysis project Ga0179593, IMG submission 185931) | Vadose zone soil fungal communities from Angelo Coast Range Reserve, California, USA - CZODoug2_1_08_16fungal (PacBio error correction) | ecosystem: Environmental > Terrestrial > Soil >...
CCCGAGCACTCTAGAGAGCATGACGCGATATCGGCTCTCCGGATGAGAACTCTTAGAGGACCGACTTAAGGAGAAGACGAGATCAACCTTTGCTAGTGGCGGCGAGCAAAAAAAAAAAGAAAAAGAAAGTCTTGAGGCCCGAGAAAGGAAAGGCGAGTGGGAAAGAGGGAACCGACGCGAACGTTCCCGCACAGACGTCCTCCAATGACAATCGGGCTTCTGAGGGGCGAGGGGGGATTGGTAACTCAAAAAAGCGGGGGAATCGGGGGGAAGATAGGGGAAGGCTCTCGCGCCCGGGTTTCTTACGCAAAGATAGAACGACCAATTTTTGTTGGTATGGAACTGAAAGAACTGCGGGTTTCAGAGTAGGGAAAACGTGGAAAGAAGCTGGAAAAGAAACGTCAGCGAGATCAAAAATCCGGAAGAGATAGCAAAAGAGGAATTATTCTCCGCAAGCTCGAGCATCGCAATGTTTCTCGCCGATGTACTTTGATACAGGCTATAAACAGATCAACGATTGGCCAAAAACAAAAAAATCCGACGTCTGGGTAAAGGAAAACTTAACCAAGAGGGGAAAGAAAAAGAAAAGGGAGTCTTCGGCGCTACGGACCGGTGAGTAAGCTCTCACCAGCACAGGAAGCGGAGGGGAAGGTGTGTTTCGTCTGAAAAAAAACTTGTAAAAAAATGAACCGAGAAAATAGGGGGGATGAAAAGCAAAAGGCCAGAGTCGAGACAGGACCGCAACTTCGAAAGATAGGCGCATCGGGTTTGGGCGGGCGGCGGTGAGTTCGGTGCATTGTCAAAACTTGATGCGCTGCTACATGTACCCCGTTTGACTCAAGCGGTTAAAAAACGAAAAAAAGAACAGAGCGAAAGAAGGGGGAGCGAAGGGGGTAAACGTGGCCGTGGGGGGGTACGCTGAGATGGGCGCGAGAGGCAACCACGCGAACATTCCTAACGATCAAAAAAGTATTAGGTAAAAGAAATATGTTCGCTGACTCAGCATCGAAGCGAATCTACCCCGGCGCACGTTTAGAGAAAAGAACGTCGATTCCACAGCCGGGGGGGGGTGACCGAGAGGAGTTTTCGCTGCTCCACCGGGGGAAACAACTACACGCAACCACCCCCCCCAAACAAAAAAAAAAAACAACCAAAAACCCACAAAAAAAAAAAAGAAAAAAAAAAAAAAACACAAAAAAAAACCAATAAAAAAAGAAATTGGGGGGGTCGGGGTGATAGCATCCAGTGAATCGAACCTCTATCATGAACTCCACCGACCAAACCTCCTTCTCCTTAAGAAGAGGGGAGATGCGGTCAATGTCCAGAAGGAAGAGCGGCCCGTTGAGGAGTCGATCGTGCAGTCGGCAAGTTGACAGGATTAATCGAACAACCCCAGAAAAATCAGCAGTTAGTGCAAGCGCATAAAATCAGGCACAGAACGCGACATACTCATGAAATGCTCGCATTCATGGAAACGCTGGAGCCGGATGACTGAAACCGACGCCAAAGCTGACCAGTTTACATGGGGTGTGGTTTCAAGCCTCGTTTCGAGGAAAAGAAGGACCGTTGAGAAAGAAGTCGGTAACAGAAATTGCGGAAAATCGAAGCTTGACGGGAGAAGAATAAGAGGGGCATCGAACACTATATCGGAGAGGCACGCTGATCTCGCTGAAAGGCGTCAAGCGTATGAAACTACCTGCTTAATTTTCCATCTGAAGAAACCCCACGCCAACACCGAGGGAACTCCATTTGTGACTGCCTTCCTATCAAGGGAACTCGGGGAGGACTAAAAAGGCAATATAAACTAAAAAAGAAACCTTATGACCAATCCCTTCTAAAGGATAGCAGAATAGCTCTAGGGGTCCGCTCCCCTTTAACTTCCACCTGGGGGCGACCACTCTTCTTCGTAAAAGCAGCAGCTTTCGCGGGAAACAGACTTGTCCTAGGCGGGGCTTTTTCAGATGAGGACCGCCGCAAACAGGACAAATACTTATTGGACGTGATAAAAGAAGGCGAGAGCTTACTCAAGGCTCCGTGGTCCCGGATTCGAGATCAGAGAGAAGCTCTGCGTTAGCGGGGATGATCGGCGTCGAGGAGGGAGGAAGGGCCGAGTTCCGGGGAAAGGGAGAAAAAATGTTTCAAAATCCTAGGAAAGAAAGTTCTCAGCGCCTGCAACTCGTGCACAGGTGGGGGGGACGCAAACGTAGGGGAAAAGAGATTTCCGTACCGCGTGATCCGCTGGGGCAAGAACCGACAAAACAACTGCCGACTTATTAACCATCCTAAAAACTTTAGGTGAGGAACGATTGAAGACCATCCATGCCGCGAAAACCGGAAAGAGGCGAGGGCAAAGATTTCACATCGGATAGACTCCCGCTCTATAAAGCGATGGAGACCGGCGGTTAGAAAATAATCCAAAGACTTCAAGAATCTTAAGGATTCGGAAATCTATGAGGGGGGAGGGAGGCAGACGCCGTGAGCGGAATGCAAAAGTCGGAGGTTTCCGTCATGAGAGATGGCGAATGAAACTCCTTCTGGAAAATTCAAAAAAAACTCTTCTCTAACCCGCAAAAATAACCGGTGGGGGAGGGGGGGTAGAAACACCGCTGCCATTCTTAAGAAATGGAACCATAGGGGGGGGGAATTAAATGTCACCCAACATTAAATATCTCCTAGAAACAGAACTAAGAATCGGTTGTTTTTAGATGTCATCGGAAGAAGGTCACGCTTGCGTAAAAAACAAAATGAATCATCCTGTCAAGGCACGGAGGGAAACGAAAAAGTCGTGACGAGACAAGTGAAGGAATCGCAGCAACCGTGATTTGGGTCCGGTGGCCCTCTCAGGAATTCAATGAAACCCCCTTTCTTCACGCTTGAAGTCATCTTGGGGGGGAACCTTTCCTTTTGATGGAAAAAGGGGGGAGAAGTTTCGACGCCCGATGTCACGGGAATTTCATGGGGACCCTCGAATAAGCTTGTAAACGAAAAAAATCAGTTTATATTGAACGGGGGGAGGATATCTTTGGAGTGGGGGACGCCGACCTCTCCAAAGGGAGTGGAGATAGGAACGGCCTCAACGTAATTCGCGAAAGTTGCGGATGGAGAACATGGAAAAGGATCGGTTAGAATATTTTTCTATTCGGACAGGCTTCATCACTCAGGGGCTTTATTTGTCGAGGTGTCATAAGGCCGAACGAGAGGGCGTATTGGAATGGAAGAGCAATGAAAAAGAGGGTACGTGCCCCCGATATCTAAACGAATTCAAAAGGTTAAGAAAAAAAAATAGTCACGTTGTTTGGAAGTCGGGTTCAGTTGAAGCAAGGATTCTTGAAATGGGAAGAGTCCTCGCGGCCTTGACTACAGGCACGGTCAACCGCAGGAGGAGGGGAGGCTATAACGATAGATCTCCTTCAAAGATACAGCAAAAGTAAATATCTCATTTGTATCAAAGAAACTCGCTACGATATGAAACCGCGGCGGAAGGGAGGAAAAAAGCGTGCTCGGCCAGTATGACACAAAGCTGGGCCGCCAAATATGCCGAGAGAGTTCGATCAGGGCAGGCACGCAAAATAAAGACCGGAGCGGGAATGGGGGGGGGGGGGATCATTAGTCCGAGAGGAAAGGGCCGCGGGGGGGAATGGAGTCGTTATCAGTCAGAAGCCATAGGGAGATCAACCTGAGAAGTGTAAGATGGATGCCTGAACTAACGAGAAACGGAAACGTCCTCTCAGAAAACGAGCCATCGCAAAGGCTTTTAAGAGTGCTTGCCGCAGGCCAAAACTCGATAGCTCCACCTTAGCAAGGAAGAGTGAATGCAAAATATGGCGACCCACGTGACGAGGGCCCCGCGCGGTTTCAGAAGTAGCGAGTGAATGTGGCTCAAAAGGAGAGAAAGGATCAGAAGGTGCACGTGGGCTCGCGGAAGAGAAGATAGAGGTTCCTGGTATTCACGCAGACAAACAGAGGTCGGGGAAAGGGGAACGAAAGAGGCAAGTTTAATCGTACAACGAAGAAAAAGTGACTCGGTAGTGCGGAGAGAAAGGAAGGGAGTGGGGGCTATCAAAAAATATCAGGTGAGAATCAGTCCTGACGCAGAAGCTATTCGTGAGGGGCGGTCTGACAAAGCACCAAAACCCCCCCCCACCCCCCTCCCCACAACCCCGCCGCAATCTCACAAAACAATGAGTTTCCTCAATTCATAAAAAGATTCCCCCCATCCTTAAACGCGAAGGCACACATCCGACAAAGGGCCGAATACAAAGAAGCCCGTCCGCAGGACTCAAAAAACTGTCAGACTTAGAAAGGAAAAGAAAAGATTCCCTGGTCAGAGGGGAGCTATCCCCTGAAATTGTTGCTCGGAAGTATGTGACGAGGAAAATTAGGCCCGACGACCTCGTGCGTCGACTAGAAGTCCTTAGAAAAAACAAAACAAAAAAGAAAAGGGGGTCTCAGAGAAATCTGCCCTAAAGGGCTGTGTGGGGAAGACCATGGCGCGGAAAACTCCACGTGGAAGGTTCAAGGTCGCGGCGCTTTCGTCTGCAGACGGCTGAGGGACGGAGAGAAAAGGACTCGAGCTGCTTAGTAGACGATTTTGCCTCAAAACCAAACAAGAGTGGTAGTGAATTGTCGAGACGAATCTTTAGGCAGTTGGAGGGGAAAGGGAAATGTGTTGGGAAAGATTCAGACTCGGTGAAACCGAGACAGCCGCACGCGGGACCGGCGTTGCGGTCGCGTAGCGAGGGGGCAATCAACCAAGGCAGGAGGACTTCGCCGTCGAAAAAGAGTAAAGCTACGAAAGAATATCGCGCATCATAAAAAGCACGTAGCTCCAAAACCGCCGGAAAGGAAAAGGAAAGAAAGAAATCCAGCCGCGCACAAATCGGCGTGATAGAGCGGGGATGTATAGCGAGGCACGAAAAAGGGGCGACGGAATCCGGACAAATCTCTATCGACTCATAGAAGAAACGGTGGGACGGCGTGTCATCGAAGCGGGACGGGGAATCATTAGGGGAAACTAGGGACGGTATTGACCCCAATTAACTACAAGTGTGCGCTAAATCTCTTCAAAAAAACAACGGTTTGCGGATGAAGAGCCGCACGAGCGAGAGAGGCGCTGCGAAAAACGCAAAGACGATGGGACAGACTCTTATCTTGGGGGCATACCATTAAAAAAAGCTCCAGACGCGACTCTCAGGGGGAAAAAGAGAACGAGAGAAAATCAACGAAGATCATCTCGCAAGAAAAATGCGTAAGCTCAGGGAAATCTCATCGAGGCCCAATTCACCGTACTCAAAGGCCATGAGCAGCTTGGGGTCAAGCCTAAGAATCCGGAAAAAAAAAAAAAATGTCTTTAAAGGCCTAAAGCATGTGGTGGGAAGATTGAAAGGCCCGGAACGTTCCATCAAAAAAAACGGCGCGCCGGCCCGCGTCGGCAATAGGCGAACGGCTTGGCAGAAATTTGCCTGAGAAAAGGAAGTGCTCTCTCCGCCCCTGGGTTGATTAAGACTGAAAAAAGGGAAAAGGCAAAAATGTCGGGCTCCGGGGAGCGGGAACGAGGAGAGGGTCGGGAGTTCGAGGGAAAGTCGGAAGACGAGTTGAACTCCGTGCCCAGACTGGAAAAGCAAGATCACCGAAGCAACGATATAGGACAAAGGCGATTATCAGCCGCAGCACGAGCATCGCAGGGCTCGTAAAGAGGACGGGGCATAACGGAAGAAAAGAAGGCAACGAGGAGGAAAAACAACAAAACATGAAAAAAAAGCAAGGGGACGTGGGGGCATTAAAGAAAAAGGTGAAAAGTTTACAGGAAATTACGAGCAACGAATCTCCTTCTCCTAAAATTAAATGCCGAGGGCACAGGCGGCATCGGACAGGGGGGAGTTTGTTCGAAGAAGACTACTTGAAGTGCCTGAACCCGAATCAAAGAAGCACGGGCAGCGCGTAACGGGAACCGCAACTTACGTACCGAGAGCAGGCGCCGCGGTTTTGTCGCTGCGGTTAAAAAGGGTCGGTGCGATTTTCACCGGGGATAGCGCAAACCCTTGACCAGGCAGGTCCGTGGTTTCCGGTGGGAGCAGAGAAAGCAAGGGGCGCCGTCCCCAGCTGAGGGAAGCGACGTGAAAGGGGGAAAACGGGACGTGGGGAGAGGAAAAAAAGCCGTATTGGGCGTAAAGGCGAACATATCTCAACAAAAAAGAGAGAGGTATGTTCAAACACGCGACAAAACAGCGGGACAGAAAAAAACAAGGGGTAACCAAAGGAAAGGAGGGATCCCTCAGAAGGGGACCGGAGAGGAGGGTCGCTGAGAAACCGAAAAAAGCCCGAAACGGGGACAACCCGTGAAATCATCTCTAACAAATCAACGAAAACAAGCTGAAAACCTCTCGGTCGAAGTTGCTGGAAATTCGCGATACTAGAGGGGCCCTTTTTTCTCGGATAGGGCAGCTCAGTTGGGGGTGGGGGTCAGAGGCAAAGGAAAAACCAAATAAAACAGATGAAGCGCGCGCGAAAAATCCCGTCCCGGAGCAGAACGAAGACTCTTAGGGGAGGTCGAAGGCGGACAAAAGATGAAACACAAAAAATTAAAAAAAAAACTGGTACGGAAGACAACCCTATCATTTTTTTGCAACTCGGAAAAATCTGTGGGAGAACAAAAGGCACAGAGGAAGAGACATGCCATGAAAACTCGAGCCTTTGCCGGGAAAAGGCGCGAGGACGAATATGAAGGCGTCGCCGGAGTCCTCTAGGAGGGGAAAGTCCAGCGGATTGTGAAACGAACTTATCAAGAGGTCAAGGAGAAGAAAAAACGCCGCGAGGTCCGCCCTCAAAGAACTCCATTGGGCTGCGCGGCTATCAAGGGGCAAGCAGGCGTACGCAAAAGGGCGCGCCGAGAATGGCAACATCAGGGGACACCTTTCGGAGGACGAAAGCCGTGCCATACGAAGCTATCGGAGTAGGTAAGGGGAGAGAAAGTTTCTGGAGGTGGTCCGACGGGCTTTCCACTCTTCCCACGAAAAAGAGTTTACGCAGAACCTGAACAAGACTTTGATCTACCGATGCGGGGAGCGAGCGTCCGGAACGCAAACGCACGGAGCCATCGGATGAGTGGACGGGAGGGACAAGAAGAGAGGAAGAGCTTAGAAACTCCGGTCGCCTACTCGCAACAGAAAAAAAAAATCGAATCGACGTTTGAGAGCGGATCGGAAGAAGGAAGGACGCTGCCGGGTCTGAGGCGACGACAACGAGGTCAATCTCGAGGCGAGAGGGAGGGAAAATCATCGCAATGAATAGAGACTAGTCACATGGAGATCCCTCCGAAATATTGGTGTAGGGGAGAGGCAAGGCGTATCTGATTTGTTCAAGTAAAAAGGGACATAGCGACCGGCAATAACCGAGTCAGATGAAAAGACGGCCAAAAAAAGGTTTCGTAGCGAGGGAGCATCTAACCGCTATTGATAAAAAGAACACAACGGAAAAAATTAGCTGCAAGGCACTATGTTCGTCGAAACATCAAAGACTAAGCAGAATGGCGGGAACTGATTTCAGGAGCGCTTTGTTCCTAGACAAGCGGGGGAGAGTCGCGGCGTGCTCTCTTTCGGGGAGAGGCTCTCTCGTAGAACGCGACTCTGCTGTGCGGTCCGAGGGGCTATCGGCTAATCCCGAGGACCAGTGGTGAAGAAGTGCCATAGTCCTCTACAAGAACCGAAAAAGCGGACCGGGGGCGGCTTTAAAGTTAAAACGCGGGGGACAGTCTGAACTCCGGAACACATCTAAAGTGAAAAAACAGAAAACAGGCAATAATAAAGGAGAGCACTACGAGAGTAAAGGGTGTTTTGGTAGAGGCAAAATCGATCGGGGGGTTCAGAAAAGGAGGAGTAAAAGAGAAAGAATCAGCAGAGAAAAGAACAGAGACGAAAGAGAGCGACAGTTCCGACGCATCTTGAACTCCGGTGGAGTGGAGTGGTGGCAAAAAGAAGGAATGGGTAGAGAACCACCAACGAAGATTCGAAAAATTCTCTCGTGAAAATTCAGGTTTGAATCATCAGAATGAGCAGGAGACGACCGAGGGGCGTCAAAAAAAGTCAAGGCTAAAACGTAAACTCTGTCGAATAAAAAACGAAAAAGGTGATCGATGAGCGATAACGTGAATTCAGGGGGGGATTGACACAACCCTCGTCGAACAGGGGGAAAATGGGGAATCGAAGCCTATGAGCGCAAGGGCAAGATTGGCTAGCATGTAACGCGTACTTCTCGGGAGAAATAGGTCGGGAGGCGTTCAGTTCAAGTCCAGACCCTTTGGAAGTATGCTCAGGTGTCAGAAGACCGAAACGGTCTTCTGCGTATTTAATCGGGGGCAGCAATGATCAGGTAGATTGGGTGCCGAAAAGATAGAAAAAAGTGAAAGGACTCGAAAAGAACCACTATGAAAAAAAAGGGGGCTGGTTTAAGTCGCCAGAGAGGGAAACGGATGAAAAATACTGACACCTTCAGCGGGGTCACCGGAGTCGGCGTGAGCGTCCAGAACTACGAGAAGCGGCCTTCAGCGAAACAATGCACCGGAAGCCTAGCAATATATAATCAACATAAGGCCACCGCTCAGAAGGGAGTCAATCAAGGGGGGAAAAGGGGCATAAAAAGCGCCGGAGGGCAGGGGGCCGAGCACGGCGCAGGAAAAGGAGGGAACAAATCAGACAGGACAGGTCAGAGGCTCGTTAGTCCGAAGCCTCTGAGTGGGATCGAGTCGCAGCCATGCAGCGAAAGAGCTCGCAAACAAAAAAAATATTAGGAAAGATGGGATCCCGAGGAGACAAAAGAAAAAGCAAAGCTAACAGAAAAGACTAAACTAGCATCGCCAATCCCGGTCTGAAAGGATGCACTAGCGATCCCAGAAAGGTAGGGTGGGGGGGGGGGGGGGGGCTGGACAGAAAACTCACCTTTTTAATATTTGCACCGGCCAAGAGAAACCAAGCCCGCGCAAAGGGTCAGCTCGTAGAATAGGTGTATCGCAAAATGAAATAGATCGTGAAATTTGTTAAGCGGTAACGGAGAGGACTGGGAGGAGCCGACGAGGGGACCCGCTGAATGGATGTTAAAGCCCGACATTTTAAAATCATTGAGAACATGACGTTGGAAGGTGTGAGGCGTAAAAAGGCCGGTACAGTGTTCGGGGGGTAGCGGGGAAAAAGTAAAGGAAAGGACGTCAAAGGGAAAAAGGGAAAAAGACTTGAATTTCTAAAAGACATACGACAAAGGGGCGCTTTCATACGTAAGACTCGGAACAATATGTAAATCCGAAATAAGAAAAAAACTCAATCACAACGTCTCGCAATTCGGCCGTAAGACGACATGACCGGGACAAGGAAGTCTCCAATCCAAGAGATGCCCGTAGGAGCTGTAAGAGATAACTGATGTTACGAAAACAAGAGCACCATGAAATTACCAGACGACTAGAGTCGAACGGGCTCAAAATTCCTGATGAAAAAACAGGGTTTGGGTACAAAGAGAAGGAAAAAAAGGCCCAAAAATCCTTGGGGCCTGAAATTCCTGCGCAAAACTCTAAATCAAAGGGAGCAAGGAAGGAAATGGGAAGAGAGGGGAAGGGGGAATGTGGACTCGTAAGTAGGGAATGATAAAAAAGACGCTAATCTTAGATACAGGGGGGGGCCTCTAGCAAAAAACAGAAGGAGCGGGGGGTTGGCATCGGCCTTTAGGGACAGAACTGGGAAGTTGATTAATCTAATTTTTGCAGAATGGGGAAGGAACGATCCAAAGACGCGGGACGCTGGTTGAAGGGAAAGAGAGGATCAATTACACCAAGGCGGGGGGGACTTTCAGTCTACCGCAAAACCTGACTAATCACGCGGACTCTCGAGCAAGTCCGCATCTATATCAGAAAAAGTCAGAAGCGACGCCGGAAGGACGGAAAGGCTAGAAAGAAATAGGAGCAACATCGCGGAGAGAGGGCTAACATCAGGAAGAAAATTGAAAAAATTAATTGTCGCGCAAATCAGTATGCTAACATCGCGGACGACGAAAAAGAGAAAAAATCAGCGAAACGGGCCGGTCTCCTAGTGGTATTATTGAAAAAAGCGTAAGCCGGTGACAGGAAAAAGAGATGGCAAAAAGAATTTTTTCGGAGAGAGAAATGTTCACGAGAAAATAGGCGCAAAAAACTCTCCCCCTCAAGATGACATCCGGGGGCGGGGAGTCGGACACAAAAATCAACTTCCAAAGACAGCGAAAACTCTAGACCCGAGCACGCAGGAGAGAGCAGCAAAGGGAAGGAGGAAAGAAGAGGACCAAGGAAGGAGGGAGTAATCTCGCGGAAAGACTTCGGGAAACTTAAAACTCAAATCGAAGGCGTTTTAGAATAACAGGAAAAGCCAAGCTGAAGGCCGAGTAAAAAAAGCTTCAGAGTGGCGAAAGTGGAACAACGCAAGGCGGAAAGGAAAAGAAAAAGAAACGGACTAAAGAAAAGAGGACATTCGGGTAGCTCTAGGAGGGTACCCCGAAAAAAGCGGGGAGATTGCCTATACAACACTGGTCGACTCCTTCAAATGAAGAAGAGCGCAGCCAAAAAAAAATGAGTGAACGAGGGGAGGGATAAAGGAGGAGGGGAGGTACCAAAGAGGGGAAAATGCGAGACGAAGTTTTCAACCTAAAACAAACATCCGCGGCACCTCAGCGAGATAAGCAGATGGGAAGATGCGAGGTCAGCGCAACGCTAGGAATCGCAATTTCACAGAGACCGGGGGGGGGGGGAAAAGGGAAAAGAAAAGAAAGACGAAGGGAAGAAACAAAAACAGACAGAACGGGGGCATCTGTAAATTCGGAATGAAAATGGCCATAGCTTTGTACAAAGATAACAAAGAATGGGAACTAGTTCGTTCTTCCGACCAGTGAGTGGGAGCGAAAGCAAAGGAAAGACGGAGGTTTTGAGTTGGGCGTTAAGGCCTTGGAAAGAAGCAAGACGAAAAACAACTGTCCGAGGATATCTTGACATTGACCGACTTCGGACATAGATGCCTATTGACGCAGCGTGGGGGGCGGGGAGGCAGGGACTGTCGAGTAAGAGGTTCAAAGGGGAGAGCAGAAACAGTACATTGCCGGCTTTAGTGGGAACGAAACTGGCCCTTCCCGACAGGGATAAGCGGACAGGGGTGACCGGGAAAACTTTGCCGTGGTAATGTCATTCAGAAGGGGGGACGGAGGGAGAGGGAAAAAAAAGCGAACATAGAGAGAGAACAAAAACACAGGAGGGAGGAGAAAGAGATGTTCGACGGGTACAAGAGCGACCATCGAAACCCTCATAAAATTGGGGACACTTCGATTCCGACAAGCAGACTTTGATCCAAAAAAAACCTTCAACAAGACCGCAAATGGTAACAGGCGTGCAGAAGAACAGGAAAGAGGGCACTACGTCAGTAACAAAGTAATCCGCCCTACAAACGCGCCACTAGAGTTGAAGGAAGGGAAGCTGCTCTTCCCTGTGATTTGAGGGAAGAAATCTTTAAGTCTCAAAGGTTTTGAAGTAAAGGATGGAAAAACGAACAAACGACGGCAAAAAGATAAGAAGTTGAACTTGGCTGCAGAAAATAAATACAAGAAAAAAGGGACCGGAGACGGGGTCCTAGACTCTCAGGTTGTTTCTGTCATTTCATGAGTCAACGATAGGCGAACGCAGGAGTGAACTAAAAGAGGAAAAGTTACAGAGTGTCCATTTGGGTTGCAACGTTTGATTAGCAATGCAGGGGTTGAGCAAGGGAAAAAAGCTAGCGATGCTTCAGCGAACGGAGATGCATACACGAAGAGGGCGGACTATAGAGGGGAGGGGGCACCGAGGATCGAGCTGAAGCTGAAATCGGGGGGAAAAAAGAAACTGGGACTAGTTTAAAAAAAATAGCAGTTACTCCCTCCAGAGTTAAAGAAATGGTGCTGCGCGGCATATCAAGGGCGAAGGAGTAAAAAAAGGTCAAGGGGGGAGGGGGACGTACACAAGAGCAGGGGAGATGAGATTCAAAAGAGATAAAGTCTTTTCCAAAAAAAGAAAAGCCGAGAGTGACTGTCGCGCGTTTCTGGATGGAACGTGAGGCGGGGAAAGATGCGAAAAGAACGGTCCGCATCCTGAACTTTCAAGGAGGGGGGGACTGGGAAGCTTCGTCGCAGCAAACTAGCTTTCAAATCCGGTATTAAGGCAACGGGCATCGACTATAGAGAGAGGGTACGCATCTGGAGGCACACAGAGAAATAAGCTTCCCTCAAAGTGGGGAGAGGGTGAGCCTTACGAAGGAATGGGAAAAAACTGCGGCAAAGGAAAAAGCTAGCAAACTCCCGTCTTTCATCGGGCGCAGGAAGTTGTAGCCGAAAAAGGAAGAAGAAGGCGAGAAAGTGTAATAAGACTCAAAACTTGGGGGGGTTCGAAAAAAAAAGAAAAAGCGATTTGTTCTCGCAAAGGCATGTCGACGCTGAATGACCAAGAAGCCCTGTAGGACGGAAAGAAGGGGGACCAAAAGAGAGGGAGACGCAGACATGACTCAATGAAAAAACTCTTAGGCAAAGGTCGAGGATCAAAGAGATTCCCAGGGTTTCGAGCTCGTCCGCCTACTGAAGAGGGAGGGAGTCGAAAAAGGATTGCTCAGAGATGAGGGGGGGGGGGAGGAATTCAGGCGCTATGCGACGTCTCTTTCAGACTGAGACTGGCGAAGTTGCACTCCTGGAGGGGGGAGTTCGACGAGAGAGAAAAGGCGACCAGCAAGCGAAACTCTGTGGAGGCTTTAGTCAAGTCACCAGCTTATTCACGTAAAACATTTTCCAACAAGAAAACGTTATCAGAGCAGGCCCTAGACAAGACAAAATCGGGGGGGGGGGTGGTAGAGGAAAAAATCATCCGAGAAAAGCGTAGTTTCTCATGTTCTTAAGTCTCAGGCTGGAAAAGAGGGGGGGGGGGCTAGCGGGAGTCGTGGGAGACGGGGGGCGAACAAAAAATAATCTGCACAACTTTTATTTCAGGTGTTCAGGGGGAGCAGAGTGAAGAACACCCCTGGACCGATTGAGAAGGTACTCGGTAGACAGTGCTGTTTCCATCAGGAATTGCAGGAACGAAAAGGCGGGAATGAATGGTTCTAAGCTAAGACATGAGAAGAAAAAAAGAGGTCAAGGGAAAAGAGGAAAAAGGGAAAGAGAGGTGCTTGTAGCACCAAAGGAGGGACACAGGTCATTTAGCCGACGCCGGGCGGAAACCAACGCTTCGGCGCCGACCGTTTGCGGAGGAAAAAGGGCCGAGTATTCTAGGGTATTACTAGGGGGGTAAAATTCATATCTGTCAATCCCTCGGATGGGCGAAGTTGACAAAAAAAGAAACAGGCGAACGAATAGCAGTAGAACGTAATTGAAATGGAGAGAGGCAAAGAGAAGGGAAGGGGGGGTTGCCAAGAGATCGAACACTAAAGCACACCGTTATCAAAAAAACACTAGTCACGGTTCGGTGAAAGGTCAAGATCTGGGACTTACTGCTCAGCGGGCATTTAAAACGCTTCAAGCGGGGTAAACCGCGGACGTGAAGGATTCCAGAACGAGGTAGCAGAAAAAAAAATAAAGCACCAGAATGAAAAAGAGCAGGTGATAGGAAAGAGAAAACTCTCTACGTGAAGGTCGGAAGAACGAACTTGCAACAGGGCATCAAAAATGCGGCAAAGAGGCCGACGGCTTCCTGTCTGGTAGCTCGGGGACACTCTAAAGAAATGCTGATGGGGACGTTAGTCCGCGAGGCCTGGATCGAGAGGGGGAGAAAAGGGTATTTAAGCACCATCATATAACTCACAAACGAGAAGGGAAAAAGAGGAAAATTGCCTGAATGGGAAAAAGCACTCGAGAAAATCCGCGAGAACGGCCTCGAGAATAAAGAAACATCGACAAGCCTCGTGCTACTTCTTACTCTATAAAGGACAAATCGCCGGACCGGGAAATCCAGTCCTTGGGTTGCTTCATTGGCACCCAAAGAGGGAACTCAAAAACCTCTCGTAGCTAGTTGATGTGTAGTCTCCAAAAAAAAAAAAATGAGTGGAAATGAGGAATGTAAGAAAAGAAAATTGGGAAAATACGCCGGAAAAAAGGGTACTTGTAATGGAGGACCAGCAGCATCGGGTCAGTTTCAAGAGGAGAAATGAAAAGACAAAAACGAAAAGATTTTATTTCTGGAGAGAAAGGGAGGGAAGGGGGGACGGATAAGAACAAAGTACGACATTGAAGGGCGGAAATTCAACGACAAAAATCAGGTCTAACACGAAAAGATGGAAGAAAGGAGACTCGAAAAACATGTCCTCCCGATAAGGCGGCAACAGGAAAGCAAAAAAAAGGGGGGAGACGAGAGGAAAAAGAGTCCTTCGGCTCATGACCTGGGAAAAGTTCTGCAAAACAAGAGAAAGTTATCGCGACATACGGTGTGGGAGAAAGCGGAAGATGAGCACCATTAAATCAAGAAGACGAAGGGAGGGCGAACTGCGAAAAGGACGGGAGAAAAGAAAAGGTTGGAGCATAATAACTGCCCTAAGAAAGGGGTGTTTATTAAATCCTAAAAACGAAAAACGACTAAACTAACGTGAGGAGATGACAAGGGACGGGCGCGCAGAGGGAGGTCTGACCCAGCCTCCGGTCTTGAAATACTGGGAGCGAATGATCGCGAACGAGGGGGGGACTCTAAAAAAAAATAAAGAAGGGAGGAGGTGGAAGAAAGGCCTGATAGGGCTAAATTTTTTCTTTAAAAGCATCTCCTTGTTTCGAGAAGAAGGGCAGCGGTGCCGTATCAGAACAAGGAGGGGGGAAGGCTGGGGAAGGGGTTACCGGTCGTCGGAGAGAACTCGAAAACTCGCCGAGGCTGCCACATCGTGAACCAGGGACAAAAATCGCATAAGGCGAGAGACGAATCCCAAGAAAGAGAAGAAGCAGAGTAAGCACGGAAAAGGGATGACCTAGCTCTTCTGACCCAGCGGCCCTCTGATGTTCTTGATGTAGTAGCGGAAAAGACGCTCGCAGCTAATTTAACCGCGGGTGTAGGGAGAAATAACATCGCGATGAAAAGAGAGGAAAAAAAGAAAGGGGGAGAGGGGTCAGCGCAGCGGACTGCCGTTCAGTCAAGGGTAGTCGTATTGAAAGGAGCGAAAGTGACGCGAAAATATCTTCACCACTTAAGTTGGCAGGGGGAGAAGACATGTGCAAGGAAGAAAAAAGGGAGATAAAAAAAACGCGCTGACAGCGTATGAGTCGCGAAGAATCAAAAAAAAATCAGACACTCTCGCTAAATGAAGAGACGCGGAAAAGAAGGCGCCCATATTCTTAAGCACGAATGCTCAGGGAGAAAGACTTCAGAAAGAAAGAAGTGGAAGGGGGCGCGCGGACGACGAAAAAAAAAAGGAAAAGGAAGTCTTAAAGAGATGCAGATTGGAGATTGGACCTAAGGTCCATAAACCATAACCGTCTCTCCAGAGAGAGGACGGACGATTCGAAATCGGGGGGAAAGGGAAAAAGGCGGGGGGGGAGTGTCCTATAGTGACTGGCTCGGGGGAGCCCCTTCTGAAACACCACTAAGAGAAGCGCAGCATACGGGCGGGATGGCGGTCTAACGGCGGTGGAGAGATTGAAATTAGGGGAAGGGAAAGAAGAGGAAAAACCTGAAAGAGAGAAAAAGGAGGAGCCAGAGAAAAAAGGGAGGGGACGTCAGCATCGACAATTTCTCCGTTAGGTATCCCTTCGGGAAAAGAAAAAGTGTGCTTGCACAAAATGAAACGGAACAAAAGAAAAAGGTAAGAAAGAATCTTATCCTAAGGACGCGAAAAGGAAAGGGAAAACAAGGAAAAAGATCGAGAGGGAGCAAAACTGGAGTGCGAGCCCGCACCGAAAAACATACCATTGGGGTCTATCTTGCCAAAGGAAAAGATCTGGACGATCGACGAAACAACAAAAGTATCGCGGACATGGAAAAGAAAAGGAGACGGAGAAAGCCGGAAAGGTGGTGTCCAAAATCGGGACACGATCAAGGGGGAAGACCACAACGCTTCAACCGACCTTCCAAACGCGTGTGCCAAAAAAAAAAACGAAAGCATCTCCCGGCCACAGGGGACTTGGTGAGACCGTTACACGGGGGAAAGTGTCAGGGGGATGCCGTTAGAATTAAGAAAAGACCCAAAGCGAAAATAGAAGAGCAACAAAAAACTGAAAGTAATAGAAATATCGCGTGAATCGCGACAAAAGCGACCTGAAAACGTTTACCACTACGTCGGGATTTTACCCCAGCATTGAAAAAGGGCGCAGGAGTTGGAGAAGAATCACACAAAAAAAAACGGAAAAGGGAAGGTCTTTCACGCATCGGCGGTTACAAGAGCCATTGGAACCCCACGAAATCTCGAAGAGGATCGTGTAATTGCGATGTCACTAGAAAGAGGGCCCGTGGAGGGAGGAAGAATAGGTGAGAGAAGATGGGAAGAAAGGGAAAAAATCACCAGGTACCTGCCGGAGCAGCATTCAGAAAGAATAAAGAACCGGGCACGGAGGGCCCTAAGGAAGAGGAAGAGTTGCGGGTCAATTTACATTCTTCAACTCTAAGATCCGGAGGCTGACCATACTCTCTACACAGATGTTCAAAGGGTGTGTGCAGCCTCGTGTGCTGATGTCTACAACAGGAAAGGGATACAGAAAAGACTACTGAAAAATGGGAGATTCTCAGGACTTCTGAGAAATACGCTCAAGCGGTCGGAAGAGGATGAACTCCAAGGTCTGGCATATGATGAACTACCAGTCCTTCGAATTTTCCAGGAAAGCGAAAAAGAGAAGGGAAAAGCCCCGAAGCGGAAAGAAGTTGGAGCGCTTAATATCAAGGGTGCTGCAGGCGTAAAAAATTTGCCTCAAGAATATGACGGCTCTGCGTTTGACCACAAAGCCGGAGCAGACTAAAAGATAATCGGGGGGGGGGTACTTTGCGGCTCGTTTCTGGTTGTGATGACGTTTCCTCGGGCACCACAGCTTAAAAAAAACATCAGCGGTCCCTCAGGCCTTACAAAAAGATGGAGAGGAGGGACTGTTCGGAGGGGGGGAGGGAAGGAAAGAAAAAAGATTAAAAGAATGGAGGTTACAGGAAGGCTGTGAAACTCTAAAGAGCTATCCTTGCGACCGAAGCCGCTAGAGATCTAGTGCGACGGGATATCGACGTACAGAGGGGAGGGAAGGAGACGGGGCTCGGGAAAGGGGAGAACCCGAGCGAATATCGCAAGGGGGGATTTTTCAGATCAGTGGAAGGTAGTATCAAGGCAAAAGGAGATATTCGAGTCAAAGGCGGGGAAATAAAGGGGGGGGTAAATGAAAAATAGGCGAGGAAACCTGGTTCAGATAGGGGGGACTCTGTTGAACGCATCAATGTCCGCGAATTGTACAGAAAGCGTGGGAGACTACAACTCTTCACTGAAAAATTAGATGCCCGACGCAAGGGGAGCCAGCCAGGGATATGTATCCCTCTCTATCACAAGTCTCCTCTGGGGAAAAATATAGCTTCGCTACTGACCTCGGGGGAATTCGCGGATTCGAGAGCGAGCGGTGATAGGACCTCGAGAGGGGCGAAGGCGGCTGGTTTCCGCCTGCCAGAGGGCTGAAGTGCAAACAGTTTAGATCATCTAAAGGGGATATAATCGGAGGGGCTGCGCATCAAGGAAGCCTCTTGGTTTCTTGTGAGGAAAAGGCAAACCTCTGCAAGTAATGGAGTCTCGGAAAATAGAAGGAAACCTGAAAAACGTAACGGAGGGGAGTCAGCAGACAATCAGTAAAGAGAAGTCTTTGTTTTAGATTCATCTAGGAAAAGACAGCTCTGAGAGAGTTTCATGAGAGGGAACGGAGGAGGCAAGAAAATTGCATGACGTCGAAGGGAGAAGGGACAGATATGGGCAACCGTTGAGTTTCCGAGGAGGTCAAAACACACGTGGAGTCCCCCTCGGGCGAAAGAGACCCTAAAAAAAAGGGGGAGGGGGGGGTCCTCATTATGAGCAATTCGACGACCTAGGGAACTATGGCACTTCAGCGAAATTCGAAAGCAAAACCTCATGTTGGGAGGGGAAAGCGAAAAGAAAGGGAAAGAGAACACATGGGAGGGGACAAAGAGAGGAAAGGATGGAGCAAGAGAGAAACAGAAACATAGGGGGGGTGCGCGCACTGGTCGGTATTCCGCGAACGTCTCGTGGAAGAGGTTTCGAGTCTTAATGCAAATGCCATCCGAGCCTTTGTCGTAGGGCAGAAGGGGCAAGGGGGGCAGAAAAAAAGAGATAAAGGAAAGGGGGAATGAGACGGCAATGGACCAAGGTCTTTTAAACAAAGAAAAGGTCCTTTGCATCAAGAGTCAACGTTTGAATGGACTTTTTTTAAGGGACAAAAGAAGTAGTTAATGCGAGAGAGAAAGAGGAGACTGAAGAGAGAGGGGAAAACGCGTAGGGAGGGGAGGGAAAAATATAAAAAGCCTTCCGAGAAAAACACGTCAAAATTATCCTAGATCATCCCAATCAACGAACCCGACGGGCCGTGAAATCAGGGAGGTGAGCCAGTACAAAAAGAAAAGAAGCAGGGGGAAAAGCAAAGGGAGAGAGGGCGCACTCAGAAAGACCGCTGGCCGGGGGCCGCATACCGGAGATCCGTTATCTCGGTTGGTACGAGTGCGGATCCTTACAGGAAGCCAGAGACGCATCAACAAACAAAAAGGAAAAGAGAGGAAAGAGGAAGACCTGAAAGTCAATCCTGAGGGAGAACGTCCTATCGCGAAAAATAGAATCCCCCGGCTCTCGATTGGCAAAGCGCCCCCAAAGGAGCACGGCGGCACACAGGCGAAAGTGGAGGGAAGAAGGGAGAATCACGAGAAAAAAAAAAGGAGGGGCTAGAGAAGCAAAGGGGGTATCTAAAATGAAAAGGAAATGACTCATCGGGTTCCCGGGGAGTGATAAGAGGGTCTGTGAGACAAAAACCAAAACACAAAAAAAAAAAAAAAAAAAAAAAAAAAACAAAAAAAAAAAAGGGGAGGTCCGCCGAACGCGTGACAAAGGAGGGGGGTCAAAGGCAAGAGAACGATTTTCCAGATCTTGAGGTCCCTTAACCAAAAAAATTCCAAAAGTTGACGATTTGGAATCAGGTGCCAGTTTGACTATTTGGGCAACAGACCTGATCCGGGCCGTCGAGAAAGTTCAATACGCAGCGATGAGTGCGATTAAAAAAGACAATAAAAACAGGGGAAATGGAGAAAATGGGGGGGGGCATAAGACGAACCCTATGCTCCAGGATCACGTTCGATACCTATCCTCCAACACATAGAATGCAAGACCGGGCTCCCGGCTAATGTGTCGGACGAGGTTCGTAAAAAAGCCAAGAGTTCCCTGGGAAGAGCGTCTCGATACCAGGAGTGTGTTTTGGCGAAAGGAGACGAGTAAAAAAAACTGAATGAACGACTCCTCGAGAAAAACAGAAAAGTCGATGAAACAACTTGGCGAAAAAGTCGGCCCGAAATATACCAGGGGTTGGGTGGACTGATAAGGACGGAAAAAAGCGAACGCAAAAGAGGAAGAGTAAGACACTTTCTTCGTGCGTAGGGGGAAACTTATCCGTTGGGGGGGGGAGGGGAGAGAAGAAACTAGAAGGTACGAAAGAGGGGAGATGGGGGACCACTAAAAAACACACGAATCTCTGGCTCAACGCCTGCTCTGTACTCACGGGTGCCTGGGAAGGGAAAAGGGAATGTGGGAAGAGAGGTCAGAAAACGAAAGACGGGCCTGAAGGAAAGACCGCGACCGAGGGGTTAGATTTTGGGGCTCGCTCGAGGCATCTCCCAAGCAGAGGACGAGATGAGCCTAAGGAAGGGAAGAACAAGGAAGGGAGGCGCATCCGCGGCGGTCGCATCAAAATATCGAGAGCAAGCAGAATCCGGAAAAGTCAAAAATCAAATCAGAGGCGGCCAGAGGAGGGAAGACGGGGTTAGGAAGGATGCGAACAGTAGGGAAGAAGAGAAATTTGCAATCACACGCGTGTCAGGTAATCACTAGCCTATCTTACGACTGCTTCAGGAATCGAAAAATGCAGGTAATCCAGTATGTCTTGAGGAACAAAGAGATCAAGCTGGCAATTTGACGCTACCTAATGCAGTTGCCCACTACTTTTTTCGAGGAATCCTTTCACTCTAACTCTAAGAAACGACCTCAAAAAATAAGATACAGCCTGCTTATCTGAGTCAGAAGAAACTGCAGAGGCCCGTAAGAAGGAGACGCTCGTATCAACGAAAAGAGATAATGACCTTCACTTAGGAGATGATCCTCTACCCGGTGGAATGATATCCGAAGCTAGTAAAAAAAAAAAGAAATAACTCCATCCTCTTTAACGCTTGGGGAAGGAAACGAACCGAAAAAGCGCCAGCGAAAATGCTTGAAGCCGAGAAAGAGGAGAATGGGCGAAGATGGTAACGAAGTCTTAACGTAAGAAAAAGCAAAGGGCGCCATACCTAATCATGACGGTCTTCAAAAAAAAGTGGTTAACATACTCCTTCGGGGTGGAACTGGGGAAGGATAGTGGACGTGAGCCAGAAAAACTTTTGAAAAAAATTAGCAAGGAGGAAAGGAAGAGCAGCACTCAGGGGAATGAACTGAGGCGCGAGAGGGAGAGGAAAAGGTCTAAGAGCGGTCGTTGGACAGAGGGAAAGACCTCATCGAAGTCAACCGACGCAGAAATGGGTCCAAGAAAAAGGGGGAAAGGAAGAGAGAAAAGCAAAGGGATAGGACCTAGACGGGGAAGACGGCAGGCTAATAAAGTCAACTTTAAAATTCCAACAGCAGTTCCGACGTGAGGGGTAGTTAAAAAAAAATGTTGACAGACAGTAAAGGAGACGAATCGAAAAAGTAGCTTAGGTCGGATAACACGGAAGGTGAGGGTATGATAGAAAGTAAAAGCGGATCGAAGGTTGTTCGTTGTTTGATTCTTCCAACCTGGAAGAACTTTAGCAGAGGGCGAAACTCAACGGGGACGCGGATCGATGACAGGGGAAAATCAAAGAAAGAAGGGAGAGACGCAGAGGGGGGAAGGCGGGGGGGAAAAGGGGAGAGGTGGATGATGGAAAGATGGAACTGCACTACTTTACCTGTTTGGAGACGTTTGGTCCGGTGGGTGGTAAAGCAGATAAAACGCCGCGCCGGTACCAAACTGATGAGATGACGGAAAGGGAACCTAACCGGGGAGAAAAGGGAAATGAGGAGGTCAAAAAAACCCCACCGAGAACAATAGACGAGAGAGAAACACAACAACGAGGATGAACAAAGATAGAGATATTTGGATCTGGCGAACGACTCAGCCCGGACTAAAATCAGACATTGACCACGGGACGAAGAAAAGCAATGGGGAAAACAATGACCTCTTCTTGGCGCTGGAGCAAAAGGAAGAAAGAGATAAAACGAAAGGGGGGAAAGGAGGGGAAAGAGCAGCCCGTGTGGAAACTCACCTCTAACGGGGAGGAACGAAACAACAAAGCGAAAAACGCCTCTTCCTCTCTGTTCTACTTTCGGTAAAGGGCGCGATACAACGCAAAGGGGAGGGACAGTCACGAGGTGTTCAAATAAAAGGGTTTTCAGATCGAACCAAAATAAAAAGGCACAGCGCATTTTCTTTGCGCCAGAATAACGAAGGTCAAAAAGCCGAAGGGAAAGAGTGAGGGGGGTGCTTCTGACTTTCCTGCGGTACAACTGCTGCCCAGAAAACACGAAAAACGTCTGTGACGCGGGGAAGGTGGGGGGAAGCAGCGTTGCTGAGGGTTATAGAAGTACAGGGGCGCAGACGGCAAAACTGTTACAAAAGCAAGGGGATCTCGATTTCTTATACAATCGCCGAGGAGGGGAGAGCGAGGCGCTCGGCAGAGCGACAGGAAGGGGAGGGGGGGACGCTAGGGAAACGAAAAGCAGAGAAAAATTTGTTCCAAAGGGAAAAGATTTCAACGCCCCCGCGGGCACTCCATGATTACTCTTCTATCAGGCGCAAAGGGAGAAGAAAAAAAAAGGGGGAGAGCGGGAAAGTCACAAAGCGAAAAAGAGGGAAAAAGCAAAATTTCTGCGTCTCCCAAGACGTCACAAGACAGAGCTAAATAAAAGGCGAAACATTCCATGGTGGATAAAAACGGGCGAACGGAGGGGTCCAAAACTTACGCAAAGAGGAAGCTTTCGCGGAACTTTCTCGCTGGACGGCTGAGGGGTCCGTCAAAAGCCATAGATGGAGGGAAAGGGAGCAGCAATCAAAGAGGAAGCGAAGTGACGCAGTCGAAGGGGGAAAATGATCTCGAGCAAGAAGCTGCTATCGCTTCATCGAAACCGAGAGAGAAGGCCGCGGCCGGGTGAGGAAGCGAAAGAAAAGGAGGTAAAAAGCGCGAGGGGGCGTTTCCGCACCCATGTTGCTAGATCACAAAAATTGCCAGACTCTTTCGGCGGAACGAGGAACGAGAAAGGGGTGAAGACAGTGGACATCTAGCGAAATGGGACCGCCTCGACGCTCGTCCGAAAATCCAGGTCAGTTTCCGACGATGTCAAGCCGGAGGGGGTTTCTCGAAAAGGGGAACGCATGCAATGGGGAGAAGGGGTTTGAGGAGGAAGAAAGACATCCAAATCGATAAACGCTCTGGCAACTGGCGTAGGCGCTCCGCTAAAGCCAGCATCGCGTCGGAAACTGCTGTCCTTCGTCATCGAAGAATGCTTGGGAAGGATGCCAAGGGACGCGACTGAAGACGGAGTCGTGGTTCCGTCCTGAAGGATATCGGGCAGCACTCGGAGGGGGGGAAAGGAATACTATACTCTCCCAAAAAGCGGCACCTATTTTGCGCTGGGAACAAAAGGAGGGAAAGGATTGAAATCGAGGGAAAAAAAACGAGGGAAAGACAAAACCCTTCACACAGATTAACCGTATAGAGAAGGCACGAGTGTGTGGGTTGGGGGGGGAAAGTAGGGGAGGTCGGAGTCAGATCTTCTCTTAATACTGTAAAAGAAAAACCTGGCAGAAAATGAGAAGGGAAACGGCCGAATCGGAAACGGGGAGTTCGAGGGGCCGCGCAGGATGAAAAAAAAAAAACCACCTGGCTTTTACGGGAAGGAGCTCGGGGCGAACCAACAATCATCATTAATTGGGCTACTCCCCTATCTCTGGGTCATGTGACAAACGAGGAAAGAAAACGATTCGGAAAAAAAAAGAAGGGAAGAGAAAAAAGGAACGACTCGGGGATTTTCTAAAAATCCAGCATGTATCCGAGCGACGCCGCAGGGGGAAAAGACAAAGTTGCAAGGAGGTGGCTATCAGGAGCGAAATGCTAAGGGGGATGTAAGGGAGGGAGCTCAGGGAGCAACATAAGCCTTGGTTGTCGTAGGTCTCATGTGACAGCACAAAGGAAATCTCCTTGCGGAATTGGCCTTGATGAGGACATGAAAAATTTTAACAAAAATAGAACAGAAGACGGGGGATATCGAAACTCAACATATCAGGTTAAGGTGTTCAGTGCAAGATTCTTACTGCAAGCGAAAAAGAAAGGGAAAAAAAGCAGCAGGGGGTCAAACCGGGAGGGAGGGAGGGGGGAGGCACCAGAAAGGAGAGACAAGTCAAGGGAGGGGGAAAGGGAAAGGAATAAAAAGATCTAAGGGTGAGATACAACAGAAATAACTCCCTCGGCCGACAAATGTATGCAAAAAAATGCGTAGACATCTTTCAGCAGAGCCGGAGAGGGAGAAAAGAAGGGCAGCACGAGGAGAAGACAGGCTGGTCGAGAAAAGTTGGTCCAGGGGCCGGTGAGAGCGGGTGAAGATTCTTTCGCGTAAGTCTCCATAGATCTGCACAAAAAAAACTAGGGGGGGGATGAGTGAGAGAGAGGGGGGCACGGAAAGGGAAAGCGAGGGGGGAGAAATCCTCTAGAACGGCATCTCGGGACTAAAGAGAAGACGAAACTTTGAGCTCGATCTGCACATCTCCTCTAATGCAAAGCCGCAAAATCCCCGAATGGTGATTCATACTTGGAGAGCACGAGACGAAAGAAAGAGGTCAGAGCGGAAAGGGATGTGTGACCTCAAAAGAAAAAGGAAGAAGGCGGGGGAAAATCTCGCGGAAGGCGCTGAAAAAGAGATTGATTTAAGAAAATCGCGTGAAAAAACGCTGAAAAGTTTGTTCAAGGACCGACGAGCAAGGCAGGGAAAATTGCGGAAATGAAACAAGTCAACGGGGAAGGGTGGGGGGAGGGAGAGGAAGATCCGGGACGTGAGGAGAAGGGTTACCGGTCATTTGCCGCGAATCATAGGCAAAGCATTCGAAAAAGTTTGCCTGGCCCCGGCGAAGACGAAGAGGACGGATGGAAGGAAGTAATAAGAAAAAGGAAGAACCGAGAAGGAGGAAAGACTCGCCAAGCAAAACGGGCGAGAATACTAATGCAACGATCTCGTCAATATAGGACTTCTACAATCAAAATATCTAAATCTGGATTAACGGGTGGAGGAGGAAACGGTAGATGATGAAAAAAGTCAAGGGAAAATCGGCGTAGGGGGAAGGCTCAAAGTCAGGATGAAACAGAAAAGGGTTGGAAAGGAAGCTAGCTGAAAACGGAAGAAAAAGGGGGGGGTTGACCATTGTAACATCCTGCGCGTAAAAACGCAAATCAAGAATTCAAATAAAGGCACTTGGAGACAAGGGAAGAGGAAAAAAGACCGTATGAAAAAAAAAAGGCAGAAAAAAAAAGAGGCTGAATCTATCCGAGGGCCTCTACAAAAACACTATCTCTGTGAGGGGGGTCCTTCCTCACGGTTTTCGTGTGGTGAAGTCAAAAGATGCAGAAAAGAGGTGCCTAGAGCAATCCGAAGCGGGGGGAGCTGTTTTGGCGGGAAGAAGAAAAGGGGCAGGAGAAAAAATGGAGGAGTACGTATGAAAAAGGGGGAAAGCATGACGACTCATCCTCGCGGGACAAAACATATAGCCGAAGCATATACGACCGCCATGGAATTAGGGAAGCGAGACGGAAATACAGAAGCGCCAAAGGGAAAGGGAGGTATAAGGGACTAAACAAAAGGGAGACAGAGGGGGAATGTCACGCCTGCGTTGGGAGATATCCGCCTCTATTCTACTCGCGGACGAAGCGGGCGGCATCGCAGCTGTCAAACCACACAGGTGCCTTGTCGGGGAGGAGGGGTGAAACAAGAAGTCACGCAGTTAAGGACGAAAATCATCGTCACCAAAGGGATATTATAAGACAATGGAAAAAAGGGAGAGT
>Ga0179593_1483669_pt1 | contig 25281 bp, 25 predicted proteins | sample CZODoug2_1_08_16_FD_185931 | JGI IMG/M metagenome (GOLD analysis project Ga0179593, IMG submission 185931) | Vadose zone soil fungal communities from Angelo Coast Range Reserve, California, USA - CZODoug2_1_08_16fungal (PacBio error correction) | ecosystem: Environmental > Terrestrial > Soil >...
CACCAAGGTCTCGGTGAGTTCCAAAACAAGGGAGGGACATCAGACAGCAGAAGCAGGAGAAAAGGGAGACGTCGGGGAGCAAGCAAGAGGAAACAAACCACACAGCTGATAACGGGAAGTGACGCGCACGCTATTAAAAATCCTTCATTTTTAGAGGCACATTCTCAGAGCGAAAAAGAAGTCCATACGTGAACGGGAAAACTCTGGCCGGAACCCCGACCGTGCGAAAAAAAGAATGAACACAAAAGTCCGAAAAAGGTCCTCGAAGCATCAGCGTCAAAGAGGCAGGGGATCCGGCGCGAAGACAAATCTGGCGAGAAGGGGGTTCTCTGTCTGTGAACGCGAAGGGTTGGGGTGAGGGAAGAAAAATCGTCTATTCTAGAGTGGGGCGTGAGAACACTGGAGTAAAGGATGCTACAGTGGCGGACGGGACGGAAAAGAGGAGGGGAAACGTCCTCTAGGAGAAAAAGAAACAACAGGGGGGGTGCACGGTCAAAGTGGTAGGGGAAGGGGGGCCGTAACATAACGGAATGAGGGAAAAAACCGCAAGCGTTCCAACAGACGGGTCAGGGAGACTCGGACGGCGAGGATCCGGTCCCGTGCAGCCTCAGGTGAGTGAGACGTGACGCGTAGGAGACGTGGGAGACAGGTGACTCGATTGAGCAATGTCGTAGAGGAACAATGGGGGAACAGGTGTGAGAGGGGAAGAGGGTCGCAGATCAGAAAAAGTGTTTCGCACGGACGGGGACGTCCGGAGCACTGAACCCGGGGCTGAGCTGCTGAAGTGGAACCCAAAACTCTTGAAAAAGGGAAAAAGTGACAAAAGGGAAGGGAAGATGTAGGCCCAGGACGGAAGGGGGCGGGACTACAGGCGAGTGAGACGGAAGACAGCGGCAAGCTGAGCGGGGAGAGCGGAGACCGTCGGACTCCTCATACGAACGAGGCAAGGCTTGCGTCGTCTCGACAGCAGTGTGCTGAAAGAACAAGGGGGGGCACAAGCGCTAACCTGTGTTACTGCTGCTAGAATCGAGGAAGGAAAGACCGTCAGGGGAAAGTATTGATCGAACGAAACCAGGAGCTTTACCTTATTCGATACCTTTGGACTAACGTTCGAAGGGAGTCGAAAATAGGGGGATTATTTCTTGGGAAGGCTGTGGGGAGCTAAAAACCGAGGGCAGAGAAACGATGTTCGAGATATGATAGACCGGTCGTACTGCAAAGGGGGAAGACATTTGGGAAACAAGCGGAACCGAGGGGAGGCAGGCTGCTCAAGGGGATAATCACGGTGGCAATACGACCTGGAGCCGTGGGGGGTTGTTCGCGCACATGGTTGTGTCGGGCCCGACCGATGACTAATCAGGGGTGAAAGAAGAGTGTAAAACAACGCGGAGGTGTAATGCACAAGGACGACTCTTTGCAAAGGGGAGCAGGAGGAAATAAGGTCCCAGAACGGGAAGGGACAGAAAAAAATCGAGCCTCGTGGGAGGGTAAAACGAGAGCACGGGGGAGACGGGGGTAGGTGGGGCAGGACGTCGGAGGGGAAAGGCGGCTTCTACGACACCCACTAGAAGGTACGGGCAAAGCGACGGCGGGGCGGGTGTCGAGATCAGCAACCAACCACAAGATCGCGACGGCGGCCAGCGAAAATGCAGCTGATCAGAGGTCGACCTCAAGGGAGGGAAGCATGATCTGCGGATGACGCGAGCAGCGCACATCGATCGCTGCGGTCGATGTAAGAACAGCGTTCGCGATCCCCACACCACCCCCCCCCACCCCCAAACCACCCACACCCCCCCCCACACCCCCCCCCCCAAAAAAACCCACCAAACCCAACCAAAAACCAATGCGGAGGACAGGAACCTCCAGCCTGACTCAGGCAAACGCTTGCGACCCTCCAGCCCGCAAAACCGATCAAGTAAATCTAAACCGCACAAAGACGGCTCGAAAAAAAAGGAGGCAACGTCCCGGGGACGACGACGGCGCCCTCGTCTAATGAGATAAAGTCAGGTAGAGAGGTGGCTCCAGAAGAATGTTTGAAGAGGGAGGGCGCTGAAGGAGCGGGGGACAAGCAAGCATCACAATGCCCGAATATTAACCTCTCGGGAAAAGGAGACCTGGGAGAGTGAATCTCGGCGAAAACACCAGAGCGAATCTCGGGTCCGGGGGAATGCTGGTCGTACACCTCCTGGTGGGGCCAAGGCTGAAGGAGTGAAAAAAAAACGGCAAAAGAATCAAGAAGAGGGAAAGGCGCGTTCACATGGGCAGGGAACCGATGTGTACGAACCTGAGCAACTACGGACGTCTGTAATGAGAGAACAAATTCGTAAAAGGAAGAAACAAAAAGGGGAACGAAAACAAGCGCAGAAAGGGACAACAGCCAACAAGAAAACGATAGCCGGAACACCTGGGTCGGATCGGCCGCTCGCAAATCGGTGCGCTAAAGCGTACCACGCCTGCCGCGACATGCTCGCAGAGGCAATCGGGAACAAAAGTCCCCGGGACCAGATAAAAGGGGGCGGGCGGCGAAATCGGCAACGCGAACAAACGGAGGTCAGCGCCTCCAGATTCAAAGAGAAGGGAACGGGGACGAGAAGGCACTGTTCGAGGAACCAGGAAGGAAAAACAACTTATCGGAGCGCGACACGGATCCGAAGCGAGAATTCGACTTACGAAACAGGCAGAGGGGAGTGGCTCTAAGGATACTCGCCGGACCACCATCAGAAGGGACAAATGGGCGGTCGCAGGGAGACAGAGCTAAGTCGGCTCCGCCGGGCAGAAAGTGGGAAGAGGTGCTCTATGGCCTATATAAAAGGTACCGCCGACAGAAATCGCCGGCTGACCACAAACGCGACGGAGCAAAAATGAATCCGGAAAAAAGCCCCAAACGGGAGGAGCTGGGGCGGCAAGTCTGCACCGTGCTAGCACCGTCTCGCCGGAGCGGCCTGCTACCGACTTGAAGCTAACGGCGCCGTGGGCGACGGTTGTAAATAATGATGGGGGCCATCGGGAAACGAGATCATCAAGTAATCACTTCTAAAAAAAACGGGTGGCTCTTCGTCGAGCGGCTAGACTTTCTAGAGGGGGGGAAGGACGCTTGGACGCCCCCAGCCGGGTATTTTTGCATGGGGAAATGGTTGCGACAAGTCTAGGGACAGGGGGACTTGATGTAATACCATGGGATTACCTTCAGGGGGGCCATAGACAGAGAAGGGACTTCAAACCCATCAGAGGAGCCGAACGGGGGAGGGGGCGAACGAATAAACAGTGAGGGGAGGGTCCGTAACTGCGAGGACAAAATAAATCGACACGGAGGGAGCGAATTCCTCGCGGAAGCGGGGGGGGGAAATACAGGGGCGGACAGGCCCGATCCTGAGCGTGACCGGGTAAAGTCGGGGGGAAAAGACCGGCAAATCCGTGGAGGAGGGAGAGGGCTAAGTTGGGAGAAGGTTCCTATTTTCGGCCGATCAACGTAAAGAAGGGCTATTTATGGACACGCTCGGGGACCCACCTGATCGAAACGGCAGGTCAAGTGGTGGTGCGCAAAAAGACGCAAAGAAACGACGCCGAAAAAAGTGTCAGCGGACGGAATGTCTGGGTGGAGAAGGTCTCGGTGGGTCAATGAGGCGACTAGTGGGGGGGAAAAATCTCAATTGAAACGGCTTACAGTCAGGGGGACAAGGCGGGCTAAAAAGTCCATAAACGAACAGAAAGTAGTGGGACGACATGGAGGGAACCACAAAAGAAGAGTGAACAGGAGCCAAAGATGAAGTCGGCAAGTTGGAGTGGGCGGACACCGTGCGAAGAAAGCTGAAAACCGAAAGTCACTACTCACGGGGTCAAAAAGGGAAAACACCAGAGGCGACGAGGACGCGCGCGAGAATCCGCGAGGAACGGTCTCTCGGGTGTCCGAAGGGCAGGTAGGGCCTTATGATTCGCCGAGTGCGATGGATCGACGCCGAGTTACGTCGAAAAAAGAACTCCTAAAACACCCCGGCCGATCCGCCCTGTCGGAAGGAAAGGCGCCGTAGGGGGGGAGTCCTCCGGGAGTCGCCAGACGTCGACCGAATGGAATCTCTGTAAAATGAGATAAAACCAGGCGGGTCGACGGAGGGGGCGGGAGGGTAGGACTTGGAAGCATTTGGGGAAGGGGAACGAAGGAAAGCTCTCTGGGACACGCGGGATTGAACCTCCGGGGCAGCTCTCGGTGAGGGAAACTCAAGAAAACGAGGCGAAGAACCTAAGCGTGAGGTCGTGGGAAGCTATCTGCAGGTCGAGGGGCAGAAGTCTCGATATTGGGGGGACGGTCAAGAGGAGACGAGAACACGGCCCCTCGCCATCGAGGAACCTCTCGAAAAGAATGGGGGGTGAGAAGACCGGGGAGTAAACCCGAGAATCTGAATCTACGAAACACATGAAAGCCAGTACAGGAAACCAGGGATCTTATTAGTGGGATCCGAGAGGACGAGTGGGTGGTGCTTAAGATCGGAATGGACAGCCTCACCCTCTGCTCCAGGGCAAGCAAGGCTGAATGGGGCGGGGATTAGATTTGCCGTCACGACGAAACCATGAAAAAATGCAGGCCATATCTTGCGCACGCAGCAAAGGTGGAAGGTGGCCGAAAAAGTCCATGTCGGGATCAAAACACCTAAGAACAGGGAGAGCCTCAGAAAGAAGTTGAAAGGAGTGGAAATGAAAACAAACTGAAAGAAGGACTAACCGCACCATCAGAAGAAAGAAGCTTGATCTCGTCCGACTAGAGTCATTCGAGGGTCGTCGAAGAACGGGACGACTCCGTCGCAACCATCCAAGAAGCAAGGGGAGCATAAGAAAAACGGAGCAACCAGCGATACGCGAGCCCGCAAGGGGCGACGTCCGTCAAACCGACTTTCCCACTTGTCCGCTCCGGCGCGGTAACGATCGCCACAGGAAACAGCCCGCGTCTGTGGACAAGACCGGTAGTGATAGCCACCTAGGAACCTGTAGAGACCCCCGGGAATCGTGCTGTAGACGAAAGGTCTCCGAGGGCGCTCAGATGAGGAAGGCCCGTGTCGCAACTCGACCGAACGTTTGGTCCATCACAAAGTCCATAGGGCCCTCACATAGGGTGACAACGTCCATTAGGGGTACGATTATTGGGACGGGGTAAAAAGATGAGAGGGAAGAAAAGCAACGCAGAATCCACCCGGGTCAAAAACGCGCGCGAGCACCAGAGGAAAAACTTGCGGATAGTGAACGAAACTGACGTCGATGAAGGGTATCACGGGACGGTCCGCCCGAGCCGGGCCCGCCAGGGATAGAGTCACCACCTCGCACCCGCGACTACTTCCGGGCCGGACGGAGGACCTCAAAAGATGCAGGAAGCATTCATCTGCCGAGCAGGAGACCCACATCGGGGTGAAGGAGCCGGCTGTTAAGACCCTACCTTGAACGCTGTGAGACCCCGTGAACCGCACCAAAGCAAGGGGTTCGTGGATCATCCTCGCGCCCGAAGTCTCTGACGCCTTGGGACGGGGGGAAGCAGTCCCACCTGGACGAAAACGAACTCGGCGGGACGACCTCACTCAGACCCGGACAAGGAGGCAAGAACAGCAAAAAAAAGGAGAGACGGAAACCCACTACTCCCGCGCAAACTGAACTGAGTAAGCGAGAAGGAGAAAAGCTCATCGAGCTGAGGAGAGGCCCGTGTTTTCGAAAGGGTGGAAAAAAGGTTGGCGACCGTTCGCCGTCCAGATTGACGCCGATGCTTCAAAAGAGAAGTCTACGGACACGCTCCTTGGAAAAAAGCGCGCTGGAACAATTAGTAGGTTTGAAGAAAGCGTGGGACAAGGCGCCAGAAAGGAAAAGCGCTTGTCTTGTGCTGACAGGGGCAAGGACGAGTTGCGAAAAAAACGATCGGTTTTCAAAACGAACAACTGAAACTGTGTCGAGGGGGAAAAAAAAAAAAAAAGACGAGACCAAAGGGATCACAGATACCAAAAAAAAAAACGTAGGAGTGAAGAACAAAAGGGGGACTCTTAGTTTCGCTTGAGGGAACACCACTGGGGGAATATCAGGATACGACGCGGAAGGAAAATCATTGAAAAGAAAAAGACGGGCTGGCAAATAAACGCATCGAGAAAAGAGGGGGAAGAAGGGAAGACAAAAAAGGAAGGAAGGGTTTTAATCGCCCGCGAGCAACCCAGATCAGGTCCGCGCCCAATAATGCGCAGCAGAAAATCAAAAATCTGAGGAGCAGACCGGCTAAAAACCGTGGACAAACCCGACAACAAAAAAACAACGTTCCTCGCAGAGAACTTTCCATAGGGAGGGAGGGAAAGGACCGAGAAAGAAATTCTCGTCATGGAAGAGTCGGAAGAAAAGAAGGGGGGGTGCTGTCCTGCACGCGGTCGAGTGTCAGGTTGGAAGGGGCGCTACTAATAGTTCTCTCGGGAGGAACGGTTGCGGGAAAGGAACGGAGGGGCGTCCCGGAGAATTCTCCACCGCGTTGTCGGGGTGGGCAAAAGTTTCGGGGCGAGAAGAGCCGTTCATACGTCCTAGTGTATGGGGACATCCTTCAAAGACCGAGGGGGGGGGAGGCGAGCTCAGGAAGAGCGCGAACCGGGACGGAACCTGTGAGCGACAATTACAACTAGAAGAAAGGGGAACAACTCGCTTTGCAGTCTGGCTATGGGGGCGAAACTCCTCGGTGTCGAATGAAGGTTTCATATCCGAAAGGGGGGCAGCCGTGAGTGGCTCGCCGCACAGGTTAAAGGATGCTGCGTCATACCCCAGTCAACGGGTCAAAGAAAGCTGAATAGGTACAGTGTCAACTCATGGGTAAGGGCCCATGACGGTATTTGTCTGGGACCAACTCTTCTGAGGGTTTCAAGGACAAGCGGCAATGAGGCAAACAAAGGGGAGACGTTCGGCTCAGCTACCTAGAACTTTCTTGAGTCGGGGGAGGGGACTGAGCAGGGGGGGGTGCAGGAGAACCAACCGTGGGCACTCAGCGCAAAAGGGTTAAGGGAAAAGGGCGCGAAAGCAAAGAGTACAATGAACGGCAGGTGACTGTATTGAGCCAACGAACGAAAAGTCGGCTTTGAACCAGGGGGATTAAAGCATTGTACTCCTGGGGTAAAAGATGGCGACAAGGTGATTCGGGGCGTTCAGGAACAGAGTCGTCAGTGAAGCGGCTGAAGCATCCAACAAAGGAGGGTTAGAAGCTCGACCTGGTGGAGGGCGGCGGGAGCTGGGCACAAAAGGGTCGGGCCCGTCCGGGACCAAAGAGGGAGAGCCGGAGGCAGGAAGTGATCGGAAATTCAAGTGCATCCGGAAAGGAAGGGGTGTCGGAAACCCAGGAGCGGCAAGACCGGGAAAATCAAGGGGGGGCAGATCATCGGTGGAGACTGGGGCCAACGGTCTGGGGCCCTCCAAAGAAGGGAGAGAGGCGTCAACTGGATCAAAGGATTTCTGCCTACAAGATAGTGAGAACGAGGACCTCGTTGCGGGAAAAAGACGGACTAATCCAAGGGATACCTGGGGAGAATGGAATTCCGGGGGCGCAAAACATAAAATCTGCTTGGGTAAAACGAGTCTTCGAGGAAAACCCAATCGGGAGACGGGGGGAAGTAGGCAATAATCTGGAACGTAGGGTTTTAGTGGGGGGGAAATTCACTCCTACCAGTCACAACATCAAAAGTGAGGAAACAGAATGAGCAAGGGGGACAAAGGCTTCACAATCAAGTAAACTAGTCGGGGTATGGAATACGGCTGGAGTCACACTCACCGGTCTCTGGGATCAATGGGCGCGGTCCTCCCACCGTTCTCTATACTATCCTGGACCCCGGCCATTCCTTACGCGGGCCCACCCTTCAAGAAACCCCATCCGCCGTCTACAAAAACTGCAAAGGTTAAAAGCTGACAGAGCCACCGGAGGGACCTCGGACACCAGTCTACGTCACGGAAGGGAAGACGACGGCGCCCTCGTACTACCGTCGCATCTGCAAATGCAGGGGGTCGAGTCGGGAAGGGTGGCACTAACTCCGTCAAAACGAGAAAAGAGAAAACAGGCGGGCCTCACGACCCTTGAGACAGAACCAGGGCGAGGGAGGGATCGCGGCCACACCGTCGAGAAGCCGGGCGGGGGGCCGACGGTTCCGGGGGACCGGGCTGGAAGCTCGAAAAAACCTGTCCGGGGGTTGGAAAGCGCGTAAGAGGTGGGACGAATATCCAAAAGGCAAGCAGTAGCCGAAGAGATCGGTGGCACCGAGGAGCCCTCGGGGACGAAGGAGCCTGGATTGTGCGATGAGAAAAGCAAGATCGGAGGACACGGCTCGACGAAAAACTGTCACCTGAGCGAAAACTCGCGCACTCAGACAGAAGATCCACTAACAAAAGAACCGATTCCGGCAGCGGGCCTGAAACAACTGGTTCGGTCGGCGGGGCAAAGCCCGGGTGCGCAAAGAGGGTACCAGACGGCCAGCGCAGGCGCGCGATCATGAGGTGGGGGGGAAAGAGCGTTTCGCACCTCCTACCTTAGGAGACCGGCGGTTCAAACAAAGAAAACGACGTCCTCCCCCCAGGTCCTTTATACAGAAACCCTTCTTCATAGGGGGCCGGGACACCGCCCAAAAAAAGCGAGGGGAAATTATCTGTTCTAGTCCGGCTAAGGTCTACAGGAAGAGGGAAGCGCTCGGGACACCGCGAAGAGGACTATTAAGTCGAAAAGGGGGAAGGTCGAACACGCTCTAGGAGGGGGGATCCGCCGTATAAACCAGTTAAACGAACCACAGAAACACCGGCTGAGCGGTCTAGCGGGCAGGTTCGAACGAAGAATTCGAGGACCCCAGGCGAAGGTTTAAAGCCGGGCAAAGAGGGGCACTAATTTAAATGTACTCGAAAAAGAAATCCTTCTACCCACCAAATAGGTCAACAAAGAGAAATCGGCACAAGAAAAAGTCGGCAAGCATTTGTTCCTTCAAGTAGCAAAGGTGGTGCTAGTAGTCCTCGAGGATCGCTCCGCTACACAGATCCGAGGAAAAAAACGGAAGGAGGGTTCCGAAGGGACCGCGTCCTTCGAAGAATCCGCCCTGAAGAAGAACGGTGAAGTCCGGCCGCGTATGAGAGAAAGGAGAAAAGGGGGTAGGCCCTTGGTCCCCTGGTAAGGTGGGAGGGGGTGCCGTGGGGGTATTGGTATCCGGTTCAATGGGGGTCAGGAGAGGGATGTCGCGGACCGGGGGGATTCCTGTGCATATGGGAGACGGACGGGAAACCGGGATCTCAGGCAGCGGGAAGAACCAGCGTAAAAGAGAAGCCAATACACCAACACCCCCGACTTGAGGAGATACCGGAGGGCAGACTACGTCGAATCACTATCTCGACGTACGTCGGCGGAATGGGCATAAAAAAAAAAAAGTGGCAGCACGGCATCGCAGAAGGGTCACGTTCTGGAGACCGAGGGATATAGCTCCTCAGAATCGTCTTTTGGAGAGAAAAGGACGGCGGGTCATCCCGACAGTGTGCGACAGGTTGTCCGATAGGGGGTCGAAAAAAAAAGGTATAGCTGAGGAGTGGAAAACCTCGGGGCACAACAGATGACGCGAGCCAGCGCAGTCCGTGTACGGGGCAAAACACGGGATGGGAGACCGGCACGATAACAAGGGCAAGGCTGCCGGAGACGGGGTCACACTTGGGTAACTGAGGGCCGGGCCAAACGCGAAGTGGGTCAATACAGACGGGTCGGCTAGAGTCGTATCTGGGGAAGAAGAAGGGGAGAGGACATAGGGGGGGAAAAACTGAATTATGGGATAACAGGAGAAAGAACAAACTGTAATAGGTGAACGAAAAAGCGGAAGAGGATACTTCGGAAAAAAGGGGGATTGTCTGAACACTTCTCTAATCGGGGAAAAAAAAATAAAACTGGACTTCCTCGCAGAATAACGCACACCCGGACCACCGGATTCTCTAAGTTGCGCGAAGGGGAAAAAAGCCCCTCGAAACGGTCGACCTGGGGACTGATTTAATAAGGACGGGTTTTGAGAACGAGTTCTCTCATCCGAAGCCGGAGTTCAAGGGCAAATCACACGGGCCCGAACCTGATCGAAGCTGAATCGGGACTAGGGGAACCGTCGTAGTACTCCGGGACGTCGACGAAGTCGAGCAAAAGGTGATCTCAGGAGATTTGGGACTCAAGGAGGGGTCGCCCGGCGGGATTGATGGGTGAGGCAGTGGGGAAAAAGGTAAAAAATGGTCGTGGAGGGGGTTCCTAGAGGAGGAAAAAAGTCGGAGGAAATCTGCTCAGAGCAGCTCGATGTCTCGCTCTAAGAAACTCAGTCCCTTAAAAGATTACAGTTGGAACTAGCAAAGGTGCTCACTTCATTGGAAATCCGTCCCGGATCTTGCTACGGAGACGGGCGAGCTCAACAACAAATCCTTAATCTCTGCCTTGGGGGGGACGCTCCTGGGCGGGAGCCTCGGTCCGAGGATCGGAGATAAGGGGGGGGTAAAAAACAGCAACGAAAAGAAACCAACAGTCTCCGTGATTAATCGTCTTATCCGAAGAGGCCAGGGGGCTTACGATAAAGGACAAGTCCCTCAATCCATGGAAAGATCAGTTAGAGATCGTGGCCGGGCGAAAGAGGGGTTGGGGGCCGTCCCCCGAGATCTCCACCAGGGAGTCTAAAGCGGGCGGCACTCAACACCGAGTTCGGGTGTTCACAACACAAGTACGGGATGCACCCTTAAACGAAAAAGAACAGGAGGCATCCGATGCAGAGACAGGTTGGGGACCGGACAGTTGGGCCCTCTACAGGCGGCTCCAAACAAAAAACACTAAAAAGGGAGACTTCGGAGTTCACTCGGAGCGAGTGAGGAGAGAATAACGGAAACGACTCAGGAACGATCACCCTCCCACCTACGGACGAAAGGGCAAAAAAGGCTTAAGTCGAACTCGTGGTAAAAGCATTGGGATTAGGGTGACTACTACCGGTAAAGGGAAGGGTCCCATGGAAGACCGAGAAGAAGGGGTCGACTCGCCGGCAACAGTTGGGGGGAGGGCAGGGTGACTTGGGGGGGACCCCTCCAAAGTATTAAGACTCCCAACTCTTAACTTTAAAAAAAATCATCAAAACCCAAACCCCCCACCCAAACAAAAAAAACAAAACCGGCCCCACCAAAAAAACCCACCCCCCACCCCCAAACACACAAAAAGCAACTCCCACAAGGAGGAAAGGAATCCTACGGTCTCAGCGGAGATCATCTCTGCCAGCCTCGCCGTATCCAAACGAACAGACTATTTCCATCAGGAAGAGCAATTGGGGAACTGACTAGTTGACAATCAATTAGGGTTGATGAAGTACTGGGAAACGGAGGGGATTAAAGACAGGAATAAAGAACCAGGTCTAAGGAGAAATACCCGCGGAGGGGTTTAAGGTCTTTCAAATGTCGAAACCGAAGATCTAGAAAAAAGAACCGCAAAAAAATAAAATCTAGGCCGTCCTGAAAAGGAGGACTAACAGCTCCGACTCGCACTCAAAGGAGGTACAACCGGAGAAGTCTCAAACTAGAGCTCCAACATCGGCGGTAAAGGAGAAGCATGGAAATAAAGACGGACTATTTAATTCTCTAGTCCAAGGGGTGAAACTTGCACCCCTAAAGAGGGGTTTGGGGGGGCTTGGATAATCTAGGGGGAGAAGATGCGCCGGAAACGACTTCCTGGCCTCCCAAAGGAGAACATAAGGAAGTGGTAACAGCACGCACTCAAATATAAAAAGTGGAGGAATCAAAAACAATGATTAGCACCTCACTACGCAATGCACCCTGGAAAAGGCGAATAAAAGGTGAAGGCCGGATCAATCTATCGGGATTTAGGGAAGGGGAAAATCAGTTTGGAGAAAGGGGGGGAACGTGGGGGGGGTCAGAAAGTCTGACTCGGGGCGTTGACGTTGATGCTTAAGAGGAAAAAACAATGTGGCGCTAAAACCTCTCCTGGACGAAAAAAAAAAAGGAAGGATGGGGGATAACGCGGCATATCAAGCGCTGGTATAGCGGGCTGGGGGGGGGGGACAGAGGGAGGCGTGCAAAAGAAACGTGACGGGGTGGTCCTGGGAAGCGTCTAGGGAAGGCTCGTAATTTCAGGTTCAGCGAAGTGGAACTTTGTGTACGCGCGCAAAAAACACAAATGGGAGGAGAAGGAGAGATAACAGGGTGCAGCACTGGGGTGCCTCTTTAGAACAACGAATCAGAGAGGGGGAAACGGACGCTGAATGACAAAGGTGAGGTGTAGCAAAGGAAGGAATTGGTTCAAAAAACCGAGCAAATATATACAAGCGAGGGGGGAAAAGGGGAGCCACGCTCCAGTCCAACCTCAATAATTAAGGGGTTGCAAGGAAAGCTCGTCCAAAGAAGGTGCCGAAGAAAAGAAGACGCTAAAATCAACTCACTATGGAACTATAAAAAGACATCAGTGGAACAACCCAGGCCGAAAAAATTAGAGGAAATCCACTTCCATCAGATTTCAGATAAAGGCGCGCCTCATCTCTTTCTCGAGGCGAGGAGGTACTACTTCGCTCTGAAGGGGGTGGGAGGGTAATGAAGCGGGGAGATTGGAGAGGGGATTAGTTAGTGAGACTAATAGTGGGGCGGAGGGTGGGCGGGACGGAGTACTGCGGATGCGTCCAGGAGGAAGCAAGGAGATCAGTTGGAGGGGTGGTGGAAAGGGGGAAGTGACGAGGTGGAGAGACTTTCCAGGCGGACGATGTTTATTGACATCAGGCTCCTTCCCAGACGATTGGGGGGGCAAAAAAAGAGAACTGGGGGCGATCGAGTGGCACAAGTTCTAAAATAGGGGGGGGGAAGAAAGGGAAAAGAAGGGGTAAAGGACCGGACAGAGATGGGGGCATGCTGTTGGCGTGGACGTTCTTACGAAAGTACCTCGTTTTCTATGAAATGTCAAAAAGAATCAACTGGTTCCGAGGGGGTAGTAAAGGACTAAAGGGGGGAGGGAGTGCTGGGTCAATACCCCTCCTCAGTTTACGAAGAAATAAAAAAAAGAGGGACGTGACAACTATTGGAGGGGGGGCAAACCATGATAGGGGAGAAAATGGGACTGAATCTGGGTCGAGGAGATTTGGAGAAGACAACGCGGGACGGGAGAGGAAAGAGTCTGACCGGTCTCTCACGAAACACTTTTTAGGAAAGCAGCGGGACTCGACAGGGGAAAAGTTTCTAAAAAATACCTGGTTGGGAAGAGACTCGCGGAACCCGCTGGCGGGCAGATCGGTGAGAAAACCGCACAGGAGGAAAGACGCAAAAAAATTTAATCTTAGGACTGGAGTAGAACGAAAAGAATAAGAACACTAGGGGGGTCAACGTTAAGGGGAGAATGGCCGATAAAGAGGGATTAGACGGGCTAGGAAAAATAGTTCCACGTTATTCGGCACTACAGACCTATCCGATACAGCTAAATGTAACGGAAGAAAAATGTGATTAAGCAGCGGGAAAACCTTCTCGGTATCCCCTTCACACCCAAAGACGGGGGGTGCGATCAGCAAGCCGGGATGATTCTGAAGAACCGAATGTATCTGGTTGGGGAGAAAAAAAAAAAAGAGTTTTTATGAAGAACGCTAGGACGAAAAATATGGGTGGAGTATACAGTTGACAAAACCAACAGTCGGACCCCCACGTCGAACTCTACTGAGCGGGTCACTTTATCATTGGTGGAAGGGACATGGACAGAGCGGGCAGCAATAACACCTAATCGTGCGAGAAAGAGAAACGAAGACCTGTAGAACATGGGGAATGTACTGCTTCCTTTTCGATCGGGGGAGGAGGGAAACTCGGAACTGGGAATCGCACCCACCTTTATTCGGGACCTTAAAGCGGTTGAGGGGGGTTTATGCTCGCACTAGACCTGAAACAAGATCGAGAGGAGCAACTAAAATACGGTACCGTAGAAATCAGTACTACGGAGGTATCAAAATCAGAGAGAGGGGACGACACATCGAGGGCTAGGACAGAGAGGTCCTACCCGCGGGAAAGGGGGGGTATATAAGAAAAAACCCGTCCATTAAATGACACTCAAAATCTACAACATCACATGCGGAGGAAAACCTGACTGAAAGGAGGGAAGATCATGACAGGCTCACATTCGTTCTCACAATCGGCAGTAAAGAAAGGAAAGGGGGCGACCGGAAGGAAAAACCGGGGTCCTCCAGGGACACGGCGCTCAAGTGGGGTTCGGAGGCGGTGAGAGGAAGAAAGAAACGCAGGAGGAGAATCCATCTCCCTCGGCGGCATAAAGGGTCAAGTGCGAAACAACCGATAACCAGTGCTCGAGAAGGGCGGCGGCGCACCTCGCGAAAGTACGCCGCGGGTAAGGGGGGAAAAAAACGTAATTATCGAGAACAAGGCCATTTGGCGCTTGGGACCTGGACTCCTCGCCAAGAGGGAAGGTCTCAGAAACTCTGATCAGTGCCAACCGAAGCAGTTAAAGGAGTTTAAAGCCGGAAAACGTAACGACGTGCTGTTCGATTAGAAGCTACCAGACTCTGGCAAATTGAGAAGAGAAGCGAGGGAGAGGGGAAAAAAAGAGCGGGAAGGAAGACAACGCTACGTCTACAAAAAGAAAACAGGGGCCCGGACCGCCGAAAAGGGGTAGTCAGGTATTCTTCTCTCCAAGGCAGGGGGGGGACAACCGCGTAACACCTAACTAACCTCAGCTGATAAATAGGGTGGGGCAAAAGGAGGCAACAAGAAAGACCAAAGACACGGAGTCTGACACCTAAGCGGAAAAAGCTCAACGACCCGGGACGGGAGAAGCCCGGCTGAAAAAAGGAACCAAGGGGAGGGGGATTCCTTATCGGGTAAAAAATCTCGTGTACTTAAAAACGATAACGGGAGCGCTAGCTCAGTGACAAAGCTGCCTCACGCGAAGTAGAAAGCAGACTTCGAAAAACCGGCTGAGGAGAAGGTGCGCCCTGAGAAAAAGTAGCCAAAATCGTCAAGGAACCTTCTAGCGGCTGAGCCCGGAATGGTTGAAAAGAGAAAACGGAGGGAGAAAGCATGCCACTATCGCCCGTTTAGTCCTTCAGGAAAGCTACAAAACCGGGTCGCCGACATCACTAAGGAGGGAAAACAAAGATAAAAGAAAAAAGAAGAAAGAGTACAACCCTACCACAGGCGTCATCAACAAGGGAGGCACCGTGTGAGACCGACTCGAGATCGACATAGTACGTCGGGATCAGGGAGAGGGGAGGAGGGCGAGATCAGCTCTCATCCGTCGGGGATCATAACGCAACGAAACTAGGAAGAAAAGACGGTAGCCGGAGAAGGAAAGAGAGAGAAGTCAACGGGGAAGAAAATTGTCAATTAAACCAGTCCGAGTGTGGGGCTGGTAAAAGGAAATGGGGGTTGCTGGGGACTAAGGGAGAGGGGGTAATCCTGAAGGAGCTTCTTGGATGGGGGTTCGTTTCAAATAAGAGAAGGGGACTTTCAAACCGGGAGCTCCGAAAAAGAGAAAAGAAAGTGTAGATCAATCTAAGCAGGGACGCCAAATCCTTCGTAGGAGGGCATAATACGGTAAGAAGAGAACAAAAGTAACATAGAGAATGTGATATTCGGACGTAGAAGTAAGAGGCAGGGAGGGTTGCCATCCTAGAAGAACGAAGAGAAGGTAGAGGGGATTTGGGTCACCGATGAGGAACAGATCCTAAAAAACTAGTCACGGGGGTCTGTGAAAAGCCGGGCACTATGTCCCCCGAAAGGTGGTGCGTACGTTCCTACTGTAAAATGCAGGAACTTCCTTGTACTTTCTTGTAGGGGATAACCTTCTTTCCCAAAAAACCCCGTGAAGAGCGAAAGATGGCAGAAGGGACGTAAACGCGTGGGACACAAAGATGGGGGCAGCCGGCGATCCGACACAGGTAAAAAAAAAAAAGGCACTACTCGTCGTGGGGTAGACTCGGAGGGGCCAGGGCAAACTCAGTGGTACGCTCCAAACAGTGAGGACCCGTGACGTCGCACAGGGGAAGACGCTTGGAGACGGACAGAAAATCAAAACGTCGTGGAAGGGGGTTAAAACGAAGGGACTACTCTTGAACGGCAAGCGAGGATAAAGTTGGCGGCCGACCGGGGAGGAGGGCGGCCACCTGAGGAGGGGAAGCTGAACCCGGGCCGGGAGGGACGCTATTCAAAGAGGGGATGTCGGTTGGTGGGCGGGAGGGGGGGGGGGGGACACAGAGCCAATATCTTGGGGAGGGAGGCATCTAGCCCCGCGATCACTTTCTTAAGGTAAGGAGAGTGGCATGAGGGGGTACGTATTCCAAAGCTAGTGCGAATGGGGGGAAACAGATAAGGGACGAAGGCAGGGAAGTCTCAAAAAGGACATCAGAGAAACCTGAATTATGCCGCCTTCAGCTGGCGACGTCGGGTCGTCACGCAGGTAAGGGGCAGAAGGGTAGAAAGATGTGGACTACTGAAAGGAGTGTAACCTTCCTTTTACCGCTTGGGCACGCGGCGGCTGGGCCAGGCACTTGCTTTCCGGCCGAAAGTTACTTTTGGTCGGCGCTCGCGGAAATCGCGGTATGACCCGAGGCGCGTCTCTCTCTTCGTTTACGCTCTCCTCACGAGGAGATCCATAATGGGTAGCGATAAGATTAGCTTTCAGCGCGAGAGCGTGGAGAAGGTATGGGAGAAGATACTACAACCCCCATCGTATATAGAAAAACTCTGCTCCATGGGTGAGGAAACGGGGAAAAGAATAATGCGAGGACGAAACAAGGAAATGACACCAAAATTTATCACAGGGAGTCTTAGAGGCAAACGAGGTAAGATGAGTGCTAACGGCAGGAACAGCAAAAAGAATCCAGGGTGGAAAAGAAAAAAACTCGAAGGGAGGGAAGAAAGTTGGGGGACAGGCCACCGATAAAGAGCACCATATGGTCCCAAGAGCGGGAGGAATAGAGCAGCTTTCGGGGGGCCGCCCACAAAGGCCAGGTAAGAGAAAAAAAGTCGGAAATGCAGCCAGAGGAGAGGACCATAAGGTGATAGAACTTGCACAAAGAGGAACATGGCTAAAAGTATCCGCGCCGCACTAACAGGGACGAATTCAGAGTAGAACAGTCAGACTACTAGAGTAGTAGACGAAAAGAGGGGGAAAATCCCCAGGAGAACGAGCAAGCACAAGAATACACTTCGGTAGTTAGAACACGGAGGGGACAGCTAAAAAAACTTTTTTACAATCCTCACTGTGAGGTGATTTCTCAGAAAGTCACCGACTTGAACACTGGATAAGCTGAAGTCAGTCGTCTATATCCGGGACAGGAAAAATTTTGGATTGGGAGTCGTTGGGGGCCACCTCCGTATTGAGAGAAACACGAATAAAAAAGAAATAAGCCAGCCGGGAATCGGAGATTATTGAGCCCCATCTCCACGAAGAAAGCCCGTCGGGCGCCACCCGAGGGAAGAAGGGAGTTAGTCCCCGCTCAAAAAATTAGAGGGACAAAAATGTGTCAGCCTCAATTAATTTCACTATATTGAAGGGGAAGAAAAAAAGAGGGGGAGACCGGGGGCATGAAAGAAAACCAGCGCCATCCCAGGAAGGAGGGAAAAAACAGTCGGGAGGGGGACCTTCGAAGGAACAAGGAGGGTCCAACCGAGAAGGGGGGTCAGCAAGCCTAAAAGAGAGTAAAAGCTGCTCCCCCGTACCTCCGGAAGGGAGAGACCCGAGTCTTAGAAAAGGGGATCCTTCTACGACGGGAGATCTCGCCATAAAAAAACATCTGATGGGGAAACGGGGGGAAGGCGCGGGCCAAGAGACCTAGGCCAGTAGGGGAAAGATCACCTGATCCCCAGTAACCTGGAAAAAAACGCATCTGGGGTGGCAGGGGAAGAATACATAGAGCCGACCGCTCCTGATGAAGGTAAAAAACGGAAAGCCAGGGGAAAAAAACAGGTAAACTAGGTAGGGTCGACGACTAAGCCAAAAATAGGAAGCTCAGGAAATAAAAAACAACCAGGAAAGCCGCACAGAAGAAGAGCGAACATACCCAAGAGGGAAATCTCTTGATGCTCACCCGTCAATCCAGTAATCTGGACTTCGAGGAAGGGTGTAGAACAAAAAGGGGGGAAACTAGGGGGTTTAGAAGTAGAGAAGGAAAATAGTGGAAACCTTTAAGTACTGCCTAAGAAAATTCTTGGGCGCGGGGAGGGGGAACAACCGCTAACAAAAGGAATAGGAGCAGAAAAAATTCCTGAAGTGGGAAGTAGCTGTGCATAGTCATCATCCATCGCTTGTAATCAGAGTTCAGACGGGGAAAACTGACGTCGTTTGCTCATCAAGAAGGGGGGTGCAAACTTACACAAAAAAACCTGCGGAAAGGCAGAGTTGTGGGGAGCACGCGAAAGAACGAGCCACCTTTTGCTCTCACTCCCAACAAAAACTGAGAGGGACAAGAGTGGGGAAGGATTTTCTCGCGAAACAAAAGAGAAAAAGGAGACAGATCCGAAGAGAGGAAACCCGGAGGGGCTAGATCAACGGCCTAATCAGGGAAAACCTAATAAAACGAGGAAAAGCAAGCGATTTGCCTTCTAACGTCGCCTATTTCACCCTTAGGAAGGGGGAAAACAAACGATAAAAAGAACAGGGACGGGGGAAGGACCGCGACGAGTCACAGAGAGCAAGGAAGCGGGAAAGGGCACTCAGGGAACTGGCTCAGACCGTCAGAACAAATCCTTGGAAACTCCAAAACAACAAGGTCCGAGATGAGTCATATTCACATAAAAAAAAAAAATGAGACCGAAGAAGAAAAAAAGAAGGAGAGGGTCAGCATCAGGAGGGAGGGCAGGTGCGAAGGGGGTTTGGGTGAGGAAAATCACAGATTCTAAAAGGTTTTGCTGGACCTGGGGAGGAAGAAAAGAGTAGAAGGCGGAAGGGGGAAGGAGGACCTCGGTAGAGTCAGGACTTACGGCAAAGTATGAGACTACAGCGGTTGTAGGTGTGTAAATTTTTTCACTTTGGGAACGATAGCGCCGTGCAAGAAGAACTAAGGGTGGGGTAAAACACGGCTCCGTCCAAGCGTTTTTGAGGCGAAGCGCTCATTCGCAAAAAGGGGATCAAAAAAATAAAGGGGGGGCGAGCAGAAAAAAAGGCTTAGAAGGGAGAGGCCTTACAGCGGTCCTCTTCGGAGGGGTTCGACATACAGATGCTGACCGCAAAGGGTGTGCATGCAGAAGAATCAGCATAGAAAAAAAAAAAAAAAAAATAAAAAAAAAAAAAAAAAAAAAAAAAAAAAAAAAAAAAAATAAAAAGAAAAAAAAAAAAAAAAAAACAACTAAAAAAACCAAAAAAAAAAACACAAGCCAAAGAAACAAAAAAAAAAACAAAAAAAAAAAAAAGCACGAAAAAAAAAACAACAAAAACAAAAAAAAAGAAAAGAGAGCCACACAAGGAGAAAAACAACACAAAAAAAAAAAAAAAAGAAAAACAAAAAGAAGACTCAACTGTGTCGTCTTGGGAGAAAGCGACCGTAGAGGGGACGGCGGCGTCCTAAAAAAAAAAAACGTGACACGTCAATAATGTCCGAAGTAAGGTGGTTTGTCCACATATGGGGAAAAAAGGGGGACACAGGACTAGATTTTTGATCTTTGACTTACTCTGCGAGAGGACTAATCAGCGGGGGAAAAAAGAACGCGGCTACGCTGTCGCTCCGCGGAAAGAAACACGGCTGGGAGGAGGATAGGGGGTCTCAGACAGGGGGCAGGGCGGTGGGGTCCAAAGAACGGAGGGGGTACAACACTCAAGCGAAAATGGGTAAGGCAACGAGAGAGAGAAACGCCAAGCGGATGAAAAATTAAAGGGGTCGGGTGGAACGGGAGGTAGAAAAGAACGACAGGAGAGTAACAGAGTACGAACGTGGCTCTCCGGTCTTTTCGACTTGACTAAGGCGCCGTGGGTATTCTTTAAAAGTAAATTCTGAGACGAAAAACTCAAGAAATAAAAAATTACGTAAAAGAAAAAATAAGAACACGGTGAGGGCGGCTGCATACGGGCTTCACCTTTCAGCCTGCCTTTCACCTAGTTTCGATAGGCGCAAGGGGGAAAGCAAGGGCACACGAATGGGAGCTGGGGGGGGCAAAACCAAGAAAACTAGGTGCGTGCTTTCAGCGATTTGGGGGGGAGGCCTAATGGGGGAAGTCTTTTTCCGTACACAAGGGATTGAGCCGCAGGGAAAGAGACAGGGAACTGGGGTGAGAGAGGGGAAAGTGCCTTTAAAGCAAGAAGGGAAGACACACAAGCAGAACGGTGACGTCAGTACGACAGCAAGGAGGACCCCCGGGGGGGGTGGAGGTAATAGAGGGAAACTGGAAAGAAAAAGGAGGGCCTGGGGGAAAAGAGGGCCTTATAAGAAAAATTAGCGTACTAGCCGTCTCTTCTTGCAGGTGTGCTCGCAAAATATACTTCTCAAGTCCAACAGAGGGGATGCCCAGAAATACAGCTGAGAGGGGACTTTGGGGACCCGAAAAAGGAACGGACGGCATTGAGCTGATTGATTACGCGAGCGCTAGAGCTGCAAGCACCAGAGGTCCCCCCGTCCAGATCCTAAAAACCCTCGCAAACGAACCCGTCCAAGAGAGGACAGAACCACGATAGACAACTAAAACCTTCCAAACGAATTAAAAGAGTAAGATTACAAGAATATAAAAGGCCTTTCTCACACTTCAGAGAGGAACCTGAGTGACGCTAGGAGGCCATCAGAAGGCAGAGGGAGATCAGGCATGTGTTAGATTGCTCCGACGAAATAGTCGAGAGTGATACGCAAAGAAGGGACTAGCATCACATGGGGGAAGATATTCAATACTAACCCGGAGACCGTGCTGAAAACCAGGGAGCGGGAAGCAGTCACCTCTCGACCAGGATCTTAAGCTGGGAAGGTTCAGGATGCTATTGGAAGACCCGGGTCAGGGGTGTCAACTGCTTCTCTAAGTTTAGCCGATCCCAACTTCTGCCGGAATAACTACTAGCGAAAGAGTCAAAGGAAAAATACTTTTCCGAGCTGGTTCCACAGGGTTAAACCGAAACTAAGACTGATGGGGAGTGAAATCTGACACTGTCTGACCAAAAGAAGCACTTTCAACCGGGGAAAAAGAGCGCCGCACTTGCCGTCCTCGTTCTAAAAACCATACTCCAGGAAGCTAAAACCTTTCGGAGTCAGGGAGGTAAAAAGGTCTGGGTCCACCAAGAAAAAAGGCCTGCCGACGCAAGAAAGAATCAAAACGGGGTGGTGACCACCGGAAGGGGAGACCCTAATGACCTCGACATGTGCGGCCAGAAAATACTTCAACTGAGAAAAAAACAAACCTGAGGGTGAAAAAGGAACGATCCAAAAGAGCCTTACACAGAGGCAAAGGTCTTTGGGGGAAGGACAGAGGGAAGGAAAACCAACTCTAACGTATAGAGGGAGGAGTCTTTCAACGCTCCGCCCAGTTCTATACGACCAACGGGAGCAATGCCGGGAAAAGGGGCCGGGGCTCTCACGGGAACAGTAGCCCGATCCCCAAGCAAAAGGGGTAGAATTCAGTGGGGGCGGCTGCCTGTTCGACGGACTACAACGTCAGGGACACGCGGCAGAGCGCCGGGGGTAAAAGAAAGGAGATCACGAAATGGGAGAAAGAATTGAATCCCCATTGCCGATACCAATAATCCGACTTAGCCCAAGATAACGAGCAAACCATCAAAGCTTCCAAAGAAAAAAGTAGGTAACCTGTTTGCCGTCAAGGTCCCGGCAACACCGTTATATCAAGGAAAGAGACGAGAGGGTCTTACTTGAGAATCATCACTCGTGACGGCCTGTATTGTCGAGATCGCTCTAAATCTTCTATATCATCAGAAAAGAAGTCAAGAGGCGCTGAGGAAAAGCCTTTGGGGACAGGGGGGGTGGTAGGAGGAGGAGGGGGTGAACAGAACTGGAGGGGGGGGGGTTGGGCGGAGGAGTGGGCGGTGCTAGGGGAGTAAACGGGGGGGGAGAAGGAAAAAAGAGTAAAAGGGGGGGAAACGATATAGGAGGAGGGGAGAAAGGGGGGCGGGGGTAGGGCGGTAGCCTCGAGCTTCGTCGAAGACATGTGCGAGTCGGGGCCTAGCAAATGCCCCCCATTATGGACTTTGGGCTGGGGGTGCAGGGGTGAAGGGGGGGGCTCCTGATATGGGGGGGGGGAAACGGAGAGGATGTCGCAGGAAAGGAATTACCTTAGGCCTAGACTGGTCTTTCAACCGGGAGGGAATCAATAAAAAAAAGGAATAATGGAAGTCATTGTAGAAAATGTTACCTACAAAAAAAGCCGAGCTACTTGCTTGAGAGCACAAGGCGGTGGGGACTACTTGGAGAAGCAGGGTATACAAAGGACAAAAGATGAGTGTTGTTACGTTTTTTGCTTCTCAAGAATCTGGGGGGGGGGGCAGCAAGGAAGCGCTCCATAAAGGAGGAAGGCAATGGGGGTCCCAGAGGTAGAAACAATCATGGGAATCCAGCAGGGGTGAGGAGGAAAGCTGGCCCTACACGGGTGGCGGACGGGCAGATACTGGGGCGCCGCACCCGTAGAGTCTATGTGTAGTTGATAACCCGATAGTTCCCACCGAAAGGGGAGGGTCTAGCATGAGACGTAAAATCCGTGGGGAGAGGGGTGCGAAAAAATGGACGGTGGTCTCCGCTCCGCCAAGGGGCAGGCGGGCCGGAAGCGGGGCGGTTTTTTAAGTCGGAGGAGGGGGGGGGGAAAGGGCTGCGCGAGTGTGTACGGTGACCGTCAGGAGAGGGCAGGGGGGGAAAAAAAGAAGACGGAAGGAAAAAAAGAGAACACAAAAGGATTGTGGGATAGGAGAAACGAAAACAGCAGGGGAACGACTGTTAAAGCCTCTGAGGATAAAGTCGCCGCCAGGGGAGAATGGAGGGCCCCGTCGAACAAGAGACGGGGAACCCGGAAAAAGGGTCCGTCATATCTCATCAACCCAGAACACCGTCCTTATTCTACGGCAAACGCGGAGCAAAAAAAAAGGAAAAGGGGGCGGCCTGGGGGAGTATTTGGGGGAAGAGGAGGGCCTTTGAGTCCTCGCCTATGATGTCATAGGAAAGAGGGAATGAGCACCTCCGAAGGCTACCCAAGACTGAAGCAAAGCTCCTCGGGGATACGAAAAGGGAGGACCGGAGGGGACGGTGGTCCTCAGGACGGACCTGATTTTGGAAAAGGTGGACTATTTAAAGGAGATTACTAAATGGAAAAAGTATTGGGGGGGAAGCCGGAGGGCTGCTTGGTATGGGCGTGTTGGTTCCTTACCGTGTACGTGTCACTTTGCGATGAGCTCACACCGCGGGATGACCTCTCGCGAAGCACTCTCATTCCGGCGGGAAAAACTGAACATTCTGGGAAAGGGAGGGGAGTTCTCAAGAAGCAGCTTCAGGTCGGAGGAAGAAGTCGCGATCTTTGTCAGATTTCTCGCGAGCTAGAAAACAGCCCACCTCCTCGTAAAGCGACCGCTTTTGTTAAAAACGAGGGAAAGCGCAAAATTAAAAAAAAACAGGAAAACTGGACCGAAAGTACATGCCAACCGGTCCGCCATGCTAGGACGGGTATCCGCAACTAATGCCGTGGGAAGGCGGCTGGGTGAGGCAGGGAAGACCCGGTCCTAGGAGAGGAGGGTGCCCGCCGCGTAGATGGCGTGTTCTCTGGGGGGTCGGGGCGAGTCGTGGTGGAAGGGAACGGGGGAGATGGGATCGCGAGACCGGGGGGAGGGGATTGGGGTGGTCGAGGTCGCAGGGATGGAGGGGCGGGGGGGGGCACAGAACAACCGGTTCTTGTACCGAAAAAAAAACCGGGAAGGATTACCACCAGTCTTATGGGGGTGTGAGCTCAAGCGTCGTGTGGGGGTGGATGCATGTGATAAGTGGAGGGGTGGCACTTGAGGTGACGCGAGGAGGGGTGATAACAGAAACTACCTTCTCCACCGACAGACAAACTAAGAAGGGAAGGAATTCAAACACCTCGGAATGCGCAAAGGAGGGGAAGAATAAAGAAAGGAAACCGTCGCACAGAAAGAAAAAATCACCAAGTCGTCGCGGTAAAAGGCTAAAGAGGACAAGTTCGAAGAAAAGCGGGTAAAGCACAATGGAGTTCGTGCGACATACAAAGGGGCAAAGTTAGCGGGAAGGAACTAGGAAGGGGGGACGAGATCGAGACAAGACACAAGGTGGGATTGTGTGCCCCTACAGTAGTTCAACACGGAGAAAAAACGCCAGAACTGGGAAGCCCAATTTCCGACGAGAAGGAACCGAACGGCTCGCGTCGCAGAAGGCAAGGCCAGGAACCTAGGAAACAAGCGGAAGAAGAGTTGAGTCCCCTCTCAAAGCAGGTAGGGGGCCAGGAACATAGGAAAGAAAAGGGGTATTTCTAAAGCTGATTGAAGGGAACGAGGTGTTATGACCAGCACTCAAGCGGGAGCCTGGGAGGCCCACGGGGGAGAACAGTGAGATAGGCGAAAGGAACAGGAAACAGGGGAGGGGAAATATCGAGGGGTCCGCCCTCAGAACGAAGGCTGAAAAGGGGGGTCCTCAATCTCCACACCCAACTTCTACACGCCGTAAAGGAGAGAAATCGAAAAACGAGGGGGAATGACGAAAGAAAGGGGAAACTCGGGGCGAGATCGCCAAAAACATCTGGAAAGGGAGACATCCCACTAAACCGAGGCACGTAAGGGCGGACAAGAGGAAAATGAACCGTGGGAAAAAAGGGGACCAACCCGTGCGGGATCATCAAGAAAAAAAAAACCGGGGGGGACATCCTGAAGGAAGGAAGCCTTCAGCGGTAAAAACGAACGCGGTCGCCGCCACCCTACCACCACCAGAGCAAACTACGCTGTGCAGACAATCAAACAACCCTCGCGGAAAAGAAAGAGACGCAGGAACAAAACCGAGGAAAAGACTGAGGAGCAGCAAGTGCTCAGCGCAGCGTTCGCGCATTTTGGGGGGAGGGGGGAGTCCAAGGGTGCGACCGTTCCCACGTGGGGGGCCTGCGCCGGCCAGAGTTTACCTGGGAAGATGCTTCCGAGGAAAGGAATTGGAGAGGAACAAAGGGAAGCAAACCAGCAGGGAAAGATGCCGAGAAAAAATGAGGGGAGGGTAATGCTTGAGTATCCCTCCACGCTTGTCAGTCGGTACATCTAGGCGGGAGAACATCGCACACGGGGTCCAAGTCCTCGTCCGAAATCAAGGAAAGGGTCTAAGGGTGGGAGGCACGCGACTAGCTAGCCACCTGGGGGTT
>Ga0179593_1328363_pt1 | contig 25280 bp, 21 predicted proteins | sample CZODoug2_1_08_16_FD_185931 | JGI IMG/M metagenome (GOLD analysis project Ga0179593, IMG submission 185931) | Vadose zone soil fungal communities from Angelo Coast Range Reserve, California, USA - CZODoug2_1_08_16fungal (PacBio error correction) | ecosystem: Environmental > Terrestrial > Soil >...
AGCTTAAGGGACGACGGAAGGGCAGGGAAAATCGGGCGGGGGGGCGGGCGGCGTATACTTGACCTGCAATTGAGGTGGCTCACGACAAGCATACGAATGCCGCTGCGTGTTCGGAGAGAAGAGACAGGTGGCACAGCTGGAAGAAAAGACGGGTCGACAAAAAGGAAAAAAAAGTCTGGTGGGTTCGCTGGGGGGCGAACGGCAGAGGCGACGCCATACGGCTTGTCATATATCTCGGAAAAGGAAAGCACCGGGAAGAAAAAACTTCACCGAAGTAGACGTCCTCGTGTGAAAAAAAATTTTGTCTTAGGGGTTGGCTGAAAAGGACATATCAGGACGGTGCCGGGTAAGCACATCGTACCGGGCTCGACGAAACGACGGGTGAACGTGTACAAATCCGCGCAACTCCGTCTCGGCCCCGAACGTGGGGACACGACAGCAAGAATTCGGAGAAAGGCAGAGCGCGGCGGGTAAGGTGCGCGAAGTATTGTAAAGAGAGAACGCTCGGCACTTTCCAGGACCTATTGTCACACGGCGGGGGCAAGGGACCCACAGAAAATCGTGCGCGACTCGGGGCAAGTTCCTAAGACGGAAACCAAAAGAAAGGAACCAGAAGCAAAGGAAAACACGCCTCACACAACAACCGAGGGACTTTTGACTTCAGAAGAAGGACCGAGATAAGGTCATACCACGGGGGGGGAAACCCCCCAAACACAAAAAAAACACTACCGTCGGGAGAGGGGATAACCTAATAGGACCAAGAGGTTCCCACCTCAAGGGGTGGGGGGGGGGGGTAACGCATCCGGTTTGGGTGTAAGCGGCGGTCCAGAAAAAAAGTGCATTGCCCGCGGAGCAACCGCAACATCGCCGAAGGAAACTGAGAGAGGGGCCAGGGGCAGACGAAGGCCCTCCACTGGGGGGGGGAAGCAAAATGTTACCTCTAAACCTCCATCTCTACTGCCCCGAAAACAGGGCTCCATAAGGGGAAAGCAAAACAACGAAAGACAACGCTCTAAAAACTAAGAGCTTTAAAAGGGTCAATTCGGGGACTGTACTGGAGGTCGCTAGAAAGGCACAGAAGTTCTAACTTATCCTGAAACGGTACGCAAGCATAGCGCAGCCAGCGGGGGCAGCGCGGAAAAGGCAGGGAAAAATGGGAAAGGAAGCTCCAATCGGGGTCAAAAGTCCAGCGTCAGGAATAGAGCTGGGCAGAGGCCCGACAAGGAAAGAGGGCCTTGGCGGAGGCACTGCAACTCAGCCCAAGACCGCAAAGACCAGTTCAACCAGGTAGGCCCTGGAAAGGAGTGAAAGTGGGGGAAAGGGAGCTGCAAGGCGGACGGGGGGGGAAACCAAAAAAAGAAGGATAGTCGCTAAGACCGACTGCGGGAAATGAACGAACAAGAGCGTGAAGGATCAAGTGTGACGGACGCGACGGTTGTGGGTGACAAGACGCCAAAACTTCCTCGGAACGAGCGAAAAAAATCGGAAGGGACGGAAGGAAACCACGATGGAATCCCACTCCGTGTGGGGGGGAAAGGGGGACTCACCGTCCAACGTTCCGTCAGAGACAAAACTGTTTGCCGATATGGAGTCCTGGCGGACGGTAGTCAGCGGAAAGTCACCGGAAAACCCTTACGGGTGGGCTTTTAATGGAAACGGGGGGGACTCCAAAGGCTAACGCGGCGGGGGCAGAAGGAGGGGGGTTGCTGCCATCAGGGGGTCCGAAAGAGGAGGGTGGAAAAGAGAAAGCAGGGTATCAAAAGATCATGGGTGGTGGGGGAAACACGCTTGATTTCAGCGCTGGGCACGTGAAAAAATAAAAGCAAGATCCGATTGGGGACAAAAAGAGAGTACGTCCGGGTACTAAACGGAACCCGGTCTGAAACAAAAAAAGGTCGTGGAGAAAACTTCACGGCGGGACAAAGCAAGGATCCGCCAGGGGAAAGGAAACAAGACCTACGCATCACCCTTCAGGCAGTCCACACCGACACAGCAGTACACGTTCTGTAGGGAAGGCGACACATCCCACCTGTTAAAAAAAAAAGGACCTCCCGCGAAGAAGGGAGGGGTGAGTAAGACCGGAGGCGCCATCGCGAAAGGGACCGACCAACATCTCCCTTAAAAAGACGGGCTGGGGAGAAGGGGTGAATTTGGAGAAAATCTAACCGAGGTTTCGACGCCGATCAAGTCTTACGAACCACTAACGGGAGAACTAAAAGGGCGTACACGAAAGGTGCAGAAAAAGTCGGCTCTAGTGCTGTTCTAGAAGGGCAAGGTACTCGTCACTCCTACTACTAAGACTAACAAAGAAGACGATCGGGAGAGGACAGGGAAAACGGGAAGAAACAGAGAACGAATTACCAGGTACTACTAACAACAAACTTCTGGGGGGGGATCCGTGTCAGGGGCACAATACGAGAAGACGCCACTCGCGAGCCAACCACTCAATCGGGTTTGAGTAAAAAACTGGACAGCGGAAACAAAAGCGCGACTTTCTAGGGCGAAAGGTACAGCGGGGGCAGCGCGAGGAGGCTGGGCGACTGGGGGGAAAAAATCCGGACATACACGCGAGTGACGACGCTGGGGTTCGGGGGAGATGGGGCGTTCATCTTAAAGAAAACCCAGGAGAGGAGCCATTGGAAAAAAAGGGATGGGTTATGGACGAGTCGGAAAGTCGGTTTCTCTGAACAACCATAAAGAAAAAGTCCCGGAGAAGAAGGGGCAAAAGGAAAACTCAAAAAGCTTATTGCACTACCGGAAGAACACTTAACCTCTTGGCTCCCGTCCCCGAAGGCACGGAAGGGAGATCCGTGTCCGCTCTGGAAAAGAACTGTCGGGAGTAAAGGGCGGTAGAGGGGGAACGCAAAGTTTTCTACAAACGCGCTCAGGGTACAGCAAGGCGCAACAGGTTCCATAGGCGGAACAAGTGACTGGCGCAGAACTTCTGTAAGAATCTGGGGAGAAGGCTTGGTTTGGAGGCGATGCTGGTGGATCGGCGGGGGTTCCGGCTGGCGAGCGCGGGGCAAAAAAAGGACTGCCCGAGCACGTGTCTGGGGCGGCGACGTCGCAAGGGAATCACACTTAATGTCGCCGAAAAACAAGTACAGGAAAATTGGGGGCAGGGGTCCTGCCTAGGGGGACGAAATGCTGCGGCATGCGAGAGGAGGTCGATCCCGTGGTGGAATGTGAACGATCGGGGGGCAAAAACGCGAGGGATGTTACAAGCGACGGGCTTGATCTTAGAAAACAGGGTGGAGACGGGACGCCCGGAAAAGGCCGGCGCGTGGGGGGGGAGAGGGGGGAGGGGGACTAGTCACCGCGGTGTGGCGGATGCCCTGGCAACCGCGGCGGGGGAAGGTTTGTCGACGACCAGGCATGTGAAGGCGGGGGGTCGTTCGCACGAACCTCCCCCTTGAAAGGGCAAAAACCTGGCGGGATCTGGACAGGCGCCGCACCGGCCGAGAGCACCACGAGTGTATCTGCAGTGGTGCGGCGGAGAAGTGGTGGGACTGGGGGCAGGGGGGAAAGTCCAAGGGGCGTGTGCAAAGGAGAAAGGAAACGGCGGTGGAGGGGGGTGCCGCCTCTAGCCAAAAAATGAATCAGCTCGAAAAACGAATGAGGGGGAGAGGAGCCGCCTGTTGCAGAGGCTGCACCACCACGAAAAATAAGATCAGCCTTGCAATTATGGGAAAAAACAAGGTAGCAGGGTCCAAACGTCCTAAAATTCAAACACTGAAGGGGCGAAACGAACCCGCGGAAAAAAGAGGGGGGCCGATGGCCGTCGTCACCATAGACCCCGAAATGCCTTTCTAGGGTAAACTTGGCCAATGCAATTGCATCGTGACGAGGAGGGAGGGGAAAGACCGCAACCTCGGCCTTGGTCAAGAGCAACTAATCTTCCACTCCAAAAAAGAGTCAGCCTAGGGCAGAAGACAAAACTGACCCGAACGAAAAAAAAAGAGTCCTTCGGAACCCGCCTAAGCGACTTCAAAGGAAAACGGTTGGCGGCAACATAAACCTGCGCGGTCCACAAAACAAAAAGGGCGATAACCTCACAGGAAACCACGTTTACGCTCGCACCGTCATAAAGACCAAAGGGAAGGTGAAGACCCCATCAAAAAAGCGAAAACTCCAAAGGGGGCAACGAACAGATTCGTACGTATACGATTCAGTGGAGAGACAGGAAGCCCACCAACTGACCCGGCTACAAGCCGTCATCACCTGGGGGCGAAAAGCCAAACGCCGCACACAACGCAAAAAAGCCGATGAAACAAAAAAGGGGACTTGGAAACATAAAGACCAAAACGAGACATGCCACGAAGAAGAATACGCAAATCAAATAGACTGGACAAAAAAGGAGATTACGATCGCGATCAAAAAAGCGTCGGCAACACCAATACCCTAGCAGGACCGGGGCCGAACATACCAGCGCGAAAAAAAACACCAACGCGCTCAGAGGACGATCGTGCAAAGGACGAGCAGAGAGGGATAAGTAGGAGAGTTGGTCGGACGGAGAAACTGTCTCTGTCTGGCACGCACAGGCACCAGGGGAACTTGAGGGCGGGCGCCCCGAAAGAAAAAAAAGCAGGCCTCGTAAAAACCCGGACTCAGAGAATGGAAAAACAAATTAAAGAACCCATCATCGACCAAACACCAGCAAAGAAAATAGCGGCGTTCTCGAATTCTGCCACGAAATCCGGAAGCGCTCAAGGAAGAAGCGAGGGCAACGGAGAAGGCTAAGTATAAAAGAAGGTGGAGGGTGAAACTGGGGGGCTCCTACTCCCTCGGGGGGAGGGAGTGGGGTCTGCTTGGAGCCGTGACATTCTTCTTGCGATGGGAAAGAACCGTAGACAGAATTTGGTGTGCGGCGGGGATTGAGGTCACGGGGATTTGTCCGGAGAAAAAAAAACTCAAGCCGGAGGACGGTGACAGGCTTCGTCGGAGTGGAAATATACGAGTATTGAAAAAGGCGAGACCACAAAGATTCGTATCGACGGGGGAAGAGAACCGTGTATGGGGATTCTTCCTCGCAGGCAGTGGGGGGGGGAGCAGGGAAACGTCTTTGGCTAAGTCGGTCGAAAAACGGGGAGAGGAGTGTACGAATTAAGCCAGAACCGCGTTTTCATTGATGTGGGTGCTGAAGGGGATGCTTAGGGGATCACCCGTCAAAAAAAACGGTTGCTGGGAGTGTAGAAGAAACGCGGGGCCTGCTGTTGGGAAAAGGGAAGTTGCGAAACACGCGGCAACGACTCGCTTGCAAGGGATTCGGTTGAGGCACAAGTGGGAAAACAGTGCAGGAGGAATAAGATCAAGGGAGAAAGCTCTGGGGAAGAGTCTCGACAACATTAGGGGATAAAGGAAAACTGTAAAAAACTCAAAACGGTGAAAAGGTATGACCGGAAGGATTACGACAAATGGGGAAAACCAAAAAAGAATCTTGGGGGGAGAGGATCAAAAAAGGGGGTAACGTGGAAAGCAAAAAGCAAATCAGCAGGAGGAACCAAAAAAAACAAGAACCGCAACCTTGCGATCCGAAGCCACTGCTGGTGAAAAACCCTTCAGCCGAAACTCCCACGAAACACCGCCTGGTACAAACCACGTCTGGAAGCAGGGAAAAAAAAAAAGGTCGAACCTACATCACAACTGGGGGAAACGCCTACGAGGGGCAGCACAGATACTGCAGGGATACCGTGGGGGAAACGCAGCATACGACTAACTGAAGACGGAACAAGTGCAGGTACGCGAAGGAAGCACCCAGAAGAAAGGCGTGGCGAAAGAGTGGGTTCCTTCCGGTATTCTCGTGTCTCTTGTGATTGGCAAAAAAAAATTCGCTTCATTCCGGTACCAATAACGGAAGTCTGGAGGGGAAGGGGTCTAATTCGGGAGTAGGTTTTTCGTCCAGTTTCTCTTGTGGCGTGAAAAACGAAGCGGGAAAGCGGAGACAACGACAGCAAGAACGGGGGGGAACGCCAAAGAGGGCTCATCATGCCCTCAAGGGTTTCAGAGGGGGGGGGAATTAGGACGTCCCCTAACCAAGCCTATCTCAAGGTAGGTCTGGCGACCCTGTCGAGGAACCAGATATGGGGAAAAAAAAAAAACTGACTAGGGACTGGTAGAAGGGAACTCAGTCGCCTTCTAAAAGGGCTCTGAATAATGGCAGGACGACTTTGCGGGCAAATCACGGTGAGAGGGAGAGAAGTGTCGGGCGGCAAAATCAATGGGCGCTGATCCCGTGACCCGAAGGAAAAGGGGCAAACCCGATGAGGCCCCCGAGTTGTACTTTTCTTGTTAAGCCGCGGAAAGAGGAGGGGGAGAGGAAAGGAGACTATGCCCACAAGAGTGGACATGCTCCATTGGCTCAGTGGGGGAAAAAACGGTCCTTGTGGCGAAGGAGGCAAGGAGACAGCCGGAAAGCAGCAAAGTCAGAGAAAACGGAGGGGGGAGAGGTGCGGATTCGGCACTGGAGAAACGAAGCTGGTGCGGGAAACCTCCGCTGCATAAGGTGGGGAGAAAAAAAAAAAAAGAGGGAAGGGGTGGCGATGCAAGATGGTTCATCTGGGGAAAAAAGGAGGAGGAGGGTCTTCCCATCATCGCGCTGTTTCGCATTCAACTGGCAATGGGGGCTGGGTAGTAGGTTGGAGAAGTGGGCGGGAGGGAGGTCAAGGAGGGGACTTGCGAGTAAAATGCCGATCTCGCGGGAGGGAGGGGTTCCGTGGGGAATCAACCGCCGGAGGTAAAGTTATCAAAGATCAGTCGAGCTAGGGAAGGAGGCGGCACACGGGACCAAGAGAGCCTTGGAAGTAGCCGCGGCAAAAGGGGGGTGGTAGATGACAAAACCGAAAACAAAAGAAAAAACTCAGCAATAGAGGAGATGCTGTCGGGAGGGAAACGCTGGGGCCGGCGTAGACACGAGAAGTTAAGCGTACAAAGAGAGCTCGAAACCACCACCAAAGGCACAAAATTCGGTCCGAGCGAGGAAAATAGATACTTACGTTCGCAATAAGGGGGAAAACGTACTAAGGCGTGAAAGCCGTAGGCTAGAGCAAAGCGGGAAACAGCGGAAAACCTTCTCGGGGGAGAGTAAGGCGCCGACGAGAGGGAAGGGCGGCGCGCAGCCACGGCGATGGCCGGAAGGGTCCGCCGACCAAAACCAACGCGGGAGTCGTGTCGGTTGAACCTGAGGGCTCCTTAAAAGAAAGAAAAAGAAAAACCTAACAAGAAGGGAAAAAGTGGGCGTGCAATATCAATCGAAGAAACAACAAAAACTGAGTAGGAGTGGAAATGAACCATGGATTGGAAAAAAAACCTGTCAAGAAAAATGTCACATCGCGGGTAGGTCGCTCTAAGGTTGCCTGCTAATAAGGGGATCAGAAAAGGCAAAATTCCCACTTCGGGGGGAGGACGAATAAGTGTTCCAGCGCCGGATTGGAGAAGGAAACGCTAATACAAAAAAGGTCGAGAAAAAAAGCCTGGGGGTGGGGTGTAATCGGGGGGATACGGCTTACTCCACGATTCTCAGATAGATCTGAGTACCGAAGGGTAAAAAAGTAGTCTGTCCTAACGTGAATGATCAAGTCCAAAATAAGAAAGAGTAGGCCACCCGAGGGGTTGTCGTGGACTTGGTTTCGCAACGAAGGGAAGGGGACAGGGATTACTCCCCCAACCGGTAAAGGCAGGGGAGAGAGAAAAAAGAAGAGCACTGCGTCCTATCCGACCGGGATAGCCGGAGAATGTTCAAAAAAGCGGTGGGAGGGAAAGAAACCACCCGATGAGAGCACGCAGGAAAAAAAAGTCGGACGAGGTCTATACTAAATGGGAAAGCTGGGGGCGAAGGCGATTAAGTAAATTTCCCATCGGCAGGGCTTGGTTGCCCCCACGAAGCCCAACATAGGAAAGCGAACTGGACTCACGGAAAGAAGGCGTAGCTGGACCGCAATATAGGAAAAAGCAACCACTGGGAGCACAAAAACTGGTGTAAGCATGGCCCGTTGAATGACGGAAATATAGAAATAAAAAAAGCAAACGAGGGAAAAAGATTAAAATTCCTTATTCCGAAGTGACCAACTTCCAACATAGTGGTGGGGGGCCCACCTGTGTGTGGCGAAAGGAAAAGGAGGGGGCGATCTCCTCCAGAAAAAGGAAGACCCAAGAGTTTTCAAAAATGAAAGGATGATGGTGCCCCGGAAAAAGACCTGAATGCCCGCCACGGGGAGGAAGGACCATTAAGGTCCGAGAATCACCGCATAAAACCGCGCCTGGGCCAGGTGGGCAGACGAATCAACTTCCTGGGGCATCCCAAAAAAAAAGACTAACGAACAAAAAGAACGCGGCGACAGTCGTGTTGAATCGGCAGGGAAAACGGAAAAGACCACCGAGCTGGAAGCCGCAAAACGTCCGCGATCAAGGGGTGGAGTGCACTACACCGCATGACGGGCAGGGGAAAACGCTCAATCAGACGTTGGAAAAGACGAACGAGACGGACAAAAATCAAAAGGAAGGGGTGGAAAAAAATGTCGCGGAACAGGAAGAGGGGGGGGGAAGAAGGGTTCGCCAGCCATAAGAATAAGCCGTGAAGGAGGCAAGGAGAAGCAGAAATTCACACGACCGCAACCATTGAGACGGCTGAAGACTATGAAAAAGTGCCGCAGTGTCACCAGGCCGCGTGCCGCACGACAAAGAAAACGAACCACAAAAAAGAAAGATATCAGAGAAGAACCACGAGAAGGGGAGAAAGGCCCTCAGAATTTTGGGGAAGGAGGGAAAGCTCTGACGATAAAACACAGAAAAAAACACGCAAAATCTTAGAGTCCGACCAAACGAGTTTCTTTGAAAGCGACGTAAGAAACTGGTTCCGAACGGGTCGTCAGGGAGCGATGACTTACGTAAACCGTTATTCAAGGCCTGACTGGAAAAACACTACTAGTAAGTAGACAAAGAACGGGGTAACTTTGGGGGAGACGGGTGGGAAAAACACTCCCACTGCGAAAACCTCCGAAACGGGGGGGGGGAACAGGACAGGTTCAAAAAATTTGGGGTCCGTACCTGAAGAGAAGTGAACCGCCATTGGGATGCAGCAGCGTGCGGATTGTGTGGGGGACGCCTTCTGAAAAGAGGCCTACACCAAGGGAAAATCAAATAAGAATGAGTTGACCCTGCAAGCTCGTCGCGAACGGTAAAAAAAAGGGGGGCTTGAGGCTCGACGGTTCGTGATCACCGCAAATGGTCCCGTTGCGACAGGAATCAGCTAGGACGAACGTTCGGAAGGAGGAACGACAGCAGGGAAAAAAACGGAGAGACCGACACAGCACAGCCGGGGGGCGGGCGCGGTCGACACCGAAAAACACGGGCAACCTGAAGACCCGCGTTGGACCGAAAAAAAACAAACACAAAAAAAAAAAAAAAAACCAACACACCCCCCCAAAGCAAGCGAAAGACAACACCGAGGGGTGCGGTTCAGAAGACGAGCGCAAAGGACAACCTGCGACCGGGACCAAAAGCAGACCTGCCAGGGTCACCGGGGGACGCGAAAAAAGAAAAGAGAAAACTCATAAGGTTTGACAAAGTCGAAAGAATGCTAAAAAAAAAAAAAACGGGGAGGGAAGGAAACGTTCCCCTGTACAGAACGTCGGGAGACGCGCAGGGCAATGCGGTGGATCATGGAATCGAGAGAAACAAGGCGACGCGAAGAAGTTGACCGGGGAAGAAAACGAAAAGGGGGGGTCTAAACCAAAACAAGGACGAACAGAGAACGATCCCGGGACTAAACTCGAAAGGACCTTAGGGGTGGATCCGGGCACCATCGTCAGAACGCTACACACTCGCGAGGAGAAACAAAAAAACCGAGTGACTAGGAAAAGGGCAGCAGGTCACCAATAGAAAGACATCGGAAGGGGCAAGCTCTCGTGAAATCGCACAGCTGGGCAGGTGGGCAATCCTCACTTTCACCGGAGGGGAAATGGTAGTTGGCAAAAAGAAAAATCGCAGAAACGGGGGGGAAAACACAGGCGCAAATCGATCGGGAAAAGTCTGGAGATGAAAGCAGTTTCTTCGCCGGGACTACCCCTACGGAAGGGGGGGCGCCGAGGCAAGAAGAACTTTCAATACGTAACAGGAGGTCAGACTCCGTGAAAAAAAAGCGACGGCTAGGTAACTTAGAAGGTATAGCGCCAACCCCAAAAAAAAACCCCTTGTGTCGAAGTTGGCTGAAGAGGGGGAGGGGTCACCCTCCGGGGGGTATCTTGTGGCCAATCTACCGCGTTGGGTCGACTCTACAAATCTCCTGGCGCGAAAAAACGGCCATGTCATAAAAAAGAAAAAAAAAAAAGGCGACAAAAGGAGTGCCAGAAGGAAAGTCTTCGGAGAGAGGGGCCTCTGGCAACGGTCGGGAGGGGGGCAGGCATCTCGGAAGTTTTTCCTTCAGGCTGGTAGCGCGCGGGAGGAAAAACGGTGCTAAAGAAGGGTAGAAATGGGGGGTGGGCGAAAGAGACCATCTGTAATCCTACGCCCGAGCTACAAGGGGGGAAAGGCGGTGCGGGGTTAGGCCTGCCTGACAAGGGCGAAGACGAAGAGGCCGGACTTCAACGAAAAATGGGCGACCAATGGGGAGGCTGCTTGGTTGTTGGGGATGAGAGAGGGAAGGACTCGGAAGAAAGTGCTTACTCAACCGGGGGGCGGTTGAAGACCCGCGCGTCCGGGAAAAGAGGGGTGGAAGGGGGTATGGGGCAGAAAAAAGCGTGGTTTGGGGGAGCTCTAAAATTGCGTACCGCGCGAAAAGGTGGCCGACGTGGTCGTCAAAACTCCTATGGGAGGCGGCGTTCGCCGGCACAAAACCAGGCCGGGCAAGGGAAGCCTCGCAAAGCAGATAAATCAAAAAAAATGCCCACAGGACATCAGGAGGAAAAAACTCTTTTCGCGTCGTAATCGCAGGGGGGCCTGCTTCGGCGTCGTTGGGGTGGACGGGAAATTTTCGGAAACGCCGAGGAAAAGGGAGATAAGGCATCTGTGTCTGGGGAAAAAATGGAACACATGGTCAAAAAGAGAACAAACAACAACTGAGGATGGAGGGCGTGGGCCCGGTGGGAAAAACGGTCAAAAACCTCCACCGCGATCATCAGGGGGACGAGGGGCCGGAGTTCGCAGTCCCAAAAAAACGACGCGAACAGCACCACGGCCGCTAACACAAACCGGGGGTGCGAAGGGCCGGCTGAGGACCTATCCTCCCAGAAAAGCGAAGGAGAACAAAACTGGCAAGGCCTTTGGAAAAACGTGAGGGGATCGCAAATCGTCGGTAACTACAACGAAACGGGGGTCTCCGCTTAAAAAAAGGACAGCTTAAAAAATGAACTAGCCCGACACAAAAAAAAACCGTCTGAGGAAGACCTCCTCAAAGACAGACAAGGTTTACTGGAAAACATCAGACCGGTGAAGAAAAGTACAGCGCGAATACAGCAGCACAATTCCAGACGGGGAAAAAAAACTCGAACCGGCGTCACCAAAAAGAGGCCAGCCACCATACAAAATAAAGTTCAACTTCAAGAAAAGAAGAGGATATAGGACTGTATAGGGCCGAACCAACTGACAAGGGGACGCTACCCGGCACTGGGAAAACAGTCGAGTCCAGAAGCTAAAACCCAAGCCAGCAAGAAAAAATCACCATCAGCGCCGCCAAAGTAACAACCACAGAAGCCGGAGATACACATGAGTCCTTCCAACAGAAAGGAGGTTAAGAACTACACGGCCGTATAGTTCTAGCGGGAGAGGCGAACCTAAGGAAAAAAAAGATGAAAGAGTCATGAATTAATGGAAAAACTGAAAGAGAGGGGGGGGCTAGAACAAACGCGCCGGCTCTATGAAGGCCTTGACGTGAAGAGAGATGGATAACAGGTCCTTGTCTCGGTCCAGATGTGGAACGTTTCAGAGGGACTCGAAAAAAAAGCAAAAAAGTCACTGGGGGGGGTTTTCTCCATCAACCGATAAAAGGGGGTGGTCAGGCACAAGCGTCCCAGACCCTACGACCGACCTTCTCGCAAGATGAACTACCAAAAAAAAAAACCAAACGACAAAAAGAAACATCGGGGGAACTTGATCCGTGGATGGGAAAACAAAAACAAGCCTGCGCGTCTCGCGCGTCGGAAATGGCTATTCACTAGAGGAGAGGGGGTGTTGAGTCAACTAAACGTCAAAACCAGACTGTTCAAGGGGGTTCAGGCTAGGGGTAGCCTTGGGTGGTACCTGACTTCTTTGACGAGTGCCCGACACCGGAAAAAAGAAGGGCGTTTGTGCGCGTAGGAGGAAGAGTGGGAGATTTGAGGTCCCTGTTGAAAATAGAAAAAAAAAGGATAAGGAGCGCGGTGCCTCAGGCGTCGGCTGAGGAGGGAGGAAGACGAGTAATTAAGAACAACCATCTCTCGAGAAACCGAACGGGGGCTGGCGTGACAAACGGGGGAAAAAAAAGTTGACGTCGGAGAAGGGGAAGTCGTATTGTTGATAAACGCCTGTCGGGGAGAAAAACGGTCGCGCTTTTCGTGTAAACCTGGAGCCAGACACGGGAGTTGGGGCAAGGGCAAGATCCAGGTTTTCGAAGAGCTTCACAAACGCAAAGCCGGTTTGATTACCACGCAAGGGTCTTGCGGTTAAAAAAAGTGGGAAAAAAAAAAACGCAAAAGAAACAGAACCGCTGCGGAGGGGAGTCCAGCAAGTTCTTCAGGAACCTGCAAAAAGTATTCGGGAGTTCCTCCGGAATCACGCGGAAAGGGCTATCTGCGGACGACCCTGCGGGGGAATAACGACAAGAATGAAACCCTATGGTGGCAAAAAGAGGGGAAAACGTGGACCTTCGCGACGTAGAGGGGTAATGGTCAAACAGGGTCAGAAGTAGGACCGTGGTGTATGGAACACCAGCGGGCGGGGGAAAAAAGAGGAAACGTATGCTAAGAAAAAAAGAGCGGGTTACAAACAAGGGAATCCGTCATTTTGAGGCCAACCAAGTAATGGACCAAGGGGGGGCCGAGCGGGGAAAGGGAGGAAAACCTATCTATCCAAGAACAAACACAAAGTAAGGGCGGGTAACCTACTCGGGGAAAAGACAGCAAGGCCGAGTGACTCCGGGGGAACGAACGCTATCGAGAACAGGTCCTCGGCGAACCATGCGAAGATGACACCGAAACTCCGCGTTGGCGAACTAGGGGTGTTCAACAACCTCGTCGATGTGGGAATGAGGCGCGTAAAAGGCCTGGGAGTAGGAGGACCAAATTACTGCTTTCCAGTCCCACACTGAGGGGGGAAGAAAAGGGGGGCCGAGGGAGGCACGACCTCTGGGTGTTCGTCAGCGCTATCGACGTCTCTTTGGAGGGAAGCCCATGACTATCAAATCCCGAAGGAAGGTGCACTCCTGTGGACCAACGAAAAAGAGGGGAGCACTGTAAACCGGGGGCGGTCAGTGTTGTGATTCTGCGTAGGAAAGAAACACTGCCCATCCAGTCGCTGACCTGTCACAGGAACAAGATAGAGGCCGAAGAGGGACAGGGACTGACCCAAGGTGGGAGGCCTGTAAACGAGGTCAACTTCTAAATTGCCGCGCGCAAAATGACGCCAAAACAGTGCCCACAGGTAACCGTCGCGAACCAACAAGGAGGCGCATATCCCGTCGGGACAGCCGTACGTCAAAACGAATTTGAGGGCATTGAAGGGAGGCCGGGGGGGGAGAGGGGGGAGATGAAAATGTGCTCGGCTGGACCCACGTGGTCCCCCAACTGGACAGGCGACAGGGCGGGTTAAGCGTGTTGGGCATCAGTTCCTGTGGCGCTCAACATGCTGCAACCGTAATGGAAGGAAAAAAGCATCCATTATCTGGAGAGATGGGTACCGTTCCTGCAAGAGGGATTACCCAAGCACAACAACAAAAGACCGTAGTAGGGGCAACTTGTTTTGGACCTAAATGGTCGGAAAGGGTTCAGGCTGGACAAGGGACCTCTCTTGGAGTGGTCCCGGGAACTGCCGAGGTCTAATTCAAGGGAACATGAAGTTGGGTGGTTGTGAAGTGTTGGTAGCTTGGAGGGGGAAATAGTCTTCGTCCCCTAGAGGGAGAATGTCGCCTACGATGACAGCGCCTTAATCGCAAAAGTGAGGGCCCACTCTTTTTGCATAAAGAAAGAAAAGTCCTCTGAACAATTCTTAGAAAAAAAAGGTCCATATCCACAATTTCGTTACTTCTCAAAACTGGCTACCCTTTTCCGCACATAGTCAGCAGAGGGGTGGTTGTCACGCAATCCCAGATTGGAACTTTATCCGGCCTAGAGGTTCTATATCAGTTAACTTCTGGGAAATCTAGGGAGAAACTCGGAAACGTAGGGGCGGACCGGGGAATCGGGGGAACCAGCCCTCAACACGGATTGTCCTAAAAATAGGATAGTAGCGGGGTTGCAGGCAAGCCACTGGAAACGAACCGCCCGGTGAGAGAGAGAAATCCGGATATCGTCTCAGAGAGACCAGCGAATCCAAAAAAAAACGCCGAAGGGTCCTAGGTCGCGAGGGGTGGGAAAGCGTGGAAGCCTGTGAAAATCGCCGACCACTCCCCGGGCGGGAATCGTGGGCCATCGGTGGGAAAAACTACATTTCGTCGAGGGAAGAAAGACGACCGACAACGCGATGGGGCAAAAGCCAGGAGGACCGGACGAACGAAGAAAGAATCTATAAAAAAAAAAAGGGGGAGAGAGGAGAGAGTACAGACGTATGACGGCACGGGGATGGAACAGTTTCGAGGAGGGTCGTTTCACTCGAAATGGTCTAGAGACAGGCAAAAAGCGGAACTGGCGTCTATAGCTAAAGATGGAGGACCACGCTTTCATAGAAGTGCATATACGTCGTCAACCTCAGAATATCCGCTCGGGGGTTGGATTACGCCTTGGGGCTAGGGGGAACTTAAGAATACTTCGAAATACTTGTAACCCCGGGGGGAAGAGCACCAGGACTATATAGAAGACGGAGCTTCTCTAAAAACGAATTGTGTTGTCGTTTGGTTTGCCAAAACAGAAGAGAAAAATCTGGTTACGGGGGAAGGACAAGCGTACCTAGTTGTCCACTCCTAACGCACATCTTTGCGAAAACCGAGACCGGAGATTGAAAAAGTCAATGAGCAGAAAAAAACTTGCTCGACGCTGCAATTCATCTGTAGGCCGGGTAGTCGCGACGAATTCTCGCTACTTTCGAGGCACTTGAAAAAAGAAAAAAGCAGGAGCAAATGGGGAGGCCCAAAGAGGTACACTCAAAGGATCTCTACAAAAAAGAGGCATGGCGACTCAGAGAAAAACGTCTGACCTCGAGGAGGCAGCAAAAAAAAAAAAAGGAGAAGGTAGTTGAATGAAAATCGCAGGGTTATAGGGGAAAAACATCTGGAAAAACAGAGGTGCAGGGAATTAACCAAAAACGGGGCACATAGTGTGTGCCATCGGGTGGGTGTCGACGGAGCCCCAAGGGTAAAACATGACCGGAAGCGAGCAGCTCCCATCAGAAAGTGTTACGAACTTTCGGATTTGTCCCGGCGTAAGAAATTAGCCCCCACGGTGATGGAAAAAACATTAATTAGACCACCAGAGTATAACAAACATAGAGAAAGGCCGGGCCATACTTTTGCCAGCAATGAATTCTCAAGTGAGGACTCACAACATCCTAAAAAGAGGTAGCCAGAAGAAAGCTGTAGGCCATTCAATCAGGGTTTATGAAGTAAGATGGGTAACATGAAGAGGCAAAAGAACGGCCCGCCGAACTGTGGACAAAGGGGGAGGGAAAACTCACACCAAATTCGTCTCAGCAGAGGAGGGGAAGAGCCAGGTACTCGACTCATTCTCCAAATAGTTCTGCCAATTCAGGGAGCATGAGGATCGTCCAGCGAGTTCTGCCATAAAACAGGTTGATGGGAAGGGTCTCGGCAAAGCAACGTAAGTCAACACCCGTAACGTGACTGGGCAATGAGAAAAAATAAAAATTCGCCTCCCACAGTATATGAGAGGCGGGAGTACCGCGGCAAACTTCGGGTTTGAAACGACAAAAACAAAGAAACCAATAAAAAGACACAGGAAAAAGGTCTCAAAGGGGAAAACGTGCCCGTGATTCCACACGCTTTTACATGACGCGCGGGACTGAAAACGCCCAACTGACTCTAAATCTCTGAAGACCTCGACCGCGTTAACCACGATTTGACCTGCCCAACCTTATTTTCTTTTGATCCTATCGGAAAGTGGGGGGTCACTCAAGAAGACCAAGGGTCCGAGCGTCGAGGGGAAAAAGGTAGTCACGCGCCTCTCTGGAATGTCAAACGGAGTAGCGGCCCTTACGGTCTTTGGTTCGAAGTTGGGGGGGGGACCTCCACAGCGACCAAGCAGAAGCGTGACCAAAAAAAAGGAGGCGCACCAATGGGGGCCTGCATTGAAAGAGGCTCTGAGTATCGGCACGGATCCTTGTGGGGGGGGCGCCCCTAACTGTGCATTCGCGGGGGCTTCAAACTAAAAGGGGGATCGGTCGAGGAAGACCTGGACGCTAGCCGACAGTGGGAAGACGTTGGAAAAGGGAGGCAGCAAAACCGAAGTTCAAAGGAAGCACAAAGGGCAGTCATCGGTAGGCCCGGCTAACGGAAAGGACGTCAGAAAAAAAATTCAGTCAATCAAAGGGCGAACACCGGAAGACAGCAGAAGATCCGGTAATAGAAAAATTCACGGTCAACCGAACCCGGGTTCCGGAGAACAGCGAAGCCCGGTCGGTGCGGGAATCCGCGCCATCAAGACCTGCAGGAAGAAAGAAAAAAAAGGCCAAAAAACGGGTTATGATTAAAAACCTTGTGGATAAGTGAAAAACGAACCTATCCGGTCTACCGAAGAAAGACGGTACGGAGAGTGAATACGTAAAGGATGAAAGAGTACCGGTTTCAAAACAAGTGCTACGACGCCGCTGTAAGGGAGAGCAGGTAAAGTGAGAAGAACGAGACGCCGACCTAGGGAAAAGGAGAGCGCGTGGGGTCTCTTCAACGACGGACCGGGAAAAAAAAAAAGAAAAAAAGAATAAAAATCAGAAAAACACCTTCTTGTGGATCAGTTTGGTGCACCTAGAAATGAAGAAGGAAAAGCCAAGTCTACCAGAGAGAGAAAAGTAGTCGTCTTAACAAGCCAAAAGGTCACGCGGTGGCCAGCCGCGGAGCTGCGACAAGGCTGGGACTTTGGGGCCGCATCCTTACTATCAATGCACACTATGGGGGGGGAATGTTTGCGCTGGGGAGGGGCAAGTCGTTAAAAGGCCAGCCGCTCTGGTTAAGGATACGGTAGGACAGGCCGACCATCCTTTCTGGGAAAAGGTCCCGAAGAAGGGGGCCCAGCAAAGAAAGAAACGAGACTACTAACCGCGATATGACCTCCGTACAACCCGTCAGCTGTCTACAAAAAAAAGCACATCTAAAGCGCCGGGTACAACTTTGGGCTACGACTGGGTCGGTTTCGAAATTCTGACCCGGGGTATTGGGAGACAAGCGACGCGGGTCGAACGCCGCTAGACTTAATGGGGCAGGCAGAGAGGAGGAAGCGGACCAGAGCTAAGAATAAGGAGTTCGGCCGCGCTGACTTAGGAAAGTAGGCTTCACAAGCCGCTGCCCTTTTTAGACGGGCACTTTGCTGGGGGGGGGCGCGGCTGAGGGGCTTTTTGTCCACTACCAAAGGAGTGGGGTGGGGGGACGGCGACGAGAGCCACCGGGGAATATAGCCCGACGAAACGGAGTTGTCTTGGGGTGCAAGACTGCCGGGAAAAAAACGATGCGCAGGGAGGGAGAGAGGGCAGACCTTAAAAGGTCGCGATTTACTGTGAAGGGGAAGCTACGTGCTGCTGCGCACCTTGGCGGGGGCAGGAATTCAGCTGCCGGTTCCTGGTGCCGGTTGTTGTGTCTGCGGGGTCGGTCATAAGGAAAAAAAACGTTGTTGGGCTGACGCGCCCTTGAGGAAAAACACGCGGAAAACGTGGGCCAAAGACTAACCCAAGGGGGCAAGCGCGGGAAAACGCAGACCGGCTTGGCATTAACCGGAAAGAAGGGGGGGAGGGGGATGTGCCGGCGCCGCAACGGCCTCACTTTTCGCGTTCTAGCGGGAAGTGGTCTGCGACGAGGGCGTTGTTTTGGGGGAGCAACGAGGTGAGGAAGCAAGACCCGCAGCGGCCACGCTGATCCTTGCGGCGGTGGCGGGGAAACCAGACGCGAAGGGAAAAAACAGATCTCTCGCAACAACGTAGGACAAGAACCCATGGCCGGGGCCATGCGGGCACCACCACGCAAACAAGAGAGGTATCAAGCAGGGAAAAACGCGGCGAACAACATGGGAACAAAGAAAACGCCGAGCAGCCCCCATGCACGAAATGCGAGAACGTGACGAAAAACGGCTCCCTCCCAGCTTTCGAAGAGGGGGACAAGCACAGCGGGCTCGGCGAGGGTTCTCCCTCTCCCCCAGCGTCATTTTGAAAAAAAGGAATAGCCAACCGCGGAGGGAAGGTAAGCATAGGAACCGAGGTGACGAGCCAAAGAACCACCACCGAGCCACGGAAACCTGCTCTAAAGGAAAGGAACGCCACGGTGCGGGGAAACATCAGCCTCTGCTTTAAACACAGCATCGAGAGAAAAAGGAGCTAGGAAACATTGAGAAAAAAGATTCGCAGCCGAAATTAAACCCAACAACGGAAGGCAATACCCAAAGAAAGAATCGACAGTGCCCAGGAAAGATCGTCTTCGTATACTGATGCAAGAGGGGCTCGTCGCCTCCGACTTACCGCGACAACTTCATCAGGCAAAACGGCCCCGCTCAGTGCAAAGAACACCGTAACATCATCGCTGACTTGTAACAACAAACCGCCGTCCGAAAAAGAAAGTACATAAAGAATTCCTGCGCAAAGAAGCGGTGCCCTCGGCCGGATGGAGGATCGGGGAGTAAACTGACAAGCACGTCGAGGAACAATATAAATAGGCAGGACGGGGCCGGAAAAGACGCTCTATCACACGACCCGGATCTATGAACTATCTGCCGGCTGAGGGAAAAGAGAGGTTCTCCTTCGATGAATATCCTATTTTACGGGAGTGAAGCTTCTCAGGTATTGCCGAAACAGGTAACTTTCGGGCAACAAGCAACCGATGGGGGAGGGGACTCGAAACAGCGAATCGCATATCCTTACTGGAACGAACCCCACGCAAAAAAAAAAAAAGTCCACCAATCCCTCGGAGGGAAAGGGGACGGAGCGCCCAAAAAGAGATGATCTGCAGTGGAAACCTAAGGGCTACATTTCTCTGGAGGTGACGATAGTAGACGAAACAGCGGGGGGGATTCTCTCACGCAGGAGAAGTTGGGAGCAGGGGAAAGGTCTTCTGCGATTGCAAAAACCGTCCAATTAGGTGCGGACTGACGCAGAGTGATCCAGGGGTCAACGGGTTGGCCGGGTACCCAAAAGGAAGGGAGAAGAGGACCGGGGAGGCGTCGGAATTCGGTGTCGAGATACTAGTACGTGAAAGCTCTACAAGCTGGGCATGCGAGGATAACAGGGGGGACTTATGGATGCATTAAGGGTCAAAACGTTGAAGTAGGATCAAGTCTTATTGCGTCGTAAATCTTTTCAGAGGAGAAACAAAAAGAGTCTTTTCGGTGGAAGAAGAACGTAAGCCCAGAACACTCGGGGTAAGGTGTTCTTCGGTGGAGGGCCGGCAGCAACCGGTTGCTTCAAGGAGAAGGAAAAAGGGGACGGTCTTGCGGTTGATCCTTTAGGTGTCTACCACGCAACAACAGAACACATGAATTCGGCTCTGTCTTGAGGACAGAGTGGGGGGGGAAGCTGCAGAACGTCTGTCCACGAAGGAGACCTGCTGCGGAAAAAGGTGCAGGTTGATCCAAAACCGTAAAAAGGTTGACGAATTGACCTTACCCGGTAACCGTCGGAAAAGAAAGTGGGGAAGGTACAAAGAAAAGATGGGATATCATGCCACGGTTATCACAGCGCGGATAAAGGGAGAACCTCCCCGATTCAAAGAGGGATGACAATCCACTGCCGTTAAAAGGAACCTTCAGGTCCTTCGAAAAAAATTTCTTGCTCAAAACGAACACGACGCGCCGGCCGGGGAAAAACCAAGTGCGGGCAAGAGATTACAAACACCCCTACAGCAACAAAATAAGTGCTGAGCAACTATTGCCCCAGAGAACACGTTGAATAGGTGTTTTCACGCCGATCGGGAAAAACGGCAACACAGGGGAGAGGGACGGTACATGTGCGGCAAGAAAAATAAAACCAACGTTGGAGGGAGAAAGCGTGGTGAAAACCTGAGATTCCTGAAAGGGGGGACGAGCGTGCGGAGTCGGTTCTTCTTCATCAAACCCAACGTCGGGGAACAGTCATGCAAAAAGGAGTAGTAACGGGCCCCACTGCAATGTGGAAGACGGTTAAAGGTGTAGGGCAAACTAAGAAAAAAAGAGGCTTGTCAGAAGAGTGGTGGCGTGCCCATCATCCTCGGAAAAGAGACTGCAAGTCAAGAAGGAAAAGGCAACGTCAACGGGGTGCTAAACCCGCTATTGCGGTAAAGGTGAAATTACTGCAAACGACACATTCGCGGTCTGGTCTTCAAAAGGGAGGCGGACCCTGAGTGGACCTTCTCCAGGCCATGACACGGGGAACTGTCAGTAGAGGTCACGTATCAACAGGGCCTGAAAAACAGGACTCTGCTGGATAAAAGACGAATAACCTTTCGTGACCCTCCGCACAGCTACAACGCCGGCAAGAAGCTGGAGAGGGGTCTCTAAAAGAACTAATCACAAACTGCCGCCTCGTTCTTTTCAGTGGTCTGCCGCGGGATGCCTTTTGCGGCGGAAAGGTCATGGAGCGCCAACTAAGCGCAAATGCTGACTGGCTGATAGCGGGTAAAAGGAATTCAAAACTGGTGGGGTCAGAAACCTCTGCCCATCGACGCCGGCACCAAGCAGAAGTTCATTCATCGAAAACACTGAGGAGAAGGGCTCGTGCAAAACGGGGCTTCTCACATCAGCCCGCTGCTGGACTACGAGAAAAAAAAAAAGAGGCTGGGAAAGCACCACAGTGAAGGTGGAAAGAGTGTCCTTACTGGGCATCTTTCCTCGAAAGTGCTTGTTCCAGATGCAGCGACGGGAAAAAACTGTAAAGTAAGTTGGTGCGGCTGTACCAGGGGTGCGCTTTCGATCAGCGTCGTTCATCTACGAGCGAGAAATGTAAAAAGGACTAGCTGTAGGAGTAGGATGGGGAGTACGCTTGGAGGGGGGGGGGGGGGGGGGTCGCGCGGTTGAAGGGGGGGGGGCAGGGGTAGGGAGAGTGCTGTGAGGAATTGCACAAACTTATAATTAACACCTAGTCGCAAAACACGCAGAACGACAGGAGTTAATCTGCAGTCTCCTAGGGGTCGCTTTAATCAGATTGCGAAGGGGGGGTATAGAGATACCGTGGGGAAAAAGGAGGAACGGTGACGTTCGTCGTCCCGCAGACTATGTCGGAACACACACGTCGATCCCAGACCAAAAGAACGGAAAAATTCGGGTGGTGCTACAGCGCGTATTCGGATAGAACGGCGAGACTTTGCTTTGGGACTCCTACTTTGACAGCGAAAACTGGAGGGTGGAGGAAGAAGTCAGGCCTGCCAGAATAGTGGCGCCGAGTTCATTGAGGAGGAGGGGCCCGGAATTCCGGGAATTAATCTAAGACGACCTACTGGTTCAGACCGTGGAAAGAAGAAAGGAGGATTTCGAAGGAGCCCTACCGGGAGCGCTGATGTGACAAAGGCGTACAAGACGAAAAGAAAAAGGCACTCTCACAACACCAACTTAGAGTTAAAAGGATGAAAGAGAAGGACGTTCTTAAATCAAAGGGGGGGGAGAAAGAGACTTTCGGTCAGTCGGCGAATAGTTCACAAAAAGCAAAGGAAAGGAAAACTCCGTGCAGGGAGCGGCCTTCTTCTAGAGGGTCAGCGCCTAGCTACCTTCCTAGGAAACCTCGAAAAAAAAAAGGGGGTAGCACGAGGGGAGGGTTCTATTCAACAGGGTTAAACCTAAAGGAAGGAGGGAGATGTTACACCCGTCCGGGAACGCCCGCCCGAGTATCCGCGCTGTCGGAACATGTTGTCGTGCCTGGTGGTGGGGAAGAAAGCGATAACTGGAAAGGGGATAAAACATCGGCAGTGGGCTGGCAAGAGTATCAACCTGCACCGGGGGTCATCGCCGGCTACAAGGTGCCCGGTTGATTTCTCGACAACAGGACTGAAGCAAACGATGCGGCAAGGAGCTCGCTTCGTTTGAACGCGACGAGGAGCGAGACGTGCGAGGGAAATACATACGCAATTCAGAGACGGGAGGGACCCCACGCGTACTGTCCCAGCGGCGTGTTCTACGCTCATTTCAGAAAGCGAAGAGGGAGCTGCCCGAAATCAAAATCAACACGTCAAATCACCACCTGGCAGACCCGTAATTCGTAAAGCCAAAGCGGGACCATCCGCCAAGCGATTCCTGCCTAAAAGAAAAATTAAACCATCGGAAAACTTCACAATTTTAACCAGCAAGGTGTGTTGTGCGTCAAAAACAAGGGGCTAATAGGCCGCGCGAGCACCGTCTCCCAGCCCCGGGGGGTACACGAAAAAAATTTAAGCGGCTTAAATAAAAGTACCTGTCCACCAGCCTTGTGGCAACCAGGGGCACACACCGAAAGATCCACATCGGACGGTGGCCATCATTTAAACTAACGCCAAACATCATCCACAGCTGGGTACCAAGAAGAGGGGGGGGCGGACAGTTATCGGGACGGGGAAGGGAAAATCAGCTCCCCTATTATGGAAACGCGGAAAGGGTCGTAAGATCGATTCGGCACCAAGGGATCGGAGGGCAACAAGATCAAGCATCTGAAGAGCCGGACTCTCGAAGCAGAGGGGACCCCAAGGGTCAGCGTCGGAAAGGCATATATATGGGGGGTCAGTTCGAAAGTTATAATAGGGGGAAGGTTGGGTCGTCGTGGAAAAGAAGAACAAAAAAAAAGACCAAAAAAAGGTATCACGTGTAATATAACGAGGAAGGAAAACAGGTAGGGACAATCTGCTTGAAGGAAACAAGTAAAGCGAATAGGCGTTTCCACTACAATAGAAATCCATAGGCCGCGATAACACCGGGAAGAGGAGGGGCGAAAGAAGGAAGAAGGAACGTGAATTGCGTCGGAGTGGGACAGAACGAGCCAACGCCGACACTCCTCTCAATACCCTCTAAGGGGGGACAGGCCACGAGTTCCTACAGGATGTGTTCGTTGCTAACCAAACTCGCGTCCGGGCACCTGGTTCCGTCAGAAAGAACAGTGGGAAAGGGAAGATGGGGGACACGTCGTAGGACGTAGGAGGGCAAAGCCTTTTGGTGATGGGAGGTCTACTTGTTGCCTCCACTTATCACACAAGGCAGGGGTCCCCGGAGGGGGGACACACCGCGGCGGTCGGAAGGGAAAGAGTAGGCACGGGGGTGACTCGAAGTGGGGGATAGAGAAGCGTGCGTGATCATGTGTTTTCCGCCCTTCTGATTGACAGCGAGGGGACTTTCAAACAAAAAGGTGGGACCGATGACAAAGAAGGGGGGAAACTGGAACACAAGGTCTACGAAACCGGAGTAAGCGAAAAACGCCGGTTCGTGATCACCGTGGGAACCGCACGCAGAATTATCATATAGGTATTCTACGTACGAAACACAAAGGGAAAGAAAGGAATTCGCAAGCGAACGGACAGAAGCAAGGACGGTCATGTTGGATCGCTTGACTACAGGCACTGTCCAAGAAGAAAACGCTGGTTTAAGTCTCCAAGCAAAGCAACCCGCGGGGCGTTCCAGAGAAAAAGAGACGAAATCACCTGCCCGAAAACTGCCAGGGACTTTGTCCTTCAAGAAAACGAAAATCGAAAATTGCTACATCGATAGCAATACGAACACCAAACGACTCCTTCAACGTGGCTGAGACCTTAACGGGGAAGACAGAAGGCGGCTACAAGCCGAAGGTAGCGTGGACGTCGACGAAGAAGAAGACCGAGTCACACCGGGCGAATGGGGTTTGAGAAAAAAATAAGGAAACATAACGATGACCGGTACTACGACTCACGACCTTCTTTTTTTCCGGTGGCCAAACATACGGGTCAAGGAAGAATGACCCGACCAGGAGCGAGAGCGAGCAACTACAAAGGGAAGATCCGGAGTAAGAACGTCTCAAAAGCGCAACTGTCGATCTGCAGGGGGGATCTCTCTCTACGCGGGGAACAGGCGGGCTTGGACCACATCAAACGATCTTGAACTCGAGTGGATTGTTGCGTCGGGAGTCGACGGTGTTCGGGAAGCCAAAGACGCGCGCTCCGTCTGTCAGGGGAACAGGCCGACCAGCGTGACGCAACCGAAAGTGAAGCGTGTGCACCTTAACCCTACCTATAAAGCGCCCGACTTCCAAAGAGAACTGAGCCGGACCGAAAGGATGAAAGGAGTGTAGAAAGTCCCAAGACGGAAAGAAAGATCCTAAGAGGGGGTGATAAGTGGGCTGTGGAGGCCCCTCTTAAGTCTGGTGAATAAAACGAGGCACGTAAAAGACGTAATAGCTCTCAATCTGCAGGTCATATGTCGTCACCTCGTGGCATGGCTCCTTGAAGGAGGCGGAGAGCGGAATATGTGAGGACGTGGGTGTACAAGGCGCCTGTATCCTAGTTTACATTGGGCGCCTGTGCGGCATTGGGCGTTTCTTCACGATGCCGGTGGATCATTAGGGGCTGAAGATATATTGAATAGAGAAAAGAGCGAAGCTTGCAGGGGAGCTTGGTGCAGGTGACAGAAGTGGGTGGAGAAAAAACGATGCTAAGCGATCGGGGCTCGTAAAGGGGGGAAAATTCTGTAGCGCTCTGTCGCTGGTGACCGAGGAAGGGGCTGAGGAACTAAAAAGTGAGGTGATTAAAGAAAGGGGGGAACTGACCCCCAGAGGGTGAGGCTAGCAGCGGGGGGGGGCGGGAGAACCGTGGCAGGCGGGGCCAATACTTTTTCGCGAAAACCGGAAAGGGGGCGAGCGCGTTCGCCTGCACCGCGCCCGGCCTTTTCCGTGCAAGCTCGAAAAGATCAAATGGGCGAGAAGAAACAGAGCAAAACGCTTGCAAATACAGTGGGTCGGCGTCACAGGGTGGGGGGGACTGCCTGACTGTGGACCGCCGCAGCGGGGGAAAAGGGAGAGGGCGAGGCGTGGGGACCCGCATCGATGAAACCGTG
>Ga0179593_1642804_pt1 | contig 25277 bp, 27 predicted proteins | sample CZODoug2_1_08_16_FD_185931 | JGI IMG/M metagenome (GOLD analysis project Ga0179593, IMG submission 185931) | Vadose zone soil fungal communities from Angelo Coast Range Reserve, California, USA - CZODoug2_1_08_16fungal (PacBio error correction) | ecosystem: Environmental > Terrestrial > Soil >...
GGGGGGGGGCGAAGACAGCACCTTTCTCCCAAAAAAGATTGGAATCCCATCACACCCCTCCTGTTCGGGTATTCAATAAAGAAAAAAAGGTTCGAGGTGAAGGGAAAGGTCAAAGACAAAAAGGATGCACCCGAACTGGCCGCGGGGGGAAAGGGGGAGAAAACAAGTAACATTGAAAAAAGAACTCATCCTTAGGGTAATGTAGAAAGAAAAATCCATCGGGGGGGGGAACCTGGGCAGGCAGTCAGGGACAGAAAAGGCACGGACCCGACCCAGGAAACATAAGTTCTTGGCAAAGTTCAAAAGAGGGAGTTTCAAATACCGACAACACGGGATGGAAAGATGTTGAAGCAGGTTCAAAAATGTCATACCGAAGCTGTACGTAACCAAAGGGGGATCGCCAATCTTGAACGTCAGCAAAGAACCAGGAAAACAATCGATGTCGACGAAGAGGATAGTGAATTGGGGAGAAGTTGGGTTTGGACAAGATAAACAACGTGATAAAAAGCCAAGGGCTTTGGTCACTTGGCGATCTTCAAAAAACCGGGAGAGTGCCGAAGGAAACTCTCGCCAAATCCTTAGGGAGGGATTCTGAGACCTGTTCAGAAAAGCCTTCCACTCGTTTGGTACGAGGAAATCTGTGGAGAAAGAGGGAGGACGAATAAACCCGAAGGGGGGGGACCGATCAGAAGCTAATCGGAGAAGGTTAGGGGTTGCAGGAAAAACTGGGAGAAGTCGGGCTAGAACGAGAGGGACACCAAGAACTCTCCCTATGGGTGCACCATGCGGAAGGGCGGGCCAGCAGGTCACAATAGTAAGACAAGAAGAACGATTATTATGAGAAAAGTAGAGAGGAGTTAAGAGAAAGAAAATAAAAGCATGGGCAACTGAAAATATTAGTGAGGGGAAAAGGAAGTAACCAGCAGAAAAGCAACCATACTGGACCGCTCTTGGTACGGGAAAAATCGGGGGGCAGGAAAAAAAAACGGGTTCAAAGAGTCCAAGTCCTCATGTGCAGAGAAGGAAAAAACCAGAAAAAGAAAAAAAGGAAAAAGAAAAGCTCGAACTGCCAGTCTACCTTAGAAGAAAGTTTCAAAAAAAGGAAGGGGGTGATTCGTCCAATAGAGGAAAAGGAAACTTTGGGGAAAAAAAAGGGGAGATGAAATACCCGACCTTTGTGTCCGTGGACGCTGAAAAGGGTATTGGCGGGGTCAACAAAGAAGAAAAAGGGACAGGGAGAGAGGACAAGTCGCGCCTTTTACCTTCAGTTCACACGAAAGGATGGAGAACGGTAGGGGAAAAAAGAGAGTCGAATTCCTTTGAAACCAAGGGCACATGAAAAGAGAAAAAAAAAAAATCCGTTTGGGGGGAAATCACGTAGTCTGCAACACTTAATCTTGTCCGTTTCCGGGTTCAAGGAAAAAAAAAGAGGATTTAAAAAGGAAAGGAATAAAATTTCGTCTTGACTCACCGCACGGAAGCAAAAGTAGTAAAAAAGAAAGCTCCGCAGTCCCAAGCGGCCGGGTATGCTAAAGGAAGGTGAAGGTGAAAGTTTGAAAAAAAAAAGCGACCCCGGGGAGAATTAGAAAGCACACGAGGGTGAAAAAGGAGGACGGGGGGGAAGTAAACTTGTCGAACAAGCATCCCAAGGGAGAGGTCAAAAAAAGGGAAAAACAAGAAGACACAGTTAGAAAAAGGGTAAAAACCGTTAACTTTCCGGAAAGACCCCTCCAATGAGAAGATCCTATAAGGATTGCAAAAAAGGGGAAAAAACTAAAAAGGTTGAAACAACAAAAAGTCGCGAATAGAAAGGGAAAAAAAGTCAGAAGGGGGGAAACAGAATTCTCCCTCGTGATCCGTGATGAGCGAAGTTGTCGGGGGAATAAAAAAAAAAAACTGGCTGTCGAAAAAACAGGACTTGTAGGGGGCTATAATGGCCCACGAAATGACAAAAAGGGAGACCTGGGAAAAAAGGGGCGTGAAAAAAAATAAACGCTTGGTTCAGGGAAAAAAAGAAAACGAGACACCATGGGAAGACATCACTCTTGCCGAGAGGCCCGGCGTTCTATACTATCATTGAAACCCGATCGCCGACGCACGGGGAGCAATGGCGGCCCAACTTTGCGGGAAGGGCAGGCAACCAGGTCAAAGGCGCGCTAAAAAAACATACCGCCACGCCGAAGAAGTGACGGAATGACACGGGAAAAGTCTCTGAAGGAAACGGGAATAAAAAACCATTTCTTTGAAATCCAGGGGGAGAAGAGGTTGGGAGAATTGTAAGGACAAACGCGCGGCCAGCTTGCGCAAAGGTCGCGAGAAGCGGGGCAGTTAGGAGGTCAACGGTGGAAACTAGAGAGAATGAGGGGTACCCCTCTTCTCCCAGGAATTCAAAGGTAAAAATGAACAAAAAAGAGAATCGTGTGTTTTTGTCCAGGGGTCGGGAAAAAAAGGTAAGTTCCCAAGGGTCACCCTCGATTTGGGAAGGTCTGGAAGGGGGTAAAACCGAAGGGGCGGCCCTAAAGCGAAATTCAGGGCTGTCCTCCGAGCCAATTGACCGGAAGAACTGGAGGACGAAGGTGACCGACACAATTCACAGGAAACCTCAGAGGATTCACGACAATTTCCTCCAGAAAAACCGCTCGAAACTCGGATGGCGCTGAGAATGTGGGGGGAGCAAGAGTACCTCCATCACGCAGAAAAATAGCTTGAGGGGACAGGAGAGGAAATACGAAGAGGGCTTCCGCGAAAGACACCCCTCAAAGGGATGTCTAAAACCGTGAAAGGAAAAAGGCCGATGCATTACCCAAAGAAGCCATAAAGGGCGTGGAATCTTGAACTCCCGACGGTGACGAAAAAGGGGAATCAATCTGGCGAACAGAGGGGGATAAGGTTCTTGGGTTACGAAGCATCGTAGAAGAAACGGGATCTAAGTGGGGGGGGGGGAAGAAAGGACGAACAGCTATCGTTTCACCGGAATCGACTTGCAAGAACTAACCTCCCAACAAGGTTGCGAAAACAAGGAGGAAATAACCTCGCAGATGCTGCCCAGCAACGGTGGCTGGGGGTCCGTGGTAAAAAAAATTCAAAAGGAAGGTGCGGGGGGGGACGCAAGGACCTGACAAAAAGGGGGGGAGCCCACCAAAGAAGTAGGTGGGCCTTTCAAGCTCAGAGAACCTGTTCGACAAGGTAAGCAGGGAAAACGGGTTTTGTCGATTGACTACGGGGCATCGGCAAAAAGATCTCAAGGGTGCCGCTGCCCAGGGGTAGTGGGGAACGACCCTGAAACAGGGCCTCAAGTCGTCCACTTGGCAGGTGGCACGCAGGTGGCAGGTTCCAATACTTCACTAAAAAAAGAGGAATGGCGAGACGTGGAATAGCGTGCATGATCAGAATAAAAGATTCTGGAAAGGGGAAAAAATTACTCAAAAGGAAAAAAAGATAGACGTCGCCGGGATTCAAACAAAAAAAGGAATAAGAGAATCGGCGAATATTAAATTAATGGGGGGCTAAGGGATCAAGAAGGACAAAATCTGATCATGCGCGACGACAGAAAGCCATTCCGATATTAAGCATAGTACGCGAGAACCCGCCAAGGGTGGGGTCCCGGAGGAAGGGCGGAAGCAGGCGGCAAACATGACTTATTTCACTCCGTGAACTGGGCGGGGAAAAACAATTGAAAAGAAAGTCCGTTCATCGAACAAAAAATTCGGGGTAAGCCCGAACGAAAGGACGGAAGGGACCGTCGCAAGGAAAATCAGGGAAACCTACGAGAAAATGGAAGCCCATGCTGAGGAGAGGTTGACCAAAAAAAGGGTGTGGGGGGGGGGGGGGGGGGGATATCAAGGCCGGCATCACATAAGTCCTGAACAAATAACCACGGGATGGGTGTGTTCCGGTTAAAAAAAAAAAAGGGAATCCGCAAAGTAACAACAAGTCCTTGTGCGACGCTAAGGGGAAAGAGAGTGTTAGATTCCAGGGTTCTAGTAGAAACTAATAATCTGTAAGAATTTTCCATCCTAAAGGGGGAAATTGATAAGGAAAGAGCGGAACATTCCTCAAGATAAAGAATAACGACAAGTAGGGGATTCAAAACTTGATCAGCGGATGTGGAGGAATACTTCATGAACGAGGACTCTCATCTGAAATGAACAGACAACGTGTGGCTTTAAAATTTGTACGAGGGAAAGGACCAAGGGCCTACAATCCAGAGGAAAAGGTGGGGAATGACTCCTAAAAAAGGGTTAATGGTTAGTCTGAAGGGGACCCTCCGGACAAGAACAATCAGCGTATAAATTCGGAGAACTCAGGGATCCAGTGAAATCCAACCCCAGGCCGCCAATCCGGTGGGGGGGGGGAACAAAAAAGGGCTAACATCGATTGCGGGGGCGAAACAAAACACCTGGTCCGGGAGAAGTTTCCGCGGCAAAGAAAATAGCAAGGGGGACGAATGTCAAGGCCAAAAGGGGGAAGCAATTCCGGGCTCTGGTACAACTGTAAGGGAAAGGCGAGTTATGAAGGATCAAAAAAAGAAAAAAAAGAAAACTCTATTGACTTTGTGAAAGGATTGGTAATCTCGGAAAAAGATCGTGCCGTTGTCGCGGACAAAGTCGAAGGGGGAGGGTCGACAATCCAAAAAAAAAAAATAAGGGTATGAGAAACTTCGGGACTAAAAAAAGCGGATCAAAGGGAAAGAGGGGGGCCTACGGGGAGTTTTCGTCATCAAAAAGTTTCGGCCAAGACACGGAGAAGTAAAAAAAAAAAAAAAGTGGAAGGAACGATTTGGGAAAAAAAAAAAGGACCCTGGACCTTTGCGTTCATTGAAGTTCAAAAGAGGGGACGAGTGGGGCCGGCTTGGACCCATCCGGGTGAAGAATTAGGTTGAAACGATAAGGTCAAGGAAAAAAAAAGATGCGAGAGGAGGGGAAGTCTCAGGCCATAGGGGCGAGAAAATTCGAAGAAAGAGAGAGGCGAACTTGATCGTCGATGGGGGAATCTGGGGAATCTCAACCGCAAATTCTACGGAAAAAACAACATGGGAAAACAGGGGGAAGGTTTTTCATGAGTGACTTGCAAAACACCATAGGTGTTGAAAAAAAAAAGCTTGTGGTCTGACAGAAAATAACAAATCCTAAAGAAAAAAGTCACACCAAAGCAAAAGGAGGAAAGGTCGGAAAGAGGAACCCATGGAAAATGAAAGCACGGCGGATGTATAGAAACCTTTGATGAGAACAAGCAAAAGAGAAAATCGAGAGGTAAAAAAAAATTTGGCGGTGTCGTGTCAAAAGGGCTCCGAACGAAAAGGGGGGGCCCGGTGCTGAAGGACCCAAACCCCCGAACTGTAAAGAATACTAGGGGGGATCTTATCCAGGGACAAGCACTTAAAAGATGACAAAAAAAAGGAAACAACGGTGCGGTCCGTTCTTACCAAAGGAGGAAACCCGGAACCCGGGGCATCACATCGGTGGGGGGCGCACTACGAGGGAGAGTTAAAGGGGGGGGGAGCAAAAAAAAGGAATGAATCTCTCATCGGCAGGTATGGAGTCACTGAACTAAGCAAAATTGGAAAAAAGGAAAGAAAGTCGTGGAGTCAAAAAGTTAAAAAACCCAGATTACTCGGTTCACGGACACCAAATGGAATTACAACAGAAACCATTGTAGTCAGGAGAGGGTAAAAAGGCTACCCGACGTCTAGGGTATTAATGAAATTTAAAAAAAATAACTTAGGAAGGTAAAGCCGTTCACTCAAGAGGTCTATGAATCTTAAAAAAAAAAAAGGGGGCATCGTCGCTTTTTTGGGACTTGAAAGCTAAAACTTAGCTGAATCAAAGTTTCAGGTGCTTCACTGAAATGATGGACGGAGAGGTACAAAAACCTAGGGTATAGCCGAAGAAACCCCGACATCTTAAAGGGGTTTGTAGGGGGCGGAGTGTGTCTCAGGGGGAAGGGAAGGCAAAAAACACAGGGAGAAAAAAAACCTCAATGTTCCGGATCGATGGTGGCTTCGAGAAAACAAAAGGGAATGAAATGAAGGCGAAATAACAAAAGAGATAGGGACACAAAAGGGACAAGTAAAGCCGCGGCCCAGTAAAAAAAGGGTTTATCGCAGACTGGGTAAGAAAAAGGAAAAACCTTACCGAGGTTCACCAGGAAAGTGAAAAAGCGCGGTCAGTCCCGCAAAAAGACCAAAGAAAACAAAACGGAGGAGGAAAAAAAGAGAGAGAGGGGTGTGAAGAGAACGAAAAAAAAAGAAAAGCAAAATGCCACTGGTAGGGTAGGGGGGGAAGGAAGGGGAGAGACTTTCCAGTGACGACCGAACGAGTGGTGGAAAAATGAGAAATGTTATTCATCAAGAAAAACCTCATATTCAGCAAAAGTACAGCATAGCAAACCGAAGAGTGAAAAAAAAACGGAGAATTGACCAGTCCGACTGATAGGGGTCAAGGGAAACCCTAAAAGAGCGGTTCGGCAAGCACTAACGGGGGCGCGGTGAAGGGGAAAAAAAAATCAACTACCTTGGGGGTTCACAGGGGGGGAAACTAGTGGGGAGTCCGTTCCAAAAGACGAAATCGAGGAGAAGCATTTTCCTCTGGTTCAAGTCCCAGAAGAAATTCAAAAGGACGTAAAGACTTGGAATACCATAGGGGTAGAGAAGGGGAAACAGCACAAAAGAAGAAAAAAGGGGTTTCGAATCCGTGGGTGACGAAAAAGACTTCTTACTTGTGGTGAAGACTGGAAGGGGGGAAGCACAACTGATGTACTGACAGAGAAGGAAGATTTAGGAGCGCCAAGGAAGGAAGGGGGATTCGTACTGCCGAGCAAGAGCACCAAGGAAAGGAGGTTCCACACCGAAATGTTGAAAAAAAAAGGTCAAAGGAACCCTAAGGCCGAAGGGACCTCACTTGGAACAGTGAAGGGGGGGGAGGGACTGGCTTGTGCTAAGAAAAAACAGAATCGAAAAAAAACGAAAAAACCCGGGTCCTAGAAGCGTTGAGTGGCGGGAATGCGAGCAAAACAGCGCATACGTTTGACCACTTGAAGAAAGGGAGTCACAGAACGAATTAAAAAAAAAAAAAACCGGTAATACCTGACTACTAGGGTGGGCAGAAACCGGCTAAATACATGTAGCCTGGGGCGGCATGGGGACAAGTTGGGCCAAATTTCAGGCAAAAGAAAATCACTGTGGAGGACAGCCTCTGGAGCAGAGGTCGGGAGATTGATGCATCTCCAAACGCTCTGGCAAGTTTTCGGGGAAATGATGAATCACGACAAGTCTAAAGTGGAGGTCAGGATGGACCACGAGGTGCGGCGTCCACTCGACATCTTACCAAAATAAAGACCACTACGGCCGGAGGTTCACTCGGGGTCTAGTGAAAGACCGGCGAAGCCCATTTAAAGGGTCAGGGAGAACACGGGGAAAAAATGTCTACCTGAATAACCCAGGGGCCTTGAAAGCAAAAAAAAGGAAGCCCACGTCCTCACCAGGGACTATAGGAAAAAGAAAAAAAAAAAGAAAAAACGGGCCTGAAAGAGCCTTCGTAGATTACCCGAAACAAAGAAACGGACGACCTCATCTCCCTCAGGGGGGTTACGAATGGAGGGGAAAAGAACGCAGCAAAACTGCAAAAGAACACGAAAATCGAGAATCTGGAAAGAGGGAGGGGGGAAGGTTTTAGTCCGACCGTTGTGACCTCGATCTGTTCGCTCGGGGGGTTCGAAAAAAAAAAAAAGCGAACGCGTCGTTCGGCGAACAAGGGGGCTGTTTTTCCTTCTTCGTGGGTTGAAAGTAGGGGGGGTCAGGCCAAGGTCCTCGAGTGGATGTTCGACGATCATGATCAAAAAAAAAAAAAAGGGACACAGAATAAAAACAGTAAAATGGAGAGGGAAAGAATCAATGGAGAAAGACTTAGAAAAAACGGACTGACCAAAAAATCGGGGAAAAAAAGGAAAGTGCGAAAAGTATTGAAAAAAAAAAAATATCATGAACCTCGGAGGTAAATGAGAGAAAGGGAACGAAAGGCGAACATTCCTCAGAGGCTGGGAAGGCCTTCATTAAAAGAGTCATCACCGAAGAGAATTCCGGAATCTGAAAGACTGAAAATGAGGTCAGAGACAAAAGGGTCGGCGAAGGCTGACGCTTTCTGGAAGAAATTCCAAGAGCAAATGCCATTTCGGAAGGGAAAAGGACAGGCGGACGGGAGGAGCCGAAAAATTAGTAAAAAAGGAAAAGTCTGACATAAACCTCAGTGTCAACAAGTTTACAATTGGAGGGAAGGGGCAGAGTCGTCGAACGAACCAGGGGAAAATCTTAGGGGGGAATGTGGGAGAAATTCTAAGGCTAGTACTTTCACCGTAAAGACTTCTACCTCGAGATAAACAAAAAGGGATCCCAAAGGGAAGGGGAGGGACGTGGGAGGGGGGCCCTCTCGGAAAAAAATCAAGAGGGGGGGGAGGGGGAAAAAAGGGGTCCCAACGATGTCAGGAGGGAGTGAAGCCACTTCCTCACATCTTGGGGAACGCAAAAAAGGTTTCGCAGAAAAAAAGAAGACTGGATAGATGGGCGGAACAGGGAGCGAAGGGTTGAAAACAGACGAGTTTTGGAGGGGAAAAGGAATTGAGGGAAAAACCGGCAACCAGCGTAATCCAAGGCAAATTATTTGAAGAAAGGAAAGCGAAGAAAGTCCCAGGAAAAAACTTTGGGGAAAAGGGTGGGGGGGACGATTTCACAACTGCCACTGGGAAAGAGAGAATTGAAAAAAAAGTCAAAAAGAAGGTAAACTGGTCCGGAGAGAGAAACCTCCGGAAAGGAGAATGGGAAACGACACAGGATCGGGGAGGATTCGAAAAAACACAACAACATAAAACGTGGAGGAAAAGAGAGATATCGGCCGGGAAGGGGTCTTTAAAGATATTGTAAAAGACGAAAGAGAAAATCAGGGATCAGACAGGAAGGAAAAGTCTCGAGTAAGGAAGGAACTCTGACCAAGTCCAAACAGAAGGGGACTAAAGGAACATGCACATAAGGGTGCGTCAAAACCATGGAGAGAGTCGAGGGGGTTCCGGGGAAAGCCACTGAAAGGCAAAAAACAATAAAAAAAAAGTCGTAAAAGAAAAAAAAAGGATCAGGCATGGTCGCCGAAGCCAAAAGGAAAAAAACAATAGGAAAAGACGGAAAAAACAAGGGGCGCGTGTCCCCCCGGGAGGTAAAAAATGGCGTCCCAAACGACATAGAGAAGGTGAAAAAGACAGAGGGAAGGTGCCGTTTCCGATAAAGGTCCTACCTAAAAAAAAAGACCTGAACCAAACCGAAAGGGGGGGGGAAACAAATCTTGGGAGAAAGCTAGAAAAAAAGCTTCGAAGAGCATAAAAATGTCCTCGGGAAGCAAGGAAAAAGTGAATTATAATCGGAAAAGGATCGAAAAGGGAAAACAAGACAAAACGAATCAGGGCAACTTTATAAACGAAGAGTCAAGCCACATCATCACAGTAGATAAGTCGGACTAAACAACGGTTTCTGAGGGGGCCGGGGGCAAGGTGGGAGAACCGAAACGGGAAAAAAAAAAAGGTACGGGAGAAACTAAGGAGGGAGTCTTGAAGTTCGTAGGAAAACAGCCCTCGTCAAGATAACTAGAAGAAGATCAAGGGCTCAAAAAGCCCTTCGGGATCATGTGAAAAAAAAACGGGATCAGGGATCATCTCCGGGAAAAATATAGGGAGAAAGAGAGGTGTCGAACCTTTTAGAATAACATACTAAACTGCCAGGGGAAAAGCCACCGGGGCTGAAAACGTAAACCAATAAAGGAGAGGAAACTTTGACGTCGTCAAATGTCCTATTGTAAGAAACCTCATGATCAAAAGAAAAAGAAATCAGTAACACATGCCCAAGGTTGAAAAAAAAAAAAAAAAAAGGGAACAAAGGACAACACCCACGGGGATTGAGGGGGGGGCTCCGGAAAAAAAAAATGGAGAAGGGTTCAGACAGACAAGCAAGATCCGGGACGGAGGAGACCCGGGGAATACGACCGCGAAAACACTTTAAAATACTTGGAAAAAAAAAACGGGTTGAGGGAGTTTAAGAAGTTTACCTTAAAAAATACAGGGTCTATGAAATCATCTCATGGTAGGAGAAAAAAATTACCTAGAGAAAAAAATTCGATGAAGTCACCATCGAAAAAGTTGCTGCAGTGGGGGAAAATTCAGAGGATGCCTGTTGTTCCAAATCCCAATCAAAAAGTAACCCCGGTTTAAGACTCGGGGGGAGAAAGAGGAAGGTGGGCGGCCATGAGAATGGGAAAAGGCAAAAGCGGGAAACCCGAGGTAGCACAGAAATAACGAGAACGCGTCAAGAGGGTCAAACGGAGGCATGCGGAAAGGAAAAAAAGAAGGCCAAAAGCCCAACAAAAGGGGGAAGGGGGAAACCATCATGATTCCAAGACAACATTGGGGAGTTGAACTGGGAAATTAGAGGGGAAAAAAACCTACACAAGTCATCGGGGGGGGTGACACGAAACTCAGAACAAACAGCGTAGTACCCTGGAAAACGCACAGATCGCTAAAGAGAAACAGGGGGAGAGGGTAACCCAACCTGAAATGAACTTCGACATGTATTAGCCGGGTTAGACCGAAAAAAAGTTGTAGAGAAAAAAAAAATTCGGGGGTACGTCCTCTTTCTCAGTCTGTCTTCTTCGAACTTGCCAAGGGGAGAACTGGGGAGGGAAAAAAAAAAAGGAAGAGAACGAGACAGGACCGACAGGGAAAGCTGAAACCAGAGAGGCAAACTCCTTGGAAGATTCCAAAAAAAAGGAATAAGTAAAAAAAACCAGACAGGTTCTGGATTTTTATCAAAGTAGGGGGGAAAATAAAAACAGGGAACACGGTCAACAGGGAGGGCGACACCGAAAAGGTTGTGGGAGTAGGGGAGGAAAAGGTACATGGGAGAAATCATCGCGTAATGAGTCAAAACCCAGGGAAGGAAAAAGGGGGGGTCAATGCAGTACTAATGATGCAAAGAGGAAAACGGACACCATTTCGTGAAGACGGTAAAAAAAATTAACAAAAAAAACCGAGTGGAATCGAGCAGAAAGCATCACGGAATAAAACTGAGTTAAGGGGAGAAAATGAACGACGCCACATCGGGGGGGAAAAACCAGTAAGAGCCGTGAAAAAGAAAAAACCCGAAGGAAAAAGAGTAGTCTATCAACAGGGAGATTCTGGAGGGCCAGGGATGGAGGGGGGGGTCCAATTTAAACTAGGAAAACCTTATCGGGGTCAAAAAAAACAATGGACTGTTGGTTCCGCTAAAAAAGTGCCTTCGCAACGTCAAGGTGAAAAAGAAAAAAAACCTCAACAGAAGGTAGGGGGGGAAGGGCGGGGTAAGAAATGGTTAGAAACTGCAAACTCATTTGTTCCGGATGATCGATTGACTGAGGGGAAAAAGGAGGGAAAAAAAGCTGTGAAGCGACGCAAGAAAAGGAACTGAAAAAAGTAACTACTGGTGGGCAAGGTGCTCTCCGTTCTAGAAAATCAAAACCTCAAAGAAGCAAACCATAAAGTCCCTGATCGAAGGAGAGAACTAGAAAAAAAAAAAAAGATCTCAAAAAAAAACGGAAGTATGAAACTATCTTGTTAGAAGTCGGAAGGGGAGAAAAGAAAGACCGACATGGGGGCAAAAATGACGGTGGGTCGGAGTCAAGACTCAAAATAGCCAGTACTGAAAGAATCGTGACTTTCGGCCCGCCCTATGTAGGGGAAGGTTTTCAAGGAAAGGGAATCAAAAACATCTCATAGGGGGGGAGAAAAAAAACTAATTGCAAACAGAGACAAGGGGATCGGAAGGGGAACTACTAAAGAAGGCAAAGGGAAAAACCATAGATGGGAGAGGGGTATTTCTTAAAGGAAGAATCTGAAAAAAGGAATGACTCAAAGAAAAAAAACGGGGGGTAAGGTACAGGCTGGGGGGAAGCACCTTTACAAAAGACGCCGAAAGAAAAAATGAGAAGGCCTCTTTACTCGGACTGGCAAGTCCTTAAGTCACGATTCAGGAGGATCCCGGGCAGCCAGACACGCAGCAAGGGTTGGAAAATGAAACCTAGTAAGGACTCAGAATCCTGTTTCGTAAATGAAGGAGGGGACTTGCAAAAAGAAAGGTGTAATAAATGGGGGGAGGAAAACCTTTGGCAAGGGGGTTTCCTCACAAGGAGGACCTGGGAAAAAAAAAAGAAATTTTCTAGTCACGGACTCATAAAATACCCGAAGGAAGGAAATTCCTGCAAAAGGAAATCTCCAGAGAAAAAAGCAAAGAGTGTCTAAAGAAAGGAAGTGGGGACAAAAAATGCACGAACAAGCCCTGAAAGAGGAATCCACGGAAGTGTGACTGGGTTACTTACTAACGGGTGGACGACGCAAAAGGGGGGGAAGGGAAATAACAAGGGAGAAATTGAAGCTTGGAAGGGAAACTGTCTATGACAAAGGCAGCGCAATACTTTAAGGAAAATTCTTCAAAACAAAAAAAGGAGGAACCCATCAGAAAAAAAAAAAAAAAGACTGTGAGAAATCAAGGGGTCAAAAAAAAACAAACGTCGAAAGAAAGTTTCTCAATGGAAGGGGGGGGGCACCTCCGTTTTCCTCAGAATATCCTTGGAACTTGAAAGAAGAAGTGGAAGGATTGCGTTCAGGGCACCCGCCCTAGACCTGGGGCGTATAATGGGAAAAAAACACCAAAGTCTCGTAGGAAGGGCTTCCCCAAGACGTTAAAAAATTTGAAAAGAAAAAGCTTCACCTGATCTACTATAAATGCCCTCTAGGCGGTCTGGAAGGCGACGAAAAGGACGTCGTCTCCGAGGAGGAAAACCCTCCTGGGGGGGAAAATCAATAAAACTTTCGAACGTCGAAATCGTCCTGAACCCGGAAATTTGGACAGGGGGGGTCTCACAGAAACACGTCAACCCAAGCCCTGGGGGAGGACTCTAAACGCTCTGTCCAATTTACAGAAGCTTCCTAGGGACCCGATGAAGGTAGTAAGATCCTTCTCGGGTAAGTGAATGAAGCCACGTGGAAGGGCGCGTTTCCATGAGTGAAAAAGAAAAGGGTCATGAAAAGGAACCCTTCTAAAAACAGAGGGCAGGCAACCCAACCGAATGGGATACTTATTTGGAAAAAAATGTACATCGTATCTCGTAGGAGGGGAAGGATCACCTACGAGAGGGGGGGGTTTTCAAGGGGGGGGAAAAAAATGGGTGGAAGTCCCTAAGATGGGAGGTTTGACCTCAAGATCAGGGGGAGGCCTTAATAGGAAGGGAGGCCTAAAGAGGGTCATTGTCCCCTCGGGCATGGCACTTGGAGGCAAAAAAACCCGTTGAAAGTTAAAAAATCGGCAAACAAGTGCAGCGGGGGGCAAGCTTTTAAAAAGTGCTCCAGCGCCGGAGGTCCCCCTCTGGGGGTCAAGAGGGAATATCAGAACCGGAAAAGAAAAAAAAAGCAGCTAGAGGGGCAGTGGACCAAATGAATCTTCTTCTCGTAGGTAGGAACGAGGGGGAGGAAGAAATACGAAAGAAAAGAACTTGCTTCCGTCACAAAGGGGTAGAGTTAGCCAAGGAGAAGGCATGCCCCCAAAATCAAGAAGGACTGACGCAGACGGTTGTTACGCAGTTCATTGAAAGAACCTGAAAATACAGAAATTGGGGGGGGAAAAAGATCGTCATGGATTTGAACGTAAGACGAAGAGTAAATCCTTGGTGTGAGGAAAAGGGAGACCTTACTTCACATTCGGTCAAAAGGGGAAGAAGAGAAAAAAGGGAAGGGAAGTTGGAACCATCGGGGGGAGAACTGAGGGTGACGTAAAAAAAAAAAAAAATTAAGAGGAAGAAATCAAGGGTGGAAAGGGTCGTGGCCGTACATGCGATTGAAAGGGTCCTGGGAAACACTTACCCCCCAGGACATCTTGTCGCCCCATGAGGGGTTAAAGAAGAAGAAAAGGGGGGAGACGTCCCTTTCGAAAAGCGCCGGGCCTTGTGCGTCGTTACGAAAGGAATTTTTTAAGGAAAGAAGGGGTCAGCCTTTTAGGGGAAACCATCAAAGGGAAGCCTTCAGCCTCTGCAAGAGTTCGACAAGGAAAAAAAAGAACGCAACAGGAAAGCGTCAAACTGGGCTTTTTGCCATGGGCCAGGAAACTGCCAGAGAAAAGGAGAGGAAAGCCCGTGACGAAGAAAGAATCAGAAGGTTTGGGGAAAATGAAAAGGGAAGACATGACAAGAAAAATGAAAGGGTCTGCCGATCGTCTGATTGAAAAAAACAACTAGAAAGAGATCGGTCGAAGGAAGGGGACGGTGAGAGAAAGTCCGAAACCAAACGAGCAATGGCAGAGAGGAACGTTCCCTCCGGGAAAAAGAGAGAGGAATAGGTGAAAAAAAAAAAGGTCAAAAAAGCAAAGTAAAAAAAACGAGGAATTGGCTCAGGGGCGTCAAATCAATTCATCAAGACCGGGGAAAGAAAACGCTTGGAAAGGAACCTCACGAGGAAACAAGAAGGGGGAAACAAAAGACGTAAAAACAGAACTAGGTACATCACCTCATCCAAGGAGAGGGAAATCTAATTGAAAGAAATAAAAGCAAAAAAATGCGGAAAAAAAAGGGATGTCTTCAATACCTCACGACCAAGAGCGCGGAGAACACGACCCACCGGGAGGGTTCCAGAAGGTCAAAAGACAGATAGAACTAAAAAAGCAAACGAGCCAAGAAAACCGATGTTTACAATCGGGGTATCAGCTTGGAATAAAGAGGGGTTTAAACGAAAAGAAATAGGTCTCGGGAAGAAAAAAGTTATAAGAAGAAGATCGCACCCTTAAAAAGACCAAAAAAGAGAACTATAAAGGATCGGGAAGGGAAAGGTATAAGGTGAAGGCAAGGGGGCGGCGGAAGCCGGAAAGGGCGATTACCGTCCAAAACCCGGTTCCTGTTCTTGGGGGGAAGGGTATGAAGGGAGACAAGAAACGGCGAAATCAGAAACATACTTCCAAGAAGCCAAAGCATGGAGTAATTCGAAGGACGCCCTTCGTCCGACAGAACTAGAAAAGAGAGATTAGGACAAAATTCTCACCATGAAAAAAAGGTAGTAAGAAAAAAGTCACGTTGAGGATCATCGCCGAAACAAATCAGGGCAGTAGACAACGGGCGAAACTTGTCGGTGGGATAATCAACAAAAAGGATTTGAAAAGTGGGGGGGTCAAGGCAAAGGGGTTTTTCTTCGAAGGGGGGGGGCGCCAGGGAAAGGACTAACTAAAAGGGTTTTGAACGTTCTGGAAGGGAGGAAGGAAAAAAAAAAAATGAGATGAAAAGAGAGGCGAGAAACAAAAAAAGAGTAAAAAAGGGGGGTAAAAGAAGTGTGAAAGAACCCAAATAAAAAACTCCAGCGTTCCACGAGGGAAAATCCCAGGATAAAAGGAGAGCGGAGGGGTCAAAATCAAGCAGATCCGCTTCACAGGAAGTAGAGAAGAATGGAGGACTTAAAACTCGGGGAAAAAAAAAAGCCTTCATTAGAGAAAATCTTGCAAGGCCAGGGAAAAGAGCCGGAGGACCCACCCGTAAGACGAGGTGGCTATAAGGGGGGAGACTCTGTTCTATGGGCGAAGAATATGGAGACAGACTAGTCGGCCGTCTGTATTGAAGTTAGAAGAAACCCCGTGAGAGTGGTGCGTAAGAACGGCGCTCCGCCTCAAGGGTCCAAGGGAAGAAGTTTGAGGACAAGAGTAGACTTATAAGGTTGTTAGAAAAAGGGAAACTTCAAAACATAGGGGTCGGGGGGGGAAAGGAAAACGTATTCATCAATGGGGAGACGGAGAGTACAGGGAAAAAGGGGAATCAAATGATAAGGTGAATAACTATCCGGAGACTAACCCGAGAAAGAACTGAGGACAGTAAATCTCCGACAGTGTAGAAAAAAAAAAAAACCAGAGAAAGTAAGACCTAGAGGGGGGGCCGGAAGCAAGTCTCAGGCAGGGACCTCCCTTCAAAAAAGCACCACTGAGCAGATAGGAGACATCAAGGGAAAGAAGGGGAGGGGAAAGCTGCAGGGAACCCCACACGAAATGATGAGACCAAGGGGGAAGAATACAACCGGTAAAGAACCACAATCGTCCTTAAAAAGAGGGGGAACTACGGGCAGGTGAGGGGTTCATTGAAACGAACAAAAAAAAAGTCCAAACTAATCGCTGGCCGTGCTCTGGGGGAAGGGGAAGCTGCCTGGCGATGGACAAGCCGCTCTTTATCTGCTTCCAGAAAGGAGACGTCAAGGGAAAAAACCTTTCAAACCAAAAACTAGACAAGGAGAAAGGGGGTCCCGGGGAAAAACGGGTCGGGGGAGACCCGGGTCCACAATTCAAAGTCCCGTTTATAAAAAGCTTTGGGAAAGCTCGTAAACAACCAGAAGGGGGAAACTCTCATCGTCGCGGGGTCCAAGAAAAAATTTAGGGCAGGGTACTATCTTTGCCATAAAAATGGCCACGCCCAGATGAGAAGGGACGAAACCAGTCCTTAAAGAAACGGAAGAAACGCAGGGGGGCCCAAAAAAAAAGCATGTTCAACTCATACAACCGCGAAGTCTGTGAAGGGAGGAAAAAACCGAAGTGCCCATCAAAAAAATCGTGACGTCTATCAAAAGTGCCCCGGAAAAAAGAGAGCTAGTCAGAAAATAGAAAGAAGATTCCCGTAGTGGGGGATGGCAGGCTTGGGGGGGGGGGGGGTGCAAGGTTACTACCCGGAGCCGGAACCCGGAAAAATGGGGAGGGGGAAAAATAGTCAATTCATCAACTGGAACAGTATTGATAGTGGCCCTATCAAAAAAAAAAACGAAATGAAGGGGGAAAGGGGGGGGCCTCTGAGGAGTCAGACGATGAAAAAAAAAGACTGAATTGGGGAGAGAAGAGTTATGGGCTAGAGGAGGAAGATTAGGTAACAAAAGAGTTACGGAACTGTCCAATTTAAAGCTGGCCGTGAATTTTTGGGGGCACTGAGGAGACGGGGCGACGAAGACTCCCATAAGAGAAAGGTTGAAAGACGGGGGCTTATCGCTCCGGACGGGAAACATTCTCCAGAAAAAAACCACACAGGAGGAGAAGATATAGAGGGAAGAGGGACAGAGGAAAAACAAGGGTCACCTATATTATTGGGCGGGAGTAGGAAAGAAAAAAACTCCGAGGTAAATGACTGCTCACCTCTCCCTTGACGGACGGAAATCGTATCAGCCAATACAGAGAGATCTGATCACAGAAGATCGCGACAAAGGGTATTGAAAAGAGAGGGCAACCATGACATAAAAAGGGGGGGGGAAAATATGTCAAGGAAAAAAAAAGAAATATGAAAAAGGTTATTAAAAAAATATCACAGAATGAAAAGTTAAAAAAAGTAAGAATCGAAGGACCAAAATTGGGAAGAAAGCTACTTTTAGACGTTGAAAAAAATCTCACGAACCCAAATGGAAATTCCTCACTAGAAGGAAAAGGAAAGGATCAGGGAAGGGAAAAGATACGTGTGCGAGACAGGTCGACCATAAAAAGTCTGCGTAAACCAGGAAAGGAATGAAACTATCAAAAAAGGGGGTTCGGGAAAATTAATAGGAAACGTTTGGCCAAAAATATTTCCTCCAAAAGAGACTTCATGAAAGGGGAAAGGTCATTAGGGCTGAGAGTCTGAAAAAGAAGGGCCGAGCCAGCGCATCACAATCTCCGAGGGAAGACTGGTTAAAAAAAAAAGAGGAAGAAAAACTAGACCCGGTCCAGAAATACCGCACCGGAGGGTTGACGGGGGGAGGGAACTACTAAGGGGAAATGCCAGAGGGGGGGGGGGACATCAAGTGTAGAACGCGGGAAAATCGGTTACATGAAAAAAGCACCTGCAGCGCAATACGTTGGAAAGGGGAAGTTAAAAGGGAAAAAAGGACGAACCAATGGGGAAACCGTAGAACCCGGAAAAAGATTGACTGAAAAAAGGGGTCAACAAATGGGGCGAAAGGTGGAGGCATGCCGGTGGGGCCCAGGTATGAAAAACGTAGTAAAAGGGAATCAGTCTGCACAGGGGGGGGGAAGACGAAAAGGTCTGGGGGAAAAAAACCAAACAAAACTCTCAAACCTTTGGGCGTCTCAAGGAACGCACGGGAAAAAAAAAAAAAAAAAAAATGACCTGGTTTCCAAGGGAAGGTTCCCCGCGGGAAATCCGCGACCTGAGAAACCAAAAGGGCGGAACGCCAAGGCACTCGAGGCACATTCGTGATCTTGGAAGAAGAAATGACTATCTCTCTCAAAAGAACCTTGACGCGAAAAAAAACGTGACAAGAGGCGGAAAAACCGTTTCGATGGCACTTTTAAAAGGAGGGGATCCAGAGAAGAAACTCAAAGACAAAAACGTTCCGACTCGTCGAGAAAAAGATCAATCACTCCGACATCTGGGCCATCGTATAAGGAAACGCATAGAGGAAAACGACTTTTAGAAAAAACAACGCCGCCGGCCAGGGAGGTCAAAAGGCAGCAAAGAGTAGGGGGGGGGGTCGTAGGGTAACGTGGTCCTCTAGAGGGGGGTCGAAGCCCACTTGAAAAATGAAAAAGGATCTCCTTCGTCTGGGAAACTAAAAAGGTTGGGGGACAAGGGCTGAGTGCCACCTTGGTTTCAGGAGAACCTCGAAAAAGGGGGAAATTCACGCGCTGTGGGGGGGGAAAGAAAAGAAAAAGGGGAATCAAAAAACGACAAATCAAAGTGGGATGTCCTCTAGAGGTCCTGGGGGAAGATCGGCCGAAAAAAAAAAGGGGACCGACAAAGGGAGCGTGCCCAGAGGGGCTTTCTTTAAACACGAAAGAAACAGAAAGAGAATCTTGACCTAGGACTAGAATCATAACGGCTGCCGGGACAAGACGACCCATGGACATCAAAAAGGGCCAAGGTTCCCCTGAAAAAGCACGAGAATTGGAAACAACTCAGGAAGGTACTATGTCCAAAACAACTCGAAGAAGACTCCAGAAAAACTTTTCGGGGGAAAGAAGGACGAAGGCCCTCGGGCAGAAATGCTGAAAATCCATACAAGAATTCGAGCAATCAAAAAGGGTTAAAACGCCGTTCTTGCACAACGGAGAAAAGAAACTCGGAGAAGAAGGGATTAAACTGTTGGGAAGGTCTATTCGATCGTTAGGCAGGAAAGGGCGCGGACTCTCAAAAAAATGGGGGGGAACTGACAGTAGTGAGGTTCAAATCGACTGGCCCGCCAGATTACCACTCCGGTCCCCAGAGGGGTGCGCGACGGTCACGGGGGGGGCGGGCAACTCAGGGAAGAAAAAAAAAAAAAATCAGGGGTGAGGGGTGGTGCCTAGGCGATGTTCCCGTATCCCCTTGGGAAAGAAAAGCAGTAAAGACAACGGGGTGGAAACTGTGGGTCCTTGACATCTCAGAAAAAGAGAAAACGGGAAAACCGTCCAGGGGGGGGGTATCGGCAAACATGCGAACTTTTTGAGATGACCGGGGGAGGGGAAAAATTCGGACAAAGAAAAGGCGGGCCGGGCAAAAGATTGTTGACGCAAGGGGAAACAAGCGAAAAGTGAAGAATCGGAACGGTGGCATGTGTCCTCCATGCTTTGATTCGAGAAGGGGGAGGAAAGGCTTACGTCCAAAAGGGAAAATAGTTCAAGGATCGTATCTTCAAAAAGAAGGAAATACGGAAGAAAACAAGAAGAAGGATCTCTCAAAATACAAAAAAGGATTAGTAAGGAAAAGATCGCCCTGAACAAAATAAGGGCGTGAATGTGGAAAAAGAAGAAACAGGAAGAGGGAAAAATCATGACAAAGTAAGGAAAAGTCATCTCAAGGAAATCTAGTAAAGAAGAGAAAACCATTCAAAGCAAGATCAGTTTGAAGGGTAAAAACAAATCACCAAAAAAAAAAATCACAAAAGACGTCCTTAGGACTACTCTGGGGGGGAGGGCACGAAAAAATCTGGACCCATCAAGAAAAAAAAATTTCAGCATCAAAAAAAAAAGTCGAAGGGAGCCAAAGTAGGAGCTGAAGTACCCCTACGAACATGCTGAAGGAATTATGGTGCGGGGAAAACAAAAAGAAGAAGATCAGGGGGAAAGAAAAACTAAAAAAGAATCACAAAAAGGCGCCAGGCAAGAGTCCTTCCTAGATCAAAGGGGATGCTCCGGAAAAATAATGGGGGAGCAAAGGGGGTAAAAAAAAGTAGGAAGAGTATAGTGACCGTACGAGTGGAAAGGGGGGAAGAACTAAAAGAAGTCCTAAGTAATCTAAAAAAAAAAAGAAAACGAGAAACCTGAGAAAAAAAGAAAGATCGAAATATTGGGGAAACCGGCCGAGGCAGAGGGTAGCCTTGTAACGGGAAAGGGAATATCAACGTCTGGAGGATAAGAAGAAATACAAGGAATTGGAAGTGGTGGAAGGGGACGACCCGCCGGACCTAGACACTGAGGGAAATCCTGAGTGGACGGACCTGTCCGAAGAGGTTGTCAGGTCGAGGGCTCCCCCCTCGTCCCCTCCCGAGAAAAAGAGTGATGGGAAGAAAAGGAATACAAAGTGGCATTGTCAAAACTTTGGCAGGCAATGAGTTTTTCAAGGGAAAACTGCAAGTGAGGGAGCGTCAACCTGTCGTGGAATCTAAGAGGAAAACGCTGAAGGGACCTATTGTGTGAAAACAAGGGGTTCGGAAAAAAAAGGGAAAAAGGCCATGCCCTCGAGGAACAGTAAAAAAAGTTGGGTGAGGAAAGATTGGGAGGGGAAAAAAAAGGGAAGAAATGGAAGTAATCAGGGGGGGATCAATCCAGGACTAAAGATCTAGGCGGGGGGAAAAAGACCCAAAAAGTTGTCCTCGAAAGGAACACACTAGAGAGCGTCTATTGTCAGCCTTGGGGGATATAGGAACTCAATCATAGCGCGCCCAAAAGATTGAGGAAAAAGAGATTACTAAGAACAGATGAAGAACTAAAAACTTTCTATCTGGGCGGTTTTGAGGGGATTAAGGGAGTCAAAAGAGGAACCTGCTTTGAGGAGTACTAATGGGAGTTTCAATTACGAGAGGAAGAGGTCGGAAAAAAAGACTCTATGTTAATGTGATCAAATGAAAGGAGGGTTCAGGTGGGGGAGCTAATTCCAAAGCCCATCGAAAGGGGGAATGCAGGGGCGAATAATTGTTGAATCCATGAGAGTCAAAAAGGGGGCTTCAAAAGAGAAGGAATCAAAGAAAGAAGGAGAGAAAACGTCCGGTCCGAGTTTCAGCAGGGGTCTAAGAGGGGTCAGGTTCTGGAAAAAAAAAAAAAAACCTCTCTAACACTTACATCGAATAGTGGTGAAGAGGGTGACGATTAAAACACATAAAAAATTCTAAAAAAGGGGTGTAGGGAAGAAGGGAGACTCCTGCTGCTTCTTTCACGAAGGGACTCATAAAGAAAAAACACGACAACGTATTAAGAAGGTATAAAGGGCAAAACCCCGAGAACGACAACGGGAGAAAAATTTAAAGGGAGCTATTGGGGGGGAGGAACTTTGAGGGATCAAATTAGAAATGAAACGTTCAAGCTGGGGAAAAAGAATTTTTCGGTGGTCTAGAACGGAAGCGCGAAGGGGTGGTCTCGCCTGGAAAGCCTCGGCTGAAAGCCGACAGTGACTGGGTCGGCTAAAAAGAAAGAAATGCCGGTCTCAAAAAGAATCCAGAAGAAAAGGAAACCCTAACAGGGGCGGGGAAGGAAAACCGTTCAGGGGGAACGGGTCGGGGGGAGGGCAAAGGAACCGGCGGCGCCACCTACTCGGCCGCGTGTGAATGAGGGGTAGCTCAAGAAAAAAAAGGGAAAAAAGAAACTCAAACATGGGAGGGCAACAACGACGAAGTAAAGAGGGGCAGGGGACATAAGGAAAATAATGAAGGAAAAAGAAGGAATAATTCAGAAAAGCCCACTGAAGCCTAAAAAGGGGGGGAAGTTGGGAGCGCCATGTCAAAATCATGGGTGACTGGGGACAAGAAAGACTCGGTCAGGGGAAATACGGGAAGAGAAAAATAGAGGGAGTATCCAGGGAAAGTGCAAAAAAAATCTCCGAAAGACGAGAGAAAAAAGGCCTTAAGGGATCTTCACTCGTGACCCACGGGGACTACACAACCAAAAAAAACAACAAAATATCGGATAAAGAAAAAAAAACCAAAGTTCGGTGATTCCGCGCAGCTTACATTAAAAAAAATGAAAAGTTTAGGGGGTTGAAGGAAGAGGGACCCTCAATCGGAAGGGTGTGGGGGGGAACTTTTCAGCTTAAGAAAAAAGACTGTTCGAGCAGTCAAGTTTGGGGGGAAAGGGAATCTGTTTAATTGAGGAAGGGACTGAAAGCTTCGGAGAACAGAAAAAAGAGGACCGACCGTAGAGAATCGGGGAAAAAGCCGGTACGGGGGTTTTACGTCCTCGCCCCTTTAGCGAAGAATCCATCCGATAAAACCTAAGGGGGCCCCATAGAGGCAGGATCTGGGATCTCTGGAAAAAAACGCTTCTCACATAGAAGTAAAAAGAACACAAAAAACGGAAAGGAGGGGAAAAGAGGGGTTTAAGAAAGGGAAGAAAGAGAGCAAAAAGCGCGCGGGGGGGCAACCCCTTCGGGAGAGGAAGTTTCTGGGAGACAGAGGTGAAAGTAACTGCGCCTCCAGGGAAAAGCGGCCCAGATAATTTTAAAGGGGGGGGGGTTTATTACAGCCTATCATACCAGAAAAGAAAGAAATCAAAATATAAGAAAAAATGGATTTCAACAACGGACTGAACCAGTGAGGAGAAGAGGAAGAAGGGGCCCAGGTGGGGGGGGGGGGTGGGGGGGGGGGGGGGGGGGGGGGGGGGGGGGGGTGGGGGGGGGGGGAACGTGGGGGACTACACAATAATACCTGAACTCGTTTGCCGAATGAAGGAGGAGAAAGAAAACATTGTTTTGAACTTGAAAACACGGGTAGGACCGTTGCAACCACAAAAAAAAAATAAAAAAGAGGAGTCGAATCAACGCGCCAGGTTTCCCTGCCACTTCTCTAAAGGTAAACGAATCGTGGACCATTCATCAAAAAAAAAGAACGTCAATCGGAGTGGAGAATGCCGTGAAAAAAAAGGGAGGGCGAAAAGGGGTAGTTAGGGAACCGGGGACGCAAGTAAACTTCTGAATCTTGGGGTCCGTGGGCAAAAAAGGGGGGCCGGAAAAAGGTAGAATAAGAAGGAGAGGACTAAGAGAGGGACCGCCGATGATAGGTGAAGGCAAGTTAACTAAACCAAAAGGCCGGGGGGTGGACTCAGGAATAAGTCGAAGTGAAGACCGCAGGGTTTAACGGGGGGGTCTACGAACTACTCCTCGGGAAAAAAAAATATCACAAAGAGAAGGTGTAAGGAAAAATCGGTACCAGGGCCAAAAAGGAAAGACGGGGGAATACTTATGCCTTGGAGCCCGCCTTCACGAAAAAAAGAAATAGGAAAGACCCTAAAGTCACCGTGACATGTAGCATAAAAGGTGGAAAAAATCTAAAATGTCCCAAACGTGCGGCATGCCGGGGCCCAGCAGAAGGAGCCACTCAAGCAGTTTGGAGGCCAGACGGTCGATACAATCAGGGGATATCTGGAAAGGTCTTCAAAAAAAAAAACTAGTGGGGAAGTGGAATAAGGGAAACGGCACGTGAAACCATGGAGGCCAAAAATTCGGGGAACACCTGTCAGGAGAAAACCTTTGGGAAAAAACCGGGGGGTAACCTTCTAGGAAACTCGGAAATCAAGCAAACCGACAAGGAAGATACATCATGGGACAAAGAAAGTGAGCCCTTTACAAGGGGAAATCCCAAAAGGACTCGTCGCCACACTGGCCTGCAAAAGGGTATTTCAGTGTACATCAAAGAGCCACGCGAAAGCGAAAATCACTAGAAAAAGGGGGAAAGTCCGCGATTCTCATTTAAACCGAGAAAATCGAAATTTAGGAAAACTCCTTCCTCAATCATCGGTGGGCAGGACCCCAAGCATTTTGATGACAAAAAGCGCCAAGGGTCCAAAAAAAAAAGCCCTTCGATAACAAAAGGAAAACATCGGTGTTGGTGCTTGTAGTACCGAAAAGGGGGTCTCCCGAGATCGGGCTCCGGATATGTTCACAAAGAGTAGGAGGAAAAACTAAAAAAATTCTTTGGGAGGGAGAAACCCTCGGGGGGTGCGTACAAGAGACCACCGTGGGACTACAACATTAGTGGGGGGGGATGTGATCAAAAAAAAAAAAAGGGGTATGACTTGGGGGAAGGGAAAGCGCCGGGGGATCTCCGCAAAGATATGGGGTAAAATCCACATGGGAAATTGAGGAGAAGGTAAATAAAAAAGAGGGAACATCAGGAGCGAAAATCAAGACCCAGGGGGGAGCCGCATCGCAAACGAAAAAAAAAAAAAAAATGTCCCTGGCATGATAACGGTCTTGGCAAAAAGAAGGGGCCAGCAGAAAAAAAAGTGATCAAAGGCTAACTAGGGAGATGGTAAAAATTAGAGGAGAGGACGAGGGCTAATACTAAAAAGAAAAGAAAGATTTACGGAAAAAGTAAAGAATAGGGACGAAAAATGCAAGGGGAGAAGTCTAACTGAAGGAAATCAAATAAAAAGGGGAGGACTAGAGAAAATCTAAGGAAGACGCCCGTCCGGGACGAAGGAAAAATCGCAAATAGGAAATTTTGGATAAGGATGGGAGTTGTTCCTAAGGGAGAGAAGTCCCAGAAAAAAAGGGAGAAAGTATGCCTTGGGGGGGGGAAGTTAGGAAAAAAAAAATTCTCAGCTCGGGGTCACACAGAATTAGAATGCAAAAAATCATGGGGTATCCAAAGAAAAGGGCTCCTTCCATGGAGTGATATTCCCTGAGGAAAGATCAGAAGAAGCTTTGGAAAAAAGTGAACCGTAAAAAGATGTCCGGAAGGGTGTGCTCCACTGGGAACTTCAGACACCAATAAAAAAGTTCACTCAGGGTCCTTCAAAGATCGAAAAAGATAAGGAAACCGAAAGTGGGTAACGTCGGGCCCTGCACTAACCGGGGTTTAGGGAACGATGCGGCACAAAGGACTTAGCACTGAAAAAGGGACCCCTAAAGGGGTAGAAAGCCGGGGGATTCCTCACGTTAAATTGATCGCTTTTGGGGTCATGGGGGAAAAACCTCCCTGGAATTGGATTCGGGAATGAAAGGGAAGCAAACTCCAAAAAAAATGGATCATAGAGGAGGAAAAAACTTGGGCACCTAAACGGAAATACTTCCCAACGGGAATCTGCGACG
>Ga0179593_1592624_pt1 | contig 25276 bp, 30 predicted proteins | sample CZODoug2_1_08_16_FD_185931 | JGI IMG/M metagenome (GOLD analysis project Ga0179593, IMG submission 185931) | Vadose zone soil fungal communities from Angelo Coast Range Reserve, California, USA - CZODoug2_1_08_16fungal (PacBio error correction) | ecosystem: Environmental > Terrestrial > Soil >...
GCTGACCATGCGAGTTAGTTGCCCTTGGAAGGCATTGCCGTCGCCCGAAAGTTAGTAAAGGGAAAGGAGGGATTTTGGAACGCCGCATATTCTCGGAGGGAACCGGCTCTAGGTGTTCTGGAGAAGATAAAAAGATTTGATGACGGCAGAAAAAGTCCGCGGGACGAAAGGAGGACAGAAGCTGCGGAGAAACGAGTGTAAGCCCAATCTGTCCATGAAGAGAAGAAGAGGTCGGGGACGATAGGAAAAAAGAAAAGACCATCCTTTTCCACCTGGACCAGAGCGACCTGGGGAGAGGGGGGGGAGACCGCCGTAGTAGCGGGTTCAAAACCGGGAAAAAAGATATTGCGCGACAAAAAACCAAAGTGCCGGAAAAACGCGCTCGCACCCAGGTCGAACAGGTTATCCCTCTGCCATGGGAGGGGTGGGGAAAACGGCCCCGGTGATTCGCGGAGAAGGTTGATACGGAGGGAACAAGGGGGTATGGAAGGAACCATGGCATTTGCGCCTTGAGAAGATCCATGACGCCTGGGGGTCACCTAGAGGGGACTCCCAAAGGGTTTGAGGTAACTGAAGCAGCAAGGAAAAAGGGGGTCCAAGGAAGCCTCTTCCAAACGCCGACGTCAAGCAGCCTCTAGGCGCGCGTAAGAAAAGCATCTCACGAGAAAAAGCAAGGAAGAAAAGGCCATTGCTGAATCTCAGAAGGTATCGGAGAGAAGAAAAGAAGTCTGGAATGTCCTTTTCCTTTGTCCGGGGGAAGAGGAAAACTCGTCCCCGGGCGAAATGAAAAAGGTGACCTTCCGCTTGACATTCTTTAAACGGAGGGGAAAAAAGGAAAGGAATCCGGAGTGACTCGAAAGGGGGGGGGATCGCAAGCGGCGGTAGGATCACGGAGTTGGGGAAAAGGGACCACCTATTTATTTCTCGAGGGGGAAGGAGCCGCGAGGGATGTAGGTTAGCTTACTAGGCGGCCAAGCGTAGACTTGGGGGTGAACGCCCAGGGTTTGGCGTACTTGCCCTGCTTCGCAACCGAGAGGAAGAAGATCTAAGGGGCTCCGCAGGAGGGGGGTGTTTCGTAAAGAGGAATCTTGGGGTCGAAGTAGGGGGTGATGGATAGGTCGAATACTAAGGTGGATGGAGGCGTGAGAGGAATAGAGGAGGATGGTTGGGCAAGAAGGGACTAAGAGATGATTGGGCTGGGGTGTAGATTGAAGGGGGGAGTAGGGAAGAAGGAGACTGGAGTAAGGGTGTAGGGAGCAAGGGGTAGAAGTAGAATAAGGGTGGAGAGAGGGGAGGGGGGAATTGAGGAGGGAGTGGAGAGAGAGGGGGATAAAGGGAGGGGGCAAGATCAGAATAAGAAGAGTCCCGAGGAGGGGGAGAAGGGGAAAATTTATGGTGAGTTGACGGGGTGGTGGCGAAGGTGGAAGTGGAGGGGGGGGAGGGAGAGGGGGAGATAAGAGGGAGCGAGAGGAGAAGTTGCGGAGGGGAATAGCGTGGGCGATATGGAGAGTGAAAAGAGGGGGTGGACGAGAGCCCAAGAGGGGCGCTTCTCCCTCCTCCCACGAAAGAGACCGGCGCCCCCCAAAATACTGTAAAATGAAAGGGAAAGGAGGAATCTCTCGAAAAGAAGGGGAAGTCGGCTCTCGGCTAGAAACAGGAAACGAAAGAGGGACCTGCCGAAAGGGGTGCTTTGCCTCTCCCAGAAAAAAGGAGGCTCACTGACCGATGGAGGGTCTTTTGGAGAAAAGAGGCTCGAAAACGTATTCTCTCTCGAAGAGTAGGAGGGAAGGAAAGGGCCCCAGAAAGAGGAAAAAAAAGAGGAAAACAATCGTCCTGGGCAGGAGGAAAGAGCGGGCGGCCTTCAAGGGATTGCTTATGGGGTAAAAGAAAAGGGTAGGACCGGTCCTAAGCAATAAAAGGAAAAACCAGATCCATCTCACGACGAAGGAATCCAGAGAATCCTCTCAACGAAGAAAAAAAGATCCGGAACCAACCTGAGGCAAGAAGATTCACACCGTCTCAAAAAGCCCGCTCTGAAGAAAGATCACATACTAACAATCGGACTCAAAAGGGGTAATTAGGAGAGCCCACCTCTCTCCTACAAAAGTGCCTGGGGTATGAAAGGGAGCCGTCTTTCTGGAAAGGGGAAAGCCACGCCTTCTGCGAGCTATGGTGGGGAGAAGGGGGCTCCCAGAGAGAGAACCTCTTCCATATTCCTCCTCACTGAGAAAGAACAAAAGACAGAGGGAAGGGAAAAAGGTGTTGCTCGTTCTAGCTTTGACCTTCTGGAAGGCCAGAAGAGTCGGGAGGTCTCTCGACAATTCAAAAATAAACGGATGAGCCGGGCAAGCCGGGAGACGTCAAGTGGTAAAAGCGGTCACCGTGGGGGGGGCGACTACATCTCCTTTCTCATACATGCTAGCGGGGGAGGGAGAGGATTGAATGAAGGGGCCTCCCTTCTCGGACGACGTCGATCAAAGAACTTGAAGCCACATTTGTTGTAGCCTTATAGCCCGAGAAGAGATGGTCACCATGCGGCAGATCTCGCTCAAGGAAAAGAACTCTGTGAATGGAGACCTCGCCGTAATGCGGGGTTCAGTAGGAAGACACCAACGAAAAATGCACTGATTGAAACGCGAGATGCGCCGCGGGACATCCACAAGAAGAGGGACCTCCTGTCTGTTTGAACCCAAAGGAGGATTGGGAAAGTGGCACAGGCCGCACGCCCGGCTCTAGCTGCGAAGGGTCGTTATGGGGGGGAGGGGAGGCCTTTTAATCGGCGGCAGGGACGAGGGAACCTGAAAAAGCCCGCGGCTTCATGCCGAGAAGGCGAATTGCGTCCAAAAAGGTACCTGACGGGAGAGGCAGCGCTTCGGACTGATGGGTTATTCAAGAGGAAGGAGGGACGCCGGGACGGAGAAATCGGTGATGTCTGAAAGCCCTTACGGGAAGGGGGGAGGGAGTGCAAAAGCTCCTATCGCGCCGGTCTCTCAGCGGGAGAAGTACGAAACCTCGCTGAGCGGTCCATCTACTGGAAGGGCTTTCAGGAAAAAGGAGTATTTCGAGCAACAGAAAAGGAGACCTGGCTGCCGGGCAGGAAGGGGACGGAGGCCCGAGAAGGAAGCGCCCTTTGACTCGGCCGATGACGCCAGTGACTCGGCGAGGAAAGGAAAGATAGGAGAAAGAAATTTCCAATGGACGGAAAGGAAGGATCGCGAGAGGAGAGGAGTGTCTTCCATCCGCTCGAGAGAGATATGGGTAGTTGAGGTGGGACAAAAAAAGGGGATTTCGTGCCGTCCGCCCTAGTGAAAAAAGAAAGGAGTATGGATAACACCATGTCGTTCAGGGGGATCCACCGTGCCAATAATAGAACAGGAATACAGAGCGATGATCAACAGGGCTGCAACTGTTGGGGGGGGAGGGTCAAGAAGGAACCCTTTCTTCCCAGGCTCTGAAAGCGCCGCCGGTAAGTGAGAGAAAGGAAAGACTACAAGGGAAAGGGAAAGGGGAAGGAAAAGCTGGGGGGAAAAGACTCAGGCCGAAACCGGCTTGCGGAAGCCGGCCGCTGAAAGCGATCGCCTCGAAGAATGGTCGTGTCGGAAAGGAGAGGAGGGAGGAACCACAGGCGCCGCTCGACGTGGCTTCGGGAAAAGGGAGGAAGTAAGGGAAAGCATCTCCGGTTTTCAAAATCCTCTGAGAAAACCGCGCACTGAGAGGGTGATTAACAGCTTTGTCGTAGGGGGGCATGGGTCATATCCGAAAAAGGCAGAACCTCATCCCCGGCTCGCCAAATATTGGGACGAACTCGTCCGCGCAGATGAAGCAGGGAAAAGGGGGGCTTTGGAAAGACCGCTGCGCCACCCTGCTCCTCGCTCATGCGTCGGGTAAGGGCTCAGGGCAAAAAAAAAGCTTCCGCACAAGGAAGAAGGGGGAAAGGTTTGGGGGAAACCGCCTCCCTGCCAAAAAGGCATCCCGGTAAAAAAGAAGGGGCGATCAGGGCAAACCGCTGGCACAAAAAAACGCTAAGCTTGCCCGGCCCGACGAAAAATCGGGAGGGAGCAAGGAGGAGGGCCGGGGGACACTCTACTAATCCATAAAGATTGTGATCTCATATCTAGGCGCACGAAGCGTCCAACGAGCACGAGTAATGGGAGGAGGCGAATAATTGTCAGGGCTACACTCCTGAAAGCGGCGTGGTTCCGGTCGAGTCCCCCGGGTCAGGGATTCGAAATTTAACTCCCCGCCCGCCGTCGGCGAGGAAACGGCGATAAAGCGCTCGAAAAAGAGGAAGTGAAAAAAGCGGCGAGCCCGTGAAGTAAACTTGCTGCTTTCGAATCGAGACACAGGCGAGGCGTTGGAGGGGAAATCTTTTCGCAAAAGTAGGGTTAAGTCAATCTACTGAAAGGTATTTCGCTTGAGAACGGTTATGGCTACTCGTGCTCGGGCGCCCTGTGCAGTTGCAGGGCCTCACCCATTTTTGAATCGTAGGATAAGATGTTCGAAAGAGGTGACTGGGAAAAAAGAAGCGATCCCATTTGGGAAGAAAACATCATTGGAAAGGGAAAGGAAAAGGAGGAAAAAAAGAAAAGGAACCACCAGTTCTAGGCTTTAAGGGGACCCCGTAACGCTCCTAAGGGGGACGACACTCTCCTTTACTCACGGACGAGAGCGGTGCTAAAGTAGGAGGATTGGTCTCTTAACGGGTCAAGCATGAAACCCTGGCGAGCACAACGTAAAAACTGCGATGTAAAGGGTAGTAATGATCGGCCGAACCGGCCACAAGGAAAAAAGGCGAAAAGAAAGAGACCAGGATGAAGCGGCTCGGAAAAGACATTGGCAGTGAAACAGAGCCGGTGAATAAGGCGGTTAGGCGGGCAAAAAAGCCATAGGCAAAAAGGGATGAAAAAAGAAAGATATATTGGCGAGACGGAAAAAACGCCTTCTTCACCGGCGCCAAAAACCCGGGGGGCAAAATTTCTCCTATCAGCGACTGGTCTGAACCCGCTACACGCTTCCCTCTTCGAGTCGCTAATTCCCATTACCGTCGTCGAAATGACCCAAAACCGGGAAGGGTCAGGGGTCCTCCTTTCGATATCGGGTGAAGTCAAAAGGTCAGAAAGCCTCTGAAGCTGCCCACCAGTACCAAAGACGCCTGCTCGTCAAGTACGTGGCCCGCAGAAACCGGACTTTTCAACAAGACCAACCGAACTCATGAAAAGAAAGAGACGGGGGGAGGGGGGGGGGGGGGGGGGGGATACCCACGCCAGTCCCCAACTCCTCACTGTTTGCTGGGAACCCAATGTCACGGTCAGGAGAAAACCCGGAAAAAAATCCGGCCGTAGGAGACGCTTTGAGTCGCTATTCAGAATAAGAAAGAGGAGAGAAGCCGACCTCAAGTGACGCGTCACCGGAGGAAAGACCGACAGGGAGCCGAAGATACCCCAGGAAAAGCCCTTGGAGCAGGAGCCCGAGAGATTTACCTGGCAAAGAAGAGAAAAAAGGCGTGGTCACATTAAACTTGAAAAGGAAAGGGTATCAAGCGTCCCGGGCCCTAAGGTCAAGTTCCAATTCGAAAGGCTCTTTCCTTCTCCTAAGGCCCACCTCCGAAAGAAGCCTTCGAAGGAAAAGCTCTACAAAACAGATCGGGAGAAAATCGGCAGGAAAAAAGGTCCGTTTCTCATAGGAGCCACCACGAAAAAAAAAATTCCCGTGGAAGAAAAAGGAAGATCGCGCCCCGAAGCGCATAACGAAAAAAGGTACGGCCCCGTCTCGGCAAGGGCGAAGAAGAAACCCGAGGCCGAGCATGGAAAAGCACACCCAGGGGGGGGAGTTAAAGTGAGGGCTTCTCTCCATGCTCTTGTGCGTGAACAGCCACGGAAGGAGACCCAGTAGAAAGAAAAGATGTGCTCTCCTCCAAGATATGCCTACCCTCTGAGAATCTCTAGTAGAAGGGGTGGAAAAGCTTCCTCGTTGGTTCGGGGAAAGGAAACTCTCCAAGATTCTCTGTGAACAAACAAAGCCCTTCATCAGAAGGGAGAGCCCTTTTCTTGCTTGGGGAGACTTTGATAAAAAAAGTACTCAATCTGAAACCCAGAAATGATAGTGAAGGGAGGACCTGCTATTCTGGGGGGTGGAAAGAAAGTCGAAAAAAAAGAACTAAAACATGATAAGAAGGAGCGTGACGACGAGAGAAGGGGGGCGCCTGGAGAAAAAAACTCCCCTTCGTTCTCTCAAAAACAAACAGAAGGGCCTATGCGGTCGGGGTAAGAGAGGTTCATCAAAAAAGCCGCCAATCAGTGAGGGGCCTGACTTTCACTTAACAAATGAGGGAAGCCCGGTCTTCGCATGAAGAGTCCGCTCTCCTTCCAAGAGTCCTGGGGGAGGACTCATTGTGGCCCGTCCGCTACCGAGAACCAAAAAAGGGGGGGGAAGCAATTAAGTGGGGGGCCAGAATGAAGAAAAAAAAAGTCAATCTCTGACTGAATCTAAGGTTGCTCCTCGCACAAGAAGTCCCGTGAGTCTCCTGGAGACGCCCTGGGGGGATATATGTTCGGGAGCCAACAAGGGCTCGTGGAAGCGAAAAAATTTAGAAAGCCGGCCGTCAAAGACTCAATGGTCGAACGCAGGAAGGGGGCTCTCGAAGTATTTCCTCACAACTCCTGCGCAGGGCGGATCTCCAGAATCTAGAAGCTTTCCCTGCTTTTCCTCCAGAAAATCCCTTCGAAGTGAAGCTTTACGGGTCAGGAACTTGGGCCGGGAGGACAGGGAGGAGTCATAAAAGTTCAGAACGCCGCGCTGGCCAACCAGGGATATACGCCTTGTGCGAAAATCACAAAAAAGGCGCACAGGAAAAAACTTCAAAAATCCAAAAGATGGGTAAAAAACGGGAACCCCTCTTCGACGAGTCAGAGAGACTCTATTAGAGCAGAGAAGAGAAGCAGCTCTATCTTGAAAAAGATTATGGAAATCCTTCATTTCTGACCCATAAAATATTCCTCTAGTTGATATCGAGCGTACGAAAGATGGGACCGTTACCACAAAAATAGGCTTCTCAAAGCGCGGAAGGAAATCTCGTCCAAAAGTCAAGGTACAGGGAAGAGAAACTTCCGTATAGAAGAGGGCATCTCTCCAGTGAAGGGATAAGGATAAAAAAAGGAATTGTGTTCGAGAAAAGTAAAAAATCCCGCGCAGGCACGCGTCCAAAAAGACTACGGGGAGGGTCGTCGAGCGAACCGGGACACCGGGGCAAGGGCGAGATAGAGCGGACCAAAAAGAAAAATCAAGAATCGTCTCTACCAGCAAGAGGTGGGCTGGGATCTCCCCTCTATACTCGTCTCCAAAAGCTCGAGAAATCCTTTCAAACAATCCGTGGGAAAATCTTCGATCCGGAATGTGGACCTGGGTCTCTTTTGAGGTTCTCTTGTCACCTGCGAACAAAGGTGCAGGGGTCTTATTTCATGGCCTAAGGGGACGTTCCCTTGGAACAAGCTCTTCCCAAAAGAAGGCTATCAATGCCTGAAAAAGGGAAAAAATTGCACGCGGGAGAGAAGACGACGTCTATAAGTAGACAAATGGAAGAAAAAAATCCTAGGAATCGCCCAAAAAAAAAGGGGGAGCTACGGGAAAAAGAAGAAGAAATTCTATGGTCTTCAACCAAAACGGGACGCGGTCAATAGGAATCGAAGTGGGAGGTCTTGCAACAGGATGAAAGCAAGTCCTAATGTGTCACAAAAAAGAAGCAGCGGTCCAAAGAGGCAGAGGAAGGGCTAGATGGGAAGACGCCACGTGACAGCCGTCCCGCGCCAAAACGACAGGAAGTCACGCTGTCGATCAAGGAGCAAAGTAAGAAAGAGAAGGCCAGATAGGGGAAGAGAAGCTTAAGGAAAATCTCGAGATCTGCGACAGTCCTTAAGATGGAGGGCTCAGTTTGCTACGGGAGAAGAAAGACGAAAAAAAGACCTAGTCCCGGCACAGGATTGTCGGAGGAAAGGGGAAGGGAAAGGGACTCATTCCGTACGAAGGAAGACGACAGGGGCTTAAGGGAGTCTGTGAGAGTGAAAAGAGCGGTGGCAGATCCTAAAAGCGGTGGGAGTAAGTTGGCTTCACTTAAAAGGGTGCGTGGGGTCCGTAAAAAGAAAGAGCAGGAGGGGGTCTTCTGGCGGTCCATAGGAGGGAATTCTGGAGGGGCTGTGTCGAGTGGGTAAAGAGGGGCCTAAGGGGTCGGCGGAGACACCAAAAAAAACCAGGGACAGAAGTGCTGAAATGCCGAAACGCTCATAGGCCAGGAATTGGTGGGGGGGGGGGATGAAGCGACTGATGGGAGGGAAGTTTTAAATAGCCCGCGGGGACTACTGGGGCGAGCACAGTAGCAATACAGGATCTAAAAGACAGGAAGAAAGGATACAACCTATTCACGGCCGCTCACCTCCGGGATTTGGGAAACCCAACTTAGGTCAATTCGTTTTGTCAAAACGCGCAAAAAGATCCTTAAAGTTTCTATATGAAAGTCTCGGCATGTTCCCTCAAGCTGAGAAAACAGGGATTAGGATCCCACTCTCGGGGTTCAAGGACAAAACCAGCTCCATTTGAAAACAGGGATCGAAAGAGCGAGCAGGTGAAAGAGAAAAACTCGGCGGGCCGGGAGGGGGGAGCCCAAGGCCAAAGAGCAGTTACGTGGAATCCGACACCATGGAGAATAGGGGGGAAGCCCCTCACTCTCAAGAGAACTCTGCGAATTGGCAAGGAAAAAATAAACCAAAAACTTCCCGGGTGGGTCAATCCCTTGGGAGAAGAAAAAAGAACCCACAAATCCAGTCAATGAAGGGTACTTCCATTTCCAAGGTCACTCTTATTTCGCTTCCGTCAGTCAAAAGGGGAGGGGGAAAACGGAATGTCACGTGGGAAGGATCGCCGGAAGGGGGACGTGAGGGGGGCAACGGACAAAGGCGCAGAGCTGTAGCCCCATGGAGGAAGGGCGCCCTGGGGATCCGAGAAGGACGGGTAGAGAAGAAAAAAGTTACCGAAAAGCTCTGTTTTCGGAAGCTCTGAGCGGCAAGTTTTTGGCCGAAAACGGGAATCAAAGGGACTGCTCGGAGGAAGGGTCGTCGTTTGGGGAGCTTCTCGAGGGTGTGCGTTTCCAGTTCGGGGGGAGCGGGACCTTGAAAAGTCACCTGTAAACACTCCTCCCCAGAAAAGGAGGAGTCCCCGACCTTCTTTCTCAGCCCAGGAAGTACTTCAGGAGCGAAAACACTTTCAAAAATGGAATTGCCGGGTCCTCCTAAACAGGAAAATCTGGACTCAGGGGGTGGACGAGACTACTCTCAATCACCTTTTCGGGGCCACACCGAGAAAATATTTGAAATGTTCAAGTTGAGGACGTGGATTCCCAGGCTGTGAAGCGAAACTATCTCCTGCTGTAATGTCGCTTGTAACAAGAGACTACTTAATGCTAAAGCCCCATTAAAGGAAAGAGAGTGTTGGGGATTACAAGGGAAGTCGGACTATCGGTCCAAGTTGGAGGAAAAAGAATCATTTCGACAGATCGTACGGGAAAAAAAAAGAGTCTTGCTATGTAAGGGGGATCGCAGTCGCAGCCGTAGGATGGCTCTGGGGAAGGAAACGTCTTCCAGGACTAATGATTGACCCTCAGTGTAGTTCCCACGGGGAAATAAAAACCTCTATCACCCCCGAAATTGCGCTTAGGGAAGGTCCCCCCCTTGAAAAAAAATGGGATTCCAGGCTTTCCCTCGCTCAAAGATATCGCGGGGGAAATTCACTTCCTTGGGCAATAAACCCGCCGAAGAGGGCTTCCCTAGGAAGCATCAGGAGGAAAAACTTAGTATTAGTACCGAGAATGCATTACCAAAGGAGGCCCTCCTTGTCGACAAAGAAAGACATAAGGAGACATTTGCCTTCGACCGCGAGAAAGTCTCTAAAATGAACATCATGGCAGACTTGGTAGGGCCCAACGCAGGGCAAGAGTCTCCCGTAGAGGTGGTCTTGAAGGGACCCGGAAAAAAAGGGTGATCGATCTCCCAGGCGGGAAAAATGGCCGAGGGAAGAAGCCAAAGGTTCCAGGACCCTGAAAAAACGATGTACCCATGAAGAGTACGCCTTTTAGAGCCAAATGGGACCTATTGCTCGGGAAGACAAAGGAACCAGTTTTCAAACGATCATAGGAGATTGTAAAGGGGAAGGGAGTAGGGGGGCAAAGGCCTAGACTTCTCTGCTTCGCTTTCACCCAGCAAGGGGCCTCCCCCCGGAAAGGGAAAAAATCAAGAGAGAGGGTCCCTCTGTCCAGAGGACACCTCCCGTGGGTGAAAAATGCCCCGTTGGAACTAGGAAGTGGGGTTCATAAAGGGGCTGTATGTACTAGAACCAGGGCAGCCTTTTATGGACCGGCTCAAGGGGTACATCAAGGGTTAATGATGACCCCGGTCCATATGTAAGGCAACGAAAGGAACCTCGCGCCTCTTCAGAAGAAGGAGCACGAGCAAAAGAGACGCGCGTGCTGGGTAAAATCAAAAGGAACGAGACAACGGAAGGGCCGGGCTCATTGCTGGGGAGGAGGGAGAACTGAGGACTTTGGGGAGGGATAAAAACCGGAAAAGAAAACTTATCAAAGAGTGGTCCTGTCACCTTTGGGGACCGAGGAGGCCTGTGGAACGGTCATCCATCTTGAAAAGGCCGCTTGCCATTACGTGAAGCTTCCACAGTAAGGGAATTTACTACACGGATTCCCTCTCCGGGGTCACGTCCTCGAGGAGGGTAGGAAGGTAAAGAATAGAAGAACCTATTTCAATTTCCGGGGGGAGGGACGTCCAATGGAGATTGGTGAGGGTGATCTGATGGGGGACGACTAGAGGGAGGGGGTATCCTGAGGAAGGTATGACTAAGGGGAGAGTGTGGGTTGTTCTAGCTCGAAAAAACAAGAAAGAATTTTAGGGAAAAAGTCCTCTATCTGGGGGGCCCTAAGGTACCGTGTGGACGTCCATTAAGAGGGGGTCTTCCGTAACCCGGGAGGGAGAACGCAAAAAGAAAAAAAAATCCTCCTTCAGGCTCAGGGCTGGAAGATGAAGGGCTCGAGAGAGTCTTCAAAGGCAGGACGAAGAGGACCAAACGCCCTTTCGTGGACACTTGCCTCAAAGGGCAACCTGACCAGAGCCCGGGAGGTCTAAGGGAGTTGTATCAAGAAGGGTCTCGAAAACGTAGTCGAAAGGATACGAGGGGTCTTCCGTCAGAGGAGGTTCTCTTGAAAAAAAAAAGGGAAGCCTTCCTAGGGAGAAACAAAGGTTCTCTGCAGTAGCGGGGGAAGCAGCACCGCTGCGAAAGGGGGAAGGGGAGGGGCCCAGCTCTAAGTTAAGTAAAGAAGGTAGTCAGAAACCGCAAAAAAGAACCAAAGACTCCGGGAGGAAAAAGAACGCAGATCCGCCACAAACGCCGCCATGAAGTGTACGGAGAAGAAGGGCGCGCAGCGGATCTGAATCTCAGGACGAAAAATCTCACCTACTGAATCGAGGGGGACAAAAGATCCTTTAAGAAGGGAAAAGGGAGAAAAGATGTTCCCTTCTTCCAAAGGCTCGCCAGAAGTTTCCGGGAAGTAATCGATCTTTTCTTTTGGATCGGGGGAATGCACAGGTCGCCTCTGCGTAGAACCCTATCGAAGGAACCTCCCAGATTACCGGAAATTGCCTATAGAATCCTCTCCGAGCTTTATCTACAGAGTGGAAAGAGTGCTCGGTCTCGGGTGAAATGGGCGTCGGACCCTCTAGACTAGAGGGAACGGGCGTCTCGGAAAGATCGTCCTTTCTTATGAAAGGGCAAGCCGGGCCGGAACGGGATCCTAAGGGGGAAACGTTTTGGTTAAAAGGGGGAAGGGGAAGGGGGGACTTCTCGGTCTAATGGGGAGGTGGGCGAGCTTCTTGAAAATCGATTAAAGAAATCGAAGGAAGGACGTCACGGCCCTTACCTTGGGCGGGGACCTTGTTTTCTTAATTAATCGTTCCTCAGGGAAAGCAAGTATGCCGAGAAAGGGGGTGTCACCATGAAAGAGCCGAGCTCGAAAAGTCTCCTCGTGAGGGACTGGGACCTCTCCGTAAAAAGCGGGATCTCGACGAAAGGGGGACAAGAAAAGATTTGGGCCATGCAAAGGGGGAGAAATAAAATTCTGAAAGCCAAGCAAAAAGAACCTCGGACCAGTGTAATGAAAGGACCTTCTTTGTTTCCCTCAAAAGGGAGACGGGACTTCTCGAGCTAGAGAAGACCGAAGAGGGATGTTGGGTACGAGGAATGAGAAAAAAGGATTGAAAGAAAAAAATTCCCAGTGGGAGGGGAAGAAGAGGGATTGTAGATGCGCTTGCAAAAGCGGAAGGAAGCAGGCAATGGTAAAGGGGGGATTCCGATAGAAAAAAAGGAAGGGAGTACTTATGGGGGCATCCTCCAGCGAGTTGGCTGGGTTAAAGGGAAGAAGCAGAGAAACCCCTATAAGGAGAAGGAGAAGGATCCGGTCTTGAAACGCACTGGATTAAAATTAAAAAGCGTCAAACCTCCAGGAAGAGGATCCGCAGCGGCTACTAAACCCGACAAACGGAAGAAGTTTGAGAGCGCTCGTAAAGCTGAGATCGGGAAAAAAAAAGAAAATGGGGTTGGTACGGTGCGCGGGGGGGAGCGCACCAGGGGGGGGAGGGAGAAAACTTTCTTCCAGGGAGAAGGCGAACGAGAAGCTCCTGTGAAGGCAAGCCGTTCAAATGAATATTACTAAAGGAAGAATCATTCTCAAGGGGGGAAATCAAATTCTCCAAGATTCGCGCCGCGCCTTCCTACGCAGTAAGCTCGAAGGAGGACTTCATCCGCGAGAGGAAAAAAATAATACCAGGGACGACTTGAAGTTTGACGGACGCCTTCAGGGGGAAGGGGAAAACTTGAGACACGAGGGGGAAATGGGAGTCCCCGACCTCGAAGCAACCATGGGGAGTAGGGCGGAAGTGATGACGGGGGGGGAAAGAGGAAACGCTTCCGATCGATTGGGGAGGAGGAAGGACTTGCCGGCAAGGGAGGTGAGGTAAACAGATCTCCCTTGAGGACCCAGTGCTCTGCCAGCGCCGCCTTAAAAGATACTCGGGGGGAAGAATCAGGCGTGGGGCGTGTGGGCCCAGGCCGAGGGGGGCGAAAGGGAATCAGACGAACCCGGCTGGGCTAAAAAAAGAACGAAAGGGTCTCGGAAAAAAGCATCTGTCATCGAAAGGGGTAGGGGGGGGGGGGGGTCGAGAAAATCTGGAAGAAAATGATAGGGGCGAAGGGGAAAAAAAAGATCCTTCATAGGGGAAGGACGGCCCCTATCATGCAGGAACCTTTTACCCAGAAACCTCTGAAGCTCCCGCGAAGGCGTCTTCTGTGGGGAGATGAAAATCTTGGGGATGCCTCGAAATCACCGTCCGATGTGAAAAAAACTTCCAGAAAGAAAAAGCCCCCTTCTTATTCCTGGAGGAGGACTCTGAAATGCTAGCAAGAAGGGGGTTATCGACAGGTCCGACCGATTCTCCCCAATGCTCAAAGAGGGGCGAAGTATATCGGGGAGGGGGAGACCCTTCTTTTCCGAGGAGGGGGGAGGGAGAAGGGAGGCCGTATGGAAAAGCCATCTCTTCAAGAACGCCGGTAAAGGGCATCCGGGGGGAGGGTAGGAAAAATTTAAATGAGGGAAAGGAGAAACGCGAGCTTTCCCTTTCCAGAGGGAAAGGGGAAAAGAGGAGTATGAAGGATCTGTCTCATATGAGAAGACCTTTTCAACATAACACGAGGGGAGAGGGGGGGGAAAAAAAGGAAGAATCTATGCGAAAAAAAGCGCGTACATTCCTACGAAACCTGGAGATGCCAAAAGGGTCGTACTGCGCCTCACGCAAAAGAAGGGGAAAGTTCCTTACGAAAGAATTTCCTCCTTCTACTTCGAAAGACATCAAGGTTCCAAAGTGCGCTGAGACTTCTTTGAAATTTAAAAAAAACCTTTCAGAAAAAGTGCGGCCGCAGAGGGGAGGAGTGAGAATTTTTTGTTCAGAGGGAAAGTCGTTTCAGGAGAGCAAAAACTCACAGAGGGGTTCTAGGGCACTAGGTTAATTTCGGAGAAAGATGTCAGCACTCAGGACTCAAAATCGGGGAGGTTTGGAAACCCATTTCTTGAGCAATAAGGAGAATAGACGGGAGCAGCTGGGGCATACCACCCTCCGATAAAAGAAAAAAAAAGCCTTTGCGAGAAAAAAAATTCAGATCTTACGTTTGCACCACCGTAATAATTGAATTTAGTGGGGGGCCCCATTCGGTTAGGCTGGCCGCCCGTACGATCTTGCTTCTCATCCCGGGTTTTCACAGGGTAAAAGTATTCATTCTGATCCGATTTTCGCCTTTGCGCGTCTTCTAGTGCGGGGAAACGAGGGGTTTAGATCTCGCTTTGAATTCACGCTTCATACGCGATCAGCACGGGAAATGCTCCGAGGGGAAGGGAAGGTTAATTGGCATCGGAGCCGAAGAAGGAACGGGCGTCACCGCGGGGAACGGGGTAAAAAATAGGGAAAGGCTCGAAACCATTTTCCTTGAAAGAGGGGCAAAAATTAAGACGAGGGGGGGCGTGGAATCAGCGAGGAGAGCCATAAAAGGAAAAATAACAACCCTTATTATGGAAAAGATGGGGATACGCATTTGGAGGCGTCCAGGAAGCCCACGCCCTCACCTCTATTCAAAAAAGAAAGGGCCTAAAAGTTCCAAGGGGGGAAAAAAAAAGCCTACCTCTTCAGAAGGAAAACATCGTAGGAGCTTCCCTCTTTCCGGGAAAGGAGAAGGGGAAGGGGTATCTTATAACAGGGGGAAAAAAACTTCTCATGAGGAAGCGGGGGGCGAAAGTTTAGTACAAGTGAGAAAATGAAAGGGAGGGGAAAAAACACGCTAAGACCCACATCGTCTCCGTGCGCCGGGAAAGTTGGAAACGGGGAGAAGGGAAGGATTTCTCTTGGGGGACCCTCGGGGAAAACCGTAAAGGAGGGGGTTGAACAGGACGACCAAGGATTCCTTTAAGGAGGGCCGAAGTTCCAGCATGGGTATCTAGGTTGGGCGAGAAAATTCAAACTGCCTGAGGTAAGCTTCAAAAATACTTTAGTCAATGCCACAAGCTGGGGGAAGATCCTTTAGGGAAAGAAGTTCTCTCATCTCACCAAACGGCTCGAGGTACGAGCGTCTCCAGCATTGAGAGAAATAAGAAAAAACTTTTCCGGGAAAAAGTTCTCAGGGGGAATGCAGAGGGTCCTCTCCGAGAGACGGGCGGGAGTGAAAGGCCTGAGAGAAAGGAGGATCAATTTCTTCCGTCTGCGAGAGGAAGTAGAAAAGGGGGTCACCGGCAAAGAAAAATCCGGGGGGCTCCTTGGGGGGAACGAAAAGAAATCTCCTCGCAGGGAAGCCTCTTTCTCTCAGGAAAAGAAAGTCTCACGACAGGGCGACCCCATCGACCAAAAGATGAAAACGTAGAGAGGAAGCTCTTTTCGAAGAAAGACCGCGGACAATTATCAAACCTCAAGCGGGAAAGAGGGAGAAAGGGGCAATTTCACGAAGAGAAGGAAAAGGGGGGGCAAAATTTCCCTCTGGCACGGCTCAGACGGTCTTTAAAAGGGATGTGATGCGAAATTCTCGTGGGCTGTGCACCTGCCTCCCCATAAATTCCTCTGATCCTTTTTGGCGACGGACTCGGGAAGACCCTCTAAAAGAGGAAAAAGAAGTCAAGCGTCTGCATGGGGTTGGGGGGTCCACTCCTTTAAAAAAAGAGGGATGCTCTTTCGGGGTTTCTCCCGCTACCTTTTTGGAGAGAACTTTCTTGGGGTGGAAGTGGCTCCCGTGTCATTCCCGTTTTAGACCCAAGATATAACGGGCCTCTGGTTCATCCCCCAAAAGGAGAGCTGCTTTCGACGGGATCCTTGAGAGAAGAGAAAAGAGAATCACTTTTTCGACCGCCTTCTCTCGAGTGAGAATAGGCGGATTCCTGTAAGGTCTCTGGGTGTTTAAAAGTCCGACGGGCAAGAAGCCAAGGAGGAGCTTTGCGCGGAATGTTTTTTATGCGGTTAGAAATACGCATGGGGGGCTAGAAAATCAGACTATATGCAAGTCCTGCCTCTTCTTGGAAAAAAGTACTGGGGGCGTCTCCTCCGAGGGGGCGTCCTGATTGGGTCAAGGACGCCATCTTGAAGGGGCCCAAAAGATACGATTGCTGGGACCTTCATCCCCTTCTGAGATAAGAAAGAAATTTCGGGAAGCGCAATGAATGAAAAAAAACTTCAATGAAAGATTTCCTGCACTTCTCGAGGGGAGAGAAGCGGGAGATTCTCGTCAACCGCAGTCAAAGAAAGTACGTGAGATGCAAGTTCTAGAGGGGAGGCAAATCCTATTTCTGGAGAGTAAAAGTCTCCGATCCAGGCCTAAGAATAAGGAGAGGAAACCGTCGATGAAGAGAGCGGGGAGACAATAAATGCGAAAAGCATCAGCGCAAGGGGAGGGACGGGGAAAACCGGGGTTGACCGGCGGATCCGAGATGCTCTCTGGGGAGTCAGTGGCGGCCGCGCAAACAAAGATCTGAGAGGGGAATCGCCTGGAGCTCCAGGTCATGACGCCGGGCCTCCAAGACAGCGTTCCGAGGGGGCGGGGGCAGACGCAACTTCACTATAAAGATGGGGAAAGAGAGCGAGGCAACAGCGGAGGGTTCTCAGTGCTGAAGAGCGCGCCGGTCGAGACGGAGAAGAAAAGGTGAAGGCCGTTCCTGGAAAAATAATAAGAAAGGCGTCCTTTGACCATGATGAGGAAAACTGCTGGAATACTCACTACGCGACGTAAAAATCCAGGGACGGCTCTTCAAGGAGGCCACCATTTAAGGGGGTAGGCTTCCGGAACTTCCTCGGATCTCGCCGCATGCAAAAGATGGGGACTATCAAATAAGGTGTCTAGCTGAAAAAGGGCAGTGCGACCTGAAAAAACACAAAACATCAACCTACTAAAGATGGACCGAAAAATATCTTGCGTGGCCCTGTGTTCCGGAGAATAGAAAGAGAAAGGGGAGCCTCCCGGAGGAGTCTAGGAATCGAGGTGGTTCTGGTGCTAAATGCAGTCTTCGAGGGCCTCAAAGAAAGGCCTTTCCAGTAATTTTGGAATGAAGAAAGCCTGTATAAGGACGGGGGCACCCTGTGTTGGCTCCGGTCCAGCCCATCGCCTCGAAGGGGGGGCCTTTTGATTGGCGGAATTTCCTTCATTTGGGGGGAAAAATCGAGGATACTGGGGAGGGAGTAGATTAATAGGACTAAACAAAGGTGAAAAGGAAGATTCTCTACGGAAAGGAAGATCTTCATCAGGGGAATAAAAACAGACCCGAGAAAAAGCTAGATTAATAAATGGGGGGGAAAACAGGTGAAAAAGGAATGACTGAGGCATCTGAGGTCGTAGTAGGAACTTCTGGAAAAGCAAGTCCTAATTGGGAGGGGAAAACGCCGCGCAGACTAAACGAAGGGTCAGGAAAGCTCGAAGGGCCAATTTCACCGACTGACTACCGCAAAGAGAACCTTTCGGAAGAGATAGGGAGTCCAATGGAGAGTTCTTCTGAAGAAAGAAGCCCTCGGTTACAGAAGGAGCGTTAGCAGCGTGCTCCCCTTCAGAGAAACGGGAGATCCTCGAGGACACCTATTAACCCGGGAGGGGTCTTCTCAGGGGGCGCAGGCCCCTTAAAATCCTAAAAAGCATTCTGCTCCCATGAAGGGGGGCTTCTGTGAAGCAGATTAAGAACGAGGGGCAAATGAACGGGGGGGGATCGAGTTTGAAAAGGTTGTCTGCCCCCAGGCTGGGAGTCTTTGCATGAAAGCTTCGGCGGGCCTGAGGAAAAAGCCTTCTTGGAAGAAGGGGGGCGTTGCTGGGGGATATTTACGCTTAGGGAGGTCTAGCTGCAAAGGAGAACCCTCTCCAGGGTAGGGGAAAAGGATTAATTCCTCCCAGCTGTTGAGAAGGAACCTTCCATTCAGTGGGGATCGGCAAAATGTCTTTTGAGGAATGATCATCGCCTCTAGGATCTACATACTTGTAGATTATGTCGAAAAAACCTTATCGAGAATGGTCATGCACCCGGGGTTCGGGGTGAGAGGCACAAAAGAAAAATCCTCCGACATGTGAGGAGGAAAGTTGTGAGACTCTTCCTTCCTCTGTACTCGACGAATCCTCTCCGGACAAGATGTTGGGGGGGGGAGTCTCGTCCCGGAGGGAGTCCATCGCTGGGGGGAAAGGTCTTCGCAGGGGAAGGGTCTTTGGGGATTTTTTCTCCGCAGGCCCCTGGGTCCCGTAGAATACCAATACTCCAGATCCTCTTTTACAGAACACGAGGAGTGAGAAAAACGCTCTTATTATCAACCCACTCTCATGGCGGAAAAGCTCGGCGACCGATACTTACGCCACAAAAGAAACCTCCTTGGCGGGAAAAAAAGCCAGCAAAGTCGAAACTTCTTCCGCCACTCACCTCATCTGAACTAAAGAGGCGGAAGAAAAAAAAAATTCACCGCGGAAGAATCGGTGATCTCACCTAAGGATCTAAAAGAAGGGCGAGGAAAACTTTTAAAAAAGGAGGGAAAAAATCTGATGTCTCTGGATAAGGAAGGAATTTGCAAAAGCGCGTAATGGACTTAATGTCCGGCTTTATTCCAGTTGGGAATGGGAAAGCGGCAGGGGAAAAAAATGACAAGGGAAGAAGAGAAGTTGTGCTAAAGAAAATATCTGAGGCAAAGCTATCAAATAGGAGCAAATTCATCAATGAGCGTGCCAATTTCTCTTAGCGCGAGACTCCTTTTGTTTCAAAACCCTAGATCCTCGATGGATGCTCAGCTACGAGAGAGGGAAAGGTCTTCTTGGCCGGTAAAATTTCTAGCATGGATCTCTTAATGAAATCAAAAAAAATCTTTCGTTCGGCTATAGGGGGTGCTCTCCCCAAACCCCTTCTTCGGTCGACGGGAGGAGCCCTGCAAAGGGAGTGCCTATTATGAGAAAGAAAAAAACCTGTGAAAAACTTAAATGGGGAACCGCGCAGGTGAAAAATGTGGACGGGTGTCCCACAAAAAAAGGATCCGAGGGTTCAGCAGGGGTTCACGTCTATGGGGGGGGGTGCGGAAGTTTTTCATGCTAACTCTTCGGGTGTCCCAATCGAACGACTCTGAAGGGGTTCTCGGGGTCGATGGTCCAAGGCATCTCCTAGATTTTCTGCGTTAAAGGACCTGGAGAGAAACCCTCCAAAGGGGGAACGCGGAGGAGGGATGCTTTTTTTTACACTGGGAAGGAAATTCTGGCCACTTTCTGTCTCTCAAGAGGCACTAACCTAAGTCCCGTGAGAGTGATCAGCATGAGGAGCCTATTTGCGAAAAGACTTTCGGATAGTGGGGGGAAGTGAGGGGGAGTCCTATTCGGCTCTTTTTGTCCATCCTCGGATCGGTCGCACAAGAGCCCTTTCCACGGAGGTTTTATCTATCTGCCCCGAACAATCTTGGGCTCAGGGGAAAGTTCGCCTCCCCCTAAGACTTTTCTCCGACCCAAGAGAATCCATATGCGGGGAAATGCCTATAAAAAAATTCTCGGGAAAGGAGGGAACAAGCAGATACTCCCTCCTGGAGGAGAATCGGAATGCAAATGCCGAGGGCAGAAAATCGCAAGGGAAGGGGATCTCGCATTGTTCCCGCAAGTATAGGAAACAAACAGTAAATATAGAATTCGGAAGATATATTAAACATCCGGAAAGGTTCCCTTCCGCTGGAAAGTCGCGGGGGGGCGAGGGGGAAAGTTCCTTTAAAGAAAATTGAGGGCAATTTTTGTGGGGAATCGTCCGAGCCCAATAGGAAAGGTGTAAAGAAGAGGGGGGGTCCTTTATGACACAAGAACGCGACAAGGTGATCTATCTCACAGAGGGAAAAGGAGTTCAAATATGACTGCAAAAAGACGGCGTTCCCCTAAAAAGCGAGTTCTCACAGGAAAAAATGCCGGGGAAAAATGGACCGTAGGGAAAAAGACCGCAAGCCGGGCACTTGAAAAAGGGGGGAAAGTTCGACAGGGGGAAGGGAAGAAGGAAAAGTTCCCATGCCGAGAAACGGAGATCGGTGACACCACAGGAGACGAAAAATCGTAAAAAAGAGAACCGTAAAAGAGGCAAGAATCGGTGTGGCCACCACGGTGCATTAGAGCCGGAAAGGGGGGGAAAAGTGAAAAAAAGAAATTGGAGGGCGGCATACTCATCGAGACCGGGGGATGTTCCTGAGTCCACGACGTCGGTTTGAGGGAAAAGGCTAAAGATCAGGTTGGGAAAGGTTCAAATACGTACAGGTCGAAAGAAAAGTGCCCCTCAAAGATGCGGAACTTCCACCCTCTAAGGGACGCCTAGAAGAGTCTCTCGGAGGAACAGACGTCACTATGACCAACGCGACACACGTTCCCAGAGAACTGGGAGGGAAGGGATAAAGGGGAGTGATGGGGAAAAGACCTCCATCCGCTGAAAAGCTTATAGGAAAGGGGGCCGTTGGTACGGGAAACAGCTGACCCCTAATTGGCAAAAAGATGAAGGGAAAAACGTGACGGAACGGTCCCGGGACGTATAAGAAAGTTACTCCTTCGAACATCGCGAAACTTTGAAAATGAGTACCGCAATGCTGGGTTCAGCGAAGAAAAAAAAGGTAATTTCTTCTTTTAAGGAAATATCTTCAGTTCGAGGAAAAGGGTTTAGAAGTCGCTACTGAGATCAAACGGGGCGGGGGAAGTGAACTCCCTTGCGGGGGAGGGGGTGGTGTTTCTAATTGAGACAGGGGGGAAGCTGGGGGAGAAGCACCCATTAGCTCAAGGAGAGAGAAGTGGAAGAGAGAAATTTACCGGTGGGAAAAAAACCCAGAGGAATCAGGGGAATTCAGGACTCGTGACCAAAGACGGATTCAAGAGACGGGAGAGAACGGCGTCTACAAAGAGAAAAAAAAACTTCTCGGGAAAATAATGCTAGACACAAAAGAAAAAGAGGCCTGCAAAAGGGGGATCTTTTCAGGGAAGAAGCCCAAAAAAATTCGTTCTAAAGAAAAGGTCATTTATATACTGGGGAAAATAAGAAAAAAAAGGGGGAAAACTTTAAGAGAGGAGCCGAGGTCTTCGAAGGGGGGGGGAAAGGGGGATGAAATCGTTCGTGCCGGTCCTCTAACACCATCTGCCTGGCAAGTGGGAAGGGAAAGGCCGTCCTTCCAGCACTCGGAGAGGCTGAGGGGTACGAATTATTACCTGGGAAGAAAGTCACTAAGAAAGAAAAGCAGGAGGACCGCTTGGAAAGCAAAAGAAGGCCGCCGTCCGGGAGACTGCACCAACCGAGGGGGAAAGCTGCCAATAGATTAAAAAGGGAGAAATTAGGGACCCACTCGGAAATAGAGGCATCTAAAACAATTAGGTAGGGAAGGAATGGAGGACCTCCCCACCTCGAGGGAAGACCCGGTGTCCCGGATCTAATTTTCTCGAGTGGGGAGCCCCTGGGGCCACTCCTTCTGAGAGGGGGCAGATGAGGGAAGGAGGACATAATCAAAAGGATAAGCGGGAAAGGGAAGGAGCTCCCTCCCTCTACCTCTCGAAAGGGGGGAGAGACAGTGGGGCTCTTCAAAAATCAAACCCTTGGTTAAAATGAGAAGCTTTAGAAGAGGGGGAAAAGCGCTTTCTGCTCAACAATTCTGAATTTTTTTGGGTTTTTTTTTTGGGGTTTTGGTCTGCCTCCTTCCCCTTCTCCTCGCTCTAGGTCGGGAAGAGGGACCGCGGGGAAGTGACGAACATCGGGTCGAAAAACTATTCAAAGGGGTCAAATGCTTGATGCAGGATATGGGGGAAAGGGGTCGAGGAAAAAGAAATGACAAAAGGACCGGGGCGCCCTTTGTGGAGGGCTTGCTGCTAAGAAAGCTTGTGAGAGTCCGAAAACCCTTCCTTCGATCTGGGCGATGCAATCCCACAACAAAAGAGGGTGGGAAATGGGGGGAAAACGGAAATCGAGGCCGACAGGGATCTACTAAACTCCAAAGGGGCAAGGTGAAAACGCGATGGAAAATCTGCGGGGGAAATCCCGCAAGGACGCTTCTGGAGAACCGATCCAAGAACGTTCTTGATTTTCCAAAAAGATAGGGGGCCCCAAGGCAAGGCGCCTGCCCAGAGGAAAGGGGAGGAGGCCTGTAAGTAGGGGGTTTTTTGTGGGAAGAAGGGGGGCTTCTCCTGGTATATCTAACCCTTCATAGAACTATTAAAGGGGAGCGAGATGAGGCGTCGGCGGAGATCACCTGGGGGGGAACTTGACGGAGGCATCGAGGGAAGTATTGTTGATGAAAAGAGATGGGGAGGTCATCAGGCCGAGCAGCCGATACCAAAATAAGGAGGGCATTTACTAAAGAAATGCTGCCCAGAAGGGCTTGCAACCAGACTCGGCGCGGAACGAGCCAAAGTGTAACAGGTGGAACCGCTGCGAGGGGAAATCGTGAAAATTTAAGGGCTGCTGTGCAAAGGAAAGAGGGGGTGCGCAAGCTGGAGGGGAGAGACATGGGGATTCATTAAGTCAACTGCTCATACAGGCCAGACTTTTCGAGGGCAGAAATACATTGAAGCAGCAATTCTCCTTGGAGGTCCACCATCCTCTTAGAGCAGGGCATTCACGAAAGGCTTCAGGCCTCTATTGGGTCAGGTACAAGGAGCGCCCTACTGTTGGGCCTGGCCCCCGGGAATGTCAATTGCGGAAAGCGGAAGGGGGAAAGAAGATCAGCCCAAAAAAATGTAGGTTATGGACTAAAAAGGACTTTGGAGAAACAAAAAGGAACTATTCGGGAGGGGGGGAGCGGCAAAGCTTGAAGGGGGAGGAAAAGGTTTTGGGGGAAGCTTACTGCCCATTGGATCTCCCTTAAAGGCTCGGGGGAAGGAATTGGGAAGAAAGCGTCATTCCCTCCTACGGAAACGCGGACCCTCCCTCGGGTCACGAAACACTCATTCCAGGAAAGAGGGGAGGCGAAGAGAAGGAGGACATCGATAGAAGCAGCTTGCATCTGCATAGGGGAAAGTGCAGAAAAGGAACCAAAGTCGCCGCTCGGGGGGTGAGAGCGAGGGAAAAATTCATATCGAAAGGAACCCAAGGACCTAGCGGAGGGTTCCCCAACAAAAGGAATCGAACGGAAGAAGCCTCTAAGGAGGGTGATGGGGTCTGCGCAGAGGGGGCCTTGAAACACGGGGACTGAGAAGAAGATCAGCCTGAAGGGGGGAACCCAGTCGTATGCGAAGCTTCAAGGCGAAGAACCGTTGTAAAGGGTAAGCCAAAACCGAGTCCTGCTTGGGAAGAACAAAGGAGACCTAAGGAGGGTTTCGGCGAGATGGGGCGGCGAGAACAAAAAGGACTGGTAAAGGGGATCTTCCTAGAAGACGCTCCAGCGCATGCAGAAAAGCCTCCCCTTTCAAATAAAAAAGGAGTAGGGGTGAAAGGCAGGAGGGAGAGGCGCGCTCTACGAAGGGGAAGCCTCGGAAACCTCTATGGCGAGGATCATTCAAAAAGAAAAATCACGCGAAAAAGATCTCTCCAAGGTTCATAAGAAAAATTTCCTCTGGAGTGGTTTGGGGGCATCAAACCTGCTGGAGGGAGGCCATTCCAAAAGGGAAAGGCCAGGTCTATCAGGGGCGCGACGGGGCCGGCAACCGAGGGGTGAAGAACGGCCAAGAGGGGAGACCGAACGTCTACCTTTACCGAAGGCGGAGAGGAAGGGAACTCTGAGGAAGGGGATCTGAAAAAAAAATCACCTTGAGGGAAAAAAAAGAGGCGGCCACGGCGAGGATGGGGGAAGGAGGTAGATCATGCGTTCGTCGTCCAAACCGAAGACGCCTTATCATAGTTGCGAGGAGAGACCGCCCTCGAGGGAAAGGAGGGAGGCGAGTCGGCACCCATTTCAGAGGGGGAAGAGGGAAGGTTCGCAAAGGCACCCTCTTCACCATGGGCACCGTCAACATCGGCGGACCAAACCAAACTCCTGAAAACACAGACGTCCTTGATTTCCGGGGGACAAGTAGGGGCCGAAAGGAGGTTCGTCTACTATAAGGTGGAACAGCCTGCGATAGGGGGCGCGCGTGGGAAGAGGAGCTTTTCTCACGTCCCTTGCAGGACAAAAGGAAACAAAGAGGGAGTTCACCGGGCGAACAAAGACTATAGTACTTGTCGAGGAAAGAGGACCTGAGGAAGGTCATGCCGTCGTCTGTCAGACGAAGAGCCCAGCTCTGCAAGTCTCGGAGGAGAAAGTGGAGAAGGGGCCGGTGGAAAAGAGGGGGGAATGGACCTCTACTACGCCAAAGGGAAAAGACATCTAGAGAAGGTCTCTTAGGAAAGAGAGAGATGGCTATTGAGAGGAGCTGCCAACGAAAGGGGGGAGCCTTAAAGGGTTACCGGAAAAGGGGGGAAGGGAGAAGAGCCGCTTCAAAAAAAGTGGGGAGCCCTCAATCGAAAGAGCTACTTCTTCCGAGGACACACAAGGAGTCAATCGGAGAAGGGTTTTCAGCCGAGGGAGGGAGCATGTTACATCAAGGGGAAGGAAGAGAGCCGGGCCGATACCAGCGTAGAAAAAATAGCGCAAAGGCATTTGGGTTAAACAAGAGGATCCACCGGAAAGAAAATCCTTTGAACAGGGAAAGAGAAAAGGGTTTTTTCCCTGCTGACCGGAGGGGGAGGAAGGGAAGGCTTTTTCCGGGCATTTTTATCTTTGTTCGGCAAAAAAACGAAGATTCTCTCCAAAGGGGCCTCACAAGTAAAGGGGGAACTGAAAGGCGCTCCGGTCGAAGGAAAAAGCGCTTCACTCGCACGAAAAGAGGAGAGGGGCCTACGGCTCCCCTCAGGAGACGACGAAGTCCTCGCCGTTTTCCGCCCTTGCTCAAAGGGGAAAAGTGGAGGGAGAGAAACTTCATGTCAGAAAAAGAGGGCTTCATCCTTCTACAAAAGAGGGCCGATCCTCCTGCTGGTTGGTCAGGTGAAGGATAAGGAGAAAGCTTAAAAGTCCGAAGAAAACAGGCTTACGGGACGGGACAAAAAAGAGATCGCATCTCCATTGCCAGAAGAATGGAATGCGAAGAACGATTTCTACACCATCAGAAAAAAAGCTAAGGCTGTAGTAGAGAGGAGGAAACTACTAGGGGAAAAAAGAGAAAAGTCCATCGAAAGGGAAAGAGGAGGAGGGAACTCTCTCGCTCCTCCTCGCCGCGCATGAAA
>Ga0179593_1554458_pt1 | contig 25275 bp, 45 predicted proteins | sample CZODoug2_1_08_16_FD_185931 | JGI IMG/M metagenome (GOLD analysis project Ga0179593, IMG submission 185931) | Vadose zone soil fungal communities from Angelo Coast Range Reserve, California, USA - CZODoug2_1_08_16fungal (PacBio error correction) | ecosystem: Environmental > Terrestrial > Soil >...
TTCCGTTTCCGCCAAAAGAAGAGGGGGGGGGACGCCCAAAACTGCGAAATGGTGACGCAGGAAAAACAGGGTGAAACCTGCGTCAGCTATCGAAAAACAACGCGTAACCGACCAGCCCGCAGGGAAAACGCCCCACAGAGACTGTGAACAGGAAGTAAAACGCTGCGGAAAATCCTGGGTGGCAAGACATTGGAAAACCAAAGGGATTGTAAACTTGGGGATTGGGGGGGGGATTGGACAGATACTCCTGGCGGAACCCCGCCCATGGCATATAAAGGGTTTAAAAAAAAAAAAAAAAAAAAAAAAAATCCCAAAAAAAAAAGGAAGGGTGGGGAATGTCCCAAACAGGGCCCATGTAACTTGACTTCTGAAACGCTGGGGGGGGGGAATGGGGGAATGGCAAAACCGGATGTCATCGTGTGGGTAAGGAGAGAAATCGAGCCCGTTCTTCTCCTTTTACAGGTAAAGGGGGGGGGCTAAAAGTAGTAACACCCAAAAAAGGAATTGAATAATCATGAATAGGGGGCAAAGGATGAAGAAGAGAAAAAGGAAAAAAGACGTCAGCATCACACCAGCTCACTTTTACGGGAAAGAAATTAAATACCCCACCAACGGTCATCCAAAGGGAGGGGGGGGGGAGGGGGGCTGAGGGGAACGGAACAGGGTCACCAGTAAAGTCCGAGAGAAAAAAGAGTGTAGAACTTTCCACACCGCAATGTGATCCAGGGCAGAACCAGGGAAAAAAAAAAGGGACGAAACAGCGGCAAACAAGGGGGGGGCGAAAAATATATTCAAGAATTTGGGGGGAGGTTTTTAGGGCCTCGAGGTCAAACCTCGCTGTGCCGACCGTCTGCCCAGCCATTCGGGGGGGAAAGCGGGAAAATCAAACGTCAAAAACCAACAGAAGCAGAACTGGGCAGCGTCCACGCCTGGAAAAGGAGCAGAGATAATAAGGAGGGAAACGTGGGATTAGCTAAAGTGAAAAAAAGCCAAAACCACTTTAAAATGAAATCAGAAAAAAAGGGCTTGGCCGCCAACAAGAAGCCCGCATCAACACAGGAAAAAAAAAGGAGGCGGGATGTTGTGAAGGGGAAGAAGGAGCATGTTCTTCCTTGGCCCTTCTCGCGAAAAAGCCGTCCAACGAAAGAGGGTCTCTGGGGTCATAAAAAGGGAAAAAGTGCAGGTGCTTGCGAAAAGTCCACCCAACAGTTGAAAGAGGGCGGCTTGGGGGAAACAAAAAAAAAAATGAAAAAGGGAAAAGAAAAACGCCCGCTTGCCGTCCATTGAGCTGGAGAGGAAAAATTGGAAAGGTTTTAACGCGCGCAAGTTTCAAAATGCAAGGGAAAGGGGGACCCTAAAAGGATCCCAGTTGCCTGTGTAGAAACACCGAGGTAAGAAAATGAGAACTGCGTAGTCCCTCTTGAGAAAAAGTAGGAGATAACAAATCATGTCCCTCTTGGGAAAAGGGGAAAAAAGAAAAAAAACGGGCGACGGCAGAGCAAAACAGAAGGGGAGGTTTGTGGAAAAAAAAAGAAATGAACCTGTGAGACAGAGAATGCAGGGAGACTTGCCGGTGGAAAAAAAGGGGGTAACCCGGCTCCAAACAAAACATCAATTGGGGTGGTGGTGAGGGGCCCCTCCCTGGAAGAACAAGGGGTAAGAAAAAATCTAGAAAGCGAAGGGGGGTCAAAAAAAGGTCTACCATTCAAAATGGTCCGGATAAAAACCGGGGGCAAAAGAACCGTTCGGGTATCGTGCAATCACGGAAAAAAACGTATCTCCCAATGTCAGACACGGCCCGGGCGGAAGTTCATGTTTTTTAAATGGCAAAAGGAAAAAATGAAGACTATGAGGGGCTAATTCAATGGTGGGGGGTGGGGGGCAAGGGACGGTTTCCCTGCATGAAGTGGGGAACGATTAATGAAAGGGGGGGGGGGTCTGTGTGCTAGCTGGAAAAGGAGAGCCGGTGGAGCAGATTGAAAAAACGAAAAACAGTTGACATAAGCATTAACACGAGAGTGCAAAAGGGAAAAAAAAAAAAGAACAACCGGAGCGGTCAAGCCGGTTAGAGGGTCAGAAGGAAAAGTGCCGGTGAAAAAAAGCAAAAAGGGGAAAAAGGGCAAAGGGAAAACACCCAGCGGTTGTCCACAAGTAAACGGGTCCGACAGGATGACACCTCCGATCCGTCCGAGAATTTAGGGGGGAAGCAAATGGGGGAAAGGAGAAGAAAAAAACTGAGGAATGGGTTCAACTTGTCCATGTTCACCGACAAAAAAAAGCGAAGGGGGTCATGTGATGTGTAGGGGGGGGGAAAAAAAGAAGGGAAAGACCATTGGGTGTTTTCCATAGTTTCAGGGGGAAAAAGAAAAAAAGGACGATAAGGGGGTGGTCAGACATTTTGTAGTTGTCGAATGGAGAAAAAAAAAAACGGGGGGTCCTCGAAACAAAGGGAAAAAGAACGCGGGAGTGTGTTGGAACCACAATACGGGAGGGGTGCGGGGGGAACCAGTTGGCAAAAGGGTCAGGCCCGCGGAGCGAGAAAAAAAAGAGAAAGGAAAATACGACGGAAAAAAAGAGGGGGCTAGGAAAGGACGGAAGCTGTAACGGTAAAACTTGAAACCTGTGAGGAGGGGAGAGGGAGTCAAGGGACAACGGAACCCAAGGGCAACTTTTTCCTAAAAGAGGAAAAAGGGGGGGGTGTAAGGGCTCATCTTCAAAAAAAAAAAATGTGAAAAAATGGGGGAAAGTCAGGGGGGTTGATGAATACCAACGTAAAGGAGCTACTGTCGGAAAAAGAATGGAGATGCCGGGGAGGGAGGAGGTTCCAATCAAAAAAAGTAAAAAAAAGGGGGGGGGGGATTTTTACACCCCGACCTAGGCTTGCAAACTCAGGGGGGAAAAAAGAACGGACCTGGAAAAGAAAGGCCTACAAGACAATGCAGTTGACAGAACATCCTTCAGAAAACGCTGACAAGGGGTTTAAAAACCAAAGGTTAAAAAAGGTGTTTAACCAGAACTAACAAAAAAAAAAAGGGGGGTCGCGAGGGGGGGGGTCTCCCCGGGTTTGAGGGATGGACGGGTTGAAACCGGGGGGAGAGGAGAACTTTAGCACGGGGGGAACGAATGGGGGGCCGTGTTTATGTCGGTATGCGAAGGACAGTCAGGGCAAAAGGAGTAGTAAGTGCCGCCTTGGAAAGGGAGAAAAAAGAAAGGGGTGAAGTGGGAGGGGGAAAAAAAAAAAGTGGACCAGGAAAAAAGTGGGGGGTTGAGATCCAGACTGAATTTTCGAGGGGGGGGGGGAGAGGGGGACTGCCAAGGTGGTGGGGGCGTCGCAGGTGCTGAAGAGTTGCGGGGGAGAAGCGAAAATGTCCAAAGTAAAAATCAAATACGGTCCAGCGGTACGCTCTAAAAAATAAGAAGAGGGGGGAAGCGGGGAAGCGGTTGGTTTTATCGGAAAGATAGCGGTGAGGGGGTCGGGGTGGTTGACGAAAAAAAAAAATTATTAGGGGGGGGAAAGCCTGGAAAGGAGGGCCATTTCATTGTGCAGGGGAACTGGGGCGCTCAGAGGGTCGAAAAATTAGGCGTGGGTCTGGAAAGGGCAGGAGCAAGTCAGGTCCCTGGGGGGGCAGGAAAGAACAGAAAGGGTCAACTCTATCTCTCACGAAAAAAAACAACCAACAAAGGGGGAGAGGGAGCGGCCGGGTTAAACCCTCCGCTAGGGAAGGAAAAAAAGTACAGAAGTCTTGACAACAGAGAGGGGGAAGAAATGCGCCAAATTAACTGGGGCCCCACCGTTCAATCAGGAAGCGAAAAAAACAGAAAATGGGGGGCCTGAGCTTCTTAAAGAAAGGGAAAAAGTTTAAAAAAAGACCCCACCAGAAACCGAGGAAAAACCCAGTATAACGAAAAACACAAAAAGCCCTTGGCCGTCCAGAGGAAAAGAAAAACTTGAAAAAGAGGGGGGGAGGGACGACTGGGTGGACCAAAAGAAAGGGGACACCTCGAGCTCAAAGGGTCCCAAAAGAAAAATCAAAAGAAGCAAAAACATTCCCCTCAGAGATAAATGGCAAAGACCATCTAAAAAAAGACACGTCTGGGGGAAAAAAACTAGGAGGGTCAAAGAAAGGGAGGACGAAAAAAAGGACAACCGCGGGGGGGGGGTCGCCTCGTCAAGCAACGCGGGGCAACGGGAAAGTCCCGCACAGCAAATTAACTCTTCTTCCCAGAAAAGAATAAAAACCTTCCAAACACATTGCAGGGGAGACCCGCCAAAAACGTTAGACCGAGGCCCGTCCCGCAAAACGTTTAAACAACCGAAAGAGAAAAAAGGGAAAAACCAGGAAAAAAAAGTGCTACATAATACACGAAGTGGGGAGTCCAGGAGGAAAAGCCAGTGCACCGTCAGGGAACTTGTAGACCTCACGGAAGCGGCGAAGGCATTTTTTGGGAAAGGGGGTAATGGGGGGGAATGGGGGGCAAAGTGTTCCTCACGCCAGTCAAGGGGAACGTCAGGAAAACCAAGGCGGGGGGTGAAATCTTTGTTTGGACCGGGCGGCCGGACACCTACAAGAGAAAGGAATGGTCAAGGAAAGAATCTGGCCGCTCACATCGCCGCCGTCCGTTAAAAAAAGTGTGAGACGGGGGATGAAAACACCAGAATTCTCCAACTCCCATCCCAAAAGTAACAGCACCGCTCTGGCTTTTCAAACCTATTCTCCTTCAGGATTAGGTCCTTGAAAAGGACAACCGGTCGACGCAGACCACTACACTCTTAACAACGTGGGTCGGCTGGAGGGGGGAGGGAGCAGGAAAAGACGAAAAAAGACCCCTGGTCAAAGGTTTAAAAAAAAAGGTTTAAGCCAGAAACAAGCCAAAGAGGGGAAGGGCTCCTTCGAAAATTGGTTGTAGTTACAGGGAGAAACCCTCGGGGCCTGACAGGGGGCCCAGCTGCAAACAAAACAAAGACCCAGTAGGTTGGTTTTCCACCAATAAACCTCGACTCAAGGGACTGAAATGAAGAAGGGAAAAAACGTTTTGTTGGTATCCAGAAAAAAAGGGAAGAAAAGAAAAAAAAAAACTAAAAGCGAATCCGTGCGGTCGGGGCACCGAAGAGTGACAAAGGGAAAAAGAGGTCGGGGGGGGGAAAAAAAAAGAGGGGGGGGGTTTTGCAAACAAAAGGAAAACTAGACCCGCAGAAGGCAAGAGTTGGGGGGTGGTAGAAAGGGAAAACATAGGGTAAGAATATATCAGACACTCCGAGATCGCAAACTGGGGAACCAGGGGAACTTCTCAGGACGTCAGGAGGAGGGGGAATTTGATAAAAAAAAAGTCATTGACCCCCGCGGTCATCAAACGCAAAAAATAAAATGGGAGGGAAAAAGGGAGTGAGAAACAACTGGGGGGGGAGGAACATACACGATTGACCGTCGCGTACAGGGGGTCCGGTCAGAGTCAAGAGATGGGGAGATCCATGGGAAACCCAATGGGCCCAGGAGGACCAAGAGGCTTATTGGTCACCACCTAAGAGGGACAAATAGGAAAAAACAACGGACAAAGTAGTCAGGACCACTGGGCCGAAAGGGGTACCGGGAAAAGTTTCCCTCTACAAAAAAAAGAACTCAGGGATGGACCTAACAGAAGAGGGGGAACTTAATAAAGTGTAAGAAAACATGGGGAAAGGGGGGGGGGTGCTGTTAAAAGAGATAATATAAAACTGGTACCAGGTGGTAAGAAAAAAGAATTTGTCAACAGACAAGAAAAAAAGAAAAAGGGAGGGGGGAGCCTTCCCCACACAACCAACGTGGTTAATGGAGAAGGGGAACAGTAAAAAATGGAAAGCAAGAGGGAGGGGGAAGGGGTGCTGAAAAAGGGGGGGTAAGTGACCACCCCGGATGGTTCAAACCAGTGGAAAAAAAAAGCAAAAAAAAAAGTCAAAAAAATTATAAAAACAAATGAGATGGAGACAGGGAAGAAAAGAGATAGAAGGAAATGTACGAGACACAGGTTAATGAGTGCGAAAAGAATGGGGGAAAAGGGAAGGAGCAGTCGCCAAAGCAAGGGCAAAGGAAAGGGGGGGACAGAAGAAGGGAAAAAAAAGGAACTAGGGGGAGAAAAATGTCCTTAATCAGAGGCACTCGCTCATGTGACAAGGAAGAGAAGGGGGGGGGAGATCAAACAGCACCAAAGTGGGACAGGGGAGAGGTCTGGAAAAAACTGGTGCCAATGTAAAACCTCCCGCGGGAGCCGACCGGGGAAAAGTGACCAGGAGGAAAAAAAGAGAAAAAAAAAAAGGGAAAAAGATTGTCTGATTGGGGAAGGTCAGGAAACAAAGACCAAAAAAAAAAAAAAGGGGGAAAATTAGTCTTAAACGTCGCCCGAACGAAAAGCAGACTGGAACCAAAAGAATTAATAGAGTCTTTAATGGGGGGGGAAAATTCCAATTCCGCCCAGGAAGAAAGACTAGCAAACGAAACATCCAAATAGAATTTGGGGGTTAAAAGTTTTTGTTGAAAGGGGAGGGCGGAGGAAGACGAAAAGAAAGCGGGATAAAGAGTTTTTAAACAAAAGAAGCTACTTCACCACGGGGAAAAAAGGAGGGAAGGGGGAAACCAACAATACCATCCAGAGAATGAAGGGAAGCGTGAGGATTTGCACCAAAATGAGGGTGACTTTGGAAGGGGGTGTAAAAAAAAAAAGGGGGAAAAAGGGGGAGTCTCTACAAGGAATGCTGGGATCTAAAGAAATTGAGCGAGGAATAAGAGCAGCAACCGGAAGAGGAAGGAAGAGAAAGCAACATATACGACAAAGGCGGGACGGGTTGGCAAAGGGGGGGGAAGGGGGAAAAAAGGAAAAAAACGTTTCAGATGAGAGTCCCTCAACCATATATAGGAGTAAAGTTTCTCCAGAACGAAGGGGGAAAGAGGTAAAGGAAAAGAAACATCAAAAAAAGAAAGGTTGGGGGGAATGCGTTGTGGAGGGGACATGGGGAAAGAAAGTGCCTCTTGGGGTTTGGGGGGAAAGGGGGGGGAGTGTTGAGTCGGGGGTTAAAGATCGTCTGGCCCAGCAGGAAAAAAAGTGGTTTGTAAAACAGAGGAGGGTTCCCTAAACCTAAAAGGGGGGAAAGGGGAACAAAATACGGAAGGGTCCCCGCCGGAAAAAAAAGGCTGGGGGGGGTTCGCCGAGCCATTTACACGCTTGCAATAAGAGGGGTTTGCCCCGTGAAACAAAAGAATGGAAGAAGTAGTTTTTCCAGCAGGGAGAGTTTGGCATCTGGAAAAAAAAGTGACCGGGGGAAAGGGTCAATGAGGTATTAGTAATCTGAAAAAAAGGGCGGGGAGAAAAAAGGGAAAAGGGGGATCCATCAAACAAATCAAGGAGTGGGGGAAATATAAGTCCGGGTGTCAAAAAACAGAACCGTGGGATGGGGGCGCAACAACAGAGGGACCTCATATGTCTGTGAAAGAGGGGACCAGGGGGGGCTCCAAAGGGGGGACCTGGGGAACAGAGGGGCGGGGCCGTAGCGTGGCCTATGAGCACTATCATGGAAAAAACCTAGTTCAGAAGGTAAGGAAAGGGAACAAAACTGGTTTGCGTTCTAAACTATTTTAGAATCCAAACTCTTCAACAACAACTATTGAGTATTAAAAAAAATATGGAAGGGACCATCTCATGACGCAACCTTTGTTAAAATGGGAAAGGAGTAGCAGGGGGTGAAAGTGTCTATCTGAAACAGGACAAAAAGAGAGAACCCGGAAAGAAAAAGGCCTAAATCCCGGGAGAAAGGGGGGAAACTAAGACGCTTGCGGAATCAAGGTGTGGTACTTCAAAGCCTTGCAACTATGGGTAAACTAGGGGGGGGGAGGGGGTGGGAAGGACATACTTGCTACTTCGGACAAAACAAAAGGAGAAAGAAAGGGAAAAGGAGGGTCCACGCTTCCAGGGGTGGGAAAGGCAAGTCCTGCAAAAAACTGCCTGGGGTGAAAATCAGGGTGGGTTTTGAACGCAAACTGGTATGGATCAGTGGGGAAAAAACGGAAGGGGAAAAAATCTGAATCGGGTGGAGGGGGAAAGGTGAAGGACAGTGAAAGGAATGATAAAGCAAAAAAGGAAAAACACAAAAAACAGACAAAATGTGGTGAAAAAGACATCAATGCCTAATTTGTTCATGGTGGTAGAATAGAGACAGAAAATACACTAACGAAGAAAGAAAAAAAGCAAAACCACTCACACTTTCTTCCAGAAAAGCCAAGAAAAAAAAAAAGGAAGACCAAGTTTGGTTGCTGCGTTCGGGGGACGGAAAATAAAAAAGTCTCAAAAGGGGGGATAGATACGGGGGTGGTTGAGAAAGGGGAAAAACAGGGGGGGCTGAAAAGGTTTGTCCGGGAATGGGAAAAAGGAAACAAGGGCCGCCTGGAGTCCAAGAGGGGAAAAAAGGAAGGGGGTGCGAGACACGTGAGGTGGACGAAGAAAATAGAACAATTAAGGGCTTATTCAAAAGGATCTTCCAGAAAATGTGTAAAGGAGAGGTAATTACACGTCCATACCCATCATAAAGCAAGAAAAGGAAGAGCATAGACTCTTTTCAAAGTAAAGAATGGAAACGTGGGGGTGAGAGGAGCAAAACTGAAAAAGCTGAGAGCTCTTGCCGGGTCACCAACGCTCAGGCAAAAAAAAAGTTTGGGGTTTGGAAAAAACCATCCCTGAGGTCTTGGATGGGGGGGGGGGGGGAAGTACCCGATCAGGGAGGAGCAAACTTGGGGAGACCAGGAAATCCAGACTTCCAAGAACGAAAAGGAGTGGGGTTCAGATCATGAAAAAAGGGGTGGAGGGATAAAGGGCAGAAAAGTGACCAAAAAGGGGGTCAATGAGGTTCGGCTGCTCCGTCTCCAGCCGGCCACCAGGGGCTTGAATTTAGTCCGGGCGAGGACAAGGGGGGGAATAGAGGGCAGAGGGCTTTTTCACCGGGCAGAATAATGAAAAACAGACCTCAGGGAATCCGGGGTGCTTGCGGGTTCGGCACCCAAAAAACCGATGATTCACGGGAGGAACTGGCTTAGGAAAAAAGAGGAAAAGTGTAACCTCAAATTACCAGCAGCATGGGGGGGGGAAACTCAGGTGGAAAAAGAGGGGCAAGGAATTGAGAACTTCCCTCGCCAAAACTGGGGGTGAGAGAAAAGCCAGGGAAGTCAGAAAAAATTCCCGAACTCCGAAAACCAAAAAAAAAGGTGAAAAGAAAGCGGAATAGAAAGTTGGGTTCTCCATTGGGGGGCTCTCCATGTTAAGGAAAAGTGAAAAAAGGAAGGACATACGTGCCCCAGACAAATCCGAAAATCTGAGAAGGGTTGAACAGGAAGGAGTCAAAAGGGGAAAAAAGTGCCTAGTGTAAGGGTAGGGAGGGGAGGTGAGAGGGGGGACAATCAACTGGGAAGGCAAGACAAAAACCGTAAAGCCAAAAACTTTCGAATTAAATGGTTTAATGGAAGGCCCCGAGGAACGGGCCTGAAGTGGGGGGGGGGGAGCAAGGAAAAGTGGGACCTGTGTCGAGGGGAAAAGCTAGGGATTGGGAAGAGTTGGCGTGGACCTGTAGGGGACGCCGGGGGGGGGCAGGAGGAACCGAGAAGGAAGGGACATATCCTTGCCAAAAAACGGGGGGGCAAAAAAGTTAGAGAAAAAGAAGAAGACGAAAGCCCCGGGGGATAAGTGAAAGGGGGAATACCCATAAAGTGCAGGGAAGAAATCAAATTGAAGAAAAGAGGGGGAATGAAAAAAAGAGGTCGTAAGGGCGCAGGACGCAATGAAAAAAAAAAGAAAAACAAAACGGCAGAAGAAAAAAAAAAGGATGCAGAGGAAGGCCCACGCGAGATTGAGTCACGGGTTCTGGGCACAGAGAACAGGGCGTCTAAGGGGTCCACATGGGTGGGCAGTGTGGGGAAAAAACCGGGTCCGGCCACAGAATATGGGCCAGGGGGGGAGGGACGAAACAGACGACGAATAGGAAAAGTTAGAACATTGAAGTGTGTTCAAAAAAAAGGGTTGAGAAATACAAAAAACAAAATGAAGCCTGTAAGTGGGGGTGTGGTGGGGAGTTGATAGGGAAGGGGGGGGAGGTGGGGACGCATTATGGGGGAAAAGGCCAAAAGCCGACGAGAAAACATGAGAAAAAGACCAAAAAAGGCTTTGAAGGAGACGGGAAAAGGGAACCGAGTCGGAGGACTTCGCCGAGGAAAAGAGAGGCGGGGAAAATACGATGAACCGGGGGTAGAGAAAGGAGAAATGATTGGGGAACTAGCTTCTGAAATGGGGGGGAAAGGTTTTGAAAAACCAAAGGGTAAAGGAGAGTTAGTAAGATCTGAAAATAGGGCGGGAGGTTCGTGGATGGGGCGTGGGAATAAAAGGTCGAAAAAAAAAAATTGGTCCACCCCAAACGAGGGGGGGCCCCTGTTCAAATCCAGGGGGGGGGTCCCAAATACGGAATTACCCTGAAAGAAAGACTACCAGCAGAAAGCTCACGATCGAAAAGAGGAAAAATTTCCTCCCAGGACACTACAGTTCGTGGGACAAAAACACCCAAATGGAGGGCGTATGGGGGTGACGCGAGGGATTACTTCTGTTACGTTGGAAAAAAAGAAGGGGGACACTTTCTCTTAAACGGATTGGTTACTGGGGGGGTGAATGAAAGAAGAGAAAAAATTCAGAAAGGGGACCTTAATTTGAAGAGCTTTACGAGGGGAAACCAGAACGGGGGGGCCGTAGGGAATAGTGAGGGAAAAAAGGACCATAAGGGGTGGTCAGATGGTAAAAAAAAGGAATCAGGGAAGGAGTCAAAACAGGGGGAGGAAAGGTTAGTTGACTAAAAGGGGGGGGGAATCTCTTACTACGAGAGTCAAAAGGGGGGGGGGGGTGGTAACCTGGCTGCGACAAAACGTCGGAATTGCCCGGGGGACCGGTGAATGCTTTGGGGGTAGCAGGGGCTGGGGGGGAACGAGAAAGAAGAGGGCAGGAAAAATTCTATCCATGGGACTTGGGTCGGGGGGAGCATCTAGGAAGTGGGGACCAAGGAGACTTAAGTGGCTGTAGGATTCGGGGAGGTACCGCCCTGGGGTGAAAAGGAAAGAGGGGGTGGGGTCTTAAAAAAACTAGGATCGGAAAACACAACAAGGGGATGTAGAAGAGAGCAAGATAAAGGTGAAGAAACCGATTGACCAGGGAGAGAAGTGAGAGGAAATCGGAAATAACAGACCTCCCAAAAGGGGGTGAAGCACGAACCAAAAACGCAAAGGGGACCGGGACAACAAAAGGGCCTACTCAGTCAAAAAGGCTCAAAAATACCATCAATCACGAGAGGATCAAAAAAAAAACCAAATCTTCCACACTAGAGCGATACAAATTCAAAAAGCGGTCAATCCCCGTCAGTGTCTAAGCCGGTCACAAATGGGGAAGTCACCGAAGACCAAGACGAGGCGTAAATCTTCACTTCAAAGCAGGACCAAAGAAAAAAAAGCGCAAAAAACAAAAAAAAGGGAAAACTCTCCCATCGAAACACCGTCTGAAAGGGTCGATGCATGTCGCACGAAGAGGGGAAAAAAAAGACGGGGGTGTAGCAACCCAGGGCCAAGGGAAAAAAAAAAACAACTTACGGAATAAAACAATCAGGGCAGAAGAGGCTAAGAAAAAAACGAGCAAACAAAACGAAAAAACTCCCAATAAGGAACCCCCTGAAAGTAAAAGTCCGAGATGTTTAGGAGAGGTTAAGAAAAAATCAATTAAAAACTGCCTGCAAAAGGGGAGAACAAAATCAACTACGGGGGTGGCTAAAAAGTCAACAAGGAATGGCCGAGGAAAAGTGCTTAATCAGAGAAGGAGACAAATAATTGGTTTTCTTTGGTTAGTTGAATTGTGTGTTGGGTCTTTGGGGTTGGGGGGGTGGAGAAAGAAAGGTCGAGATGTGTACCGGCAGCCTCCCAGGAAAGTGGAAAATCACTTTTTTGTGGAAGGAGGGGTATGAAAAAACCTTCAAGCACCAAACATGAATTCCAAAACGAATAGGGGAAAAGGGCAAAACACGAAATCCAGCCCAAACCAGAAGAAGAAGGGGTTAAGAGTTGTGTGGCCGGGGCAAGAAAAAACTTTAAAAAACATCAAACATTAAAAAGTGGTGCACATTGCAAACGGGCTAGATTTTCCCTTGAAAAAAGAACAAGGGATTACCAAGAAAGGAAAAACCGTGGTGGAAGACCTTGGGCAACGGGCAACTCCCGCCACTCAAAAAAAAAAGGGAGTGGTAAACACGGAACTCAAAGAAGAAAACAAAAGAAAGGACAAGTTTACTAGCCAAAAAAAAAGGCTCGGGGTGGTTCAAAAAGACCAAGCGGTGAAAGGCACTTGCAGATCGCTGGAGACTACAAACGCCAAACAAACGGTTTGTGGGCAAAAATACAAAACCCCAGAGACAGACGGACAGGGTTGGTTTGGGGAAAATTGAGGGAAGGGAGAAAAAAAAAAAGAATGCTGAACACTAAATCGGTCGAAAAACGGACTGGGAAAGGGGAGGGAAAAATGGGGTCAATCGGTTTCGGGCGACGAGGTTTGTTTGAAAAACGAGCTCTATGAAACTGGGGGAACCGGCACTACGTGGGGATAAAAGAGGGTTGGGGGTTCTTCTCCAGAACAGTATAGCTAAAGATCAAGAGAGCACACACTTACGTGACCACGTAAAGTCAGCCTGATCAAAAAGGGATGTCATGTGAAAAAAAGCAAGGACGTCATGAACGAAACCTTGGGTCAGTGCGAACGCCCCATAAGTTGGAGCTAAAAGGGGGGGACAACAAGAACATCACCACAACTAGAAGGGGAGACGGGTCTTTGAGAAAAAAAAAAAGGCAAAGAGGGGGAAAGATTTCAAACGTTGGTGGGGCACTCAAAAAACCAACATGCGGTTCCCAGCCCCTTGCAAAGAGCAGCGTCAATGCCCTCAGCTCCGACGAGAATCACCAATCGAGGGAAATGTTAAAAAAGAGAAACCTCCCGATGATCGGACCTTAAAACAGATTCTCAAAAAAAAAAATAAACACCAAAAAAATACAGAAGAGGAAGGAATTGCCCGCTAAGATTGAAACGGGGGGAGGGGAATGGCATTGAAAAAAGAAAAGGTATGGCCCGGAGGTAGTGGGGGCGGTGGAGAGGGGACCTCCCAAATAAGAAAAAAAGGTGACGCACGCAAAATCTCAATTAAGGGAAAAAGAACCGGAGGTTTAGCCTGGTACCCCAAGGGGGAAGGAAAACTGGAAGTTTGTTTAAATAAAACTAGGTGCGGAAGGTGCAGGAAGGTTTGAAATACAAAATACACCAAAAGGGTTCGGTTGGGAGGAAGGGAAACAAATGTCATTCCCAAATTCCAGAAAAAAGGGGAGTGTAGACGGGAGAGAAAGGAAGGAGTCCGGAAAGGTGGGTATTCGCACTGTAAGGATTGACGAAAAGAAATCGACGAGGGGATTCATTCTCAAAAGGGTGGAAAAGCGCACTTGAAGCGTGTACAGAAAGGCAGGGGAGTAGGGGGAAAAAGGGGACAGCGGGGGGTCTGAAAGGTAAAAACGAATGTTTGTCTCATGGGGACGAAAAGAGGGGGGGGGGGGCGACATGCAGGGAAAAAGCCACAAATGAAATCGCGAGGTTCGGATAAACTGGCATTGAAAACGTCATCGGACGGACCGGGAGAACCCGCGAGCAGTAAATTAAAAAGAAGCGGGTGGAAAAGAGGAAGGCGTCATGACCAGAAAAAAAACATGAAGAGTTTCCGTTAATTCGACGGAAAAGGAAATGAGAGAGTCTTAAAAAAAAGGAGCTGAAGGGGACTTGGGTTTAAGTGCTAAGTCCGAAAATGATAATAAATTAGGAAAACACCATCCCCAGAACTCAGATTGGTTGAAACTTTTTGGAGCGGGGGTTTGCCACGGAAATGAATGACAAGGGGGATGGGAAATTCTCTATCTGGCAAATGTCACCATTGGGAACAAACAAAAAGATTACGGTGGGGGAATCAAACAAAAATTCTTAGGAGAGCCAGATAAACTGGCAAAAAGGGGGATGAATGAAAGAGAGGGCAAAAATGACGGCTAGGGCAAGATCTGCATAGAAAGGGGGGAAAAAGGACAATATCGGATCGCATGCCAAGAAGAAAAGTATTAAGAAAAAAGTAAACATCTTCCCCGGGGGGGGGGGAAGAACAAAAACAAACAGGCTTTTGGTGACGCAGCAAAAACCAGATTGCTAAAAGAATTAAAGTGACCCTACAAGGGAATTTCCGTCCTGACGAAGCAAAAAAAAGGGGGGGGATCGTGTTGTGGGGGGGGTAGGGGCATGAGGAAGAAGTGGGGGTGGGGGGGAAGGCGAACAGTTTTTTCAAGGGTCGGGGGGGAGACGAAAGAAGGGTGGAAAAAAACCCTTAATTTCATTAAGGAAGGGGTCAAAAGGGGGAAAGAAACTTTTAGGTCGCAACAAACTGAAGACGCCGAAAGAGCTTGAGGAAACAAGTGAAAAACCGCGGGGTTACACGCGTGAATAACGGGGTGGGAAATAAACAAAACACCCGAGTTGGAAAAGTGGAAAAAACGAATGGTAAAAAGGATTGTTGGGCGGGGTTGGAAGTTGACCACCGTAAGCATGGGGGAAAAGGGAAGGGGTTCTAAATCATTTCTGCAAATGGCGCGACGAAAGGGGAAGGTGAAAGGCACGGAAAAATGGCCATCGGTGCAGACGTGAGAACCAAAAAGATTAAGGGAAGAAATTAAGAGGGAAGTTGAGGCAAAAAAAAAGTGAGGTTTCCGCCGGAAGGGGAGGGGTAGAGTGGGGAGTGCCGAGGGAAAACGGCAAAAGGCAAAACTTATTCGCAAGGGGTAAGGCGTAAAAATTGCTGGGGGTCGTCCCCTGATGATTAAAAAGAGAAAACAACAAAAACAACGGAAGAAGGGAGAGGGAAAACAGAGTCATGGAAGCAAAAATGCGATGACGCTTCAATGAGAGAAGGGGAAAAAGGGGAAGAAAACTAATGCAACAATCCCACAACAAGCAAAACGCCCACAGAAACTGGGTTGACAAAGGAGGATAGAAAGAAAAAAAAGGTTGGGTCCTCACCAGCAAAGCGTATGATTTTGGGGTCTTTTATCACATAGAACCTCCGCAGAATGGGCAAATTAGAATAAAGAGTGGAAAAGGAGGGGGAAAGCTTCAGGGGGGAATAACAACCCACCCCAGTAACTTCACATGGAAAAGAGAACGGGAGCGGGGGTGGGGAAGGCAAAAAGGAGAAAGAGAAGCGGGCGGGGAACTCGAACCTTTCGGGGCAGGGGGTGTTCGTGGTAAATGCGGGCTAATCAAATAAGACCACAAAACCAGGACGACACATGAGACAATGGAAGGGGCTGGGTAATTAAAGATATATCCAAGAATACAAACTCAGAAAAACACCCAGCCCACGGGAGGAACACATGAACCATAAACGAAAGCTTTTTGGTGAGTGCGAACTTAAGGGAAAAGATGAGGAAACCACTTGAATGAGGACTTCAAGGGATATGGTTGAGAACGGGAGAAAAAAAAAAAAAGTCCTGTACTGAAAGATTTGTGCGCCCAGGGACCCAGCAAAGGAAAAGGTTAAGAGGGAGTCCCAAACACACAAAACCATCGATGGGGTTGAAAGGATGAGGGGAAGTGGCAACTAGGGGGAGAAATCTATAGTCCCAACCACGACTAAGGGTACTTTCTATGTGGATTCTGCAAAATCCTCTGGTGGGAAAGGAAAAAAAAGTTGAATCTACTCCTGACCACTTCAAGCGAAGAAAATGGGGGCAGCGTAAAGCTTCAGCCACTCAAGATAAGAGAAATGGAAACGTGGTGACGGAATGAGTAAAAGGCAAAAAACCCGCTTAGAGCAAAAAAAGGGGAGGGTGAGGCCGAGGGGACAAAAAAAACCGCGCAGGGGGCCGTTTAACAAAGACACAGTCTGGGGGGGGGGGGAGGGGGGGAAAGGAGGTTTGTCTAAGTAAGGCTATTCAAAAACCGGGAAACAGCCCGGCCGAAATCGGGAAAAAAAGGTTTGGTGGGGGTACAGACTCCTTCGCAGGTGTAAAAAGTAGACTCAACCATGGCAAACGTCAAAGGGAGGGTGTGAAGTTCACCTAAGAATCCAGCCGAAAAAAACGGGATTCTGTACTCGTGGTCGATGGAGGGAGGCCAGTCTCAGAGGGAGGGGGGAAATGAATGCCAAAGCCACGCTCATCTTCCCTTTGGCTGGGGGGTAAGAGATTTTAGGGTCGGGCGAAGGCATAACCCACCAGGTGTGGGGGGGGGGGGGGTCAAACTCAAAGTAGGACAGGGCTTCTTCAAACTTGGGAAAAAATGGTCTCGGCCTCAATAAAACTAAAAGAAGGGGGGAGAGGTGAAAGGTTGAACGTGCCCTCCGGGGCAAAACGCGAAATGCAGAAGAACCTGGTGGGTTTTTGCCATTACTCCTTACATTTTTGTGATACAAAGACGCGATCCCCAGCCGCCCGTTTTCCGGAAGGAAAGCATTTTGGGGGGGTCAAAAAAAGGAAAAAGAAAAGTTGTTAGTGGTGGGCAAACTTCAGGGAGACCTAAAGAGTGGTAATGAAGAAAAACAGCAATCCGACTCGGGAAAGGGGGGTAAGGAAAAACATTTAAATTGGCCATCAAATAGGGGAGGAAAAAATCACGAAAAGTTAAAAAAAAAGTCTTAAGGGGGGGGGGGGGGGGGGGGGGGGGGGGGGGCGGATGGAAAGGGGTAGTAAGAATAACAGGGGGGAAGGAGGTTGCACTCAACTTAAAACAAAGAAGGACAAACAAGAAAAAAGAAAAGGGGGTGGGAAGGCCATACGTGAGTTCTAAAAAAGGGGAAAAAAAAAGGGGTTGGTGTGGAGAGAAAGAGGGGGCGAAGTGGACAAACCACGGATTGGCTGGGTGTGGAATCCTAAACGATTGGCTGGATGATGCCGGAAAAAGGTGAACCACGTCTTGAATGGAGGGGAGAAGGACAAAACAGTGAATAGTGGGGGCTTGTCCCCAGTCAGGACCGGGGGTCAGGGGGGATGCAGGTGCAATCGAAAAGGAGGGACGGTGTGAGAAGGATGGAAGCAATTCGTCAGATTGGGGTCGGAAGGATGAGAGCCGCAGCAAATCGGTGGGTCCATTGGGGGTCAAATGTCCTGGGACAAAAAAAAAAGAAGGGCACGGCGAAGGGGGAAGAGGGTGGTGGTGGCCAAAAACAAAGGTAAAAAGCCACAGAGAAGGGGGAAAAAAACAGGGGCCAAAAGGTGGTCTGGTGAACAAAAGACGAACGAGGGGGGTTAACACCATGGGGGAGTGGTTAGAAGTGAAAAAGAAAACTTCCTGACGGGTGAAGACAAGAGCCTGTCGGTATTGTGAGGGAAAAGAAGGGTGATGTTCGTGGGGAGATGGATTTGGCCGGAGAGGATAAAACGAGACGCGAAAAGGGAAGGGGTAGAAGAAAAAAAAAAAGAGTTCGGAGCTTAACGGTAAAACCTTGACATGCTGAGTCGGATCTCGCCAAAACGAAAAAGGGAAAGAGGGGTCAAAGGGTGGTCTGGAAAAAGGAAGATTGGGATCGGGGGACATCCTGTGCAAAAACGGAAAGGGATGGAAAGGAGAAGGGGGGAGGACCCCCCAGAAAATAAGAGCCAAACCCAAGAAAAAGGTCTGATTGAAATGAAGTTGCGGGAGGCGTGCATCGAAAAGGGGAAAAGGTTTTAAACCCCCGACAGAGGAAAAAGGGGGAAACGACGGGCATAAAAGTAAAATGAAAAAAAAAACCTACAAAAAATGCAAAGGAGGAGCCTCCGTTTCGGGCAGAAGGAAGGTACCAAGGCAACGAAATGGAAACAGGGGAAGAAAAGAGTCAGATTTTTTGGTGCGCCAGGGTTTTGAGGCGGGGAAAGGGTGAAGGAAAGAAAACGAACGGGGGGCGGAGATGAGTTTGCCGGGGGGGGGGGGATGACTCCGAGCCTTCAAAAAAAAAGGCGGAGACGTGGGGGAAACTCTGGGAAGGGGGACATAAATGCCGGGCAGGACAGAGACTAGTTTTTTGAAAACTGAGCAAAACTAAGGGGAAAAAAGGAAAAGGGTATTAAGTCGGGCGCGCCAAAAAGAAAGGAGAGAGGGTGACGGGAGCTCGAATGTGTAAGGACTAAAGACGGTTCAGCTGGAAAAAGGGAAAACAGAAAGAAACAGGGGGGGGGGGTCAACACGAGACGGGAAATCGTTGGTTTATCGGAGATGGGGGGGTGAAAAAAACCGTCTTTGTGAACTAAACTCAGAATGATGATGAGAAAAAAGGCCAACTCCATTGGAAGGTTAATGGTCTGAAAAAAGGGGTGACCCCAAATTGGGGGAGCAAGTAAGGAGGGGAGAGCTCGTCCGAGCAAAAAGCAAAAAAGTTTGAATAGAAAGCCTTAAAGGAGGGGGAAGGGAATCTCTCAAAAAACGGATGAGTGAAATAGAGAAGGTAAAAAGGGGGTACGAAAGAAAAACTCAGAACTACCGGCGTCGGGAGAAGAGACCTCTTTACGACATACTGGTTGAAAAGAGGACGATAACCTGCACACTCAAGAAAAAAAAGCTCCCTTCGGCCTACAAAAAGAGGGAGGAACAAAAGGCTAGAAAAAAGTCACCCTGAACAAAACCTACTAAATCCGAAGATAAAAGATCAAAAAACTTCCTCAGGGGGACAAGCCGTATTCGAAGCGGGGAAAAGGGGGAAGAACAGGGCCAAAAACACGCTACAACTCGTCAATGCAAACCTCTCATACAAAAGAAGGCAAAGAACAATAGCCAAGGTTGAATACCATCGAAATCAAACCTGGAAGGGGAGGAAAACTAGTCTGTATGAAAAAAGAAACGGGGGACAAACCAAAAAATCGTCAAAACGAAGGGGGGAAACTGGGAAAAGTCTGAAAGCATAAGCGTCATCGACCGAAAGGGGGCAAGAAAAACGGACTCATCGAAGAAAAAACCGGAACCTTAGAGTCCCACCGAGGTTGGGAGGCCCTCCAAGTTAATACAGACCAATTGAAACAAAAATAAGAAAAAGGGCCTAAGGAATAACATCAAAGACCCTTGTTGGGAGTGTCTCCCTGCCAGAAAAAACAGAGGAAACGGTGGGGGGGCGGGTGGACTTAACTTTGGGACCTCAAGCAGGAAAGCCGAAAATATTAAAGAAAGGGGTTGAGGGGGGTGTGTAGGGGGGTTTTTGAAAGGGGGGGGGTGGGCAAGAAAAAATACCTATTCTAGGTGATCACCGGAACTAGAAGAGGTGTAAAAGTGACGTTGTGTTAGGGGTACGATGGGGGAACCACCAAGAATCCGCATTAAAAAGGACGACTCCCTTGCTGGGGGGGGGGGGGGAAAAGATCTAAGGCAAAAAAAAGGGGGGGACGTGTGTTGTAGTGGGCGGTCAGCCCCTTGGGGGGGAAAAAATAAGCAAAAACAAAGTTGCAAACGAGAGGCTCCCGGACTTTCGATGCCAGGTGAAAACCACGGGAAAAAATCGTAAAAAGAGAAACCGGGGTTCCGCCCCTTTAGGAAGACGCCCGAAACTCAAAGAAAAAGGGGCAGGGGGGGAAAGTTTAAAACAGAGCCCGACATAAGGGGGGGGAAAAAAGGAGAGGGTCGTGTCCCAACGGAAATTGGCTCCGACTCAAAACCGGAAAAAAATGAAAAAAAGTTTGAAACTTACTAGGAAAAGACGCAAACACGCCAGGGGTGTTGCCCAAAAGAAAAAATACGAAGAAGGATGCTTCAAAGACTGGGGAGGGGGGGGGTGGGGTTGGTTTGTGGAGGTCTCCAAAAAAGAGGGTAAACACTAAGAAAGGGAAAAATAAGACTTTATCGGTAGGTAAGTGTTTCAAAGCAGGGGAGGCAATCTTGGTCTGTTGGAAAAGGGGGGGGGTGAAAACACCACTAAGGAAACTCACGGGAAACTGAACGAACTAAAAGTTGGGCAGGCGGAAAGAAAAAAAGGGGGAAGAAGGGAGCTCTATATCCCGAGTGCCTTGAGACCGGGGAAGACTAACCTATCAGAGGTTAGTTGGCAAGATGGAAAAACAGGCAGAACTTTAAACTACGAAGAAAAAAGGTCCCAAGGGAAGGGTAAAGAAAAAACGGCATGGGGATCCAACTAAGCAAAAAAAAAAAAACACCTGCCCGTTGAAAGTGGTTGAAAAAAAAAAAAGAAGGACGTCAAACGGGAAGCGGGGTCAACGGTGAAAGAAGGATTCCTCCATGGAAACCGGACGTCGTACATAATACAAAGGAAACTCATAAGGGGCAACGGCAGACACTTTTAAAAGAACAAAAGGAACCAAGAAAGGAAAAAAAAAACCGAAATTGACTAAGAAGATGGAAGTGCACATTAGTAAAATTAATGGGGTGGGGAAAAAAGGGGGGGTGAGATACTCTTGAAAGTTGTTAGGGGGCACGACTAACCCAGGGAAACCAGAAAGGACGACGATGTTATCCTTACCAGGGTTTAGATGAAACTAGGGAATCCAACGGAAAGTCAGGGGAGGGGGGGGGAATTTCAAAAATAATTAGAAAAATGAGGTTCTTTAACCAAAAAAAGTGAAAAAAAAGTATAACAAGGAGGGCCAGGATAAACCAGGCCGCGAGTGGAGCCGTAAAAGTTAATGGAGGTCAGAAGGAAGGTAGAACCAACCTGAAACCTCGTACAGGGCATTAAAAGGGGACACGTGAAGAGGGGAAAACGGGAAGAAAGAAGATTTAAATTAAAAATGTAACTGAAATAGAGGACAAAGGGTTGAGAAGGTGGCTGAAGCAACGGGGGTGCGAAAGAAAAAAAAAGCCAAACCCTTACTCTGGGAGACCCAAAGGGGAATAAACTCCTGAGGGTAAGTAACACAGAAGTCAAAGACCCCGAAATGGAAAGGGAACAGCGGGGGGTAAAAACAGATGAAACAGAATTAAAAGCAAAAAATGACTTGGGAAGGGAATTCAGAAAAGACGCGCGAGGGAAGGGGCGTCTGAACAAATAACAAATATCAAAAACGGTTAAAGGAGGGTATTAAGACCGCTTCAAACACAGAACAAGGAGATAGACAAAACCAAACCACCACTAGCTGGGGGGGACGTTTGGGGAGCTTAAAAAAAATGAAAACGCGGGTGGGGGGGGGAAAAAGAGAACGGAAGGTGGGGGTTCAGGTGCACAAGTCAAAAAGGGAACCAAATCGGTAACTTGAAAAGATTTCTATGAATGACGCATGCAACCAAAAAAAAGTAGATGGATGGGAATGAGACGGGGAAAAAGATGAACAATCTAGAAGGGTAATTCAATATCCATAGAAAAAAAATAAACAAATTACAAGAAAATCCGAAAAACTAAAAAGAGAGCCTATATTCGAAAAGAAATGGGAAAAAAGCATCCCTTGTGCATTTGTCAAGTTCAAGGGGGGAGGGCAAAGAAAGTGAGACATAAATAAGGGGGTTGACTTGACTCACAAGAAAAAAGAAAACTTAAAGAGGGGTGATCAAATTGGGCAGTCGAGAACAGAAGCCAAGAAAAAGCCTTTGGGAAAAGGGGGGGGGGGGGTTATGTGAAGGAGGGGGAGAGGGGGGGTGGGGGACTGTTTGAAGGCGGTGGGGAAAGGGATCTATCTGGGTCCAAAACAAACTCCCCTTATTCGGGTTGAAAAAAGAAAAAAAAAAAAGGGGGGTGTCCTGGGCTAATAAGGTTACGCCCGCAAGAAACAAAAGAAGAAAGAAAGTCTATTTCTCAGTCGCTTGGGAAAAGAATGCAACGGTTGGGCCGTGACAATGCCGAGGGAAAAAAAAGAGTAGTTCCCCAGCAGAAAAGGAAGGGTGGGGGTCTCTTTTCACGTAAGCGCTTATTCATTTCCGGGGGTAAAAAGGTCTGAAAAAAACCATGAAAACCGCCGGAGTGTGGGGGAAAAAACCACAAAAAAAAAAAAAAAAAAAGAAAATCGTTAAGTTAAAAAAAAAAAAATCGGGGGGGCAGCGTGGTCCAAAAAAACAACCGAATTGGGGGCAAGTCAAGGAGGACGAGTGACCAGGAAGAACGGTGGAGGAAAAAAAGCAAATGTCGGTTCGGTAGACCAGGGGTGCGATAAAGATACGCAACCCCGATACAAAAGGAGAGGGGGGAAATTTGAGCAGTTTTGCGACCTGAAAGGAAAAGTCGATCACAACAACAACGGTGAGAGGGGATTGGAAAATCAATCGTCAGACCAGAAACCAAAAAAAAAGCAGATGGTGAAACGCGTCAACAGCGATAAAAAGGGTTGTGCCCAAGTGAACTATCAAGGGCAAGAAAAAAACGTCGAAAACAAAAAAAACGGAAAAAAAATTATAACTGGCAAAAACCATACTTAAAGACTGATGGTGAAATAAAAAAAACATGGGGGGGGGGGCTGGGGGAGCCAACGCACCGAGGAGGAATTGGGGGTGTGCTGAAACAGGGGCTCCAAAAAAAAATCTCCCATTGGCAAAGATTAAGCGATGGTTAAAGTAAAACTCTGGGAAGAAGAGAACACCCCACACTGAACTGCCAAAAATGCTGGAAAGAGAGGGAACTCTGTGGTGGATTCAAAAAAAAAGAGGGGGATCGGTGAGACAATCTGAACGTCCGTTAGGGGTTCACGAAGGGGAAGTGATTGTCGAGAACAAAGAACCAAAGGCCTGTTTCACATTCAATAAGGGGGATGGTTATTATATCCAAATAAATTAACACTTCCACCAACATCAAGAAAAAAATGGGGAAAAAAAAACGGGGGCCTCATTAAATCCAAAAAAAAACGCCAAACGCTTGTGCTGGGGAAGGACAAGTAAGATCCAAAAACGGAGGGGGATCGTTTAAAGTAACCAGAGGTCTTAGAAGGGGGGTAGAAGGTCACAGCAAACCAAAAGAACGAGGGTTGTCTCAGGGAAAAGGAAGGAGGTAAAGGGGGGACCCTTCAAAAATTTGAAGATAGGAACGAGGGGGGGGAAGCGAGTAGGGGAACCTCTCTTTTACAAAATGGGTATTAGTGCGGAAGGGAACTGTCGAAATCCGGAAAAGGGGCACAAAAAAGGGAAACCAATCATGGGACGACTCCCAGGGGGTGCGTCACGCGTCAGCCCGAAATAGAAAAAAAGCAAAACCAGTTAAAAAAGGGAAACGTGGTGAAGTAAAGCGAAAAAAGCGGAGTATTCGCTTGCTTGGATTCCGCACTTCTCCAGGAAACAGCAAAAAAAACCAAAATGGGGGGGAAAATGGGGGTGGGGTGCGTAAAAAATGCTCTATGTTCTCCTGCCGAAGGGGGGAAAATCCAAAAAAGCCTCCGCCAGCGATCAGGAAAAACTGGGGGGGGGTCAAAAAAAAAAAAACTCAGGGAGTCACTAGGCCGACTGACCTGCCAAACCAAATGCATGGGATTCTGGTTGGAAACTCCTAAAAAAAAGACCGGAACTTGCTTATTGTCTCAGCTGAAAGAAATAAACGTGTTTATCGAGGGGGGACACGACTGATCCTCCAGGAATTCAAGGGGAACTCAATCGCAGAGGTCCATGGGAATCGCGGGGAGGTCCAAAAAAAACACAAAACTAATTGCCACGGAAGAAATAATGACAAGGGAGACGAAGATGCAGAAACATTTTCTCGTCAATTACCCAATGGACCGTCTGTCACCGGCGGCAACTGTTCCAAAAAAATGCTGATTGTCAAGGGGGCACTCGATGGAAAGGGGGGGGTGGGGGGGGGGGAAGACGAAAAAAATTAACTTTTCTAAATCGGGAGGAGAAAAAGCCGCCGTTTTACAACCGGCACTCTCAGGTGGTTTCATGGATTGGGGGAAAGACTGGGGCCGCAACGAAAAAGGGGTAATTGAATTAAGCAGAATACGCACAAAAGCGAGGGGGATTCCCACCAAGTCTTTAAAGGGGAAGGATAACGAAAGTCAAAATCTAGTTCGGGCGGTCGGGGAGTGCTCAAAAAAAATAGGAGGGTAGAAGGGAAAACTTCTAACTACCCAAAAACAACTCAAAGTTGGGGGGAAGCCCGAATACGTATTAGAAGTCACTGTTTTTTTGTGATAGGCACCGACACAATGCGGAAAGGGGGAAGGGTAGGGAGGCGAGGTTTGGCGAAAAAAAAAGCAGAAGGGAAGAGTTGACCCGGGGATGTGATATCGGACAAATGTCCAGGAAAAGATAGTGAAAAGTTGGAAAACACGATAGGACGGTCAACGGTGAAGGAAAGGTTAAATGTGGGCCGCAATGCCCGTTGAGATAACGTTGGCAATCAAACGCATGACCAGCGGGGTCTGAAAGGGGGGGGTTCGCCTTCCAAGGCAATGACATCCAGAACGAGAAAGAAAAGAACGGGGTAAGGCAGTGCTATAGAGCCGCTGACATTCTGTTTGACAATTAAAAGGGGGCAAAAGCGGCCCAAATCGGGGAAAAAAGTAAGTCAGATCAGTTTGACATATCGCCGCACAAAGAAAAGGAAGGGGACCCAGGGGCCAGAAAGGGGGGGTAACATAAGTAATGGGTAAAAAGTGTTCTGCTCTGGGAAAAAAAACGCCGAAACATTAAAGGGGCCCGAGAGAGGAACAGCGGGGACGCAACTACTTCAGGGAGATAGGGGGCCCCAAAGGTCAGGCCCGACTGAAAAACCTAGGACTAACTAAAAAAAACTCCTTGGAGAGAACGATGCGGAACGAAAAGGGTAAAAAGGTTAAAGGAAGTGCTAAAAAAACCAGGGAAACATGATCCGTGTGACGCGGGGTGAAGTTATCTAAGTTCAGCAACAAATGTGCAAAGGCTTATGGGGAAGGGAGAGGGGTCTGAAAAACTACAAATCGGGGAAATTACTCAGGGCAGCGAAAAGGTCCGGCGGAGGCGGGCATACGCCGCCAAAAGATGGTACACAACCTACTATGCCAAGGGAAATAACGACGGGGAAAATAACTGAGGGAAAACTACGGGAGAGCGCAAAAGGAAAAAAAGCTTATGACTTAAAAAAAGACACGTGGGCAGCCCTGAACACACCAAGGGAGGCGCAAGGTTTTATGAAGGAAGGCGTTTCTGATTAGAAAAAGGGCCGTTGCAAACTCTGTCTTATTTTTATGGAGGGAGGGTGGAAGCAGAGCTTCATGCTGCGGAAAAGTGGGGGCGAACAATTGACGAGGGATAAAAAAGGGAATGAAGGGCCGGACGGAAAAGGTACATATGAGATTTTTT
>Ga0179593_1408509_pt1 | contig 25274 bp, 30 predicted proteins | sample CZODoug2_1_08_16_FD_185931 | JGI IMG/M metagenome (GOLD analysis project Ga0179593, IMG submission 185931) | Vadose zone soil fungal communities from Angelo Coast Range Reserve, California, USA - CZODoug2_1_08_16fungal (PacBio error correction) | ecosystem: Environmental > Terrestrial > Soil >...
TGGATCCTCGTACAAGGGGAAGCTAAGACTTGGAAGATTCTCCTTCATTGCGAGGTGCCAAGAAGTGAGGGGTGGCTCGACGAAACAGCAATTACACTAGCTTAATACGAAAAAGAAGCTCGGCAAGTACAGCAAAATGCATTATCTTTCGGACGCGAAAGAGGAAGAAGCGCTGATTGTGTCTGAAAGGCCTACCAGAAGGGTTATATGCACGAAGGGCAACACAGCCGGGTACATTCCAATGGGTTAGGTGCCGGTGAAAGGAGACGAGGAAACGAAGCGATCGGGTAGGTGTGAGGGTGTGGGCGTCCGGGAGACAAACGCTGGACGGTGATCTGGAAAAGGGAGCGGTGATCGGGGGGGAACGTTGAAGATAGAACTTGAGAACCAAATGTAAGATCGAAGATTTATGAAAAAGGGGAGAACGGGGATTCCACCGGTATCTCGATTAGGGGAGTGGGAGTATCCGGACAAATTGCAAAAAAAAAGGTCCATAGTTAGAACGCCCCCCAGGTTCTCTTCCTCTATGGGAGGAGGGGGTAAGTCGGCCTTTCAGGGCGGTTGAGGGGAGTAACATGAAGGGGGTACGTCATGTGCGGGTACTGGCTCGGAAATTTTGGCAGGACAGAAAGAGTAGTGAAGGAAAGGTTAAGGCCTATGGTCACAAGGAAAACGGGGGTTAAGACAAGAAGGAACTTCAAAAGCGAGAGTGTGCGAAGTGCAGACGGAGAACACACCATCTTCATTCCGATCGAGGACGCTTCCAAAATTTCCCGCACACTACAGGGGGCTTCAGTTTTCGAGGATCTAATGTGAGAGAAAAAGCGTATCGACGAGAAGATATCTCTACGGGGAACGACGTTAGGGTGTTAAGTCGACGAGATCAGGGGGGGACTCTAGAACAGGTCATACACAAAAAGAAAGAAAAAAATGTTGGCAAACAAGGTGAGAATTCAAGAAGTTGAAAAATTGGGTAGAAACATGGTCCAAAAAAGACTGCCATGTTTGAGGGGAAGTCAAGTGTTACCGCTGAGAGACCGTAAGGAGAAAAGATTTCCTAATCAAAGTGGAGGGGGAGGGCAGGGCGACTTGACATTTGGGTTGTAACGGGTCAAAAAAAGTTGGGACGGGGGACTCGTGTCGTAATGGGGAAACCATGTTAAAGCAACGCAGGCATGAATGAGCAGGCAGGAGGCCTGAGGTGCTACCGCAATCATCGAAGCGGAGTCAAGGGGTCGAATGTAACAAAAAAAGTGGGGAATAGAGGGTAATTGAAGTTTGGCATAAACGAGGCAGATGTGTGGAAGTCAATGAAAATGGTAGGGATCGTATACAGGGTGCTAAAGTCGCGCACATATACATGTTCTCAGCGGGATTGGTGACTTTCTCAGTAGGAGAGGAACTGCGAGTCATTTGGTCTTAAGAACAGTAGGAGGTAAGATAAAATACCGAGAGCAGACGCAGAAATAGTCAGGAACAGGAGAAGCCCGGAGGGCATTAGATCCGGTTGACTAAGGGGGATCGTGGACGTAGATTAATTTCAAGCGCGGCGAGGCAACGCGGGTAGAACTCCTAACCTTGGAATGGTGGGATTTCTGATTGATTGGGGGGAAGGAGGGAGGATTTTTGGCGAAGGAGGAGGGAGGTCGAGGACTAAATTCAAACTTATAGAAGATCGGAACGTTAACAGGGGGGGAAGAAAGCCGAATGTCAGATTCATAGATAAAAAGACTCGGACCACTAGGGCATACAATTGTCCGCGAATGACTCTAGCAAATCAGAACGATCACCGAACGTGGACGGGAGATTCATGAAAAGTGAAAATGCAAAGTGGGGGCGGGTTGGAGGTGCACTTGAAGACGGTCAAAAGGGCGAATTACAGCGTCCCTTATCACAAAAGGAAGGCCCCAATAGAGGGGAAATAAAAAAGGCAGGGGGTTTTGAAAAACAGGGAAAGTTTGTCTTGTGTTAATGTGGTAAAACTAGAGTGGAGTGTTTTTTTGTGGAATCTTTGCATCGGTGTAATTTAAAAAAGTACCCGATTCTACCACAGGATGTACACAGTCGGCTGAAAGAATTGATGTGCCAACAATATCGAAAAAAATGAGTATTTAGAAAGTCAAAGGGGGTTGGGGTTGCGAGGGAACCAGCTAAAAACCAATTTAAAAATTATGACGGTGAAACTTAAAACTATTGAAACAGGAAGGTAAGACAATGGAAGAATCCGGAAATAATTAAATTGGAGTGGGGAGTAAATGGTCCTGCGCAGCTACTATCCTCAAGTCAGTTCTATGGGAAGGACATGTAGATTTTGGTCAAAGAAAACCCAACCGATTCGGGGGGGGGGTGGGGTGTGCGTGGGGGGTGTGGAGAGCGGGGATCAAGACAAGACCCAACCGGAGAAAAGAACTCCAGACCAGACTATTGGGAGGCCGCAACGAAGGCAGGCCAAAAAGAGAGGCATCACAGAAGTTGATGAAATGGGAAGGGGCGACACTACCCCTCATGGAGAGCGATCCTCAAAGTGGCCAACTTTTGCCTAAGCAGCCGGAGGGAACGAAAACAAAGCCGAAGGTGCTCCTTGCCTTCCTCGTGACCGTAGGGGGCGAAAAAGTTAAGCAGCTGGTCCAGCGTAGACTCACGTCGAGTCAAGGTGTGCGGAGACGAAGGACAGACATAAACAAGGGCCGTCGCCGGGTAACCAAGGAATATGAAAATTAAAAAGCGTCTAGAGCATCAAGAAAGAGGGAGTCTCAAGGCCCCAGGAACTTCAGCAAAGTAAAAAAAAACTGCGAAACGTCAGAAGATCCGCATGCAGAGGGGAAAACTCCGGGGAAGAAATTCTAAACAGAGGGAAAATAAGGCGCAAGTGGGGGGGCGCAAGGGCATGGAAAGGGTTAAAAAGCGCAGGACCTTCAAACAAATTTCTCAGTATTCAAGGAGAAGGGTCGGGAACAGTGGGAAGTGGACCGTGGCTCTGAACGTCTCTTTAAACAACCAAAAGACACGATGGGACTCCCGCAAAAAAGGGCAAGCCATGGTGACGAGGGGGAAAGCCCGAGGTGCTGCAATCCTCGGGAGGACAGACCAGGCCCCGTGCCGATTGCAGGTTAACCGTGCGTGCGGATGTTACCGGGAAGGGCCCGGTATCTTTCACAGTGTACACAGGACGTGTCGCGAGCCCAAGAGCCATGCTATGGGGGTGTACTACTTTAGCACAAACTCGGTAGACGGTCCAAAAACCGGCCACCAGACAGCGGAAGTTAAGGACGTTGGGTTTGGAGTTTTCGAACACAATGTAGTAAAAAGGGGGTTGGGGTCACGCCGTCCCTGAGAACACGCCGAAGAAGCAAGGAAGACGGGGTTGAGCTATACATCTGAACTGGCTAGCCATAAAAGAGATGGACGTCGCACGATTCAATCATCAGAGGGTGGATCATAAAGGGGGGTCTTAAGCAATCGGGGGAACTGAGTCCCCCCGAAGAAGAATTTGCCAAGTGAGAGGTGAGGGGAAATGTGGGAAAGCCTAATAAAGACACGGCGATCAGGGAGCGCGAAGCCTTATGGGGAAAAGCAACGCTTTCAAACTTAGCTAAAGGGCGTACACAGAGAGATCGAGGTCTTATGTGGTCAGGGAGGCAGGGCACGGCAAGGGGAACGTAAGGAAACCCGTCGACAGCGGCTGACCGAGTGCGGCCAACGGGGAATTTCCTCGAGCCGTGGGCTGGAAAAGAAGAGCGTCCGCAGGGAAAAAACAGCGAAGAAAGGGGGGGAGGTCATAACAGCTCCTACTGACGTCTTATGCCAGACTCCATCAGAAAGGGAAAAAAGCCATCGAAACCTCATCGGTACAAGGTGAAAGCATAACGGATCTCTGCGACATCTACCCTTTTCGCTCCAGGTGTTGGGGGGGAGGAGGACTGGGTCCGCGGACGTAAGATCCCGGGTAAAAAGAGACCCAGCAAACATCGGCGGGGGGCTTAAATAGTGTCTCCTTGTGGTGGCCGTCTGAAAAACAATGGCAAACTTCGACCAGGGATGGAATCTGGTGACGGATCGGCTCCCTTCACAAAAAACGGGGGGATGTACGCGGGAGTAAGTGAGAGCACGAGAAAGCGTCCAAACCACTACCACGCACAGTAATACTTCGTTGCGGTAAAGGGGGATGAGGGGGGCTTTTCGGTTGAAGGAGGGGCAAGGAGGGGTAGGCAAACGGAAAGGTTTTGAAAAAACGACAAAACACACAAAACCATTCTCACAAAGTGGAATTCGCTGGGGGAGAAAAGGGCTCCTGAATTACAAAGATCTGTAACTGGTCGAGGAAAAATGAAGTTGGTTTACCACTTTTTTGACAAGGAAAACCGGTAGACTTGGAATCGAGGATTTAATACAACCCCTCGGACTCGAATAAAAGGCTGGGAGGGGGACCACCGGGAACAAACTCTTTTTTCAGACACCGACGGGTTGACGATCCTTGCAGACATCGGAGCTCATAACCAGAGAAAGCGAAGAAAAAGTAAAAACAGCGAAAAAAGCCGACGGGGCCGACCTCTAAAGGCTTTGGGGGGGCGTCGGGGGAAAGGGGGAAGCTGAGGGGGGAATCTTGAAACCGGTGGAGTCAAGAGGGAAGTGGACCGGCCAGTGCTTGTGAAGAAGGGAAAGAGAACTCATCAGTGCGCCCTTATTCTCCCGAGGCCTCGGCGGGGATAAGAGTGGGAGGGGGACTGTCACAAGACTGGTAGGAGAGGAGGTGGAAGATCAATGGTCTAACAGAAGGATTTGCAGAAAAAAAAAAGGAAAGTGAGAAAATCAGGTTTCTGACAGGATATGCCGTGGGAAAACCCATAAAAGAAGAGGAAAAAAGGTACAGGTGAAGATCCTTCGGAATCTGGCATCGGGGGAAAAAAACCGGAAAAGCCGCGATATCCTGGAAAAAAGTCCAAGAAAATGGAAAACACAAAAAACTGGGGACTGAGCTCAAAAAACAAGGGGGGGGGATAGAAAGATGGGTTGGGGTTGGGCAAGGGGGGTCAACAGTTTCTGGGGGGGGGGGGCACGACAAAAAAGGTTCCTATGCAGGATGAAGAAACATGGGGGGGGGGGGAGGTAAAAGTCCAGGTACGCCAGGACTACTCAGGGGGGTGCTATGTTACAGAAAGGCAACACGCGGGGATTAATGTGGCTACTGGACAGTTGGGGGTGAGGGGGTAAAAGAATAGGAAAGAAGGAGGTTCTCTCTGGCTCTAAAACTTGTTTCCCTATTCCCCACACTCGGGGAGAGGGAGAAGAGAGGTAATACTCGAGGAACGTTAATCCCAGGGAGGGCACACCCGGGAAGGAAAAAAGGACTGTCAGAAAGAGCGAGTCCAGCCTTGATGCAGGGGCCGAATATGGGGAAGAAAACGCGATTCTCATCATCCTCAACAATTTTTCGGGTAACAAGAGATAAGAGGATGAGGAAGAGTTGTGAAAGTCTCTTAGAACAGGTGTGAAGCAGGGGAGGGAGGTAGTTTTAATGTCCAAGTCACTAAGGGGGATCATCACTACCTCAGGCTTGTCACCACTAGCAGATGCGTTATTTACGGGGGGGGGAGGGGAAAAAGGAGAAAGAATTTTGAAGAGCAAGGGGGTGCGACAAACATCTCCCTAAGAAAGGAAAAGCCCTCGCGGGCGGCGATCTTTTAGGACGACGGGGACGCTGTCGCTAGTCAGGATAATGAGAAGGATAAAAATACAAGGGACCGTGGACACCATCTCAAAGCCCGGAGGATCCAGGCGGGGAAAAAGAAGGAGGGAGGGAGTCGGGTCCAGGGGTCTACGAGGAACCCACCAAGGGAAAGTGTTTGGATACCGGGTCTTAAGGAGTGGGGAAAGGGGTGGGTGAACGCTGCAGAGACAAACTGAATTCTCCATTCAAGTCGAGGTTGAATCAGTAAGTTCATCCGAAAAACAAATGGAAAGGAGAGGCAGGAGAAAAAAGAAACAGTAGACGTATACGTCAGGACCAACAAATACGGGCTACTAACTGGGGAGGGGAGGGGAATGTCTCAAGGGAAATTAAAGGGGCCCAAACCGTCTATGTCAAGACGAGCACGGTGATCAAAAGATGAAACAACATACGCAGGCAAAAAAACGACGTCTAAACGAAGATTCGAAAAAGGGAGGAGGGGGTCGCTGGTTTCTAAGGGGCTCTGTTGAGACTGTGATAAAAGGCGATCTCACAACTGGGGGAGAAGAAGACCAAGCACCTTCACGTCTAAACTGCTGCGATCGAGGTTTGGTTGGGGAGGGGGGGGAAGGGGCATATCGTACAAATCTCTACCGGGAGGGTACGGCCAATCCACCAAAGTTCTCACAGGACGGGGTGACAACAGCTGTGGGGCCAATAAGGCTTATCTGGCCGACAGAAAGGAAGGGTTAGAAAAGGAAGGGAACGGGGGTGGCACTGGGGGGGTGTCTGCTGCAATTTAGATGTCGAAAAAATAGGGGAAAGAGTGAATACACAACATGTAATAAGGGACTTAAAAAAGAATCCAGAGAAGCAAGGCAAGGCTAACCTGTCTTTGGTAATGGGAGGGCGCGGTCTCACGGAAAAAAAAACTATCCACTTTTTGGAGGAGTTCGGAGGAAGAGTAAAGAAAAAATGGAAACAAAAGGGAAGCGATTTAGGGGGGGGAGGGATTGACTGATCCAAGAGCCCCAAGGTCGTACCTTTACCTCTTGACACAAAAATTTGTGAGAGGACCGGAGGGAAGAGTGTGCACTGGAACAAGACGAAGGAAAGAAAAAAGAAAAGGAGAGAAAAGGATGTGGCGGGAATACTTCTGTTAGGGTGAAAAAAGGCTATGGAGGGGGGCAGGAAAGGGTATGTGGGGAAGGGCCGATGGGGGCGGGGCTGAAGAGAGAGGATAGGGGAATGACTGGACTCCCATTACTTCCGTTTCGTATTCAAAAGGCTCATACTTGAAAGAACGTGTCTAGGGGCGGGGGACGGGGAAAATCGGGGTCAAAAAGGCAAATTCGGAGGAATGCCAAATCGCAGGGGGGGGGGAGGGGGGTTCAGACGTGAATTATGACGCCGACAACACATATCAACTCCAGAGAAAGAAGGAGGGAAAAGAGGGTCGTTAGGGAGAGGGATACGGCGAAATATGGGGAACTGGAGGAGGGGGGGGGGAGGGCCGTACGAAGGGGGAGGGCCCCCCTCTCAAGGGGCTTATCAAAATAAAAGACAAGGGAGCAAAAATGGATATCGGCTCAATCCAGGAAAAAGGAGGAAAGAAAACATCATCGCTGATTACAAAACCCACCCTAAGATGAGTAAATAAGCCAAAGAGTGGGGAGGAAAGGGAGGGGGGGAGAGACGGTAAGTACAAAAAGACAAACACCGAGGATTGCTCGGAGGGGAGAGGGGGAAGGGGGGTGAGAGAAAACAAAAGCGGACACTTTTAAAAAAAGGGTAAAAAAAAATTCTAACCGGGAAGAAGGGGAATGGGGCTTGGTAGTTTGCCGGAGGACGCGCCGAAGGCGACGTCGACTGGACTTGTCACGAAATGAGAACAGCGAGGCCCCGAGAAGACGCCCTGAAGTGCCCGCGGCCCAGTCCCGTAAGAGTCGAAGGGGTGGGGAGGGGGGGGCGTGGAAAATAGGGGGAGAACATTCAGGGGGCGAATGTACCATAGGGACGATACGGGGGAAGAGTTGCCCTCTACTGGGGGGTATCAAGGACCTAGGCGAGATAAATGTCCGAGAGAAAAGAAACGCAAAAGGGGGGAAAGGGGTCCAGCAAGCTTCGGCCAAACTCAAAGTGAGGGGGGGACGGAGGAAAAAAAGGTTAACTCCTGAGAAAAAAAAAATTCTACTAACCTGTCTACGGAGGGAAAAGCTTAGAGGATATTCCTTGTGGGATTCCTGGGAAGGGAGAGGGAAGGGAAAGGGGGGGGGGAATTGGGGGGGGGTGTGGTCTATAACTAACATCTTCTGCTGGATTCTAATACCGGGAGTGGGGGTAAACAGAGAACTTATAGAGGACGTGTACAGGATTGAGGATGGACGGGCATCGACAAGGGGTAAAGAAACTTGCGGGGAGATGGGGGAAAAGCTGTAAACTGCGTACATGAAGGATTTCCGCATGCTTAATCATATCAAGGGGGGGGGAATTAAGTCGAGGAATAAATCCCTATCTTAGGGCAAAAGCTTCAAACTTATTAATCTCCGGGAACATCGAAAAAGGAAACTGAGGGGAGATCGCTCCCGGTAAAAATATTAGAGGACGAGGCCTATGAGATTACGTTTCTGGGGCTACCCTAAGAACCGTTGATCAAAATGGGGGGAAGGGTAAGCAGGGTTCCCTGAATTGGAGGGGCCATGAATCACGGAGGGGGGGGAGGGGGGGCAAGACTGGGGGAAGATACTTACAATGAAATATGCAGGACCCGGTAAACACAAGGGAGCGGAGGAAGAAAAAAGGAAGGACAAAAACTGAAAAAAAGAGGGGGTCCGGAGGAGGAGTATTATTAAATTATTTTACGCTCTGGGGATTGGTTAAGAAGAATTACCGAATAACCTTATCGAGGCAACAAAAGCTGGAGTCAAGATCACCCAACTAAACTAAGTCTATAACTGCATTGTTAAAAAGGGAGAAGGGGGGGAAATATCAATCTGTCCAGCAGGAGCTTTAATTCGAGGGGAGAAGCTAAGGAACATTCAACGGAAAAAAGGGCACCTTAACAAGAAAAAAACCGGGAACACCTAACACATGAGGGGTCACAAAATGGACATTGAACAACAAAGAGGGCGGAACGAAAAGACAGGGCCTCTTTAAGTTCGACCTTACGTGGCCGCATCCAGAATAAGAAGAAAAAACAAAAAGACCTACAAGGACAGCGAAAGGCTTCCTGCCCCCTTTCTCCAGCCCGTGTATAGGGCGAGAAGGCAAACCGAGAGGAGATAAGAAAAGGACCCACATTTTAGGTGAAACTGTGGCCTGGATCTTTGCAGGGAAAGAGGCGGACTTCTTCTCCCAGCTACACTACAAGGGGGGAAAAAGCGAATCGTGGGAAGTGAGGGAGAGGAAGAGAGAAAAACGCCTTACGAGGCACTCTCACACAGAGATAAGTCGAAACCGGTTAGGAGATACCACTCTTGGCTAAGCCGGGAAGATGGTCTAAGAAGTCAATGCGAACCTTTTCTAACCCTCAAAGAAGTGACGGGGATCACCAAAGGACTTCTGGATCCTGGGAGGCGGGAAATAAAGCACGAAAGGCGCGGATACTCGAGGGGAAGAACAACGTTCTCGCATACACCGATAGACCAGGGAGAGAGCGACTCGCAAAGACCAAGAAAATCAGGAGTAGGAACTGCGAGGAAAAACGGGAAGATCATCAAATACTCTTGTCCATTTGTCACAAGGGGGGATTCCGCTTGCATGGGGAAACCCGGATCCCTTCCACTCCTTCTCACAGGCGGCTGGAGAGCCAAAGTGAAAAATAAACGTCAGCGAGATTCTGGGCATGCCTCTCAGACCATTAGTTGCGAGGGGATGGAAATTGCGTTTTCCAAGCCTAAGGGTAAATTAAAGTAGGAAAAAGGTTGTAGGAAACATTACACTAATAACCTTTCTCATGCTAAAGAAGTGGGGAAGGAAAAGGTCAAGTACGAATGGACTCGCAAAATGAATAAAAACCTGGCTGTAAAGAAACATTCACCCTCTCCAATCGTCTACATTTAACTCCCATTATCAAAAAAAAAGGGTGAAAAGGGGAGAGATCATCAGAAGGGGAGCTCAAAAGGGAGAAAGAAGATATAGCGGAGTTCCGAGGGCGAATATTTAGTCAAAATGTAATCAAAAGGAGAGGCAACAGCCGCGTCGGGGGACAGGGAAAAGATGCCGAAAATTCGTACAGAGGGGCTGAGCTGTAGGCAGCATCGGCACTAGGTTAAGGGGGTGAGGGGTTTAAATTGATGGGGAGTAAAGGGGGGAGGCCATTGGGAACGCTGAAAAGGTAGGAAAAGTTGGGGGTCCCCTTAATTAAGGAGGCCTTACATTGCAAGCCATACAGTACCGAATATCAAGACAAAAAAAAGGTTCTCCATCAGGAACAAATCAAGAAAAAATTCCAAGGTCAGGATCGCCACGCCTCATCGGTGGGACCGGGGAACCGGCGGAAAACTGGAAACGGGGTGAGAAAATCGTCAGAGGGCAGGAAAGAGAAGAAAGACAGAGTGGACCTTCAGAATCTCTAACAAAGTGCCCAAATCGAACACTTTCAGTCGCAAGTCTTCGAGCGGTCACCCGGGTCACTAACCTCCTCATCAGTATGGGTACAAACGGAATCTCACAAAATCTGAGCTGGTCAAAGCAGAGAATACAAGATCTAGCCCGAGGGAGACCGAAAGGGTACGGGGAACTCCCCCATGAATTCACAGAGGGATTTAAAGAGATGGGAAGGAGCAGAAGATTAAAAGAGGAGCGGGGGGAATGAGGGGGGTGCAGAAGCTCACGCGTAAGGTGCTACGTCGTGGGGACTCGCGGGATTGGCGGGAGGCTTGAAAACGTGGTGGCATAAGACGCGGTCGCGGGAAAAAATAGGAAAAAACCTAGGTACTTCAAAACATAAGTAAAAAAAGAAAGACCGTCCTCCAGGAGTATAAAGGAGCAAAGAAAAGGGGAGGTCAAGGGGTAGGGGGGGAGGATCTCTCCTCGTGTTAAAATGGGGGGTTCCCTTGTCATGGATGTCGGGAAAAAGGGCGGGAAAAAAGCGGGGAGGGAAGAATAAATTAAGGAAGGTACAGGATGTAAGGGTCATCGCCAACCTGGAGGCCATAAAAAAACGTTGAAGGGGGTTAGGGGGAAAACAGGCCGTCAAAAGTGGAAGGCTTGTAGGAAAAAAAGAGACGGGGTATTTTTTCTTGTCATAGGATATGGACTGGAAGGAGACGAATACTTGTCCTCTTGAGAAAAGAATAGAAAACGAATGGCAGACGAGGTGACTTCTTCGTCACTGAGGGAGAGGATCCGTGAGAGGGGAGAGGGGGGGGCAAAAAGAGACTCTCTCGGAGGAAATATGGACTTGTTGGACGATATGTCTCAGCAAACAATCGACTATGAGAGGGGGGCCGGAAAAAATAAAAAAGCCGGCAAAGAGATTGAAAATACGAGGGTCAAGCTCTCCCAGCGATTGTTGATGAAAAAAGCCATTTTGAGGAGGGCTGCGGGGGTCGACGTAAAAACCTATCAGAATAACTACATAGACTACATGTGATGGGGAAGAATTCTGCGATGTTCAGGCAGTCATTAAGGGAGAGACCCGAGTTTACTTTAACATTTCCTGGGTTTGATGGGGAACGGGGCTGACCCATTCGTAGGGAGCATGAGTAAACAGGAAATAGTACCTCTTAATGGAAAGGACATTGGGGAGGACATAACTAAAGAACCGAAGAGGAAATGAGGGGGGACAAACGAAGCTTTCCGCCTTAGCACACTCGTAATATCGGCGATGACGCCAGGTAAAGCGACCTCGATAAAAAAGGTTTCTGGGGGAGGGCCGCATAGACTTGGTTCTATATCTCGTAAAAGAAAGCTGTGCAGAAGGGGGGGGGGTGGGGGGCGAGAGGGTGGAGACCCCTCTCTAGTTGACACGGATGCCGAAGGAAGCAAGAACTGTTGATCAAAAAAACGCGTGGGGGGGCATGCACCTCAACACTCTGTGTGGATGGGATGAACTATGTACGCACCCTGGGAAAGCGCGCGAGAGAGAAAGGCGAAGGCAAAAAGAGAGAAGAGCTTGAGACTATACTTACGAGGAGGGCGGGAGGCCGAGCAAAGCCTTCTTACTTTTACTTACTCCTCAAGGTCATTCGGGAAATCATCGGAATAGATCTCAACAAACAACGGGGGGAAAGAGGGGTCACTGTATTGTCAAATACTGAGAAAGAGGAGGGGAAACGACCCGTCAATAAGGGGACAAAGAGGCGAGCAAAATGGAAGGGAGCCCAATCTCGTATTAGTTTGGGCAAACTTCGGCTGACTGAGAGAGATACTAAGGGGGAAGAGGTCATAGGAAAAAAAAACAGATGGGGGGGGGGGGAATAACGCTGTTTTGAAAAATCCCCTCGCGCCTTCGGCATCGCCAAAGAGGAGAGGGGGCGCTCAGAAGGTCTACCTCCAAGGGGGACAAATTTTGCTTCTTCTAAAGACGCATCCTGGGGTCGGACAGCAAAGAAATGAAAAAAAACATGCCTCGATTTAGACGGGGAAAGAGAATTGTAAGGGAGAAGGGAGGGGGCGGACTCTTTTGCAGGGGGGGGAAAGCATTAGAAATGAGCGGCGCTAACGAAAAGAAAATGTCCTTATTGCAAGGGAACGAACCAGGTCAGGGACGAACTATGACTGCGACGGTTACAAAAACAGTCGCCCGTTAAAGACAGGCGTTGTTAGAGTAAGTAGATCAAAATTCCGAATATTACTCAACTAAGGCCGAAGGCGCGCCTCAACAGGAAGGTCGCAGGAAGGCCGGAGCGGGGTCTATAACATATCCTATAAAAATACCAAAATGGGGGAGGGGGAGGAAAAAACCAATACATTTAAGGCCGAGGGACCACCCTAGGGAAGCGACGCCAAAGCAGATGGTTACTTTGAAGCGAAGAGCAAACGGGTTTTTGCCGTACCGAGGACCAGAGAGGCACAACAGAAAGAGACGGATAGATACCTAGTCATTTACCAACACATAGAGGAGCCAGGCGCGGATCGAAAAGACGCTTATCCGAGAGAGGAAATCGGGCGGCGACCGCGGAAAAGGGGGGGAATTTCCTTTCAGGTCCCTAGCCGTACAAAGACCAGCAACAGAAACAAGATCGATTGGTTTCGGGAAAACAAGAGTAGGTTAAGAGAACGCGTGGGGGGTCAAAAATGGTAAAAAGGACTCAATATTCTAAGGTGAGTACGGAACGTAATGAAAGACAAGGGAAAGTCAGGGACCATATGGCTCTCTCGGACTTAAAGAACGACAAGGGTTCGTGGAGAAGGACCATGACAAGAAGAAACGAGAAGAAGATCACGAGGAGATCATGGAAGAACACCCAAGAAACGAAAAAAAAAGGGCTGGGGGTTGTGCTTCCTGGCTCCTCGGTGACGGAGATAGAAGGCTCTAAAGAGGGGGGGGTGAACGGGAACGAGATTGTGGGGGGGGGGGGGTCGCAAGAAAAAACGCGCAGGGGGACGCACCCACGAGATCTAAAGCAACGTCGGCCAGCGTCAAGCAGAAGAGAGTGACGAAATAAGCAACCAAGAGGGTTGGGAATGGTAAGGGTGCAGAAGAATGAACAAGAGGCAAAGAGACGGACTCCCTATTCCATGGTGAGTGTTCACGTACACTGGGGGGGAAAGGGGAAAGAGGCGCGATCGTGTATGAGGGGAGGGGGCGCCGCCAAAGGTTAGGGTGTCGCTGCAAGGCTTCAATCTTTGATTATTGCTATACGGTGACGAGTAATGGACGAAAATGCGATTTCAAGGGGAGTTAGAGAGCGGGAAAAAGGAGACGGCAGGAAAAAGTAAAGCTGGGGCTAGCGGCTTGAAAAGACTACGCGGGCAGCACCTCAGGAAAAACCAGAGAAAAGGGAATCAAAAAAAAAATGCTTGCAAGGAAGAGTCAGGGCCGGGAAGGGGAGTGGGGTTAGATTTCACCTTTAGCATACTACTAATGATATTAACTATGGCAGTACTTGTTAAACGGAACATGAGGAAAGGAAAGGAAAACTGTGCTACCTAGCTTTTGTACGGTAAAGAACGTGACGACACAATTACAGTAAGAAAGGTAACCATACGTTCCTATCTGCTGCCTACATCTCAAACCATGCGAAGGATCGAGGCCTGGAAGAGGAAAAACATGCGAAGGTTGGGGGAACTCTAGGAGATGGGGGAAGAAGTCGGAAAGGGGGACTCGGGCTATCTCAGTGACAGTAGACGTGGTTTAATTCGCATGCATGGGAAAAAAGGAATTGAACAGATCTTCTCCCTTCATAACAGAAGGTTTGGAGAAAAGGGTCGGGGTGTGGGTCGCACCTTGCTGTGCGCACCAGGTTTGGAAGCCGGTAGAATGAGACACCGTCCCCCCCCTGGGGGGAACCAAAAGAAAGGGAAGTCAAAAAGGCGTGTGAGGAGGGGAAGGACGACGGTCACAATTTTTCTGTTTCAAACCTTACAAAGTGTTCGAAGGATGGAACCTGTCCGGTACGCCGCAGTCGCCAAGCGGAAGGAGAGGGGAATCGACGGGGCTGTAAGGAACCGAAAAAAACATGATCTTATTATATACTCATTGCCGGTTGAGATTTACGCGCCTGAGACTCGGGAATGGAGTGGCGAACTATTGAACGGGGAAATGGTAAAGGGAAGAGGGAATGTATGGTCCCTTTGCGCCGGGATAAATTTCTCCGAGAGTGGAGGGACGAGGGGGACGGGCATCGACCGGCGCGGGACGTTGGGAGGGACAGAACGGGGAAAGGCGGAACGGCGAACGATAGAACGAAAGAACACTCTTGGCAATTCAAATTATCAAGTTCTTGGAATGAGAAAAAAACCTAACTTGATGGTTGAAACTAGTGGACTCATGGTCAACATTGGGCGGCGTGAAAAGCGGGGGAAACCTAACCGGATGGGGTGAGCCGTTATGGATGCAGTTGTTAAAAAGATGCTGTTTTGGTCTAAGGAGGAGAGCTGTAGCAGAAAAAATGAATGATATACATCTAGTAGAGGAGGGTATGCAGGGGCACCAGGGGAATACAGAATCCTTTACAAGCGGCCGCGAACAATCAGCCGCAAGGGGGAAATACAAGAAAGTTGGACGCTGGGGCGGAATAAGCGATAGAGAGAGAGGAGAGACCCTCTTTTCCGGTTCTCCGGAAGAAGAAGACCTTGAAAGTGGCAGGTATGTGACGGAGGAGGAGGAATTTGACTTCTGCGGGGCCAAGAAGAAAAAAAAGGGGGGGGAAGGAGGAGGAGGGAGGGACGCCAGGCAGTTTTGAATGAGGGGGGGGGTTGAGGGGGACCACCTCCTGGCGAAGGGGGGGTTGTTCGTGTGGAATGGAAAAAAAGAAATGGGTGCATACGGGGGGAAAGGGGGGAAGGAGAAACAATGAGCTCACCTGTCTGTCTACCGCTACTAGGTACAAGAATTGATATTGGGGGAAACCAACAGGAAGATAAACAATGTGAGAAATTGGCAACAACTGCGCGCTGAGGGTATGGTGAGAGGGGGAGGACCATGGCTGGTTTTCGGCGTTAGATCAGGGGAAGGGGAGGGGGGGGGGGGGGAAGTCTGAAAAAAGCAGCGTGCTTTAAATTAAGGGAGAAAAGAATTGAGAAAAAAAAGATGGTTGAGTACGGAGGGGGAGGGAAGGATTTCAACCTCTAAAAACTGGTTGGCGAACAAGAAGTTGCTATTACAAGGGGGGGGAAAGGCAGTAGGACATGTCAAAGAAACAAAGAAGATCGGAAAAAGAGGGAGCACCACACACCGAAAACCGTAAACTCTCCAAAGAAAATAACACGGCTCGGAGCCGCAACGACGCCGAAGAAAAAAGGCAGTATCGAATCAGAAAAACGGGGGGGAAAAGGGGAGATCGCTAGGAAAAAAAAGGCGGCGATGTTCACATTGAGAACGGTTTTTGCAGCTGGGTGCCGGCTCGGGGGAGGGGAAAAGTTGGGGGAGCAAAACCCAGGAGTGGATCCTGATCGTTCTTTCATGCGATTTTTCCGCAGGGTGGTAGAAGTTAAGAACGGGGAAAGCGTCAAAAGAGTAAAAACGACAAAGGGGGGGGTAGGAATCCTTCCTGGACGACCTGGGACCCCACAATGGACCCCGAGAAAGGAGAAATCTGCGGTACAAACCGAGCGGGGAGAATAGCAAAAAAAGGGGTCTCTACAACAACGACGGCCGTCCTCGTCATTGCGGAACAAGTTAACGTAGAAAGAAAGACCATCTTGGGAAAAAATCAAAAGAAGGGGCGCAGCAAGGGGGCCTAATTATTGCAAGGTAGACGCAGAAACTTTAGCAATGCCAGGGGGCAAAAAGAGGGCAAGTCTGGAAGCTTTCCCACTGGGGCAGGGGGAGGAAGATTAAGAAAAAACCAGGAAAGGGCGGGGGCTTTCTTCGCAGTGAAACTATAACCACGATGGTGAAACAAGGCGACAGCAGAAGATTGAGAGAACTCAATTGCGGGATCACAACTCCTAAAGTCGACTGGGGTCCAACGGGCCCCCTGGAAAGACAAAATTCTGTAGGATTTGGATCAGCCGGTCCGTATTAAGGCTAGTATCAGTTATAAAGGCGTGACAAGGGGCGGTTTCGCCGGTCAAACCCCCTACACCATACCTCGTGGGAGCCGTCGTCGGGCGGCGCCTTGTGGGGGGGGGGGGGAAACACTTGTTTGCGACCCAAAAAGGTCGACAGCATGGGGGTGGTTCGCCAAGCACCCCCTTCTCCAATCACTAACCGCCTCGTGTGACTGCGTACTCATTAACGGAGGAAGGAGAAGGAATCATTACTTCGCCTCCCTCAGAAAGCATTCGAAGAAGGGCAAGGGTTGGGAAAAGAAAAGGTTGGGAGGCCGGCAGGGACGCTTAACGTCTCTAGACCCTAATTTACCAGATATTGAGATGGAGGATACAGGGGGGAGAAAAGGGCCACCTCGTAAAGGGCCATCACAGAGCTAGAAGAAAGCTAAGCGGGAGAAAAAGAAATCTTGCGGAAGTAGACGGGGAAACAGAAAGAGAAATCGCTCTCAGGTTATGGGAGGGACTTGTTGTCGCTAAAGGCCACGGAGGAATGAATCACAAAGGACGAGCGGCATGCCGACCGAGGGAATGAAGGGAAAAGGGAAAGGGAGACGAGCACGTAGAAAGGGAAATCCTCTGGAGGATAAAGGTCTGGGAACCGGAAAGTACGTGTGAGGAAGGACCCAAGCTTCACAGGACGCAACTCCGTGACCCATCGAGAACGGGAACACATAAAGAGGGAATTAAACCATCTGGAAACTTTTGGGGAGAAGGAAAGACGAGCCACTCGCGCATCGACACGAAGGGACGTCTCCGTGTCGGGCCGGCACCGGGCACTCAATAGGGGGGGGGGGGGGATGAAAGGAGGGATCGCACTCGCAATCGGGGAGGGGAGACAGGGGAATTGCTACTTTTGGTCTTTTCGCTGTGTCCTCTCGAAAGTGAAAGTTAGAACATTGCTGTTCACACTTGTCACTACGGAACCGAGAAGAAAAAGTGGATGAAAAGGCAAGAGTGAGAACGGCGTCCTCTAACAAGGCCCGGAGTACCTTCTTGCTTATGTAGGGGGTGTGGCTTAGTGTCAATGGCAATGTTGGAAAGGGAACTAATGAGAGACTCTGAAGTGCCGAAAAAGGAGCACGACAAAGGGGGAAAAAAAAGGGTTAGGGCGAGGGGGGGCTAACCAAAAAAGACTTTCTCCTGTAGCTCACGAGCCGCTTGAACTGGGAAAAGAGGAAAAGTAAGGGGAGCACCTTTTTTTAACCAGGAAAGGCCAAAAGGGGGGGGAATTGTAACTGGGGCGCGATTTAAATAACAAAGATTACTCCAGCAGGCGTGGAAGTCCGTGAAACACCGGGGCTGGGGGCTGAATGAAGAGGGAAAAAGGGGGTTTCAGGACCCACACCAAAACAGAGAAGAAAGAAAAACACCGACGGGGTCGCCTTGCCGCTGAAATCGGAGAAGCCAAAGAGGAAAAGAGACAGAACATGTGCAACCTGGGAGGTGAACTGCTGAGTCTGGGAGATAGTTGAGGGACATCGGATGGGGGTTCATCTTGAGAAAACCAATTTGATCGGGGACCTGGGAAAGAAGTGACAATTGGGCAGTCAAAGTGGCTTGTGGTAATTCACATTCCTCTAATATAAAGGGAGGCCTTACGGGTGGGCGCCAATGGAATCTGAGACGAAAAGATTGGGCTGGGGAGAACTACTACTTTTTTCGTGCTCGAGCTGGACAAGAGGGAGAAATCCTTATGAAAAGTCACCTGAGAGCAGAAATGAGGGAGGAAACGATATCTTTTAAAAGAAGAGAACGTTAAACGGAAAACCACACGCCGACTTAGCAGAAGAGGGGAGGAGCCGGCGAACGCAGCTAGGATCAAGTGAAAGAACGGAGGATGATCTGACGAGGAGAAAGAGGAAAGTAGCAAAGGTCCCCGGTATCGGGACCCAACTTTCCATCCTTCTCTTCTTTTTACTACTGTAAAACTTCTACAGCAATATCGCCGAAAAAAAGATGGGAATGGGAAAGGGAGGAGGAAGGGGACACTACTTCGGTTGGTGAAGAGAGTAAAAAGAGCCATGGGAGAGAAGGGAAAAGGAACCTCACCACAGGGGTCTCCTAGATCTTAAGATCGAGGTATTTGATGAAAAAACCAAGGTCGAGGGCCCTGGGAAATCCACTAAAGGAGAAAATGATAGACCAAGGGAGTCGGACTATCCTAACCGTAGGAGAATCAATCATAGAAAAAAAACGTGGGAAAAAAGGAAAGAATGATGATAGTGCGGGATATGTATTGCTTCCCTCCGTCCTCCGGCATTCAGGGACGACTTAGGGGAATGGAACAACCTCGAAACGTTGGGACACTAAAGAGGGGGACCAAAGATAGGCCTCTGCGCAAAATCAGTTTAGGTCCCACCAAGTCTAGGAAAGGCTAGGAGGAACGGGAGTACTGTCGTCAGGGCAGACCAAGAGAACCTAGGGAAAAAGCCTCTAGGTTGTCAGTCTATCTGGCTCGTTAGAGGAATTCAAAACCCAAGGTGAAGAAAAGGTCGACCGGGTGGACGATACGGGGGACATGGGGGGACCACCGCTGCAGAAAAAGTTAAGGACATAGGTTCCAGTGCCTAATTGCTTGAAAACAGAATTCAGAGGGGGGATAGGGTGTACAGGGGGTCACAAAACAAACGGAGCCGCAAAGAGGTGCGGTAGAAGTTACAGTCGAGGGGGTTAGTCTTGTTCGGTTATTCTTTTGTCAAACGAGAAAGAGGGGGAAACTCGCATGCTCAGCTTGGCCAGAAAGATTTTGGGGAAAAGGGGAGGAACCCGTGGTAACAAGAATCGAGAAAAACCTGGACAGGTAGCTGGAAGGAGGAACTACCAGAATCACGAAAAGCTGCCGCCAAACCGGGGAGAGAAAAGAGGATTCCAAAACTGTGAAACGACTACAAAAAAGGGGGACGGCCAAAAGAAAAGGAAGATAATGTTCTGGGGCGGATCAACGATAAACCCGCTCTTCAAACTCCAAAAGGCCTCGGCAAAATCTACCCAAAAGGAAAAATAAGGGCGCGTCGTGTGGTATCGGGTAGAGAGGGGGATCTGGGGGAAGAGAAAAGGGAGGGGTCGCAAGGCGGCATCGGAAAACCTTTCCACCGAGTATCAAACCCAAAGTGTTTCAACGGGGGAGGAAACGAGGGAAGAGCCGAGTTTTGGGGTGGGTAAAGCAAAAGGAACAAAGCGCCGGACTTTACTTTCCTCTCCACAAACGTTTTCTAAAAAAGGTACGGGGTCCTCGGGTACAAGGGAGAGATCGTGGCTGGGGGGCCTGCTCAGGAAAGGGTTAGCCCAGAGGGGGAAAGGTGGGGGCACTTTGTGTCGCTCGGGGGAGATCACATGAGCAATCGTCACGTATTGACTCAAAAGACATGGGGGGAAAAGGGCACCGAAGAACAAGAAGAAGAGAAGAAGCCGGTCTCGGGAGGTATATTAAACTACCGAGCACTCCAGAAAAAGAAGAAAAACAGAAAAAAAGGTGGTGACGCTCCGGGGTAAGGGTGGGAGGTACGACCAGGGGTAACAGTCAAATTTTCTAATAGTCACGTCAAGATCGCTTAACCGAACGCCAAAAAAACACAACTGGAACTGGCTGGGAACCAAGCCGAATGGGCGCGGGTAGGACAAACTTTCATCTGAAAGTGAAAGACGAGCCCGACCAAAAAAAAGGGCGCGACCAGGAAGAGATGCTAGCGGGGGACAAAAGGGGATCAAAAAAGAGGGCCTGGACGATTATGTGAAGTTCTCGATGGGGTGCCCTGTGCTAGCCTGATAAGTTTGGAAGGAATGGAAGGAAAAAAGTACGGGGAGGGGGGGGGGGATGGCGGTATCAGGACGCGGGGGGGAATCCCTCTCTCTACTGCTCAGTTGCTGAGAATGGGGAATTCGTAAATGCCGGAAAGAGGGATTTCGGATTCTAAATGGGTTTAAAAGGAAAAAAGGTAAGTGGCACGGACAATCCGACAAAAGGACAGCTTCCTACATAAGAGACAAAGAAGAGGGTCTTGACTCGGTGCGAAAGGAGGAAAAGCTGGGGGGGAGGGGTAAGAATTTAGAGTCTCCTTTCTTATAGCCATCTTTTATGGCACGCCGAATGGGGGAGGGCAGGCAAGCCCTCAATCTCACTCCAAACGAGGGGTAAATTAGGTAAAGAAAAGAGAGGGGAGAGTTCACTATCTCCTCAGGAAAAGGGCCAAACGAAAAAAGGGATGTTACCAAAAGGGAACGGCGAAAGTTGATACGTTCTGGCGAACGCAGAGGGGAGGAAGTGAGGAACGCGGAAGGTCAGAGGGAATCCTGTCAACCGTATCCTGCCTTCTTGGACGGGCGTGGAAAGAAGGAAGAAACACCAATGGCCTATGACGGGTTTGGGGGGGTCTCAAAAAAGTGGTTAAACAAGTCACCTAGGGGAAAGGAGAGGGATGGGGGGAAAAGGGTTGGGTTGAAAGGGGTCTAAACCCCAGAGCATTAGTAAGGGGGCGGGACCGGGTGAACGTCCCTTAATCCTACCTTACTAAAATAAACAGTCCCGGTACAACAGGGAAGCTCCAACGTCGCGACGAAAGTGGGGAAAAAACAGAAAGGGCTGACTTCGAGGTCAATCATTTTGGGGCTTGGTCCGGGCAACATAGGGAACTCCTTCTCTAGTAAGATGATGGGGTGAGAAACGGACATTCCTGGGATGTCATGGGATCTTTGACTCGTCAACCGAGGTCAGAGAATAAGGGGGGGGCAGTTCTGAGTAAAATCTTGGATCTTTGACAAAAAATGGGCAAAGGACAAACGTTCTGAGGCAGAAAAAGGGGGGGAAATAACTTGTTTCGCACTGTTTGCTAAAGGGAATGGGAAAAAGCTGCATGCTTAGAATTAACAGTGTTTCCAAGAAGGACGAATGGAAGGGAATTTCAAGGTGGGAGTTTTGGGTATAGAAAACCGCTTCAGAAAGGGGGGAAGAATTCTAAAAAGCTTTGGGGGGACCTAGATAATTTTGTACGGCGATCGTCCTGGCCCTGGCGGCGATGGCGGCATCTACAACCCAGGGGGCTACTGAGCGGGAAAGACGATGAAAAATGCTTGAACTACACTAATTTTACAAAACCAAGCTGCCGAAGGAGCAAGGACGTTTGGGTCGGCGGAAAGAAGTGCAAATGACCGCTCTGAGGCACATTAAAACCCGGGGAGAGTAGAAGTTACAGTTAGCCCTGAGTGGGAAAAAGCAGGAAGAAACTACCGGGGGAGACCTCTAAAAAACACCGCCTGGAAGCAGGAAGGGGGAGAGTATGTCGTACAAAAAAAGAGAATTGCCGTAGATAAAGTTGGTTTCTTGGCGGGTCACGGAAAGGGGGGGGACGGTGGGCCATAAGACTCTAGGAAGTTTTGGGGATCGGTGACATCACTTCATACTTAGTGGCAGAAAAGAATAGAACTGAGGAGGAAATACCACTTCACTTTGCGCGGGGAATGAGGTTCAGCTCAGGCAAATCAATATTAGTTAAGGATATTTCGGAGGGTTGAAGGGGATGATGTGTAAGGGGGGAACCGTCACCTAAATGAGAGGTCACGTAGAAGGCAAGCGGATAAAGCAGACGGAGTCAAAAAGACTAATAAGGGGGGGGAGATACACTATAACATAGGTTCGGGTTTGTGAGCAGGCTGTCCAGCAGTAGAGGGAAGGCGTGGTGAGAATGCGTTCTCAAGAAAGACAGACAAACGTTTCACGCTCTGTAATACTGTCCCAAGAAAAAGACGACAGGGGCAAAAGGCAGGGGTTTCGAACCAGGACAAAAATTAAAACTTCGGGAGTAATAGAAGATAATGTTCCGTAAAAGTGTTTCTCGTCGGTGGCAACATCCGCGCATACAAGCTAAGGAAAAAAGCAACCATCACCCTCACTTAACTTCTAATCTTCCCTGGCCCGGCTAAAGAAGACAGAGGGTTAAGAAGCGGTAGGAGCCGGAAAGGAAAGGCGAAAATCGGCAACATTGGTGGGATTTAAAGTAGTAAGAGCTGTGGAATCGCGGCCGCTGGGAACGAGGTTTCTTCGGCCCAGGGGCTACAACGCAGACGAAGGGGGGAGGATATCAAGTGTATTGGGATGCTCTAAGGCTCTACCGGAACAAAAACCTCATACCCAACCCGCAGAAAGAAGACATACCCGTTAGGCGTGGCTCCCCCGCTCAGAACAGCCGGAAACGAATGGGTCCTTACACGGGCGAAGGCAGTAGTCACCTTTTCAGGGGAAAAAAAAGACGGAGGTTCCGGTCCCGCCTGGCTGAAATCAGGCATTTGGCAATCGGACTCTAGTTCGATGAGTGAGAGAGTCAGATTTTTCCGCAAAGAGACGTGCCTAGAAGAAAGTAAAGCGCCCGTTCGGGGTCCTCCCCCGAAGAGTCAAATACCCAAATTCCTCTAGGTTCTGATGGGCGAGGGGAGAAACACAGGGAACTATCAGTTCAATACAGTAGGGAAGATGTGACCTAGGGATGGAAAAGAGGGTAGTTCAAACTCCTAACAGAGGAAAGCGTCGTTACAGAGAACGTCAAGATCCAGAATCATAAACTAGGGAGAGACCAAGGAAGAGATGCCGAAGGGCATCAGGATGGAGAGAGTTAAGGGGCGAAACGAAAGGGAAAAGAGTTTCGAACCTTCCAGTCTCGAAAAAAATGGAACGTCGCCCGGACAAGGAGAAAGGGTGCAGGATGAGGACGAAAAAGGGGGGCGGGGATGAAACGAAAACACAGGACTTCAACACTTCTGTGGAAAGGATGTTCGACAAAATAAATGGCTATTTAACTAAAATGGGGGGAACAAGTTTCAGAGGGGGAAAGAGCGGCCGGCCGAGTCAATCAATGGCTCGACAGGAAAGAGAAACGGGAAATATCTCAGGAGAGCCGAGTCTATCAAGGGAGACCATCAAAAAATCTAGATAGAGGAAAAAGGGAAAAAGGTCGGTGGGAAGGGAAAAAAATATCCTGGGGAAAAGGAAGGCATGGGGTCTTTAGGCGCACATAAAAGAGCACAAACGAAGGTGCGAATGTAATGCTTTGGGACAGGGAATTGGCCCAGGTAAAAATCTGAGTTCAGCAAAAGCTGGCTGGTGCCGGAAAAAAGGACCGGAGATGAAATTCAAGACTGTCCGGAAAAGTCAAATGTGGTTATAATCAAAACTATAAAGAAACTCCACCGGGCCCCCAGGCAAAGGCAAGATAAAAAAAGGGGGTGGACGCGATCACAACTCAGGAACTCGTTACCTATGCGAAAGGCACCAGCGTAGGCGAAACAAAGGGACGATGCTAAGGCTTAAGCAAAGCGCAGATCGCGAAAAAACAGAAAAGGCCAAGGTGTCCCTGTGCTGAAGCAGTCAAAAGGGAAGGCGAACAGCCGCACCGCTTGGGAAGCTTGGGGGGGGGGGGAACCGACAAAAAACGAAATGACTTAGATTCCCTCACCAGGGACACATCTAGAAGATTTCTAAGAGACGTACCGTGCAAGACACACAGGGGATCACAGCGAGGGGGGATGGTATAGTAGAAGAAGAAATACAAAAAAAAACGGGAACGCTTGAAGAAAAAAGAGCACTAAAGGCCTTCTTCACTCGGTGACTCATGGCAAAATGGCCGCGAGGACTGGGGTCGGTAGATCGAAGTAAATTTGTTCAAAATGATGTCGCGGTTAGAGGAACAAGGAAAGAAAAAATAAAATCCAGTGGGCCTTAAAACTTAAGGTAAATAGAAGCAAATAGAAGAAAAGGGTTGTCGGGAATGGAATTTGTTTAATCTCTCATCGTGATCATGAGTATGGGTTACATGGATTGAGAAAAAGGGGGTCGGTCGCGTTGCCTTACGAAAAGAAACACCCCAGGAATGGTCCCCACCGAGGGTCAAGAATCCCCGTGGAGACTGAAGTATTAGGGGGAAAAAAAACTGACTCGTCGATTTGGGTCTAAAAACTCTGCTAAGTGGGAAAAGGTCGTTGTCGAATAGGGAGAGCTTAAAATCGTAACGGGGGCACCAGGACGAACCCGAAGGAAACTAGATCTTCTACTTGACGCTGGAAGAGATTGAAAACTGGTTTTGGGGGGGGGGGCAAGAAGGCGGATCAAAGTGTGCAGAAAGGGTTTGGAGAGGTGGCAGCTTTCCAAAAAAAAAAACTCGAGGACGCTCTCAGATAAGCCACTTCAAAAGAGAGGGATACTAATGTGACGAGGTGGAAAGAGACGGAAGCTTGTTGAAGCCGACAACACGCCCAATTTGGGGGGGTCGTAGTCTAGGTAGAGTTATCGAAACGATCCGGAAGACGGACCGAGAAAAGTGCGGAGTCGAAGGCGGCGTTTTAGGGGATAGGGAGCGAGCACAAGGAACGGAGGAACACATGCAGTGGGTTGCCGGCGACGGGGATACCATGGGCTTTCCAGGCGGAGTGGAACTACAGGCAGAGTCGGAACCCGGAATCCTTCGGTTAAAAAAATCAAGACCACTTAAGCCCCCGACGAAGAATTCAAAACCGCCGGAGGACAAAAATGCGCTAGGGAATCTGGATCGGGTACAAATGTCGAAGGGGCAGAGACAATCTAGGAAAAAAAAGTTGGAGAGCTAGGGGGACGAAAGCGGGGACCACTTGGCGGAGAGATCAAGGGGAGTTGCCGAATAGGAAAAGCTTGTGTGGATAAGGGGGCGGCAAGGCGCTGGCGGACATCTGAGCGGGAAAAAGAAACGAATGCTGCCCGTCTTGGTGTAGGGAAACGAGTTGTGGTCATTAAACGCCACTCAGGGGGGGGGGGGTTTTGGGGGCAGACTAGTACTTCCCCCCCATAGACGGAGAAAAACTAGGATACGGAAAAAAAAGATAAAGAAGAGGGGACGTAAAATAATTAGACTCTTCAGATCAGAGCACATAAAAGGATACGGGCGGGGGGGAGAAAGATGATCCTTAGGGGAAGACGCTAAAG
>Ga0179593_1388405_pt1 | contig 25270 bp, 41 predicted proteins | sample CZODoug2_1_08_16_FD_185931 | JGI IMG/M metagenome (GOLD analysis project Ga0179593, IMG submission 185931) | Vadose zone soil fungal communities from Angelo Coast Range Reserve, California, USA - CZODoug2_1_08_16fungal (PacBio error correction) | ecosystem: Environmental > Terrestrial > Soil >...
GGGAAGATTTTGATGGGGGGGGAAGGCACAACCTCCCCGCCGGGGGGGGTTAAGGGGGCGAAACAGTTTCAGACATGTAACCAAAAAGGAAAAAAGCGTGAATGAGGGTCAAGCTTCGAAAGGGTGACGCCACGGAGGGGACTAGTTGTCGGAGATCAAAAAAAAGGAAAAAAAGGGACTTTCAAAAAAGTCAAAAAAACCTGGGGGAAGGGGGAGTCTGGAGAGAGGTGTCGGAGCCGGGGGTAGGGTAAACAGAAGCTGAAAGGGAGTCTTCGGGAGGGGGAAAAGTTTAGGATTCAAAGCAACCTTGTTGTTGGAAAGATCACATCCCACAGCCCTCGTCTCCAAACGGAAAACTTCAACTCGAGGGTGTGGAAAACGGAAAACTCAGTTTATGGGCGAGCAGAATACTGGGACCAGCCAGAGGAGACAGCAAAAAAAACGCTGCGGACGATACGCTCAACTCAAAAAAAAACAACAAGGACACGAAAAGAGTTTTGTTACCTTATGCAAAGCGAAGAGTCAATAGCCCAATAACCGGGGAACGCTACAAAAAAAAGGGGGGTGGGAGCAAAAAAAGAAGACAGAAAACAAAGACATGTAAAAAAAACGAAAAAAAATTCCTACCAAAAAAGGGTGAGTGGGGGCAGGGGGGGAAACAAATCTGGCCTCTACACACGGGCCCAACGCGCCAGGACCACACAAGGAAGAACAATATCAGGGGGGCATCCAAGAGGGTCGGGGGTGAGTGGAAGACTACTACAAAGACTAAGTATTGTGGAAGGAAAAACAAAACCTTAAATCAATGGGGGGCAAAAAACGTTTGGAGGGGGAACTGCTTGGCAAGACTGGGGCAACAAGGGGCGAACCCCAGGCACTTTAAAACTAAAACGTTTCTGGGAGGGGACCGTGGTGAACAACATTCAAACAATGTCACGAAGGAAAAAGGGGGGGGGGACATTATACAGCGGCAGTGGCACGCAGGGGGGACAAAGCAAAAAAAAAAAAAGAGCCTCGGGGGAATAAGTCAAAAAAACGGGCCCCACAGTGCTTTTGGGGAAGGGGAGGGGGGCAAAAGTCCGACGCGGGCACGGCCAAGGACCACCCCTGGAAAGACGATAAGAAAAAGCGAATTGCAATCCTGAGAAAGAAGGAGCGGACGTAATACTAATCCCGAAAAGCAGGGGACTGGGAAAATCCCACGGGGCCAGGGATCCTGGGGCATTAGGGTTGTGGGGGGGGGGGGGGCACTCTTTCCGTGGGAAGGACGACCTCCAAACCAAAAAAATCAAGGACGTTGGACAAAACAAACATTGCACAAGGGAAAGACTCCTGTACAAAACGGAAAACAGGAGGGGCTTGTTCCGAAAAAAAAAAAAGGGTCAGGGTATCAAAAACGGCTGTGCACGGATAACATCCGGAAGGGGGGACCAAAAGGAAGACTTACCGTCTTGTGGGGTGCACGCGCCCAAGGGGGGGAGGACACAGGGGGAGCAAAACAGAACAAGGAAAAAACAATAAAACGGCGGTTGCATTCCACACAGCGGGTAAAACCAAAAGGCAGAGACTTACAGGACAAAAGCCAACGGAAAAAAGCAGCAAAAGTAAAGCACGGAAGGGGATCATACGCGGAGGGACAAAAGACACTTTCGGGGTGGGTCGGTGGGGAACACTGGACGGGGGCGCTAAAGTATCCCGAGGTGCGGGCTCGAAAGGAGCAAAAGAAGGAGCGAGTGATGGGTTAGGGTGGAATGAAACTGATCATCCTGCACCGCTAGTCCCACTGTGCAGCCAGGGAAACTCATGGGCTGGTAGAGAGCCAATAAACGGACAGGCTAAAACGGTACCAAAAAATGTGACTGTAAAAACGCAAGAGAAGGAAAGGGGCGAACGAACCAAGGAAAAAGGAAAGCGGAAAAAGCAACGGTGAAAAAAACAGCAAATCATCCAACTCGAGCCGCTACAGGGGGAAAGGACGGGAACACGAGATGGCAGGTCAAGGGGGGGGGGAGGAGGTCCGACAGGGAAAAAAAGAGTAGAAAAAATAACCGAAAATCGCGGTGCAAACGAGAAACGGGTGCCTTAAGGGGGGCAAAAAAGGGAAATGGTAGCTTTAGACCACTAAAAGTCAAGAAGGCAGCCAACTTTACGAAAGGATCAGGTTCAAAAGCCTTAAAAAAACCTAGCCCGGACGAAACGGGTGAAAGATAATCTCTACCAGGTCAAAAAACTCGGTATGTCACCATTTCACTCGCTTAAATCAGGAGGGAGGGAATACAAGGTCCAGGAAGGTTTGAGCCCACGCCCTGAGGAAGTCATCGGGAAAAAAACAGTACCCAAAAATCTTGGTAACTGGGAGCACAAACCAAAAAACCGGGGACGCCCCAGAAAGGGGGGAAATCTCCAAAATCCGGCCGACGGGCTGGGGGGGGCAAGGATAAAATGCAGCGTGTGACCAGAGTAATACCAAGAAACAATCTGAAGAAAAAAAAGAACGGGCTCGCCCCCGGCTAAGCTTGGATCAAACAAGGGGGAGAGGATAGGCGGGGAGAAAAAACAAGGAATAATGGTGGCTGATGGTCCCCGTGAAGGAAGAGAAACTTACACCATCTTTAAAACAAAAGAAAGAAAAAATCGGTCATGATAGCGGACTTGGGTACAAAATCCCACAAGTAAGAGAGACACGAAGAAAATGAACAGCGTTTCAAACGACAGAGAAACCTGTTCCAATTACATAAAAGCGAACGGGTAAAAGTGAAAAAAAAGGAAAGACTTCCCAAAGATTAAAGGAAAAACAATAGTAACCGATGGGGAAAAACACCGACGTCCCGGTTGTCGTTTCCTGTCTTCCGGAAAATAGGAAAAAAAGGGAAGACAAGAAGCTCGTGGGCAGTAGATGTATACAACACACTCAGAAAAACAAGGGGGGGGTGAAAACAAAGAAAAAACCACCGCCCAGGGACCTGGGATCAGGTGCCGGGGATATACAGAGGGAATGCTTTGGTAGGAAGTCAGGACGGAGTGCAGAAAGAAAAAGGAAATCATTGGAATTATCACGTGAGGTGATGATACTCGACCAGACAAAAAAAAAAGGGGGGAGAGAGATAATCAATAGTGGGGATTGGCAGGCATAGAAAGGGCTTTAAAAATCACTCAACAGCAGGAGAAAAAGACAAAGGATCCACAAAAAATACAAGCAAAAAGACTACCGAGGGCGCCAAGGGGGAGGAAAAAAAGGACCAGGGGGTGAAAAAATGGTGTGAGAAATCACGGGGAAAGGGAGCTTCTTTGAAGTGCTGCAACGGGGAAGGACATGGAAAAAAAAACTCCAGGGAACGGTGTGCGGCGTTTAGGGCGAAGGGGTAGCTAATGGCTAAAAAAACGCAAATCAACAATCATGTTCCATTTAGAAAAAAGAAAGGATCTTTAGAGGGGAGGGTAAACGGGAAAAGATCAAAAAGGGGGGTCGCGCTAGGGGAAAGAAGGGCTAAAACGGGAACGGCTTGCCGTGGAAAGTCGTTTTGGGGAAAAATGGGGAAAAGGCACCTGAAGCAAAACTGGACCAGGAGGGGCCTTGTCGGGGGACCAGAAGAAAAAGGTGACGCAGGGGCCAACCAAGGGAGGACCTAAAAAAAATTAGCCTTGCAAGCGGGGAAGGCCGGTTTTCCTCGACTAGGGGGGAAGAAAAAAAAGGGGGCAGCAAAAGTGGGCTGGAAAGTGAAAAAATTTTGATTAGAACGGAAACCCGCTTCCCTAAGGTGTAAGGAAAAGACCGCCCGGGTGTGCCGGGGGATATTACAAAGGGGGGGGATTTTCGGGGAAGGGGACAAAAATGATGACCATGTGAATGCAGCCGCTGCCGTCGTCTAGGGCAGTGGGGGGGCCAGCTTACAACCGGAAAGAAAGAAAGGCGTGTAGTAGAACTCGGAAGCGGAAGGGGGCAAGGGCCCGTTCACAACAAAAAAACGGTCTAAAAAAAGAGAGAGGTACATCCTCAAAAGTAAAACTTCGGAAAGAACCGACAAAAGAAAGAGGGGGGAATTCTTCCCTCCTGGAAGGAAAAAGCCACCGTGAACCCAAGACCTAAACATGAAATGGGGACGAGTAAGGGAACGGTTCCCTCCCCACCAAAGGAGAGTTGAGCACACAGTAGAAAAAGGGGTGCGGACTGTATGGGACTTCTCCAATGCGTGGAGGAAGACATATCCCAAAAAATGGTGTGGTAAAAAGCGCGTACGAGAATCAAAAAAAACACAGGGGAGAGTTCTCAAGCATGGGAAAACGTCGGACGGGGGGGAAGGCCGGTGGGAAAAAAAAAAGCAAATCAACCACAAGTTAAAACAAACTGGGGTGCTGGTGGTACATGTACCTTTAAAAACCCGAATTGGGAAGGAGATTTCCAAAAAGCCAACGGAGGGGGGAGTGGCCAAGAACAGACCGCGAAAAGGGGGGGTTGGGGGGAAATGAGCAGGTCATTATAAGAAATAAATCGCGGGAAAAGAAAAACCAACCCGAATCAGGAGGACTCGGAAGGAAAGTGCTCGTCCAACCCAAAAGGAAAAACAGAAACCCTCGTTCTGAAGGACCAAAAGCAAAACCAAAGAGAGGGGGAACTACCGAAAACAAAAACAGGGGAGGCAAGAAAGGGAGGGGAAAAGACGAAACCGGCAAAAGGTGCTGCAGGGACCGGGGGGGCCTTTATGCTTTCAACCCGGTACCAAAAAGGACGGAATGCAACGTTGAGGCACCGGCACTTGCCGGACGCAAAAAAAACGTGTTGTACGAGGGTGGAGTGGGTGGAGAAAGGGGGGGGCGAAAAACACTCGAGCACAAAAAGACCTTTGGAAAGAGGGGAAAGCATGTGGGGAACAATAAAAAGTTAGTTGGAAAGGGCCATGCCTAAAGACGATACGACACATGGAGGAATAGTGACACGGACTAGAGGGTACACCGCGGAGCTAATGGACCAGGTGGGTTGGTTCAATCTGGGGAGTGGGGGGGATATCACAACGGCACCAAACCCCCCCGTGGGTCAAACCCAAAGAACTCAACCCGAAAGGGTGCCGCTTTGAAAAACTCCGACTGATGGGGGAGTAGTCAAACAAACAGAAAGGGGTTTCTTGGAAATGGCTAAGAGGAAAGAAAAAACCCGGGCACTAAAATGGCGAAGGTATCTACGGGGTGTAAGAGAAGGAAGGCCAGACTGTGAAAAAGTTGCCAAGAACCCAAGGGGGGAACAAAGTCCAAAAAAGGGGCTAGAAAAGTGCAAACAAAGTAAAAAGAAGACGACTCACAAAAGAGGAAGGACACGAGTAGGAAAAAAAAGCATTTACGGTACAACTACAACCAAATGAGACCAAAACGGAAGGGGTACGGCTAACCAGCCTCAACAATCCTGTAAACCCCACTCCAAAGAAACACCTAAAAATGAAGAAAGAGACAGGAGGTCGTGTGATGGAGGAAACGAAGCAAGGAAAAAGAACAGCTGACGCAAAAGAAAACAAAGTGGCAAGGGTTTACCGGCGGTGGAAGGGAAACTAGACCTGGTTGACTGGGAAAGGAAACACTCACCTTACAAAAAAGAAAAGAACGATCGAAAAAAACTGGAAATCAAGCGGTGACCGCGGGCCCGTAGGAGAAAAAAAAAAAAACCTGGCAAACCTCAAGGACGGGGCGGAGGTGTGACCTGTTTCAAAACAAAAAGGGGGGGGGTATCGTCAAGCTGCCGGGCGCTAAAGAAAAGGGAGGGGGAAAAAAAAACGGGAGGAAAAAAACTAGGTTTTCTTGGCCGGGCCAAGGGGGAAGGGGGGAGAGGGGTCTAGGGGGGAAGGGTCCAAACCAACTAAGGAGGAACAGAAGTTGCGGTGTGGGTGGGTGCGCGCTTATTGGTAAGCAAAACAAAAGAGGGGGGAAAGGGGACGTGGGTGGGGGAAAAAGGTCAAGGGGGATCGGAGATCACAAAAACTTCTTTGTCGAGGGAATGAAATCTAGATCAACACAAAACTTATTATGAAGAGAAAGGTAAGGGGAGAAGAAACGAAAGGGGAGCCAAGAAAACGAAAGGACAAGGGAAAGTACCCGATGTCAAGAGGAAAAGGCGGGGGAAGAGAACAAACAAGCTCAGAAGGCAAGGGGGTGGGGGCCTGAAAAATAAATCTCAGCACACGAAATAAAGAAAAGACACAAAAAATTTCCAATGGAAGCTAAGCAAACAGCATCAAAAACGGTACAAAAAAAACAGGCACAGAAAAAAAAAATGAACTAACACTTCTGGGGGGGGGCATTGACCCTCACAAAAGGACCAAAAGGTGAAAAAACGCGAATGAACAATTATCAATGGAAAGGGTCATGATTCATGGGGGCTAAGTCAGGTGAGGAAGGGGGGGGAAAGGAAAAAAGGGGTAATCCATGTTGGGAAATAAAACCAGAAAAACAAAAAAAAGCAAGGGCAAAAATTGGCCGAAAATGCAGTGATCCGTAGACCTGAACCAAGCCTGCCTGGGTTCGAAAGAGAGGGGGTGGTCGTGACAACAGGAGCGACGGGGGGAGGGAAGGAATCACTTGAGAAGGAAAAAAAGAAAGAAAAACGGAAGTCAACCGGAAACTGGAGAGAATAGGGGGGGAGTGGGGAAAAGATTCTGCAAAACTTAAAACGGACGGTAAAGGGGGGGAGGGGGGGAGAGAGTTTCAATAAAAGGCGTCCAGGGGAGTGCATCTGTTAACAAAAAAAAAAAGGGGGGAAAGGACGAGTAGCATTAAGGGAAGTTCCGTCCCCCTTGTAAAAAGAAAAAAAGAAATACAGGGCGGACTAACGGGCACCTGAAAAAGGGGGGAATGTCACAGCGCCGACTGGGGGCACTACGTCAAAGGAAAGAGGGTTTTGGACAGCTGAAGGGGGGAGGGGGGGAAATACAAAAAGATCGAAATGAGAGTTGGAAAAAAAAAAACAAACTCCCGTAACCCAAACAAAAAGGGTCACCGAAGCCGTTCTAAAAGTTTCCCAAAGCGAGTCACGTTGGGAGATCCAAGAGAAAAACGAGGACCCTCAAAACACTGGAGGGGACAGCTCATCCCAGGGGCTGCTTTGGGGCGCAAAGGCTTGGGAAAGAAAGAGAGTTTCAAAGAAGTAACAAATAAAAAAAAAAAACCACATGGAGGGACGGCAAATACCTTAGACAAAAGAATTTGAACTCTCAGGAACACGTGGCAAGAGAATTCTTCAAATCAAGGGGGAAGGGGGGGGGAACGATCAAAATGGTCGCGCTACGTGGATGTTTTTGTCTTCAAAATTAGAAGGGGGGGTGCATGAAACGTAGCCTAGGGTGTTTTGAAAAAGGGGTGCCGTGGACGGAAAACTCAGAAGGGCAGGGGGGTAAAGGTTGGGTCCTAATGGCCAAATCTCAACGGAACCTGACCCACAGTCAAAACCATCGGGGAAAAAGGGATTAAGGGAGGGGGGGAGGTGAGCACACAAATCAAGGTTTGGAAATACACTGTCCCGTGAGAAGCAAAAAAACAAAGAAAAAGGGTAAACGTGGTAGACCCGAAATGAGCGGAACAAAGCACCCTTTAAAACAAAAAAAAAGAGAACCGGCACAGCGCAGACGGGCCGTAAAAAAAGCGAAAAAATCCGGTGTCCAACTTTGGTAATCCAAAAGGAAGGAAAAATAAAAGAGTGGAAAACCCAATAAAGGAAAGAGGGGGCGGGTTGAAAAAAACGGGGGAGAAAAGAATGGGAACGACGGGAATCCCAACGGAAAAAAAATGTGCGGGGGGGGAGGGGGAAATGGGAAACTCTCATGAGCAGAAGGGAACTTCTCCCAATTCAAACTAAAAGGAACGAGCCCTGTCGGAAGAGGGCGCGAGCGTGGGAAAGGGACATTGCAAAAAAAAGAGAGGGGGAAGAATCACCGCTGTAAGACGGCTCCCTTGAGCGGCAAAAGCCCGGGAGGGACGCAGCTGAGCAGAACAGTCATAAGGAAGACCGGAACAGGAAAAAGGGAAAGGGGGAATATCCAGTCAAAAAAAAACAAAAACGGGCTGGCACAGGAAAGGCCCTATTTAGCGGCACGAAAAAAAACCCGCAACCCACGAATGAAAAGGGGGGGGGACACAACTTCGAGCAATTGCGCCAAAAGGATAGATCTTATCTCAACCTGGCAGGGAAAAACGGCGAAAGAAGAAAAAAAGGAAAAGAAGTGGCAAGAAAAGGAACAAGGGAACCACAGAAGGAAAAAGAGGGGGAAGAGGGAATAGCAATGGGGAACCACGGGAAAAAAGAACCACACGTTAAAGGCAAAGCCGTGCGATGAAAAGCGCCGCTTTCTAAAGCAAAACTCCTTTTTGTCAAACCGTAAAAGGAAGAGCACTGACTGAAAAGTCGGGTGGGCACAAGAAAAGAGTCTTCCTTAAAAGAGGAAGCCGGAAAAAAGGAGGGCCGCGGGAAACACACAATGAACGGGGACAAGGGCCATTTCTTCCATCGTAAAAGCACAAAAAGAAGAAAAAAGGAAAAAAAGAGACGCGAAGGGATTAACACAAACAGCAAAAAAAAAAAAAGGGGGTCAATCCCCCAGACTTGGAGGACAGGGCAAATCGGTAGATCACGGGCGAAAGTGAGGACGGGGGGAATTGGAAGCAGGTATAGCAGGGATTTAATGCGGGAAATAACTTATCAATTGAAGAGAGAGAAAAAAAAAAAAAAGGAAAAGAAGAGCATACGTGGACATAGTTAAGGACCCTCATACCTGGCGGAAGAAAAAAAAGACCGAACATGCATAAACTCCTGTCAAAAAGAAGAAGGAGGGAAAAAGGATCCTAATCTCAGAATACCATGGCCAAAAAAGGGGGGTCAAGTGAGGGTGGACCAAACGAAAAGGGGGGGGGAGGGGGAACCCATGAAGGAAAGGAAAGAAGGAAGCGGAGATTGCAAAAAAGACCAGCCACGGGAAGACTGAAAAAAGCACAGGACTGCGGGGGTGTGTTGGAACGGGGGAAGGCACGGGTACTCACTGGAAGACAATCTACCCGGATTGGATAAATGAGAAACCTCCTTAGAAACTGAAAAGGCTTGAAAAAAAATAAAACAATTTAAAGAGAGGTCTATCAAAGAGGGAGATTCATCTCACTGAGACCACCGTTATTAGTGGGGGGGCACGGAAAAAAAAGACCACGGGACCTTGCTTTGTGGCCGGTTGGGGGGGAAGATGCAACCTTTTCGCGGCCAAAAAAAAAGGGAGAGTAAAAGTTGGGGAAAAAGGGGGACAGTGGTGCAACACCAAGCGCTGTGGGGGAGGTCGATTCTCTTTCTGTGTAGGGGAAGCTTTAGGAAGGCACACCAACTGATCACGGGGAGAAAAGAAACTCCCCCCTGACCGTGGAATTTTGGGAAAACCTTCATGTGGACTTTCCCCCGGGAAAAAAGGGGATTAACATTTCCCTGGGGGTTGGAAAGAAGGGAGAAGTCAGGCGTGGGCGCTTACAAAAAGAGACACCGACGGAAAAAAAAAAGACGAGTATAAATAAGGGACAGACGTCAAGGAAAGCTCAAAAGGAACAGCGTCAAAGGGAAGAGGGGTTCCGGCGGCAGGGGAAAAGGAGGAACTTAATTTCACCGGAAAAAACGACCCCCGAACCTGGAGGAGAGGAAGTATGGGACTCACAAGACAACAACCCGGATACGGGGGAGACAAGGGGGGACTTAAATGGGCCTCGACAAAAACGTCTGACTTTCATGGAAAAAAAGTGTGAAAAGAAAGAGAGAGTAACAACTCTGTCACCGTAAAAGCTTGCACGGGGAGGGGCGGTCCCTTTTCTGGGGATGGACAAAGAAAAAAGGAAAGGCAAACAAAGACATGATTTTTGAAAAGGGAAAGGGTGTTAAAAGGGGGGGGATAACAGAAAAGGGAGAGGGAGCCAGAAAACCGCCTGCTGGTCATAAGCATGGAACCGAGGGGTGTGAAGAGTACCAGAAAGAAGGGAGGGACGCATAAAACCCAATGGCGGGAAAACCATCCTCATAGAGTCACAGAGTCAAAGAAGGGAGAGAAAAGCACGGCCTAAACAGGCCAGAGACCCCAAAAAGAAGAAAAAAAAAACAATAAACTTGAGGGAAATAAGCTGAAAGAGAGAAAGATGCACTAAGGGGGGGGGGGCGGGTAAATTTCCTGAGAGGAAGTGGGGGAAAAAACCCTGGCGTCATGCTCTGGTTGAGAAGGAAGGGAACTTCCCTCCTAACGGGGGGGGGTGAGCAGGGCATGTGGTGCGGGTGGGAGAAAAAATTTTAGGAAAACTGAAGCACACTAAACTAACTAATCAAAAAAGGGACACGTGTGGGGGAAAACCGGTGAGTCCCAACTAAAAAAGGAAAAAGGAGAAGAACGGAAACAAAAGGAAAGGAGTTTGTACCAAACGCGGGGAAGGTGTCGGTGGTGTCCCCACAGGAGACGGGTGAGAGAAAGTAAAACAGGTCGAACACCTGGGATTTCATGAAGGGACGACTCTGTGAAAGGATGTCCCCCGGGGAAAAAAAGAAGGTCCTCCGCGAATCGGAGGGGGAGGGGGACACGGCTCAGTAACACTTAAGAGGGAATTGGGGATGCAGAAGTTTTTTCATAAAAGGTCCCAAGGGTTGAGGCACTAAGTCCACAAATCACCTGCCCAAAAGGGGCAGATACGTTAATAAAAGAGGAGAAAAGAGACAAGCTTAATTTTACCAGCACGTAAGAGAAGGGGGTAACCCTAAGAGCCATCTTCCGCCGTGTCAAAGGAAGAAAAAGAAGAGCACGGGTCTAAAACCATGTGAAAAAGAAAAACTGACCTAAACCCAGATGGGGAGGAAAAGACATGGGCTGGGAAAGGGGGGGCATCAGGAAACAAGAAAGAAAAAATTGACGAAAAAAAGACAAAAAAGGAAGGGTGGAAGGCGGAATTTACCTACGAGGGTGGAGGTGAGGAACTGAACTAAAAAAGCACCCTGGAAAAACGAAAAAGATCGATAACCACGGAAGAGTCAGATCTCCAACGTAAGAAAAGAAAACCTGCTGTCACAATCGGTAAAGTGGTATAATTTGGTTTTTTATTTAAACCCGAATCAGGGGGGGAGACGTGTCGGTAGCATCCATGGACAAGGATGTTTCATGGGAGCCGGGAGGGAATTGACTGAGGAAGGGAATAGTCGTATCTTCTGATCTAAAGGTGGAGGTGGAAAAAAAGATGGGAGAAAAGAGTCGGTGAAGAAGTTGGGGAAAAAGATAGGTGTGGGAAGAAAGCAGCGGGTTAAAGGAGGGCAGCGGAGGGGAAGGTGGGATTCTTAAAGTAAATAATAGCAAAAGGGGGGGGAAGAAAAGTAGGGGAATCACAAAAAAGAGACAAAAACGTTGGGGAAGAGAGAAAAGAAAAAAAAAGAAAAGGGAAATCCGAAAAAAGGTACTCCGAAAGAAGAAATGTAACCATTACCTGGAAGAGATGGGGAATAACGGCGTACGGAAACAAAAAAGAAAAAAAGTCTAGTATATCACCAGCTAAATGACCTTAAAAGAAAGAAGACTCCAAGAAAGGAACCCGTAACCAGCTAGTGTCAACAAAAGCTGAACTGAAAAAGAAAGGGGGGAAAGCATTGTCTCAAATCGAAAAAAAAAAGGAGGGTGTTGGCCCCATCATCATCAAGAGGAAAAAAGTGTCCAGAATCCTTTCACCTACTCAGGAAGAATAAAGAGAAGAAAACTGGCGGGGGGAAATGAGTGGGCTCGACAACCCTGGTATGGTTCTCCAGCCTTAACCAAAGGAGGTAGGTCTTCGAGTGAGATTCTGGGCCATAAGGGGAAGGGAGTTTTAAAGCCATTCGTTTAGAAAAATGTTTGACTCTGCTCAAGAAAGGAAAACGATTAATAAATGCACGAGGAAAAAAGGGAGACAAACAGGGAACGATCAAAAGGAAGAGATCGGGTTTAATACTGTTACGAAAAGGTACATGGCAAAAACGGATGGACGGCGCAATCATGCTTGAAGGTATGCTACTCCTAGTTAAAGAGATCACTATGACGGAGAAGAAGACGTTGGCCGTAATCAAAAGGAAAGAGGGACATACTAAAAAAAGGAGAAAAAAGGGAAATGGGGTATCCCTTGTCAAAAGCTGGCCAGCTGCTTGAGAGAAACAGGGAGTGAACCTCAGGGTGGGGGGTGCAAGAGGACCGTTTGGGAAGAAAAAACTACGGATGGTGGAAAAAAACACAACGGGAAATTACGACCGTAAAGGAAAAATAAGGCATGGGTTACAGGAAGACTTTAGGTATGCCTCGGTCTAGGGAAGATGAGGCAGAAAACGCAATTGGGTACACACACTGTCAGAAAGGGAGTGACGGGTTTTCTCATCGGGGGGAGAAGGACGCCAAAAAAAAAGGAAAGGAAAAGGAAAACGGGGCGGGGAAAAAAAAGAAAACAACATGACACACGCCTCCAATCAGACTGGAGAAAAAGAGACGTAACTTGTGACAGAGGGACAGGAAAGTAGACCCCAAAAGGACTTCAAAGCGTTTCGGGAAAAGCGGGGAGGGGGGGGGAAGTTGGCTGTGGCATCTTTTGGGCGTTTACTTAAATAGGGGAGGATGTTCTAGGGACCTTACGGCAAAATCATAAAGTAGGATGGGGGGGGTGGGGCAATGTATTGAAGGACGGCACTGCGAATGACAAACACTCTGGTACACATTTATTAAGAAGAAGGTTGCATCAAAAAAAACCGGTTTATTAAACGTTAAAGCAAATGAAACTTGGCAGAAAAAAAAAAAAGCACATGAAACACCAAAGTGTGACGCAAAGAAGGGGAGGGGGGGGGCTCCTCACTTGAACAACACACAAAAGAAAAAAGAAAAAGGATAAAACGGATCGTGGACTCAGATGGGGGCCAAGGGGGTGTCGGGGAAGAAAAAAAGGGGGCGGGGAAAACCATTGAAAGCTCTCAGGGGAGAAAACGAACTGTTTTTCACGACCAGAAAGGAAACGAAGACCATATGTGGAGGGCAGGCTTGGAGAATGGGGAAAAAGGGGGAAAAGAAAAGGAGGCCGACTTTACGAAGAAAGAAAGAGGGGAGGAGCTCTTCCAAGGTTAAACGAGTCGGAAAGGGCCAGAGTAACCTCGCGGGAAGAAAGAAAGAGACCCCCGGTGAGACGAAAGAAGGAGTAGGGAAAAAGAGACACCTGTTAAAAACATCCATTGTGGTTGAAATTAAGAGACCATCAGGTTGTGAATATTACCCAATTCAAAACCTAAGGGGGAGGGGGGATTGTTTCTAGTAAATAAAAACAAAGTTCATGAGTAAAGGAGAACACACCAACACCAAGGGAGAAGACTAGGAAGGTCAAACAAACAATTCTTCTTGGGACCCCCGTGGGAAATTTCCAAAGATGAAAGACCTTCTTTACCTTGGGAAAAAAACTAGAAAAGGGAAGGAATCGAGCAGGGTAAAGATCTACAGGAAAAAGGGGGACAAGGGGGAATCATATTACTGTTAACATGAAAAAAAGTGAAATAAACTTCCCAAAGTGAGAATGAAATATGACAGGGAATCGACAATCGCCAAAAAAAGAAAAGAAACTGTACGACCGCCAGACTTTGGAAGCCGTCAAAAGATGGGACAAGAAGAAAGAGAAAACGACCAAGAAAACTGGAATCTTAAAACAAAAGGAAAACGACCAAGAAGGGACCCCGGCGGAAAGGAAAAGAGGGAAGAAAAATCAATAAAAACGCTACGGCCTATTTATTAAAAAAAAAACAAACTGAACACGCCCTTCCACCACTCCCTTAACCCGGGAGGGGGGGGAAATAGTAGCCAGAATAGAGGGAGGTTATCTGGAGGAAGGAATCAGGCGGGCCAATAAAGGAAGGAAAGGGCAAAGAAATCAAGGATGTGCTTATTGGGCACAAGAGGGAGGAAAATAGAGATATCGAATGAAAAGACATAAGGGGGAGGGAATATGGGAAGAACCATGCATCTGAGTCTACAGAAAAAAAGAAGGAAACTGGGCCTACGAAAAAAAAAAGATCATAAAGCTTAATATAACAAAACGCGCTAAAAAAGAAAATGGGGGAAAGACAATGTGGCTTTTCCAAGGTTCTTGGAAAAAAAAGGGGGCCATAAGCAAGGGGAAGAAAGGCGCAGTAGGGGGGTGTGCTTCTAGGTAAGGAATGGCCGAGGTCCCGACTGAAAAAAAAGGCACAAGGTTAAAGGAGGGTACTGAACGTGATACTATCCTTGGTCTCAACACTATTTCCTATGAGGAACATCCCTTATAAAGGGGAAAGGAGATGTCTTAACGGAAAAAAAAAGGAGGTCAGGAGTCAGGTACGAAAAAAAAAGGGACATTCAATCTCAAATCGTTTATGGGAAGGGGGGGGGGGACTTGGGTTCCACTTCAAAAGAGACACTGGAAAGACGGTCAATTCTTGAAACTGGATGGTCAGGGGGGAGGAAGAAACCGGGGAGGAGGAAGTAAAAAAAGGGGTGCTTCCCGGAGGGGAGACAGTTACTAGCAATGGCACTAACAGCAGAGGGGGAAGAGCATTGTTTAGGAAAAAGAAGGGGGACACGGGGGAGGTCCTCTCAAGGAGTTGGAAAAAGAGAGTGAAAGCCAATCCCGAAGGCTTGGTGAAGGTGGAGATGAAACATCTGGGAGAGGTAAAGTTTAGATGAAAGGGGAAAGTTCACTCGGTCAAAGGGGGGAGGGTGGGAAACGCCTTACAAATAAGTATGGAGTCGAAGAGGGGACGAACTTCGTTCAAGACCGGCAATAAGAGGAGAACACAAACTTCAAAGAGATACCACTAAAAGTAGGAGCCCAAAAAACTGAAAGAAAGGCAATGAATGTCCAACCTTTGAGTTCGCAGAAGGAAAAATACCAACAAGAACCGCAAAACAGGAAAATGTTATGGGGGACCCAGGTAAGGGAAGGCATTCGAAAAAAAAGAAACAGGGAAAACTGGTCAACACTGCTGGGAGAGGTATTTAAAGTCGCAAAAAAACTGGATGATTGTACACAGGAAGGGAAAGTATAACCCTTGGAAAAAGAAGAACAGGTCATGTGTGCAAAGGAAAAAAAACGTATCCTGTAGGGTTCGAAATTTTGAAGATTTGCTTTGGACGTTTCTGGCGAAGACAGGTGAAAGTTACAACACTCGGGGGGGATAGCTCCAGTGAAAGGGTAATACCTACTAAGGTCCGGAAACAATAAATAAGGCTATTATAAAGAGGGAAAAACGTAATAAGATGAGGAGAGAAGGAATAGAAAAGAAAAGTAATAGCCCCTAAGAAAGGGGAAAGAGCGTAAGTCACCGTCTACAATCAAATAGGGAATACCTTCAAATCTTCCCCAATACATTGGGACAAAGAAAAAAAAAAATCTTTAAGAAAAGAGGAGGAACCCACTTCGGGGACTTTGAATGAAAACTAATGTATTCTTTAAGAAAAAAACCCGGTCAAAAGATGACCGCAATTTCTTTGAGGACAGGGGCATGGGAACTGCACAAAAGAAGGGGGGGGGTGAGCGGGTGACAGTTAGGGAGAAATGTTCTCTAACAAAAAAACTGGGTAGCTGAAAGAAAAAGAAAAAGGAAAACGAAAAAAGGGGTGGGCAAATAATGTAGCATATTCAAAAAGAAAAATATTCTATATACAGGCGCTAAAGAACTCCCCGATTCTTGAGAAGTGAAGGACAGGTATGTTGTACAAAAGGGATAGGCAATTTCCGGGGGTTGCACAAGTCTCTGGTGGAGATGAACTCCAGTGGGGCAAGGGAAACAAACCAAACGGGAAAAATGTCAGGACTGCATTTCAAGATGGACCAGTGAAAAAAAGGATCGCCCGGGAAGAATAAGGTGCAGTACAAAAGGGGCAGGGAGGGGGGGGGTTTGAAAAAACAGGCCGCAGGCTCCCTTGGAAAAGAGGGGCAAAAGCTTGATGTCAATTTGGTAAGGAGGAACGCCTAAAGAAAAAGGCTGGTACAACGAACTTCCCAAAAAAAAAAGGCGATCATCAAGTGGCGAGTATTTAAAATGAAACCCTGGCTCTTCATCGTTGTCTCCAAAGAGGGGAAAAGGGAAAATCTAAAGAACCTTGGGTTCATAGATGGGACATGGAAGGCCGGGGAAGGGGGGAGAAACGGACGATCATGGGGGTCAGTTGTAACAAAGAAAACCGATCTGCCCGAACTAAAGGCAAGGCGGGGGGAGGGGGAAAGTGCGACGAATCCTGAAAGAAGGTGAAAAGCAAAGGCGCCCAGAAGGGGGAAGGGAGAGGAAAAAAAAAACAGAGATAGCATTTATGACGAACAAAATTCAAACCTCATAAAGACGGAATGCAGAAAACATGAAAATATAGGGATGAAAAAAGGAAAAAAACTTCTTGGGAAATGAATGTAGCGGGAAACGTGGAAAAAAGGCACGATGGGGGGCACTTGGGGGAACAATCGTCAACCGGGGGGAGGCTTCAATTGTGAACTCCTGAAAGAGGATTGACTATTGGGGGAACGAAGAAAAAAAATAGGGGGTTAGGCACAAACGGGACCGTACGGGCTTTCGAGCGGGGGTTAATGACCACTCTGTCTGGCTATATCTGAGAGCTTGCAGGTGGGGGGAAGACGCGCAATCAGAAGAAGAGGAATGAGAAATGGGGAAGGTATTCAGAGCTAAAAAGTTGATGGGAAGGGAGCAAACGAGATACGAAAAAAACAGGATGGGAGGAAGAGGAATGTAATCTCGAAAGGACCAAGGGGGGGAAGAAAAAACGACTAACTGAAAGAAAGGAAAGAAAAAGAAAGTACAAGTTGGACGCAGAAAGACCAACACAAAAGATCGAAAAGAAAAAAAAATCACTCCAGCGACGGTGTTTTGAATACAATAAACGAACTTCAGCAACTACGGGGGAAAAGGCCCACGCAACAAATGGAAAAAACCTCAAAGGACAAGAAAAAACAATCGTCAGGGCCAGGGCCAAAATGAAACGACGACAAAATAAGGAAAAAAATGTTCCCAGAAAAATTCGTCGAAAACGGTGGAAACGAAAGGCAGCAAAAAGATACGGCAAGGCCTACTATAGGGAAGTAACAAGGATTTTAAGGAGTGTGGAATCAAAAGAACCACACGCCTATTATTTGCAGAAAAAGGAAAACCTGCAAAAAAAGGGAGACCAGTTTAGTGAACATTGTTTCTTAGAAAAAAGGGGGAAAAAGAAAACCCCGAAGCCTTGAGTTAGAAACGGTTAGGGGGGAAAGGGAATTGAAAGGAATTGCCACGAGGAAGGGTTCTCCAAAGAGACCTGAAAAAAGAGGGGGGAAGAAGAAAAAGGGAAAACAGGGGATTGAAGTATACGGGGAAACAAAATTCCCTGATAAGAATCGGGGAGGAAAAATGATTCAAAAAAAAGGGGAAAATAAGGGGTTTGAGGGGGATTGCCAAAAAAGAAAAACGTTCCAAGGAAAGGGGAGGAAGTGGGATCTTAACAAGGGGGGAAAAAATCAAAAAAAATAGGTAAGGGGGGAGACTAAAACCCTAGAAGAACGTGTGGACTTCGAAAAGAAAAAGGCACGTTTCATTGAGGACATGTGAACAGACTAAAGCAGGGAAATTATCTAAAAAGTTTTTGGGTGCCACCACATGGGGGGGAGGGAAGCAGAAAAAATCTAAAGGGGGGGGGGAAACCCACGGCAAAAGGACTAAAAGGAAACGTGGGTCAACACCAGATAAGGGAGAAGGTTCCCCAAACAAGAGGGGAGGGTAAGCCTAGGAAGGGAAAATCTGAAAAGATATGACCTCTCAATGCACAAAAAGGGGGGGGCCCACAAAAGAAAAAAGGTAACAGGCGTGGGTGGTGGATCCAGAAAAAAAAAGTGGTTAAAAAAAGGGAGACCAAAGCAAACAATTACAAAAAAACCCGTTGATCTAAGGCCCAAACAGGCACCCGAAAAAAAAAATCATCAAAAGAAGGATGAGTACAGGAAGAAGAAAGGGTAAACAGGAAGGCCTCCACCTAGGGAAGGCATCAAAAAACTGTCTGTGCCTGCGACCTGATTGGGGGGGGGGGTACGTTAAAAAAAGGAGGGGCGTACGACAGAAGGGATGTTGAGTTGAAAAGGAGGGAAAGAAAAATAGAAAGAGGAGAAGAAGATTGGTATTTGGTATTCCAGGAAGAAAGGGAAAGGAGAATCAACCACCTCTGAAGCAACACAGTGGGGAGGAAAAAACTCAACGACGGGTGGAAAAGAAAGAGACTCTGGAAAGGAAGACAAAAAAAGCCAAACTGAGCACAGCAGGCAAAAAGGGGGACGCTAATCGGACAGGGGAAATCTGACATCAACTGGGACAGACACAACAAAGACCACAGAACAAACAAAGCCGACAGTACAGAAGAGAGAGAGGGCGGTGAAAAGGTTGGGTTAGGTCCTGTAATCCAGAGGGCCAGAAGAGGCACCTCTCTTTTGGATCAACTATAAAGGGGGCCAGGAAGATGCAACAAAACTGAAAAAAAATGGAAGGGTTTCGGTTCAAGGTCGGGAACTCACAGGAAAAGAAGTTGATCCTTCCGGATTCACCTTTACAGGAAATTGGAGTCCAGAGAAGGTGTGAGAAGCGTCAAGGGGAATGGTCTCAAGGAAAAGAAGTAGAAAAAAAGACCAGTAGGTAGACTCTCCCTGTCCGTTTAACGCAACACCAAGACCACGACGGAAAAATCGGAAACCACTGGTAACATTAGGGTGGAAAAGTTAGACGAAAAAAAATTTGAAAAGAAAAGGAAAGGAAAAAAGGTCGGGGATTGGAGACTTCAACTGAAGAAAGGGGCAAAACCAGACCCGAAAGGCCCAAAAAAAGGACTAAAAGTAAATAAAGGCGACAAAAGGAAGAGTAGGGAACATGAAGAAAAGAAAATGCTAAAAAAACATTCTTCCAAAGGGAAGGGGGGGTAGGTTCCTCTCAAAAAAAAAGTGAGGTAAAAGAAAAAGGAAACCAAAAAAAGAAGAAAAATAAAGACCGGGCAAGACCTCAAATGTAAGAAAAACCCGTAAAATAAGAAAAATTCAAAGCCGTGTTAAAGACAAGTCAGGGTGATACAAAGTCGACGTCCTGGGAAGGGTGGAGGACACAAAACCATACAGAAAGCCTTAAGGAGAAGGCGGGGGTAATAGCAAAGAAAAAAAACGGAAAAGGGGAAGTAAAAAGATTCCGCGTCCCTGCCTCAGGACCGGTGAAACCCGAACCCCTGATTGAATAGAAAAAACAGAAGCAACACAGGAAAGGACTACGCCCAGACGGATGGGGAAAATTAACACCCGCAAAATCATAAAACACAGAAAACTCCAAATGGGAAAAGGCTGACATCAGGTAGCTCAGGGTATAGAGGGGGAATATGTGATGGGAGGCTTTATTAAATCCAAGGGTGAAAAAAAGAAGGTTAAATGAGAAGGGGGATCGATAGAAAAAACAACAAAGGAGGGAATGAAACATAAAAGGGGAGGGATGGAAAACCTGCGTACTTCAAGGCAAACACTCCATCCTGAAGAAACTACGTCCAGACAAAAATATCATAACCCACCAGTAGAAAAAGAGAGGGTGCCTACCCAGGTGACAGCAAAAAAGGTACACGTTGGGTGCATGGAACGGGGGGAGAGGGGTTTTGAGAAAATCAATCATGTGCATAGGAAGAGTGGTGCTCGAAACAGTTCCGCGCGCCAGGCCCCGGAAAAAAGGGTACTTTCACGAGGGAGGGGAGGGTAAGGACTCAAGAACTAAGGGAAGGCAACAAGAATTGTAACCAAAGAGGATCGGTTCATTCTCCAATCCAACAGGATCACAAACAAGGAATTACAACAAAAAGGAAAAGAAAAGGAGGGCAAAGTTATGGGTGCTGTTTAAGTCCAAAAAAACCTGAGAAAAATGCCACCGGGACATGAGGGTTGTGCACCCAGACAACGGGGGTTTCCAGGGGAAAAAAAACTGGCACCTGGTAGAGAGGAAGACAAGAGAAATTCCAGTCGGGGAGGAGTGGGGGGCACGTGAGACTACAGTGGCCGGCCCATAGAACAAAAAAAAACGGGGGGGAAGAAAGGGGGACCTGTTCTTTTGCGGGGGGGGGGGGGGGGGGAAAGCTGAAACGCCTGAAACCCGGCCGGTGTGATTCTGACAAGAAAAAAAAGCCTGTGTAACCACCAAGGCGGGGTCGACGGTTACCCGGGACAAAAACCACGAATCAAGTAAAGAAGATGACGGGAAAAATCTGGCCGGGGTGGGGGCAAAGAGTTACAAATGGAAACCATAAGAAGAAGTACGGGTCACAACAGCGAACAGAAAGAGGGGGGGACCACCCTTGCTGTCACACGGAAGCTAAACTAACCAGTACCACCGAGACCCACAACTAGGGCCTGATTCATGGAAAGCTGGTCAAGTAGTTAAAAAGGTTACCGGCGCACAACATCAGGGGATGAAACCTAGGTGACGGGAAAGGGGACGGCTAAAAAAGTCAAAAAGACCAACCCTGGATCAGGTGCTCCAAAACAATGGGTCAAGAAAGAATGGAGTGTAGTATCCCAACAGTTTCTGGAAAGGGGAATGAACAATAAAAAAACATTTGCAGAAATCACAGCCGAGACTGGGGTTACTCACTGTTAAACGGAAAAAAAAGTGAGGGGGAAGGAAGGAATTTGAAGCACCCGGGGCGAAGCAGGGCCGGTGAGCACGTCCACACGTGACATGAAGTTTTGGTGGAGGCGAAACAAAAAAAAGGGGGTACAGTGAACAACGGGATTGGCCACTCCAGAAAGGCAAAGGGAAAGTACTGTAACCGATTGGGCAGTGCATCCGGGAGAATCGGAGCCACAAGGGAAACGCTACTCTAGCAAGCTGGGAGTGAAAAAAAAAGAAAACGGGAGAGAAAAAAAAAAAAATTCGAGTCCACTAAAAGGTCATGCCTAACAAACTAAAAGGCAAACTGGATCGGAAAGAGAAAGCCAATGAGGCACTCAATCGTCAGGGGGATGAGAGGTTTCAGTCTATTACAGAGAGTTTGAAAAAAACTTTTGTAAAACCCAAGGAAGACTCACAAAAAAAAAAATGTTGAGACGGGAGGGCAAGGGTCAAAACTCCGCAAAAAATGTGAAGGGGGGATTGTGCGTTTTGCGAACTTCAAAAAAAAGCTTGGGGGAGAAGAAAAGAACCACATGACAGCTGACGCAAATTGAAAACACGGAAGGGTAGGGGAATACTGGAAAAAGTAAAGAGGCGAACAAACAAAAGTTGGGGGAAACATGCAGACCGTAATGAAAATACAAGGAGGCCGTCCTTGGACGTTGGTGGACATCTAGGAGATATCTGGTGTAGTCGACAAGGGCACAAAAAAGTGGAACAAACAACAAGAGGGAAAACGAAACATGAAAGGGGGCACCAAATGTTACAACTCGACGGCCAAGCAGGGAAAGGAACTGGGAAAGCGTTCCGAAGGTCCACAGGGAAGGGGGGGGAGTGTTAAACGGTGGGGGGGAAACAGTAATAGTGCTTAAATTTGGGTCCCTAAAGTGGGGGACAAGGAAAAAGAAGTGGATGGGACGGACTCCAGAGAAAACTCACCGCAGATAGGCCGGGTGGGAAGAAAAAGGGAAGAAATGATACTCAGCGTGTACTCACCGGAAATGTAAAGGGAAAAAGGGGAAACGACCCGTAGAGGGAGCAAATCAACCCGGCCGTTTGGCAGAAAAACCGCCCAAAAAAAGAAATAAGCGACCCCGTAAAAAAATGTCCCCGGGAAAAGAACAAAAAAGAATCCTAACAGGGGGGACGGCAGGTGGGGGGTGGGTCAAGGGGCAGCAAGCCCGATACACGAAGGGTGAAGGAAGCCTTGCACCAAAGGGACATGGAGGCGTGAACAAAAAAAAAAAAATCAGGGGAGGGAAAAGAAAAAGAAAAAAAATTACCAAACTAAGAATACTGGCGAACACACCCGAAAAGTCAAAAAACGGTATCTTTGCCGTTCGAAAAAAAAAAGAAAAAAAAGGGGGGGGGAGGGAGGGAGTATTTGGGAGCATTCCACCAGCAAAGGTCAAACGAGGTCATGGGTGCAAAACAGACGGTAACCAAGGAGGGGGATGAAAAAAGTGGGGGGGAACTGGCCAGGAGGGGGAGGACACTGGGGGCAGGCCGGAAAGGAAATGTGGAGGGAGAGACAATTTATTTTTCCGGACACGGAAAAAAAAAGCTGGCAATGACTCAGGGAAGGAATTGTACGTTGGAAAGCGCAGAGGTAAAAAAAAAGGAAGAAAGCGCGGGATTCGTAACTCTCAAAAGAAAAAGGAGAAAATGAAAACAAAAAGGGGGGAAGGTATTCGGAGAAGCAGAAGCCGTGGGGGAAGTGAGGGAGTGCAAGACTCAACAAAACAAAACAGGAGTAAAAATATATGTGAAATCCTCATAAAAAGTCCAAAGGGGAATGCAGTCAAACGGGAGAAATACAAATGACAGGAATCGAAGAAAATTGGAAACATGAGTGAGTACCGTACGCGCGAACAAACACCACAAGGAGAGACTGATAAAAAAAGCCAAAGCGACGGTTTGTTACCAGGCAGACAAAAAAGAACTGCAAAACCGAACTGACCACTGAAAAACCGCAACAGGGGGGACCTCAGAGGAAGAAAAAAACAAACTAAGCAAGGCAGAGGGGTTGCATGTAACAAACACAACTTCGTCTTTTGGAATTGCCCCAAGAAAATCTGCAAAAACAAAAAAAAGTTTCCCCGGCTAAGGAAAAAGGCAGGGGAAATCTGAAAGGGCGAAGAAAGGAAAAAGAAGATGGTTGCAGAGTTATTTCTGGTGGATGTGTCCTCAACCCGAACAAAAAAGACCCTGTATAGGGTTTGGTCACGACAACACGAAAAGAAGGGAGCGGTGGGCGGAAAAACTTTCTGATGCGTCTGGAAACTCCAGGGGAACGAAAAAAAAGACGGAAAAAACGGTCCGGAATTTCTCTTTTACGTTGGACGAAACATTCCACGGGGAAGTCAGAAACAGGGCCGTGAGATGGAAAAGATGGGAAGCAGAGAAAAAAGTAGATCAAGGGAGAAAAGAAGGAAAAGCACATAAAGTTCGGAGAGAAACAGACTCGTAAACAAGAGGGGGAATTGCCGAAAGCAAAAGAGTGTGCAGAACGTGCAGACTCAACATTACCAAACGTAAATACATCGTGAGAAACTAGGTTGAAATGTCCCAAGTGAGGAAGGTGGGGAACACAATAATCAAAAAGGAAATCAATGCGGGTAAGCCACCAGGAATTAGAGGGGTCATTTTCCAGACCAAAGAAAAAGGGATGGCCAGGAAAAGACTTAACAGGTGCCCGTTTGGGGGGGGGGGGAAAGGCACAGTGGTCCCCGTTCGTAACTCCACCCAGAACAAAGGATGTGAAACCCAAAAGGGCGGCACGAAGCAACAACTGTGAACTCGTATAAAGGAAATGAAAAGTTTACCCAAATCACGGGGTGACATTTTGGAGCTCCTCGTAATGGACAGGAGGAAGAAAAAACAAGGGGAAGGGGGTGGGACACAGAGCGTCAGATGTCCAGGGGATTCAAAACAAAAGGTGGGGGCGCCAAGCGTGGTTATATACAGTAGGGAAAAACGATAACCAAGGAAAAAAGAAAAGAAAAACGGGGCGGGAGGAAAGACCAAACGTTCCACACCATCGGACGAATCTTTCAACGTAGGGACATGATCAGACAACCGTTACCTAAGAAACCGAAAAAACAAAGTCCAATGGGGGAGATCGCTGTCAAGAAGAGGGGGCTTAAGCTAAGGGGGATGGTTATTGTCATTCCGTGGAAGGGGGAGAATTTACGTAAGAAAAAACTAAAAGGGCTGGAGTGGCAACCCGTTAGGGAAGGACACTCCATAAGAGAGAATGGGGAGTGGTCTCCGGAAGGAAGTGAATTGAAGGACACGGAGACAGGACAAGTATCCTAGAAGCCGCCATCTGAGCAGCAGCATACCTTAACGGTAAAAATGGGGGAAGAAAAACCATATTAAAGTGGGACGCGACAAGGCGGGGCATCACAGAGGTGAAAAAAGAAGTAAAACACAAAACTCGAAAATCTTACACAAAGCGTAACACTACGTCGCAGTCTGTGCCAACTGGGGGGATCTGGACGGGCCGAAAAAGTGGTGGCGAAAAAAAAGGACAAGCCGGAAAACGCCGGGGGGGAAAATGAAAACGGGGAGGGGGGAAAGAAGAAAATAGAAAAAATATCTTAGAAAAGGAAAAGGGTTACGGGCGTTCATGGAGAAATTAACAGGGTTAAAGGAAAAGAAAGACACTGACCAAAAGCCGCTGGTCACGGGGAAGGAAGGGGGGGAATGATCAGAGGGAAGGTAACAATTCCCACTTAATGAAAAAACTACAGTTTAGACCCCAAGCACTGGATACTACGGGACGAAAATTGTCCGGTTTAGGTCGGCACCACGCACCTCTTGAAGAAATCAAAAGCAGGGAAAAAGGTCAGAAGGGTCCATGAGAAGGCCGAAACAAAAGCAGGGTGAAGAGACACCTAAAACAAAAGGCGTTCACCAGAGAGAAAAAAAGACTCATCTGGGTTCAGCGGAAAAGATAACCCACAACAATATAAGAAAGGAGACTGCCCAAACTTGGCTTAAAAGAAAGAGGAGCCAATGTCTCCAAGCGTTGAATAGACACAAAAGGGCCTCCCCTGTGGAAGAAGTAAGGTGCACAGGCAGCCAAAAACCTGTACAAAGAATTGGAATAACTGGGGAAATTGAGTCACGCGTGGGTACAACAAAACAAAACAAGGAATAAAAAAAGTCCCAGTGAGGCATTAAGGAGGGAAAATGTGAGAGGACCTAGCCAGGAGAAAAAATAAAATGTGATACAAATTTACCAAAGAAAAAGGAAAAAAACTATAGGCGGGTCCCGCAAAAATATTATCCGCAGCCCGACTGCAAAAAGGAGGAAAAAGAAGTCTCCAGACGCCCGCGACGGTGGGCATGGAAAGGGTCAAGACGAAAAGAAGCAAATCAAAAAGGCAGACACTCCTTCAAAAGAATTCACTACAAAACAACCAACAAACAACCTTGTTAAACAAATGCCACCAAAAAAAACAAATGGACCGTTGTTGGGCATGAACATCGGTGAACCTCGCTTTGATATACGCTAAGAGTGAGGAAGTGAAGAAAGAAAGGGAGTTCGTAAATCCACAAGGTAATATCAGTGGCATTCAGAATCAAAGGGTTCAAGTG
>Ga0179593_1379138_pt1 | contig 25267 bp, 29 predicted proteins | sample CZODoug2_1_08_16_FD_185931 | JGI IMG/M metagenome (GOLD analysis project Ga0179593, IMG submission 185931) | Vadose zone soil fungal communities from Angelo Coast Range Reserve, California, USA - CZODoug2_1_08_16fungal (PacBio error correction) | ecosystem: Environmental > Terrestrial > Soil >...
ACGAAGAACCGCAGATCGACGCGGTCTAAAAGAAGAAATTGCGTAAAGAGGAAAGAAAGGAAAGAACGGCCAAGAACCACCGCGCCCGGGGCAAGGTGTCAGGATCGGGTAAGCAACAGCAGGCAACCGCAATGCGGACTTTCATAGTGGGGAAAGGGTGCTATCGACCAGAAAAGGCGAATCGCACTAACGACGGCCAAAACGAAAAGAGCGGAAACTGAAAACTCAAAGGTCGGAGGCAAGTAACTACAAGGACCAATAGAAGGCGATCGGGGTAAAAGCCCCCAAGTGCAAATTTTAATGGGCGGAGGGATCAGAAAAAGGATTTTGTGCGAATCTCGAGTCCTCGGGACAAGAATCTGGCATAGATTCCGGTTGGGGGATCAATCGTCTCTCGGAGAAGATGGGAAAAGAAAGGAAAGGAACGGTAATGGCTCAAGATGGAACGGTCGGACCAAGTGCAACAAGAAGTTAAAATCGATCTTCGAGCGGGGAATGAAAAAAAAACGGAGTAAAGGGTCATCAGGAGGCTGGGCCATCAGGAAAAAGGAGTGGTGGGGGTCAGGAAGAAAGTCTATGGATTGATGGCACGCACATTCGACTTGAAGCCAACCTCACTATTCTGTCAGATGCTTCAAAAGAACCCGCCCCTGTCTCACAGGGGGAAATAGAAAGGATACGTGTGACGAGGAAGATAAGACGCAAAGGGATGGAGTAAGGATCCCAGTTGACGCGGATCCGGGATAACGTCGATTTAGGAAGAAGGTTAAAGGAAAAAAACGAAGCAGGAACCGCTGAAAAGGGAGCATAAGAAAAATGACTTCCCAAAAAAAGAAACAGGTAAACAAAAGTCCACCGCAATGAAGCTATGACCCGATGACGGTACGGGTATCTCTCGTCAGCGAGGGGAAGCAAAACGGTCATGTATAAAGAATAACTTAAAAGATAGGGACGAAAAACCACAGTAATAGGAAAGTGGGTCCTCCATCCAGCACATCTGGATCTTAATCAGGGGAAGGGAAACGTCTCTGGGGGGGTCCGCGAGGCACGTTCAAAAAACAAGAAAACTTCACTAATGTCGATGTGAGAATACAGTTACCGGGAGTGAAACCAAATGCAACGGGTCGATAAAAACTAAACACTTAATCAAATCACAAGAAAACGGATGATATGAAAGAGACAGGAAAGTGTTTTTCTAAGTACACTCCGAAACAAACGGTGTGGAACTTAGGAGGAAAGGGGGCGCGACGTCAAGTCACGCGGAGCCTGGTGTAATGGGGAAAGGGGGCAATCGGGATGACAGGAGAAATCGGTTTTTAGAACAACCGGAGGCAGCGGGGAAGAGCGGGGGAGGGGAAGGATTCCGACGAGCGAAAAGACGTTATCTCAAACGTACCAACGCGGCACGAAATATCGAGGACGGAATGCGTCCAGGGGCTTTAGAAGGAGCAAAATAACAGAGCAATCAAACACAATAAAATGAAAAACCTGGCAAAGTGAGCCGACAGAAACAGTAGGGTAGGGGCGTGGGAAAGGTGGCCTAGCAAAGACTGAGCAGTTTGGGGTCGCGAGAACTAAGGCGACTGCTACGGAAGGCCACCGAAGCTCAGGAAGGAACGAGAATGCGGGAAGAAGGAATCTGAGGGGTCGTCCTAAAGAATATCGGGAGATGTCGCAGGACAGGTGTCGATAACGCAAAAGAGAAAGCGAGGGCTACATGGGAAAAAAGACGAAAAACCGGGAAAAAAGGGGCCGATAAACGCCTGCGAAAAGCACAGTCACTACCGAAGTACTACGTTCAGAAGGAAAAACAGAGTGGGTGTAGAAAAAGATAATCCATCAAAAGTGGGATTAAAGCGATCTGAGGGATTTCCTCTGCACTACGTTCCGGGATCCGAGGAGAAGCGGCCACAACGGCGCCACGAGATTCTTTTCGCCCTGAGGAGTAGGGGAGAAAAAAAGAAAAGGGACGAAGGAGGGGAGATAAACTCCAACGCGACGTCAGACTTGCCCTATCCGGTCGCAATTGTAGGTCTGATCTACCCATTATCTAGGCAAAGGGGGTGTGGGGGTATCATACTCAACTGGTAGCCTTGCCAGTTCCAGATTCTTCCCTGAAAAGGGGAAAGGGAGAGAGACCGGAAGAGGAAGAAGCATCACAAAAGGACCTCTGCACAGGAATGAAAAGAATGGAAGAATTACTGTGGCACAGTGAGAAATAGCTCGCGAAGGGGGAGAAAGTGAAAAAAAAAGCAAGTAAGGAATAAGACCGTATAGAAAAAACGGGGGAATGATTCATCACTCGGCGAAATCCGGAAAGGAGGATTAATTCTTCGCGTCTCCGGCAACGTGAGAGATGGCGCGCCGCCAAGGGATCCGGTCCGGAAAATCCCTGAGCCCGAGGGCTGCGATGCCAAGGACTCACCAAGAGAATCCGCGCTGAAAAAAATAAAAAGGTAAGGGTTGCGGTCTTCAATACGTAAGTACCCGCCAGAGACCAAAGAGGAAGCTTGGCGGGAAGGGGGTGCACTGTAAAGGACGCCTAACCCCTGCACCGAGAAGAGAGATTGCTTTTTGCCTCTTACGAATGGGGCATGGGGGGGGGGGAAATCGTAAAGAACCGGGAAAATCGGGACGAAAAGACTGACCCAACGAACCAAAGACGGATTAAAGTCTTGTGCAATCAAGTCCGAGAATGAGCAAACACGGAAGCCCATGAAGGAAAGTCCTTGCCTGAGGCGCAAAAAAGACTTCGGGAAAAAAAAGGAAGGAAGCCAAAACTACGTAGAGTCACGACAATACAGCCAGTCTTAAAGATAGGGGCGCTGAAAAAAAAATTGGTGAAGCAGCTTCCACGGCTGAAAAGGGGGAGAAGGAAGGAAGGGGAAAAGTCTTGTCACGCAGGCAAAAAATTACTGCAGGGGCAGGAAGGCAGCACATAGGCTTCAGCCTTGCACGGGGTCGAGCAAACTCAGGTCCCGGAAGAACAGCAAAAGAGCGGAAGGGGGGAGGGGAGAGAAAATTTTCAGGTGGCCACTCTGTTGAAAAAACGATATGGTATAGCTTGTCCACAAAGGGGTAAAAGTAAAGGGGGACCGCCGTGTCGCCTGGGGATCCGGGGCGAAGCATTCTCGGGGGGAGACTCGTGAAAATAGAGATGCAATAAAGAGGAGTGCCGTGAGGCCCAAGGAGTTGAGCTTAGCCTATAAGGACCCTGTCGGAACTATCCGGAAAGCCAGCTTAACTAAGAAAAGCTCGGTCTAAGGGTTAAGGGAACCCCGATAAACGACTTGGACAATAAAAGCAAGAAAATTAAAAAGCTATAGCATCGTGGCCTTAGGTCAGGATACTTCACAAGCCCCAAGGACTCAGTCGTACAGGCGAGGGAATCCTAAACGATTCGAACAGGGAGCTGATCTGGGGGGGGGAAAGGAAAGGGGTAAAACGAATAAAAGGGGGGATGGAAGACGATAATGGCAGCGCGGATTTTCTAGTGGAGGGTGAAGGCGAATGAAGGGGAAGGACGGAAAACTGAACACAACGCTGCTTATGAAAAAATAGAAATCTCAGGCCGACAATAAAGATCAAACCCAAGTGGTCACCACACCCGTCCAGAAGTTCCGTAGGAACCTGGCAAAAAAAAAGGAAAGTAGGAAAGTTCAGAGGAGAGTGCGCGCCGGTGTTGGGGGATAAACGAAGGGGTTTGCCCAATCAAAGAGAGGACAGGAGATCAGCAGGGGCTCTTTGAAGTGTTGAAAAGGTCCCATCAGGATTAAAAGAAAGTACCCAAGAAAAGGAGAGCGGTGGGGAAGAGACTGGGTGCAACCGTACGACACTCGGCGTGGCCAAGCGTTGCCTCTACTCGAGGTGGGAAACATTTGGGAAGCGCACTAATTAGATGCGGAGGAATGACTAAAGAGTATATAAGGGGAACGAGTAAAGGCAGGGGAGAAGGATTGTGGGGGAAAATCCGAGAAACTAGTGGGAAAGCACTAGAAGCGGAGAAAGCGGGAAAAAAAATAGCGGGCAGGGGACAAGAGATTCCAGATAAGAGAGCGTACGTAAAAACTACGCGAATCAACGGAGACACGACGAAAACATATCACGACAGAGCACAAACTTCTCTTTAAGACTTGGGAAAAAGGGGGAATTAAACCGGTAGTTTGGAAAAAATCGCAGGGTGAAAAGGTGGGGTAATCAGGTAATGTGGGGGCTCTGCAACAATAGAGGAAATGGGGTAAAAATCCAAAGGACGGTGGAAAAAAGAAGGCAAGGAGCCCACCGCCGGAAAGGGGGGAAGAAAGACGCTGCTCGAGCAAAGAATGGTGATGGGGGCGTTGAGAATGTCAGGCCGTCTCAAAGGAGGGAGCGGGAGAAATTACAGAACCGATTTCAAGGAGTTCTTCTGCGGGTAAGCATAGACGCGTACCGAAGTGTTGGGATAAATTGGACCGTCGGAGGACCAGGACAGAGAGTTTTGTCTAAAGCATTGATGTACAGCGGGGGAAAAAAAATCGGCATTGCCCGAATGAAAAGGGGGGAAAAAAGGTGGCGTCAAGAGGGCAAGATGGTCGGTTGAGTAGCTGACAACGATGTCCCGCAAGATCAGAAGTCAATGAAGGGAGAATCAGGAAAACGAGGACTGGGGGCAAGAAATAATATAAGGGGGTGAGGGGTCACTAATTGTATAAAAGTCTGCGACTGGAAATCTGGGGTTCGCGGGCGGATTGAGGTATTATCTATTTCTGTGGGGGAGAACATCACGGGAAAAAAAACTACTGCGCAAAAAGAAGGAAGGGGGATGCTCTAACGCCGGGTGCGGCGTGGAGAAAAGGATAAGGTGCTCGCGTAGAGGGAAGAGAGAAACAAGGGATCGAGGGACCGGGAACCCGAAAAGGGGAGACTAATTCGCGGGAAAGAAAAAAAAGTCGTATCTACGATGAGTGCAAGACTCGCTGAAAAAATGCGAGAAAGCCGGGCCACAAGAGCTCCGTGCCCCAGACAGGATCCGGGGGGAAGGCGCAGGCAGAGGTAACGGAATCGGATCTATGAAAAAATTGAGATCAAAGAGAGAAGGATAAAGGAGAAGATCACCCCAAAAAGATAAAGGGGTTCATACAGAGCGGACAAGGGTAAAAAGAGAACTGAAATTTTTCAGACGATTCCGGCCATTTGCACAGCGCGAAAGAAAAAAGAAAAAGATTGCGCGGAAAAAATACCCAGCAAAAGGAGTCACGAATACTAGAAGGGGAAATCGGAAAGGGCAAAAATACAAATTCAACGGGGGGGACCGAACATCTTGGGCGAAACGAAGGAAAATCTCGGCAAAGGGACGTCGTACAGGATGCGTCGCTTTAGGAGGAAGCCGGGGGGGGTGGTGGGGGGAATAGGAAGGAACATCGGGTTTTCGACTACGAAATTGGGGAGGGGGAAGATATCGTGTCCTCGAAATGAAAAAATACGGACTACCGACTTCGGCAAGGAGACCCTCCTATCAGCTCTCCAGCAATCTCGAGAACTGAAACGGGAAGTTGAACCGGAAAAAAGCAGAGATCAAAAACCTCAGAAAGGCTGGCCGAAGAAGGAAGAAGAAAACACACAGAGGAGAGGGATAGGATGGACCAAATAGCCAACAGGGTTCTCAGAGACATTCGACGGCTCAACCCGAGGAAGAAATTCTAGAGAGTTTTTGGAAGCGAGTGGCATAGGAAGAGGTAGGAAGGGGGAGAAAAAAACCCACCATTTTCGCCGAGCGGACGAGGGAGAAAACGAGAACCTGACTTCTAGAAAATCCAAAAAAGGGGAAAGGGGACGTCCCAAGGAAAACGTGGCAACACAGAGAAAGTTTGTCCGACCAGAGAGGTGGGGAGAAAGAAAGCAGCTTGTAGGGACGGGTGCAGGCTCGAATCTCGATGTCCAGCCCTTCCAGATTGCCCTCCGTCGGAAAAGGACAACGGCCCGGGCGGATCATTGAGGGACTGCCGCCTCGTGACGAGGGGGGAGAAGATTGGAAAGAAGGAACCGTCGAGGCCGGGACGCCAGCTACTGTTAGGCGGAGAAAAGGAGTCAAGTCTGATTGGGATGCGGACGACTCAAGGGATAACAAAAAGGAGAAAATGACGGAAAAAGATAGCAAAAAAAAACGTCCATGCAAGCCTAAATCCAGGAGGCCGTAAAGGAGAGGGTTAAATGCTTGAACGTCTCCTGGAAGCGCAAGGAAGGGAGAGGGAAAAAGGAAGAACGAGGGGAAAGAAGATCAGCACAGTGGCAACTATCTCGTTACTTTGGTACACTCCAGGATTCGATGGAACTATCGAAAAAAAGTAAGGAAATCGTTATGGGAGAGACGCATATCATACAACGGAAGAAGGCACAAAAGGGGGGCAAAGACTGAAACGTGCCTCTCAAGAAAAAAATTGAAAATCTTCTTACTAAAAGGAATCTTCTCGGGGTCTCCAAAAAAAGGTAAAGTGATTCAAAAATAGAAGAGAAATAAACAATAAACAAAAAAAAGCTTGGGCAAGGGGCGAAGGAAAGGACCGCGGAGATGATCAAAAGGGACTTGCCTTCACCATGAACCCCGAAGAGAGAGGGTGACATCGTGACGGGTGCGTTGGAAAAGGAGAGTGCAATAAAACCTAACGGGCACTCAGGTTACGCAGGCAAGAGACCAGGCAAGCTTTCCGTGCCATCTAAGGAAATGCAAAAGAAAAAACAAAACCATGAAAGAACAAGGCCATATTGCCAAATATGACCGACAGGGTCGCACCCGGTCGACAGATGTAAGAAAAGACGACAGACCAGAGGAACTAGGGTGCGGTGCATTAAGGACAAGAAACTGCCTGGAACTAGAAATCAGAAGTTACATACCGTTGCTCAGGGAAAGGAAGGGGAGTAGGGGGGGCGTTTTTGGCAGTAACGGGTGGGGCACTTTCTTCAATCAGGAAGACCAGACAAGCACTGGGGGAGGGGCCAGGACAAAGAGAGGGGGACGGGGGCTTGGGAAGTAACCCGCAAAAAGGGAAAATACGGTGCACTCTATATGAACCGGTTTTCCCCGAGGGCTAACCAGGTGAAAATTGTAGTATGTTAGGGGGGGGGGGGCGAGTCCGTTCGATATACAGGGAGTCCAAAAAGGAATGAGGAGCAAAGCAGCTTACAACGACAAGAGAAGAAGAAAAGAAAGGGCTCTACAAAAAAAGAAAGGAAATGCAAAATGGGAAGCTTAAAGGTTCAGAGCGCAGGCGAGAAACGGGAAACCAAACCGAAAGGGAAAAAAATGGAGCAAGTGTCTGGGCCTAGAGAATGCTCCGGGCATCTCACCGGCGCGGTATCTTCCGCAGGAAGAAGTTTACATGAATTCCAAACCCGCTTGAGCAAAGTCTAAGTACTAGTAGAACGGGAGGGGGGGAATCTGGGGTGAAACACAAGAACCGCAGGAGCACGGGCTCGGGGAAAACGAGCTCTAGAAAGAGCGATCACTTCATGTTTTCAATCAAAAACCTTGCGAGATAGAAAAACAAAAAAACGCGAAAGAAAAGAAAAGAGCGGGGGCTGGGAAAGATCATTCCAAGAAAACGGAAGCTTGTAGGAGAGGGGGAGGAGTGCAAAAGGGGTGGTTTAACAAAAGAGTCTATTCAAATCTAAGGAAATCGACAACCGCATTAGATGCTGTCGAAGGAGAGGGGTGGCAACCCGTGACAAAGGTAGAGAAAGTACCATCCATAACACCAAAAACTGCCATAGTACGCCTCATTGAATGGCTTATCCGATAGATGGCGCCCAGAACAGACACTCAATGAAGCTGGGGTATCTGGAAAACGGGTGGGACGGAGCAAAGTAGGAACAAGCAGGAAAAAAGATTTGCAGTCGGGCTCAGATATTCTGTGGGAGGGGATCTGTTCGTGAGCTCGGGCACAAAGCAACCACCAGGAAGAGAAGCTCTGGACCGCGCTCACAAGGGGCTCGCGAAAACAGCAAGGGTGGGTGGGGGGGGGGGGGGGGGGGGGGGGGGGGAGCGGAGGGGGGGGGGGGGGGGGGGGTGGGGGGGGGGGGGAGAAAACGGGGACTGGGAAAACCGGTATACAGGAAAACCCCGCGCCCCCTATGGGGAATGTGGTGACTGGGTACGGAAAAGCAAAGGAGAAGGCCAATTCACAATAGTTGCGGAGCTGCAGGGAGAAAAGGTAAGGCTTAGCGAGCACAAAAGTAAAAAGAGAGGGATAGCAAAGGAAGTTTAGCAGGTATTTCTGAATGTGAGCCGCTGAATAGGTGGAGGAGGCCCGTACGGTATAAAAAGTACCAAGAAGGGTGGGGAAAACTCGGCGGAGTCGAGGCAAAGATAGTCTCGGCAGGAGTTGTCTGAGGGTGCTGCAGGCGAGAAAAGGATATCGGGCAAACAATAAAGGTCTGGTGGGGGATGGACGTACAGAAAGTACCTGCTAGGGGCAAGAAAGGGTCTTTACGAAAAACGCAGGGCAAACCAAAAACAAAGAATAAACAAGAGTTAGAGGAGTTCAGAGAAGGGGCCATGAGAATCAAGGGAAGCAGGAAAAAAGACAATCAAAAGGGCAGTCAAAAATGGTGGACTGGGTATTCTCGAGGTCTTAAGAAGTAAACCGGAAAAAGGGGAAAGACGAAACCCAACAGGACCTTGGAAGGAGGCTCGACTGCTCCGGTAAAAAAAAAAGAGAAACTCAGGAAGAGCAATACCGGTTGCCAGCGGAAGGCAGGATATGGAAGCACCCATTTTGGACGCCGAAAAAAAAGAGAACCGAATGAAATACATCGCGTAAATAAACGTCGAGAGCTAAGGGAGAAGCTCATCGTTCAGCGAGGAAAAAACCCACGACCTGAACTCAGGTCGGGCCATAATATACACGTCCCCTAAAAGGAGAAAGAAACAAAGAGAAAGGCGTTATCCTTCAGAGAATGGGGGGGAGTGTTCGGCAAGGAGCGGAATGGAATTAAGAAATGACAAAAGGCTAAATGGTAGAGTTGACGATAAAAACCACACGAGATATTTGCTCAAGTCCTACAAGACAAAAACAAAAGACTAAAAAAAAAACGCAACTTTGTAGAACCGCCAAGTTATTAAAAGGGATCGAATCGAAATCGGCGAAAAGAATAGCGGGCGTAGGTGTGCGAAAAAACGAACGGAGGACGAGAAACAACGTAAGGAGCTATCGTAATCGGACGAAATCCACCTGCTGGGGAGGGGAAAAGGAACATGGTGGTTCAGACTAAAAACTCACAGGACAACTCTGTGCCATTGAAAGGGGGAGGAAAGACGTTGCAAAAAATCTTCAACGGCCGCATCATGGGGGCGCTCTCGGCGAATGGGCGTGGAAAGGGGAAGGACACGGATGCGACAGACCTAAGGGGGGCATTCTCTATAGGAAGAAAAATAATCATAGAGAAAAAAAAACAAAAGAAAAAGAAGAACCTTGGAATAAGGTGAAACTCCAAGTCTCTATACCAAGAGTCACCAGGAGAAAGAAGTTTCCTTACGCTACTAAAACAAAAAAAAAGAGAGATAAGAGACGACGAGTGGGTTGCGTAGAAAGAAATGAAAACAAAGAAAGCAAGTCGAATAAGACGGAGGCGTTCAGAGAAGTGTGGGGCCGTAAGGACTAAAAGAACTTCAGTAGTTCGTCCATTCAATCGACTGGTTCCGGAGGAACCAATCGGATGCTCCCGGGATCCATCGCATAAAAACAGAATAGATGAGTGCAACGGACTCGAAAGAAAGCGACAGCTTACCACGTGGAATGCGCGTCCTTTGCAGACTGGGAAAAAGATTTGGGAGGGAGGGTGAAAACCATTTCGGGCCCATAGCAGAAAGTTGGTATTTCCCGAAAGGATGGATGAGGGCCATTCGAAGTTGGAAAAAAAAAAAAAAAGTAGACAAAACGCAACGCGAGTCAATTGCGCTTGGAACTATTCTATTATAGGTTGCAAAAAGGGGGTGCCTGAACGAGAACCGGGGCGACGCGATCTTCCAGGGACGTCACTCTTGTAGACTTGGAAAAAAAAAAACATGATTCGTCAAGGTGGGGGGGACGACCAGAGGTGAAAGCAGATTCAGGAAGGAAGAATGAAGATCTGCAAAGAAGAGGGAAAAAGCAAAAGGGATCACCACGAAAAGAGGCTTCATTATGCGGTTAAGGAGTGAAGATCTCTGAGGGGAAACGGAAGAGGGAAAAGAATCGCCGGTCGAAGGAGACTAAGGGAGGATCGATCCTTTCTTGAAAGCGAAAACGGATGAGGAAAGAATAGACCGTCGGCGATCACTGGGGAGAGAGTTATACCTGCATCTCCAAGAGGAAGGGGAAAAAGGTCAGGGGGCAACGCCGGAGAGACGTGCTTCGATAAGTCTACTGAAGCACTCTCTTTTCCTGACGGCGAAAGGAAGCAAAGTAAACGCGAGAATAACGAAAAACATTGCAAGGACGGGGGAGGGGAACAAGGGGACCAAATCAAACATCGAGAAAAACCTTCCGCAAGGATGATAGGGAATTCTTTTCGGGACGGAAGGTGAAAGGAAAAAAAATGAACACTTCTTGACGAAAACGGAAAAACCCCGGGGGGCAAGAAAGACACTGGGGAAAAACCAACCGGAAACAGCCACTGACAGCGTCAATCCGCCGAGTTAGCAACAAGTTCCTTGGTAAAGCGAGCAGGGGGGAGAGACGAACTGGACCCGGAGGGAAGAGAGCAAAACTGGAAGAAGTGAACCCTTGTCGGAATCCAAGTTCGCCCGTCTGGGGGCTACTCGTAAGTTTCTTTTGGGTCAAAGGGGCGCTGGGAAAAGAAGGGGGACTGATAGATAAAACCCAGCAAGGGAAACAAGAAGTGAGGGAAATTCAATGTCCTGTCTCGGGGCAAAGTAACCGGTGCCACAGGATTACACCGTTGAAAAGGGCGCGGTGCGGTCGGACCGGTTTCCCTAGGGGAGAAATGCATGAAGGGGAACGAAAGCTCGAGAATAACGAGAGGTGCGGCGTCGGTAGAAGGGGATAAAAAAAAGACAGAGTAGCCGCGTAATCTGTCATTGAGAAAGCCCCCTCTGTCCGAGGAGAGGGCGCCCAAAGTTCTCACGAAAAAATAGGCTTGGTTGACAAAAAGGGGGAACAGAAATAAGGGGATGGCCCTCGACATCATCGAAAAGCAAGAGAGGCCGAGAGGGGAAAACATAACGGGACGTAAACGAAATGAAATTCGATTGGAAGTGTAAGGGCCCCAATCTCAACGAAAACGGGGGCAAGACCTTTGATCAAGATGGAACTGGAGAAAAGGTGAAAGAAAAAACGCTGCTCGACAAAAGCGGCGATAAAAGACCCGATAGATAACATGAGAGGGGGTGAACCCACCCCGGAAGATAGAGAGGCTGATAACAACGAGAGGGGAAAATGTAAAGAGGAGCGCCCTGGGGGGTGGCGAGGAAGGGGAGACGATTCCCCTGGCGGAGAAAGAGGCACTGAAAAGTTGCGCCAGTGGTTGACACACAAGAAATGGGAGAACTCCGTGTACCTCACGAGGACACAGGAGAAATCGTTAATCGAGGGGAAAACCTAATTCAGAAGAGAAGTGTGCTCACACGCGAAGAAAAACTAGACAGGCAAATATCACGAAGACTGTGTTGCAGGAGGAAGTACACGATATAAAAAAGAAGGCTAAGCTGGGTACTTGAGCGAGTCTGGAGCACAAAAAGTGGGCAACAATATGATGGTTGCAGGGCAACTCATCGCTGTAACTGGCGCCTTAGAGAAAAGACGCGCCAGAGGGAGGGTGGGAAGAGAGGACGACTCACGGAAAAAAAGAAGGGCAGAACGCCCACCGGTGCTACTCGCAGAAAAAGCTCAGAGCAGCATCTCAAGGGCGGGAACGGAGGCCAAAGGAATTAGCACAGAGAGACAACCCAACCCTGTGGATGAGTAGGCAACCTTCGAAAACGGAAAAAGTTTGAAAGGGAAATACTGTAGCGGAGGACTGGCGACAGCAGAAAGGCTGAAGAACCACCGAGAGTCAAAGATCTGTATCCAGTGATCTGTAGATAAGCAAACTGTCGAATACTGTCGAGAGTTATCAAAGCAATGCTAGGGAGGGGAGGGGAGTCGTCTGAACAAGGGATAACGGAAAGTGTCCGGTAAAGTTAGAACAGGGGTGGAGAACTGGCGGAGGACGGAAAAGAAGGACTGCGGGGAAACAGGATTTCCTGGGGCAAAAGAGATCAGGTCGAGAAGTCGGACTACCGGGAAAAAAACCGTCGTGTTCTCATGGTGGCGTAAGACTTTAGAGGGAGGTGGGACAAGTCATGAAAAAAGTACGAAAAAAGAAAGAGTATATGCGGGACGCAGCAAGATGCTCTTCCAGGGGGAGAAAGAAATTGGGGGGCGGCGTTCCGACAAGTAGGTGAGCGCTTGGTACGTTTGGGACGGCCTGGCGGTTAACTGCGGCAGTACGCGGACTCATTTTCACGAACCTCGAAACGCTAAGAGTGTAGAGGAAACGAACGGCATCACAATAACCGAAAGGAAGGCGGGGCGCGAGGAGGAAGCTGAGAGAGACGATTATCGAGAGCAGGTATAAAGATTGACCAACTTACTCAATCCGCCGAGATGGTCTGAATCAAGGGTGGAGTCCAAACGGCTAATGATGGGCCCGATTAATAGTGCAGAGACGTGCTCAAGAGACAAAAGCGAAATGCATATAACCGGCCGTCAGAAGAGAGCGTACCACCAATGAGAAGAAATAGGTGTGAAAGGTGCGCAGAAAGCGCAGCAATTCTGTCCTGAGCTGAAAAGCGCTGAGAATAGCAAGTCAAAAAAAAAGAAGAGGATCATTGTCAGAAAACTAGAACGTATAAAGACAAAAACCGCAGTAGAGAGGGGTCATAGAGTTCCGGCTTTCGTCTCCCAGGCTGCGAGAAATAGAGTAGTGCGGAAATAGGAGCACCCTTGCGGACGAGGAAAGGAAAAGGGAGAAATTAAGCAGAAAGATAGGAAGAGGAAAGACTATACAACGTGCGGTGGGGCGTGACGGACCTCGGGGAATATAAGACAGTGTTTAAGAACCGAAGAAAGAGAGGGAAATGCTGGTTACGAGGGTAACAAATAGCGGCGCGGGAAAATTCGGCATCGCATGTCCTCAGCGGTGGGTCTGAGAGCGGAGAACATTGACCTGTGTGGTCAAGTTCGTTGGTGACTCTGCAAGGCGAAAAGAAAAGAAAAAGACCTAGTAGGAGAAATGTCAATCATCAGAGAAGGTAGAAGAAGCCGGGAAAGTCGAAGTCGATAGATACTAAGAAACACACTCGCTACGACATAGGGGGAAGGAGAGATACAAAAACGGAGGAAGAGGAAAGAAGAGTGTCAGCGCAAGGCAATACGAATGGGGTACAGTCAGCGAGAGCTTGCGACCTGAGGACAAATTCAAGGGAAACAGTGCTGATGAGATGGAAGGTGATAAGAAACGAGTGTCTGTTAAGAGAATTAGTAGGGACTGGGGCGGGGAAAAGGAAAGACCATTTGAGGGAGAAGCAACACTGATAAAAGAAAATTGAAGTGGCATTGAAATTACTCAGCAAAAGAGGGACCGTAGAACCCAAGGAGGAAAGAAGGGCAGAAGCACAAGAGATTTTTCTGCAGTGTGGGTAGAAAAAGTCGTTAAGAAGAAAGGGAGTTGAGGACCGCTCATTCCTGAAACAAGTAATTGACGTTCCCTCGAAAGAAACAGGGATCACCGGCGACCCAGATGATTCCGGCCTCAGTCGAATGGAGGTGAGTGGCTACGACACTTTCCGATAAGACACCGGAAGAGGAAGGTGCCAAACTGGAGCCCTTACTCTCTTTTGGAATGAGACAAATGAGATGGGGGGGGTGGGAGGAAAAAGCTGGCCGTAATCCGTTTCATTAGGATACCGCGCATCATCAGGAGGATAGGAAAAAGCACCACCTGGAGAGGAAAAGAAAAAATGCTGTTACTGATGAGGGGAAAGGACGGAGACGGGCATTAGAAGGAGATTGAGAAAAAGCGTAAAAGAAAACGCGATACGTTACGACAGAGACGAAAGGAGGACATCATCTCTGAGATCTCAAAGAATCAGAGATGATACGACTCAGAGAAGTAATAAAAACTGCGCCGAGAGTGGTCAAGTGAAATCTGCGATGATGGTGCCCAAATGCAGACAAAAGGCGGGGAGAGCGTCGAAAGCGTAAGATTCGGTTTAATCTTGGAGGCAAGTCTCAAGTCACGAAATCTAAGAAATACAAAAAAAAAAAAGCGACGGAAAGGAAAGGGAGTTGAAAGGAGGCAATGGACGCAGCAATGGCAAAGAGCATCTGAGGCAAAAGGAAAGGCGGGAGAATTTGGGGCAATCGGGGCTCGTGTTCAACTTTCTTTGCGTTGCACTCGCGTGAAAACGGAGGGAACGAGACACACGGCAAATAACTTGAAAAGGAAAAATTAACACGATTGTGAAGAGATGCAACATGGTCTGAACAGCCTCAAGGAGGAGGGAAGAGTAAGGAACTCCAGCGAGGTAGAAAAAAAACAATTACCGGGGGGGGGAAGCGTAGAAGAATAGAGACAATTTGAAAGAGGACGGAGAAAAAGACGCGAAAGACGCCGAAGGGGAAATGTGAGGGTGATCTTTGTCGAAGACCTGCTGCTAGCAAAACGTAGGAAGTACGAAGAGAGGTGGGTGCCCGACGGGAGAGGAAGACCGGCGGGTCGGGGTTAAACGTAAGAAAACGCAACTTGAAGTGAACGCTTGCAGTGAAAACCAACTACTCGTTCCCTGCTGGGGAGAAAAAAAGATACTGAGGTAACAGCCGAAACCCAGGCGCGGTAGGAAAGGGAAAAGGTTTCAGTTAGAATTGGGAAGAAGGAAAGCAATTTTCGTCGCGTGGAGCTCGACTGCGGAAGGAGCTGAGCGTGAATCCAGAAATCACAGCTCGTCGATGGTCAAGAGTAAAACGATCCGGCAAGACAGAGAGTAAAGGTACGGCATTGAAACATAACCTGGTTCGGAGACAGATAAAGGCTCACCAAAAATTAAACGTGAGTAATAGTGTGTAGAGTTCTGGCCCGGTCAGGAAAAATCAGCAACTTAGCTCAGGAGGGACAGGAATGAACGCGGCCAATGGGGTTACAGGCAGGGAAGGCAAGAGATGGCTAGTTTAACAGTGAGCAATCATAGCGAAAGGTAAGTAGGAAAGCGATGAACCATGGGGCAAACAACAACTTTAAAAGAAAGAGGAGGCCCGGATTCTAAAGAAAAAAAAAAAGGGGTCTACTCTTTGGGAAACAGCACAAGCGGCGATATCTTTCGCTAATAGAACAACAAACGGGGGAGGGAAGATTGACAAGGCCGTGTGGGTTGAAAAACATCGAAGTTGGATCGATTCCCGGTCGGAGAGAGAGACGTGGAGGAGAGTGCAAGGTTCACGCTGGGGGTGCAACACAGCAAAAACTGAGATGCAAACGATCCCTCCTCGACGAAGGCAGGAATGCGGGCGGAACCCTGAAGAAAAAAAAAAGATGGAGAAGATGTTACGTCAAAAAATAACGATGCGCTCAAAGCCGCTCTTGGAAGAATTTGAAAATATCAGAACCTTGAGATTGCTCGGCGATATGAAGAGGAAAACTAAATACATAAGCTTGGTATCATTCAAGGGGGAAGTTTGACGGAAAAAAAAAACAAAGCTATCTAGAGAAGATAAAGGGGAAGCAAAGACATCGATTGGACAGGAGAGAAGGGAGTGACGCCGGGGAAACGACTCGCCACAAAAAACACAACCCAAAAAAGAAAAAAAAACAAGACAAAGACACACCACCCAAAAAACCACAAAAAAACCCACAAAAAACACCAAAAAACCACCAACCCACCCACCCCCAAAAACAACAAAAAAAGAGGAAAAAAAGAAACCCCCAAAAACCACAACCGGGGGGGTCGCTCTCTGAGGGAAGACTGGGTTGAGTCGCGTACGCAGCAAAGTATAAAGAAGAAAACCGGAACCTTAAGATCTCACTACAAGTGGGGACGGCACAACTTGACACAAGGTGCGAAGCTTGAAAACTAGGAAAAAAAAGAACCCCTGGGGAACAAGGTTTACTCAGTATCTTGTACGGAAACAGCAGGGCCAACCGAAACCATTGAGGCGGGAAAAAGTAGGGCACGCTAAAGGGTATCGACAAGGCAAAGAGGAAGACACCCACAAAGGCCAAACGGGGGGGAACGCATAAGAAAGAAAAAGATTAAGGAAAGTCAAGGACCGGAAACTGAGCCGGCAAGATTGTCTGCATAGAGTGAAAGAAGTATAACATGAGTTCCGAGAACAAAAAGAGGGAGAAAGAGCAGACTGGGACGCTTGGGGAGTCCCACGTTGAGAGGAAGAGGAACCGAAGAAAAGAAAAGCGGGAAAAAAGAAAGATGCAGCGAGGTTGATAAAGGTATTGCCAAAGTCCAAAAAAAATTGACGAAAATGAAAACGGAAAGGACAGCAATGTTAACGCAGAAGAGACCTTGTAGAAGGGTAGCATTGACGGTAAACTGAAAAGGCGGGTGAAAGTGAGTTGGAGTGGCAGGGCGAGGTTCTTGGGACACAACAAAACTACTGAGGGCGACACCGACGATTCCGGTCAGGAGCGGGCATCTTTATCCGTCAACGAGGGCGCAGATGAGTTGCGCGCACAATCCGGTGGCGATCCGAGGAGCCATCACCGAGGAAAGAGAGCGCCAAAGTTGACTAGCAAAAGGAAACCGGAGGGGAACGGAGATGGGAGAAAGAAACGGGGTGAAGAAAGGAGCTAAGAAGAAGTGCGTTCACAGGGAATGAGAAAAAAAACGCGCGCTCATCAGAAAAAAGTGGAGCAACGATAAGCCCGATGCGAGGGGATCGGCAGCTTAAACGGCAGTATCGTCAAATGACGGAAGGAAAAAGATAGAAGAAACAAAGGAGAATATGTCAGAGTCCCCCCAAGCGACGAATCATGGAAGAAATGCCTACAAGCGTAAGGCGGGAAGGCAATCGCTGTTCAGATACGGCTTCGCTCCTCCAAGAGTCTAAGGGGGGGGAAGGTAGGCAAAGGAACAACTTCGAGGACGTGGTGGAGACAAGAAAATAACGTGCCCCGAAGGGAAGCGGACAGGGAGAGGACAAACGGAAAGATACAAGTTCGAAGAAAAAATTTTGGGACTACAAGAAAAAGCGGTACTTTCAAAAGAAAAAGAATAGCGCAAAGCAAAAGGCTTGACTTCAAAAACAGAGGTGGCAAGGGGGGGGACTCATCGCTCCCAATGGGGCGTGAAGACGTCAAACGAAGAGACGAACAACAACGGCTAGGAACGGACGATCATCGCTCATCTCGAGGACTGGAAGGAAGGGCCCTCGCAAAGCTGAAGAAAAAAACCCAGAGCGTGAAGACGAAATCTCGTCAACAAAAGGAAAGATAAGGAAGCCATACTGAAGGCAAGAAAGAGGTTTTTTCTCGAGAGCGCTGGGGGAAGAGGGGGAACACTCCTTGAAGGATGCTAGAGGAAAATCGGCCGTCCGCTAGGGAAGTAAAAGTACGAGGCAACTCTCCTATTCGACTGCCGAAAAAGGGGAAAAACACTCAACTTGTCGCCGACGAGGAAAAAAAGATCCGCCGAACCACCGGCTGCAAAAACGAAAAAACTGCCCTGGCGTACAACTGCATAACGTGGGCACAGAGATTTGGTCATGTTTCGTATAAACAATAGAAGGGGAGAAAAGCAGCCAAATTGTAAAGGGCGCCTCGGGAGAAGGGAATGCTGGAATTGTCAGAGGGATCCATAGCACCGAGGACAACCCTTGTACGGAGGGGTAGGCTCATGGAGAAAAAGGGAAGCAGAAGAAAAACCAGACGAGCTGCCCCGGACGCGCCGAGAGGGTAAGCAGGGAGACAAAGTCAGGGTGATCAGACAAGAAAAGGTAAATTGGTCAAATCTTCAAGGAACCTGTCGTGCCGTCCGAGAAAACGAGAACCGCCAAAAGCAATCCTCTTCAGGATACAGGGGTATGAGTGGCGATACTTGAAGGGCCAAAAAAGAGATGCGGCAGCTTAGGCCCTGAATTAGGAGACAATAGACAGATCGGCCAGGTCCGCGAACACCAGGAGGCAGGACATCTCGCAGTCGTGAGAGACGCGACTGAGGGGATCGGACTATATAGAAGAAAGAGAGCAAACAATCGTGCCAAATAAGATCCCGTCAGTCCCCTTATAGCCTCCTCGGGGCGTGATAAGAGCCGAACGGACGAGGAGCGGGGGTCAAACGGCGAACGAAATCTGGATGGTCAAAGGACTAGAGACCGGACGCCAAGCACAATGAGAAAAAAACTGGGGACGAAAGGGAAACGGAGCAGATGACCTCAGGGAACCAAAGCATCACCTTGTGGGAGAAAATGTGGGGCACACATAGATTTTGTGTCGTTGGAAATTAAGTGGTCAAAATGGGAGAAAGATGCCGCAAGACTGAAAGACAAAAGAGACAGAAACGAAAACACGGGGGCTACGGGCAGGGATCAAGGAGACGATCTTGGAAAACCCTTGGAACCAGGGAGGTTCGAGTGGTAACTATCGACATCATTTCTAAATCAGGTCCGAGGGAATACAGTGAGGAACAGGGAAGATAAGAGAATAAGACACACAAAAGGGGAGGAAGATTGCTACTGCGCTAAAAGTCAATTCCGTTCCCTCCCTGAGGCGCAGGATTGTGTGTTGCTCGAAAGTACGGGGACGTGCTGTGGTGTCAGGGGGTGGGGGCAAGGGAGAGGTGTGGCGCGTGGCCCAGTGTCACCTCCAGGGGCCATAACCGCGAGAAGAGTATCCACACTTGCTGAATCGATCGGGGGACTGGGGAAGGTCAGTCCTCAAAAGGGCCATTCTGTGAAGACCAAAGTGTAAGAAGGACAAACCGGGTTCCAAGGTCGGCGTGAAAATTCAAGAAAGGGTGTCAAAAGGGAAAACACTTCAATGAGTTGCACAGACGAGGAAAGATGGGCCATCATGCACCTCGTACGTGAAGGCGTCCGAGCGAACACGCGACGATACAGCTACGAGCCGGTTCCCGGAAGGAAATGAAAAAGACATGGTCTTATGCATTGCAACTCAGGAGGAAGGAAAGACAAAAGGTTCCCAAAATACAAAAGGTAAAGACGGCTGGGAAAGAAATCAGGAGGCGCCTCACGGGGCGAGATAGTGGGGGGGACAAAGTGCATAGAAAAAGTGATCAAGCACTCGATGGGAAGGAAGGGGGGAACCAATCACAAGAATCGCGGAGGGAGGGTCGTCGAAATGAGCTTGGGAATTACAGAAGTGGGGGAAACTTCTAAAGCCTTCCGCCCTTAGCGAAAACGGTCGAGAGGAGAAACCGCCGGGAATCGATCCCCGTTCACAAAAAAAAAAAAAAAATGTTTAAGGCGAGAGGAGAAACAAAAAAAGGAGGAAAGAGACGAGTTGGGGTGAGACACGATGGATCGATGCACGCGGGGCTAGTGGGGGGTGTCCCGATCAAGCAGGGAGGAAGGTTTCTTGCTGCATTGTTGGACACCGAGGGGATAAAAAAAAAGCCATCCTCGACGACATTCAGCGCGGGGGAGCTGGGGTCTTCATCAGAAGACGCGAATCGTTCTACTCTCGGGACATTACAAGAAAAGAAGGGAAGGGTGGGGAAGCAAAAATTACACGGAGGGCCAAAGCAGGGAATGGTGTTTTCTGCCGTTGAGTTGGTAAGCGATCTAATTGGGCAAGAGAAAAAAAGACGGGTTTGCCGTCGCGGGGCGGGCGCCGTCTGGGAAAGAGAAGAAGGAACTTCAAGTCAGGAAGACTCAGGGAGCCACAGTATCGCGATCTACAGACAAGGAGCAATGAAAGAAAGTGTCTCACTCATCCATTTCGAAAATTTCGGGAAAAAAGTCATGAGTCCTGGGCAAAAAGTGTGGTACGGCTTAGCCAGGCCACCGAAAGCTATGAATATTTGAATAGAAAACAGTCAGTGGCGTATCATGAAAAAAAGGACAAAAGGGAGAAAACAACGACTGCCAAACGAGGAAACGCCGGAAGGAGCAACAAAAAAAAAACGGATAAGAAAAATTATCGAACAAGAAAGCCAAGGGCGGGCCAGCGTCAAAACAGCATCCCCCGAGGGCAAGAAGTAGGTATGCGTAACGAGTAAGAGTTATCTTGCGAAAAGAGGGCGGAAAACGCCAAGATCGCGGGACAAAATTGGAGGGAAGGGGGGGGGACGTTCTCCGGAGATTTGGAACAAAGGCAGAATCGTGGAGAAAGGAAAGAGGGGAGAAAGGCTTTGGCGACAAAACCAACTAACGGATAAAGAAAGTAATGCAATAACGAGAAAAAACGTCATCGGAGTGAGGGACGATCAGATGACGTTCATGTGGAAAGGCAAAGGGGGGGAATCTGTGCCTCGGTAAAACACAATAGTCGGCAAGGTTACGACTGGAGGCGCTTCGAGGTAGGGTAATGAACAAAAAAGGTAGAAAGGAAGTCGGAAAAGCGCGAGTGTCGAATAGGGACCTCCCGATAGGCAGAAAGGAGGGAGGACGAAGGATCAGGTAAAAAGGCGCAAAAGGAGATCGAGATCGGTCTAACCAGTCGCTGGATAGAAGACTTAAAGGTATCGCTGCTTGGTTCGGAAAAAAACGCAGTACACGACACGCTAGGTAATCTGACGGAGGTCGCGCGCTATCGGCAGGGGAAATCGATTTCAAACCTCCGTGAAGCCCGAGGGTGGCGTGATCGGCTTGGGAATTCGAGAGGACGGAAAGATCGCACAATCTCGGTAGGAAACGGGAAAGCGCGGAATATACTAGAAAAAACAGAATGGGAAGGTAGAAGGCCTTCTCAACGTCACCACGAAAGATAGCGCGGATCAGGTAGATGCAAGGCAAAGTGAGCGATCAGACGATGGGAAACAGAGAGGGGCGCGGGCTCTACCCTCAGTAGGAGAAGAAGGCCGGAGAAGGGGAAGAGGAAGGAAGAGACCAGCTTGGAAAAGAAACAGTAACGCCAGAAAAGGCGGCAGGCGACAAGGAGACTGTGAGGCGCAGTAATCCATGGCGAATCAGATTAAGATCTGGAACTGCTGCACAGCAGTCTTGGAATAGAAGAAGAAGAGAAGGACAGATGAGGAGGAAGAACAACACTAAACGAGACGTGACGGAGGAAAGGGGGCAAAGCCTCGTTGCCTAGAGAAGGTCTGGAGAAAAACCAAAAACATCAAGGTCACAGGCGACGACCGAAGAAAAACAACAACACGCAGATGAATGTAGGGTGTGAAGAAAGAGATCCGTTTAAGGAACAAAAATACTTGAAAAAACGGATCCGATGGGTTTTGCTTCTGGGGACGCGCCCGAGGCGAAACCCCCCGTCCTTCAGTAAGAGAAAGGCGAATCGGTTTCCGTGGCCAAACATAAGAGAAGCGGATCTAGGAGTGACGGAATGGGGGGAATAGGAATATTCTAAACAAAGTGGAGTTCCAGGATAAGAAAATGAAATGAAAGGGGAAAAGCAAAAAGGTGCACTTAGGTCAGGGAAGAGAGGTGCATAAAGAGATTTTAGAGGAATCCAATAGACATTTCGCATAAACGTTGGCAGTTCCAGCCTATCTCTGCGTTGTCCTAACGAATGGCGAATGGGTTATCAAATGGCGAGACGGAAGCATTTATAAAAAAGACCATGCGAGATGAATTGACGAACGCCTAGAGGTTTCATGGGCAAAGGAAGAAACTTGGGAAGTCCTAACGAAAATATATGCGAAGTGTTGGGAAAACCGAGTTCCTTGAAAGACGTGCGCCGTGGACGGGAACCTGCCAGACTTTCGGGAGGGGGGGTGTCGGGACGATTTAAAAAATAGCAATCACCTTGGGTAGAATCCGACGGGAAAGGCAGAAATTAATGGACACCGTGTTACGTCTCAGGGCCGCTCCATAAGAAGAGGGACCGACCTCAACACCGCACTGGATGATTGCAGGTGAAGGGCTTTGAAGACGTCGGGAGGGGACGCGGGGCGGCAAGCGTCTCAGGAGCCGTGGGATAAGTGAAGTGGCACTAAAAGAAAAAGGTGATAAAGGGACAACGATGAAAACCATCTCGGAGAGGATACTGGCAACGGAGAAACGTCGAGAGAAAAGCGAGCGGCAACTAAGGATCACCGCACGCCGGTCGACTATCTGCGTTACGACTAGCCGAGAAGAGAGACGTAGCGGGTAAGGGGAACGGTCGAATCGAGAAGGGGGTGTCTAGGCAAGGAGTACTCACGAGCAGCAAGACGAAAGACGCGAAGAAATTAGCACCCCTAAACAGGGGGGCGTACCAGGGCTGCGAAGCCTGACCACCTGGACGAGGCAACATCATGAGGAAAGGAACAAGATGAGCAGGTTTGTCAGAACTGACTGGGAGGGGGAATTAGGGAAGGGATTTGGAGAACCAGAATCCGAATCTGACCAACACTATACGCCCTGGGAGGGAACAGGTACCCGAGTGTGCAAGATCTCCCTTCACTACACTAGATGGAAAACACCGAGTCAGTAAAAATTAAGTGGATTGCTTCTTTCCGCCCTTGTGGAATAATACGTCTCTTGGGGTACCTAGAGAAAACCGTAAAAGCAAGAGGAAATCAGGGGGAAGGTCACCGCGCGCCTTTTAACTGGAGAATCTGCCTCCTAAAAGGAGGTTCGCATTATGACGCGTAAAGGCAAGTTTTTTGGGGGAATGAGGAGGGGTGGGAGCGAAATCCTTTTGGGGACTTGGTCAAAGACCAAACGTGCATCAAAACTCCAACATGGCATCATTGCTGTAAGTGAATTAAACTCTCTTGTTTGCTGGAAGAAGGGAATAAAATTATCGATTAAAGCCGTGTTGTGCCCCCGGTCTCTGGATGGAAAAAAAGGGTTGGTCACCGGGGACGACGACCCGGATGAAAGATTGGTCTGAAACGAGGCCAAATGGTCTTGAGTAAGGAGGGAGAAATATGACGAGGAGGCGTATCATTAGTCTCCAAAAATCCAAATCGCGATAAGAAGAAGAGAAAAAAAAGAAAGTGCGAGGGCCTGCAACGCGATGTGCTTATGCGTACCACGGAAGAGAGGTCGATACCGGTGTGGCCAAATAAAACACGCGAAAAAAGGAATAAATACAATCGGACTGGCTAGAAAGAGACCAAGACGGCCTCAAGGGGGTTATTCGATATTATTGCAACTGACACGCGCTATACAGCGGGAGAGCACTGAAGTATTGGGAATGTCGTTTTGGGGAAAAAAAACTGGAGCAATATACTAATCTCTAAGTCATCGAAGGAAGACTGGAGAAAAAGAACCTAGGTGAACCAAAGGGCAAGCGCACTGCTGCCTCGACCCCGATCATCTCAAACGGGAATCGATAAAGCGAGGGGGTGAACAAAAAACCAAGAGGGCCGTCGTTCTCAACTGAGGAGAGGATTGAGAGATCCTGGTGGTATTAAGCGGATTAAAAACCTTAGAGAGCTAGACGGGAAGCATCACTCGGAAGGTGGGGGAAAAAGTGTAGCAGGGGTTTTAATAATCGGGATTCAACTCCGCAGACTTCGCTGAGAGCAAGATAAATCCGTAGGACAACGACAGGGACCATCGAAAAATGGGCATTCGCATCACGAGGTGAGAAAAAGAGGGGGGACCATTGAGAAGAAGCAGGAACCATGGAGCTGAAAAGGCAGATGAAAGGCCCCACGAGGGGGGCTCAGAACTGTTTATCACGTGATCGGATTGGCAAAGCGGATCCGGCGCAAAAGTGGCAAACATAAGACACGATTTGCAGGGAAAGAGAAAGAGGGGCGCGAAAGAGAGAGAAGACGAGTCGAGGGGAGACGGGGGGAAGCTCTAAACTAACTGAGCAAATAAGTCGACGACTGACGGCCGCCTAAGGCGACGCGAATATAAGACGCGGGAAATCGAAAAAAAACAAAAGGCAACGGTTTAATCATATCAGTTGGAACAGCAAAGGCAACAAGGAAATGATGATTTAAAAGGGCTACGAATGTGGCGACGCGGCAGGTATGGCGAAAGCTGAGGATCCTAAACCGCGACGGAAAACGAAAATTTCTAGAACACAAGGGAGGGAGCATATTATCAGGAGGAAGGATGCGAGGATCGCTGACAGCCAACTATGGCATCTGGGTCAGGAGGTTCGTATTATCTGCAGTCCCAGAGGCGGGGGTACTGCACACATCGAGGCGCTATGGAGTTCAGGGCTTTTTCAACTTCAGAGGGCGAAGTAAGATCTTGAAAAGAATAGGAAGTCGGTGAACTAGGGGGAGGAAAATTGCAGTAATCGCTTTTGAAGAGGCATGGAAAAAAGTAAGTAAGAATGAAAAGAAGGGTCAGTTGCAAGAGGTATCAGGGCGCGTAACCGAAAAAACGGGAACGTCGCGTTTGGTCTTGGCGTATACGTAGACGGGATTTGAAGGACATCACTGAGTGAGAGGGCGACCTCGACGTTATCATGGCTAAAGCCAAGCCATACTCATGCTGGGCGAAAGAATGGGACAGCGGGGGACAGGCGTCGCCGGAAGGGAATCAGAGATTAGTAGCCAAAAGTGGAGAACGAAAGAAAACCAGGAGATCGACGAAGTTGATCTGAGATCAAACGGTGTAGGAGATCAGATGACTTTCATCATAGTGGGCTCGGACTTGAGACCGCGCAATAGGAAGGGACCCGACGAGAAGGACGACATGAACCAAGAATACCGGGTAGGGCGGGGGGGAGTTATTTAAAAAGGATCAGAATGCGGGGGAAGGAAAGAATCAGGAGAGCTACAAGGTCTGTCCCTCCACAAAAAGCCTATTGTCCAAGAAAGAGAAAAGTACCGAAAAAATCACGTCGCGGTGTTCGCGGATCCGGCCAACGGAGGAAGCAAAAATCAAAGAATAAAAAAAGAGAAGGACGCAAAAAAATACACGACGGAAAAAACAGGCAATCATCATGAATCGTCGAAAACTAAGGTTGAGACAGCTGGGGGGGGTCTACTACACTCCGAAATTCTGTGTTCAAGTGAGCAACGAGTGAAAACCTAGGAACTCGGCGCAGACCGTTTGTACTTACATGGATGTTTTGCGAAAAAAAGGGGAGGCATATCTTTTTCCTCAAGGCCTAAAGAGAAAACCTTTCTTAACACAAAAAGCAAGGGACAATAGCAGCTCAGCATCTCTGAGGAAAAAGCGGATGGAAGGGGGAAGGTAGGAAGGAG